>Ga0070673_100000497_pt1 | contig 20985 bp, 21 predicted proteins | sample KBSM23metaG_FD_65342 | JGI IMG/M metagenome (GOLD analysis project Ga0070673, IMG submission 65342) | Miscanthus rhizosphere microbial communities from Kellogg Biological Station, Michigan, USA - KBS M2-3 metaG | ecosystem: Host-associated > Plants > Roots > Rhizosphere > Soil ... | reverse complement strand
AATCGATGCGGCCATGCCGGGATCGTCATCTAAGATGGGTTATTTCTTCCAGAAGCTGGCCAGCCTTCGTTCCGATCAGAAGGCGGCTGCCGTCAATCTTGGAATCTTCCCGGATTCGGCCGTGCGCGTCGCCTCGGCGTCTGGAAGCTCGGCAATGGCGTCCTCGCAAGAAGACAGGATGAAGTCGATCGAGGACTGGCTCTCCAACCCGCCGAGCAGCACTGGCTCGCCTATCCAGCCACAACCCGTCCCGCAGCAGGTCGCGTCAGTGTCCCTTCCGACCAGGATCATTGCGCCAAGCCCCGCGGCTCGCGGCAGCAGCTCCGTCGGCATCTATAGTACTCAGAAACTCTGGCTTCAGCTTGCGAGCGGCGCGAGTGCAGCTGCGCTTCCAGGAGAGTTCGACCGCTTGAAACGGAAGAGCCGCGACCTTTTCGAGGGTATTAGCGGCTATGTTTTCGATGACGGGACCCGAGCTCGACTGCTGATTGGGCCGTTCAAAAACTCGGATGACGCCAGTGTTTTTGCCGACGACCTTGCATCCGTCCACATAGATGCCTTTACGTGGACCAGCCAGCCCGGCCAGACGATCAGGAAATTGCCCAGCGAATGACAGCTTCACTTGCCGCGGACCCGAACAGATCCCGCGGCAGGGCCCACGCCGAAGCCGATAGGGCGCCCCGAGGTCCGCGCGACATATTCCAGCGGGACCGTGACCGGATTATCCATTCCGTCGCCTTTCGACGGCTCCGCCACAAGACGCAGGTCTTCGTCGCTCCCGACGGCGATCATTATCGCGTTCGCCTGACCCACAGCATCGAAGTGGCCCAGATCGGCCGCACGATCGCGCGGGCCCTAGGGCTGAACGAGGACCTGACCGAGATGCTGTGCCTGGCGCACGACCTTGGTCATCCCCCCTTCGGTCACGCAGGAGAGTATGCACTGCAGGCAGCGATGGCCAACGCCGGCGGCTTCGATCACAACGCCCACAGCATCCGGCTCGTGACGAAGCTTGAAACTCCCTATCCCGATTTCGACGGCCTGAACCTCAGTTGGGAGGCGCTGGAAGGGCTTGCCAAGCACAATGGACCGGTCGCGAACGGGCCGTGGGCGCTTGCGGAGGCCAATGAGAGCTTCAACCTTGAGCTCGGCACCTGGCCGTCGCTCGAGGCGCAAGTGGCCGCAGTGGCCGACGATATTGCCTACGACAATCATGACATCGACGACGGCTTGCGCGCCGGCCTCCTGGACCTGGACGACCTGCTGAGTGTGCCGATCGTCCGGCGGCATTGGGATGAGATTGAGCGACGACACCCCGACATTTCGATCGAGAAGGCCCTGCGGGCGCTTGTACGCGATATGATCGGGACGATGGTCGGTGATGTTCTCGTTGAGACGAGGCGTCTCGTAAACAGCGCTGGTGCCGCGACGGTCGACGATATCCGGGCAGCGGGCCGATCGCTCGCCGGCTTTTCCCCGGCACTCGCCGAAGAGGAGAGGGCACTTAAGGCCTTCCTCTATGAGCGACTCTACAATTGCCCGGCGCTCGTTCCGGTTCGAGAGGAAGCGCAGCGCGTCGTTGCCAACCTGTTTGAGGCCTATCGCACCGACGCGTCACTCTTGCCGGCCGACTGGCGCCGCAAAGGCGACGAGGTGCTAAGGCTGCGGGCGACTGGTGATTTCATCGCGGGCATGACAGACCGGTTCGCGGTCGCTCGTCATGAGGAGCTCGTCGGGCCAGTGGATTTGCCCGACCGGTTCTGAAGCCAGCTAGCGTAACAATTCTTTCACTGGCTCAGGATAGATTGGGTGGGACCCGCCAGCCCCGGTGTCGCGCAAAGGCGGCGGGCCCCATAAACGAAAGCCCGTTCCCTCCAGGCCCATGCCTGGAAAGAACGGGCTTGATACTCATGCCACTCAAGGGGTCTCTTGATCCGCGCTATGCGACCTGCGGCATAAAGGTTTTGCGGCGGCGGCGCATCGAGTAACCGACGGCACCAAAGCCGATCAGCATCATCGCCCAGGTCGCTGGCTCGGGAACGCCCGGCGGAGTGCCCGTCGGCAAGCCGACCGCTGATCCTGGAGTGCCGGCTGGTCCCGCAATCGCTTGATAGCGAGTGATGAAGTTGCTCAGTGTGATCGCAGCCAGATCGTCGCTGAACGCCAGCGTCAACGTCCCACTCGCGTCGGCACCGTTGAACAGTGCACCCAGGAAAGAATTACCCGCACCGGCGCAGCTATTGTCCTGGTTGGATACGAAGCAGACCTCGACCTGGAAGCCATTGCTGATGGAACCCGAGTTCACAAAATTGAACGTTCCATCGACATCCGAATTCCCGGAACCGCCTGTTGGATTCGTCACGATCGGGTTCAGCGGGTCGGTATCGAAGCCGAAGCCGGTTACCGTGGACGCCGTGATGGGAGCGCCGGACGAGTTATGAAGGTCATAACCGAAGGTGTAGTCGTTTCCGAGGGCGGAGAGGAAGGTCAGCGTCAGCGACGACGTCAGGCCGGGAATGATCACCCCGCCCGATTGTCCGCTGAAGTTGATCGTGAAGCTCGTGTTCGCCGCCGTGGTTGCGTCGATCGTATAACTACCGTCCGGATTGGGCGTAATCGCAGCGCTAGCGATTGAGGAAAGCGACAGCGCGAGCGCGGCCGCAACCGTTTTGAGAGGGAAGTTCATGACGCGGTCCCCTTGTGCGTTTGGGGCGGGCAACCACGCTCCCTCCAGGCGCGCCGACTCGTCCGTGCGGCCTATGTACGCCGATTTATGGTTAATGTTAACTATTCATTCACTAATTTCTAACTGTCGTTACGAACGTGTATCAAACCGGGACAGTTTTCGCTGCACTGCACAAAGGGTGACGCACTCGCGCCGCTACGCTAGAGGGCGGCGCTTCCTCTAGACGGTGACCCAATTGAGCCTGTACGCCCGCTATGCCGCTTTCCTCGACGAAGTGCTCGACGAGCTCCAATCCGAGGGGCTCTTGCCCCCGGAAGTGAACCGCCGCGCGGTTGCGGTAGAACCGCCTCGCGACGCATCGCACGGCGACCTCGCAAGCAATGCCGCAATGGTCCTCGCCAAGGGAGCGGAGATGAACCCGCGCGCTCTTGCTGGGGCCATAGCGCAGAGGCTTGAAGGGCTTCCCGGCGTCACAGGCGTCGAAATCGCGGGGCCCGGCTTCATCAACCTGCGCCTCTCACCTGAGGCATGGCGCGACGAGCTAAGGACGATCTTGGCGGAGGGCGAGAGTTACGGCCTGTCCACGATCGGCAATAACGAGCGGGTCAACGTAGAATATGTATCGGCAAATCCGACCGGCCCGATGCACATGGGACATTGCCGAGGCGCCGTGGTGGGTGATGCGCTGGCCAGGCTCCTCGAGGCAGCCGGTTTCCGAGTCACCAAGGAATATTACGTCAATGATGCGGGCGGCCAGGTCGATACGCTCGCCCGCTCTCTGCACATGCGGTACCGGGAGGCGCTGGGCGAGGATATCGGCGAGATCCCCGAAGGCCTTTACCCGGGCGACTATTTGATCCCGGTCGGCGCTGTCCTCGCTGCTGAATTCGGCGATCGCTACGCTGCGGCACCTGAGGCGGATTGGCTCGACCTGTTCAAGCGGCGCGCGGTCCACACGATGCTCGACCTGATCCGTCACGACCTTGGCCTGCTCGGCGTCCACCACGACTTGTTCACGTCCGAACGCGAAGTCCAGGAATCGGGCGCCGTCGATCGCGCCCTGGAAGCCCTGGACAGGAAGGGCCTCGTCTATACGGGAACCTTACCGCCGCCCCGCGGTAAGACGGTCGAGGATTGGGAACCTCGGGAACTGCTGCTGTTCCGCTCGACGCAGTTCGGCGATGACCAAGACCGGCCCATCAAGAAGTCGGACGGGACCTGGACCTATTTCGCGGCCGACACCGCATATCACATGGAAAAGCTCGAAAACTCTTCTGAGCTGATCAACATATGGGGTGCTGATCATGCCGGAACGGTGAAGCGCACCCAGGCGGCCGTCGAGGCCCTTGCAGGCCGGCCCGCGCTTGATGTGAAGCTCGTTCAGATGGTGCGGCTGCTGCGCGACGGCGAGCCGGTAAAGATGTCGAAGCGTTCGGGAAGCTTCGTCACTTTGGCGGAAGTGGTTGAGGAAGTGGGCAAGGACGTCGTCCGCTTCAGCATGCTCACGCGCAAGAATGACGCGCAAATGGACTTCGACTTCGCCAAGGTCGTTGAAGCGTCGAAGGACAATCCCGTCTTTTACGTCCAATATGCGCATGCCCGGATCAGCTCACTGAAGCGGAAGGCCGCCGATGCGGGCGTGAGTCTCGAGGATCCGGTCGATCTGAATCTGCTCGACGAGGAGGAGCTCGCCTTGGTGAAAATCGCGGCACAGTATCCGCGCACCGTCGAAGCCGCCGCAATGGCGCACGAGCCGCATCGCATTGCCTTTTACCTCTATGATTTGGCGGCTGCGTTCCACGCGCTGTGGCATCGCGGCAACGACGATCCGGAACGTCGTTTTCTCGTTGAAAACAATCCCCAACTTTCGCGCGCGAGACTGGAACTCGCTCTCGGCATCGGGCAGGTTATCCGCAGCGGTCTGGCCTTGATGGGTGTCGCCGCGACCGAGGAGATGCGCTGAGCATATGGCCAACACTTTTGTTGGAGCGGAAGCCGACCGGCTTCCCTGGCTGAAGGACGATGTCAGAAGGCCCAGGCGGACGCCGGGCTGGGTTGTTGCGTTCGTTGCCGCCTCCGCAGTTGCGATCATCGCCGCTTTTTCATTCTGGCTTGGAATGAACGAGCCATTTTTTGCTTCGCCGACCGATCGGGTTCGGCCCCAGGCGAGCATGGAATTGCCGGTCGCTGTGACGCAGCCTGAATCGCGCGCTGAGATGACTATGCCTCAGGTCGCACCTGCGCCTGTTCTCCCGGGCATAGCGCTCGCTGCCCAGGATGACGTTCGTATTGAAGCGCCGCCCGTCAGGCGTGTCGCTGCCAAGATGAATGCGGCCACGGTTCACCGCTCGCACTCTCCAAAAGCGGCGGCTGTGAAGAAGAAGTCTTCCGACGATTCCAACGCGCTGAATTACGCCAACCCGTGGAAGTCGACTGGAGTGTCCGGCCGAATGGTTCGCGTGGGTGCATATTCCACCATGGACAAAGGCAAGGACGCGTGGTCGCGGCTCGCTCAGCTCTCTCCGGCGATCAAGCAGCTTCCGGCAGTCGTTACGGACATTCCGTCGCCAACGGGACGAACTTTGTACTGGCTGCAAATCGGAACCACTTCACAGGCTCATTCCGAAGTGCTTTGCCAGCGCATGAGGGCGCTGGGACAGCGCTGTGTGGTCGTCGATCTCGCCGGGGCGCGGAAGGACAATGGACATGGGCGACAGTCGGTCGGCGTATGACGAGCAGCTGCCCTGGCTCGAGGCGGTCGACGATGAGGACGGCCCGAGGGGTATACCCGCGCGTCGGATGCTCGCCGCTCTCCTCGTCGTCCTGCTTGCAGCGGCATTAGTCTTCGCCACATTCTTTTGGCTTGGACGGCAGAACGCAGTTTCGCCGGGCGGCGCGCCGGAGCTGATCAAAGCCGACACCAATCCATACAAAGTGCGTCCGCCGAACCCAGGCGGGCTGGACGTTGCCGGCGAAAGCGAGACGGCGTTCAGCACGAGCGCGGGACAGGACACGGATGCGCAGCTCAACCTGAGTGCGGAACCAGAAGTGCCCATCGCTCGCTCGAAGCCTGAGCCCAAGGCCGTCGCCGCCGCGCCGGCCGAGGTGAAGAAGCCTGAGCCGGCCGAGCCCGCTCCAGCGCCGACCGGTGGAAAGGGCAGCGTGATCCAGCTGGGCGCCTTCGCGAACCGTGCGCAGGCGGAGCGAGCGTGGTCTGCACTTTCGGCTCGCTTTCCGAGTCTCGGGGACATGAACAAGATGGTCATCCCGTTCTCCGGGGGAATTCGCCTTCGCGCCGGTGCCGCATCGTCGGAAGCCGCGCGGGATGCTTGTCGGATGCTCAAGGTTGCCGGCGAGAATTGCTTTGTGGCAAACTGATGCAGGCTGCGATTTACGGCATTGAAGGGACGGAGCTGACGCCCGACGAGCGCGCCTTCTTCAAGGATTCCGATCCGTCCGGCTTCATCCTATTCAAGCGCAATTGCGAATCTCGCCAGCAGCTGATCCGCCTCACTGCGCAGCTTCGGGAGATTTCGGGCCGGCCGGAAGTGCCGATCCTGATAGACCAGGAAGGTGGACGGGTCGCCCGGATGCGTCCGCCGGAATGGCCGACATTTCCAGCCGGTGAGGCCTTCGATCGCCTCTATCAGCTGGCGCCATCGAGTGCGATCGAAGCGGCGCGATCGAATGCCCGAGCTCTCGGGCTCATGCTTGGCGAGGTCGGGGTGAACGTCGACTGCCTGCCAATGCTCGATGTGCGGCAGCCGGGCGCGAGCGACATCGTTGGAGATCGTGCATTGGGCGCCGACCCGATGCAGGTCTCAGCACTCGGCCGAGCAATCCTCGATGGCCTCCACTCCGCGGGCGTGCTGGGTGTCATCAAGCATATCCCCGGCCATGGGCGGGCGCTGGTCGATAGCCACAGGGAACTTCCGATCGTCCTTGCCGACGAAGCGGGCCTTGCGGTCGATCTTGAGCCGTTCGAGCGGCTTCGCGGCGCGGCAATGGGGATGACCGCGCACGTCGTTTACACCGCCTGGGACGCGCAGCGGCCGGGATCCCAGTCACCGGTCGTGATCCGCGACATCATTCGCGAGCGGATCGGCTTCGACGGCTTTCTGATGAGCGACGACATCGGGATGGAGGCCCTTGTCGGCGATCATGGGCAGCGTGCCGCTGCGTGCGTCGCGGCGGGGTGCGATGTCGCGCTTCACTGCGATGGCAAGATGGATAACATGCTACTGGTGGCGAAGGCAGTTCCGGCGCTTTCAGCGGAAGGGGAGGCTCGTCTTTCCCGAGCCATGGCGCTGACCTTCACGCCCGAAGATGGGATGGATTTCGCGGAGGCAGTCGAAAAAAGGGACGCGCTTCTCGCCCTCGCCTAGCGCTCCAATTATCCACAATTGATGCGCTGCACGCCTTCGCAACGGTACAACTTGCGGCTAATCTTCGTTTCGTGGGGGTGGAAGGTCTCGATTTCGAAGGCCGGGCGGCCGATGAGCTGACGCTCAACCTGGACGGGTGGGAAGGCCCGCTCGACCTTCTGCTCAACCTTGCGCGCGCCCAGAAGGTCGACCTCGCGCAGATCTCGATCCTCGATTTGGTCGACCAGTACACCGACTACATCGCCAACGCTCGTGCGCTGAAGCTTGAGATCGCCGCCGACTACCTCGTGATGGCGGCGTGGCTTGCCTACCTCAAATCCTGCCTGCTCCTTCCCAAGGATCCGGAGCAGGATCCAAGTCCAGAGGAAGTCGCTCTCCGATTGCAGATGCGCTTGCAGCGTCTGGACGCGATGCGGGAAGCGGGCGCGCGGCTGCTTGGCCGAGACCGCGTCGGGCGAGATGTCTTCGTCCGCGCCGCACCGGAAGGACTTCGCCTCGTCCGTAAGTCATCGTGGCAGGTCACTCCGTTCGACCTCTTCTCCGCATACGGCTTCGTGAAGGCGCGGACGGCGCCGGCGATGCACGTGGTCCAACCTCGAACAGTTATGACGCTGGAGGAGGCGATCGACCGCGTCAGCAAGATGATCGGCATGGCCATTGAATGGATGGCAATTGAGGCGTTCCTGCCGGCAAGCGACGACCCTGTGTTCCGCCGGTCCGCACTGGCATCGAGCTTCGTCGCCGCGCTTGAGCTTGCGCGCCGCGGCCAGCTCGACCTTCGCCAGGACGAGCCCTTTGCTCCATTGCAGCTCAAGAACGCCTGATGGACGAGCTTATTCGGGCCATCGAAGCGACCCTCTTCGCATCGGCCGAGCCGCTTACGGTTGAGGAACTGCAGGAACATGTCGGCGAGAGCGGTATCGAGATCGCTCTCGGACAACTTGCCACACACTACGAAGGGCGGGGGATCGAGTTGGTCGAGCGCGGCGGGCGCTGGCATTTCCAGACGGCGCCCGACCTTGCGCACTTGCTCCGCCGCACTCGCGAGGAGCCGCGCCGCCTGTCCCGAGCCGCGACCGAAACGCTGGCGATCATCGCCTATCACGAGCCGGTCAGCCGGGCGGAGATAGAAGCCATTCGCGGAGTCCAGATCTCAAAAGGGACACTCGACGTCCTTATGGAGGCGGGCTGGGTCCGCGCTGCTGGGCGGCGGGAAAGCCCCGGCCGGCCATTACTTTATGCAACCACGCATGAGTTCCTGTCGCACTTCGGCCTCGCATCGAGGCGGGATTTGCCGGGCATCGACGATCTTAAGGCGGCCGGATTGCTCGATCCGCTCGACGAGGGCGTCTTCGAAGCGCTTGGTCAACTCCAACTGGAAAGCGAAGAAGAGCAGGACTAGAAGCGCGCCAAAGGAGCTTATCGATGGGCGGTTTCAGTTTCTGGCATATCCTGATCCTTGCGATCATTCTGCTGCTGTTGTTCGGCGGCAATCGCTTCTCTGCGATGATGGGTGATGTTGCGAAGGGTCTGAAGAGCTTCAAGCAGGGCATGGCCGACGACGAGGATGAGAAAAAGCAGCGCTTCGAAGAGCAGCGCAGGCTCGACAGCCGTCCAATCGACGTAACCCCCGAACCGCGCCGCACCGAAGAGCCGGTGGATCGTCCCGGCGACGACCGCCCGGCGTAACTTAGTCCGGCCACGCCGATGTTCGGCGTCGACACCTCCGAGCTTGTTCTCGTCGCAGTCCTTGCGCTGATCTTCATCGGCCCGAAGGATCTTCCGCAGGCGTTGCGCACGCTCGGCCGCTGGGTCGGCCAGGTGCGCGGCATGGCGCGGCATTTCACGAGCGGTATCGAAGCCATGATCCGCGAGGCGGAGCTCGAGGAAATGGAGAAGAAGTGGCGCGAGGAGAACGAGCGCATCATGCGCGAATATCCGGCGCTCCTCGAAGCCAAGACGGCTGAAGCGGCCGAGGCGCAACAGCCTCTCCCGCCGGTCGAGCGGCCGGAGGGAATCCCCGATCCGCTCTCGCCCCCGCCGCCCGGAACCGCGCCGGAAGAGACAGCTCCCGAAAAGAAGGAGCTGCCGTGAAGGACATTGACGACACCAAGGCTCCGCTCATCGAGCATCTGATCGAGCTTCGACGCCGCTTGCTCTACTCGCTCGTCGTCCTGGTCGTGCTGTTCTTCAGCAGCCTCTATTTTTCCAAGACCATTTTCGCTTTCCTGGTCCAGCCCCTGATCGCCGCGGGGCAGGGCAAGATCATCTACACCGACATCTTCGAGGCCTTCTTCGCGGAGGTTAAGGTCGCGCTCTTCGCGGCGCTGATGCTCGGCTTCCCCTTCTTCGCGACGCAGATGTGGAAGTTCATCGCGCCGGGCCTGTACGTGAAGGAAAAGAAGGCGCTTCTTCCCTTCCTCGTCCTGACCCCCTTCTTCTTCGTCGGCGGCGCGGCCTTCGCTTATTACGTCGCAATGCCCTGGGCTCTGCACTTCCTGCTGAGCTTCCAGGGCGATATCGGCGGCATCCAGCGCGAGGCACTGCCCGGCGTCGGCAATTATCTGAGCTTCTGCACGCGCTTCCTGTTCGGCTTCGGCGTTGCCTTCCTGACGCCCATCCTTTTGATGATCCTGGAGAGGGCGGGCATCGTCACGCTGCAGCAGCTGACCAAGTCCCGCCGCTACGCCATCGTCGCGTCGGCTGCGGTCTCGGCCGTGCTGACTCCGCCCGACGCGGTTTCGATGCTGTTGCTGCTTGTCCCCCTCTATTCCCTCTACGAGCTGGCGATCCTGGCCATTCGCGTGACGCACTGGCGCCGTAGCCGCCGGGAAGCGGGAGCGGGTGAAGATGGATCAGCTGGACAGAATGAGGGCCCGGAAACGCCACCGGGGGGGGGGAGGGTTGGCGGTTCCGGGCCCATTTAAGCGGATAGCGAGAGCGGGGGGGCAAAAGGTCACTATCCGAATAGCAAAACGGCCTTGCACGGACACGGTTCCGGTGTTTTTCAACATTTTTTCGTCGCAGCCGTAACGATTTTCAGCTGGCAAAGTCACGAAGGTCGCAAGCGCTGCGGATGTGAGGCTAGCTGCTGTTGGTCGGGAGTAAAGGAAGCGGCCCGGCTGAGCTGCCGGATCGGGTCCCGGCCGCCTCCAGAGGACCGCGGCGACAGCGAATCACGACGATCATCAGAAGGCGATTCTGCCCTCGCCTCCCCGTTCGCCTAACTCCAGGCTAATCAAAGGCTACCTAGCCTTACGGATGTATTTGCCCGTCCTCCTATGGGGTCCTACCGCCCGGCCATGGACGGACCCGCAGAAGATGACCCGCTGACCCACATGCGCCAGCGCATCGAAATGTGCCGCCGTCTTTCCAAAAGCATCTCTGATGTTGAGGCGGCGAAAACACTCAGAGAAATGGCGGATCAGGGAGAGAAAGACCTACAGAAACTGCTTGCGGAGCGCGAAGCTAAGGGCTGAGTGGGTTTGCGAACTACGACATTAACAACTGATGAAAGCCGACTCGCTAAAGCTCACGGGGCGGGAAGACCGGCAATTCGACGCTGTAGCGGCCGAGCTTGCGCTCGAGGGTTGAGCGAAGCTGTTTTGCTAATCCCGCAATGATCCGCTCGAACTGAACCTTCTCGCGATCGCCCTCGTCGTCGGGGTTCAAGACCCTGCTGTTGAGCGTCAGCCGCGCCGTGAGCTCGCTCGTCCGCCGGAGCGAAATTTCTACCGGATCATCGGGGGTCCTAAGCATTGCGAACTCGACGATCTCGGTGATCAGGAAGGCGACTGAAACGGCCACGTCCTGCGTCGTGTTCGCGCCTTCGAGGTCGAGGTCGATGCGCAGACCGCGCGATTCCTCGGGAGCCGTCGCGCGCAGTTCCGCAGCAAGCTCCGAGATCAGGGGGCGAAGCGCGATCCCGCGATTTTCTTCCATCTCCGCAAAGTGATTGCGGTGGACGATCGAGAGCGCGCCGACGCGGCGGCTGATCGACCCGTATGCCGCCCGTGCATGCGGGCTTTCGGCGCTGCGGCCGTGAATGTTGATCAATGACGCGACGACCTGGAGATTGTTCTTCACCCGATGGTGCACTTCGCGGACCAGCCGGCGCTGGCCCTCGAGCGCTCCGGCCATGTCCCGTTCCGATGCGTCGGCGCGTGTGAAGGCGCGTTGGAAAGCGTCCCGCAGCTCCTGGATCTCCGTCGACGGGCCAAGCTTTCGGGGCAGAACGAAATCTGCTCCCCCCGGTTCATAGTTCACGACCGAGCGCTGCAACTGGCGAAGCGGCCGGATCAGCAGCCGCGAGACGAGCAGCCAGGTGAGCAAGGCGGCGACGAGCCACATCAGGAATGGAAGCAAGAGGATGAGCCGCTCGCCGGTCGTGATGACGGGAAGGGACGTGCCGACGTCGGCTTCGACTCGTTTCCCGGCGATCGGCCAGCGTGTATTCGACATGCGCCTGTCGGTGGCCTGCTCTGCGTTCGGGATAATCACGGGCAACTCGCTCGCGCCTTCGCGCAGCGACAAAGCGTCGATCGTCGGCGCAGCATCCAGCGCGGCGCGGCGAAGCTCCTCCATGGAAAGAGAACCGGTGGCCATGCCGCCGCTGACGCCGAGCCGGAAGGTGAGCGCGTCCCTGTCAGGCGAAATGCGAAGCGCGACGTCGCCCGGGGCGACGAGGGGCAATGCGCCGGTGTCTGGGACCTCGCCGATCTCGCAGAGCCGCTTGCCATCAACGCTCTCGAGCTCGAACCTTTGAGCGACCGCCGGCGTAACCGTCAGTGACTGCAGAATGGCCGCGCACGACCCGGGATCGTCGTTCACTCGTCCATTGGCGGCGATCCTCAGGGCAAGCGCGTTGCGCGCGATCAGACTTTCAACACCGCGAGCCGCGAGCCGCGCCTGTTCTGCCGACTGAACTTCAAGAACCTTGTTGGCATCGCGGATGCCCTGCCCGGCAACCCAGACCAGCACTGCGCCGATCGGAAGCAGTGCGGCACTGAGGATCAGGAGGAGCTTGGCGGTGGTAGGAAGTGCTGCAAAGCGCCGAGCTGCTTCACTCAACATGTGATCAGGAACCGCTCAACCGCTCAAGTCAGCTTGCCGAGCAGGTCCGAGAAATCATCGGGAACGGATTCACGCAGCGTATCATCGTAGATCGTGCGCAACGCACGACCGATGTCGCTTGCCCGCTGCTTTCGTACCTTTTTTTCGTCCGGCGCCTTCTTCTGCGCCGCCCGATGGGCGTCGCTTCGAGAGCCGCCATTATTATTTTCACTCAACCTCTCGACCCCCCTCGCGCGGGTGCAAGCGCGCCTCGTTTAGCGTTCAACAAATATGGCGCAACGGGTTTGAACGCTCTGTGTCAGGAAAATGCACTTTCCCGACGCTTCAGGTCGACGCCCACGCGCGCACAGCGGTGTCGCCGCGCGAAACGGAAACCAAATGGCCGTTTCTTTGTTCCAGCGAATAACACTTCTAGGCGGGGGATGCGTACAGGCCTGCTGCGGGCCCTGGGTCAGGGTTGCAACAACGCCGGTGCGCGCTCAAAGAGTGCCCCGTCACGACTGGAGAAACCTATTCTATGTCGCTTGGTCAGGAACTCGCTCCTCATTTACCCTTCCTTCGCCGTTATGCGCGTGCCCTCACGGGGAGCCAGACGCATGGTGATGCCTTCGTGCGCGCAACGCTTGAGGCGATCGTCGCCAAGCCCGACGAATTCCCACGGGACGTCGATCCGCGGCTGGGCCTGTACAAGACGTTCCATGCGATCTGGTCGACGGCCAACGTGGAAGAAGGCGAGGAGCCAGCTCAGGACTACAGCGGAGCCGAGGGAATTGCGCAGGCGCGCCTCTCGCGGATCACGCCGCTGTCGCGGCAGGCACTTCTCCTGACGTCGCTGGAAGGTTTCTCATCGGACGATGCAGGCTATCTGATCGGTGCCGCGCCGGAAGACGTGGACTCGCTCGTCGCCGAAGCGCTGAGCGAGATCGAGCGACAGACCTTGGCCGACGTTCTCATCATCGAGGACGAGCCGATCATCGCGATGGATATCGAGACGATCGTGCGCGACCTCGGCCATAACGTCACCGGCGTTGCAGTGACCCGGGACGAAGCTGTCGCCCAGGCGCGGCAGCATCCGCCGGGACTCGTCCTGGCGGACATCCAGCTGGCCGACGATTCCAGTGGAATCGACGCCGTGAAGGACATCCTCGCCGAATTTTCGGTGCCGGTAATCTTTATAACAGCATTTCCGGAGCGGCTGTTGACGGGCACCCGTCCGGAACCCACTTTCCTCATCACCAAGCCGTTTCAACGGTCCACGGTGAAGGCAGCGATCGCACAGGCGCTGTTCTTCGACGCGGCGACGGTCCCGGCATAAAGTTTCCGACGTAACGCAGGCGGAACATGGTGTCGGACGGCGCGTTGGCCCGACGAAACATGGCTTGAGAGAATGATGAGCGACGAGAGGTCCGAACAAGTTACGACGACGGAAGCTCGTGCGGGTTATACGCCGCACATGACCCGGTACGTGCTTGGGGTCGGCCTCGCGCTGGTGGTGGTGGTTTTCGCGCTGATCTACGCGATTTACGCAACCTAGCGCTGTCGTTTCGTCATTCGCAAAAGCGATGGTTCCGGCAATTTGCCGGTCGTCAATCGATTCAAACGGGCGGGGTTTAGTGGCCGAAGAACAAGAACTTGAACCGGCCTCCGAGGCAGAGGATGCGGCTCCCGAATGGGCTCCGCTACCGGACGATGAGTTCAAGGACCATCTCGCGGCAGTGATCCCGCATCTGCGCGCGTTCGGACGGTCCCTGTCTGGAAGCCGCGATCTTGCCGACGATCTTGTTCAGGAAACGCTACTCAAGGCGTGGGCGGCGCGAAAGCGGTTCCAGGCCGGCACCAACATGCGCGCATGGACCTTCATCATCCTGCGCAACCTTTTCCTCAGCCAGATGCGGCGTGCTCGCTTCAAGGGCGAGTGGGACGAACTGACCGCATCGAAGATCCTGTCGGCGCCCGCCAGTCAGGACCGCCATATCGAGCTAAGCGACATGCAGCGCGCACTGATGCACCTGCCACAGCCGCAGCGCGAGGCGCTGATCCTCGTCGGTGCGGGCGGCTTCGCTTATGAGGAAGCTGCCGAGATTTGCGGGTGCGCCGTCGGGACGATCAAGAGCCGGGTGGCGCGCGGACGCGTCGCGCTTGAGGCCCTATTGTCCAGTGGCAAGCTGCCTTCACGGCGGCAGCATCGTACCGATCCCGACAAATCCGCGCTGCAGACGATCATGGGCGAGGTCGACGACCTCAGCCGCGATCACGATCCGACCTGATAACGAATGGATCCCGGATCGCGACCGGGATCAGGGGCGCACGCTCAGCTGAGACGGCGAAGAAGGTCTGAGAAATCCTGCTCGCACGAAGTGTCGTTCGCCGGCGAGAATGCTCGCCGGAGTGCGGCAGTGATGCCGGCGTGGGCTGGCGGGATATCGACGCGGATGATTCTGCGGTCCATGCTGATATCCGTGGCCGTCGCGATTGGACGCTCCGTATCCATGGTCGATGTATAACTATCGATAAGCAGGGAGGTTTCCGTTGGAATCCGCTACGGGTCAACGAACTGTCGCTGTGACTGCACAGACTGCCATAGCCTCTCGTAAAGATGCTCTGGGACGGGCCCGGGACTGGTCTCCCTTCCTTCGTGATGCTGCGTCATTATTTCCTTCGATAGCCGGCATTTTCGAACGAGAAGGCGCCCGTGCGGCAATCGAAGCTGCGCTTGACCAACGAGCGGAGGGTGTCGAAGCCGAGCTTCGCCGACAACGGCTGGGGATGGCCCTGGCAATCGCTCTTGGCGATCTTTCCGAAGAGTTGAGCTTCGAGGAGGCCACCCGGGCCCTGTCCGACTTTGCTGACGCTGCAATTGAGCGCGCCTTGTCGGCTGCAGTTGCGGAACGAGTGCCAGGTGCCGATCCGCAAGGTGTCACGGTAATTGCACTCGGCAAGCTGGGCAGCCAGGAGCTCAACTATTCTTCGGACGTCGACCTACTGATCCTCTTCGATCCCGAGAGGATGCCGCGGCGAGAGCGCGATGACCCCTCGGAAGCCGCCGTGCGCGTCGGCCGGCGAATGATCGAGATCCTACAGAAGCGCACCGGCGACGGCTATGTCGCGCGCGTCGACCTGCGTCTTCGGCCATCGCCGGAGGTGACTCCGATCGTGCTGCCCGTGAATGCAGCCATCTCGCACTATGAATCCTCGGCTTTGCCGTGGGAGCGGGCAGCCTTCATCCGCGCACGCGTTTGCGCGGGCGACCGCGAGCTTGGCGAGCATTTCATCCAGTCGATCCAGCCCTTCGTCTGGCGGCGCTCGCTCGACTTCGGAGTGATCGACGACGTCCGGGAAATCTCGGCGCGGATTCGCGATCATTTCGCGCAAGGCGCCAGCCTTGGCCCCGGCTACGATCTGAAGCGCGGGCGCGGGGGCATCCGCGAAGTCGAATTCTACGCGCAGATTCAGCAAATGGTGCACGGCGGCCGCGATCCGACCGTTCGGGCTTCGGCCACCCTCGACGCGCTGGAAGCGCTACGGTCGACAGGCAAGATCGATCAGGTGGATGCCGATGCGTTGGCCAAGGCCTACCGGCTGTTCCGGACGATCGAACACCGTACGCAGATGGTCGAGGACGCCCAGACTCATCTCCTGCCGCTCGATCGCGATGCCCTCGATGGTATTGCGAAGCTCCACGGTCTTGCGTCCGGCGCCCGGCTGATCGAGATGCTTCGGCCACACGTTGAGCGGGCCGAAGGCCTTTTCAACTCTTTGGCGCCGGATCGCGAAGGCCGACTGTCGAGCGACCCGGATATTCTTGCAGACGAACTACGCGGCATAGGGTTCGGAGATCCTGAACCGGCCCTGCGCAGGATCGGCGACTGGCGGTCGGGCAAGGCGAGGTCTCTGCGCTCTCCCGCGGCCCGGACGGCATTCGAGGCGATGCTTCCGGCCCTTCTGCGCGAGGTGGCATCGGGACCAGACCCTGAGCGAGCGCTCAACCGGCTATCGGATATCGTCGAACGGCTTTCGAGCGGCATCAACCTCTATCGCCTCCTTGAGGCACGTCCGCAGCTCGCCAGGCACCTTGCGCTCATCCTGGCGCACGCACCGCCGCTCGGCGACATGCTTTCCGGGCGGCCGGACCTGCTCGACGGCCTGATCGACGAATCCAGCTTCGCCCTTCCGCCCGAGCCTGGCGCCATGGCGACGGGATTGAGCGAGGCAATGGCGGGCGAGAGCTACGATCGGGCGCTCGACCGGGCCCGGCGCCTCGTCAACGAACGCCGCTTTTCTCTCGGCGTGCAGTTGATCGCGGCCCATGCCGACCCGCTCGACCTGGCCATGGGCTACAGCGACGTCGCCGAGGGAACGGTGGATGCACTCGCAGAGCTCGCGGCCAGTGAATTCGCCCTTTCTCATGGGCGCATCGACGGCGGCGAGTTCATGATCCTCGCACTTGGCCGGCTCGGCGGGCGCGCGCTGACCCACGCCTCCGATATCGACCTTATCTATCTGTACGATGCTCCGGAAGGAGCGATGTCGGACGGCCGCAAATCGCTCAGCGCCACCGATTATTACAATCGCCTGGCGAACCGCGTGACCGCTGCGCTTAGCGTCTCGACTGCGGCGGGCCCCTTGTACGACGTCGACACGCGCCTTCGGCCGCAGGGCAGCGAGGGAATGCTTGCCGTCTCGCTGCAGGGCTTTCTCGATTATCAGCGCGGCGAGGCGTGGACGTGGGAGCATATGGCGCTCTGCCGTGCCCGGCCGATCCACGGTTCAGGCGAACGGCGGCAGCAGCTTTCCGACGAGATTCGATCGGTCCTCGCGACGAAGCGAGACGCCGCCAAGACGCGTGCCGACTCATCCAAGATGCGATCGGACATGGCGCGGCATAAGAAGCCGTCCGGCCCCTTGGACATCAAGCTTGGTCCGGGCGGGCTCGTGGACCTGGAGTTCTCGGTCCACACCCTCCAATTGATTCATGGCGAAGGGCTCGACCCGCGGCTGGAGCACGCTATCGCCGGGCTTGCTGAAAAGGGCCTGATCGACCCGAACTATGACCCGGACTTGCGGCTTTTGAGCCGAATGCTTGTCGTGATGCGCCTGGTCGCGCCCGAGAGCAACGAACCGCCGGAAAAGTCGCGGGCACTCGTCGCGGCGCTTTGCGGACATGACGGATGGGACTCGCTTCTTGCCGCGCATGACGAGGCGCGGCAGAGGATCGCCGAACTCTGGAAAAATGTGAGGGAAGGCCGATGATCAACGAAGGCGACAAGGCTCCGGGTCTCAAGGTGACTTCGAGCGATGGAAACACCGTCGATCTTTCATCGCCCGGCCAGCCGCTGGTCCTCTATTTCTACCCCAAGGACGATACATCGGGCTGCACTCGTGAGGCGCAGGATTTCACCGAGCTTGCGGGCGACTACAAGAAAGCCGGCGTCAAGGTCGTCGGCGTCTCGCGCGATCCGATGAAGAAGCATGAGAAGTTCATCAGTAAATATGATCTCGCCGTACCGCTGGCATCGGACGAGGACGGTAAGATCTCCGAGGCATTCGGCACATGGGTCGAGAAGTCGATGTACGGTCGCAAATATGTGGGCATGGAGCGCGCCACTTATCTCATAGGTTCGGATGGGAAGGTCATCCGTGCTTGGCGCAAGGTGAAGGTACCGGGGCATGCGCAGGAAGTCCTGAAGACGGCCGCGCAGGTTTGAAAGCAGGAGGCGCGAGTGCTAGCGCCGCGACAAGTCATTTAGGAGCAGGTTTTGGCCGAGTTTCGCCTTCCCAAGAACAGCCGCATCACGAAGGGCACCAAGCACCCTGCGGAAGAGGGCAAGCGGCTCAAGACGTTCAAGATCTATCGCTACGATCCGGACTCGGGCGCCAACCCGCGCTTCGACACCTATACGATCGACCTCGACAAGACGGGTCCGATGGTTCTCGACGCGCTCATCCGCATCAAGAATGAGGTCGACGCGACGCTGACCTTCCGCCGATCCTGCCGCGAGGGGATTTGCGGCTCCTGCTCAATGAACATGGGCGGCCGCAATGGGCTCGCGTGCACGACCGCGATTGAGGACATTAAGGGCGACGTCCAGATCACGCCGCTCCCGCATATGGAAGTGGTGAAGGACCTCGTTCCCGATCTCACCCACGCCTACGCGCAATATGCTTCGATCCAGCCCTGGCTGAAGACGGTAACGCCGCCGCCTTCGGGCAAGGAGCGACTGCAGTCGCCGGAGGACCGCGCCAAGCTCGACGGCCTGTACGAATGCATCCTCTGCTTCTGCTGCTCAACCGGCTGCCCAAGCTATTGGTGGAACAGCGACCGGTTCCTCGGCCCTGCGGTTCTTCTCCAGGCCTATCGCTGGCTTGCCGACAGCCGCGACGAGGCGACGGGCGAGCGGCTCGACCAGCTCGAGGATCCGTTCAGGCTCTATCGCTGCCACACGATCATGAATTGCGCGAACGTCTGCCCGAAGGGTCTGAACCCGGCGAAGGCGATCGCTGAGACCAAGAAGCTGATTGCGGAACGGGCCGCTTGACGGACGAAGTCGGCCTGCCGACCGGCGCCAAGGAAGATCCCGAGCATCCGGGCTGGTACAGCTGGGGCGATTTCCCACGCAGTTCCTTCGCCTCGGCGACCGGACGCCTGCTGTTCAAGCCTGATGGCCCCGGCCGCGGCGTCGCCCGCATTTTCCCGACCGAAGCGCATAAGAACATGGGCGGCTCGCTCCACGGCGGAGCGGTCATGAGCTTCATCGACATGGCCATGTTCGCCGGCGGGCGCTGCGCCGGCATGGCGAGCGGACATTACGTGACGCTCGACATGACGACGCATTTTCTTGCCCGAGGGAAAGTCGGCGTGCCGCTCGACGCTCATGTCGAACTGGTGAAGCAGACGCGCGGCCATGTCTTCTTGCAAGGCGTCGTGAAGCAGGACGGTGAGGCCTGTTACAGCTTCACCGGCACGCTGAAGCGCGTGCGCGAGCCCAACGCGCCCGCATGACCGGCGCGGTCGGGCGGGCATACGCCGAGCTCGTCAAAGCCGGAGAACTGAAGCCCGACCAGGCGCAGCAGCGTACCGTAGCTGCACTCGATCGCTTTGCGCACGAGCTGGAGTCCGACAACGGCCAGGGCTTGATCAAGCGCCTGTTCGCGAAAAACGATCAGAATTGTCACGGGGTCTATCTTTGGGGCGGCGTCGGCCGCGGCAAGTCGATGCTGATGGACCTAGCTTTCGACCACATCGACGTTCAGCCGAAACGCCGGGTCCACTTCCACGCCTTCATGATCGAGACGCACGGACGGCTGCGGAAGGCGCGCGTCACCTCGGAAGGCGATCCGGTTCACGCGGTCGCCGACAATATTGCCCAAGAGGTGAAGCTGCTCTGCTTCGACGAGATGCAGGTGACCAATCCGGCCGACGCGATGATCCTCTCGCGCCTGTTCGAGCGGTTGATCGAACGAGGCGTCCACGTGGTGACGACGTCCAACCGTCCTCCGCGCGATCTCTACAAGGACGGGCTTAATCGTGAATTGTTCGTCCCTTTCATCGAATTGATCGAGCGTCGCTTCGCCGTGGTCGAAGTGAATGGGCCGACGGATTACCGATTGCACCGCCTGTCTGGCGTCAACGTGTGGCACGTTCCAAACGGGCCGGAAGCGACGAAGGCGTTGAGCGACGCTTTCTTCAAGCTCACCGACTATCCAGTTGAGGACCGCGCCAAGGTGCCGTCCGAGGACCTGGATGTCGGCGGCGGCCGCAAGTTGCACGTGCCCAAAAGTCTGAAGGGCGTCGCGGTTTTTTCGTTCAAGCGGCTGGTTGGCGAGGCGCGTGGCGCGGCTGACTATCTCGCCGTCGCCCAGCGATTCCACACGGTGATCATCGTCGGAATTCCGGTGATGACCCGCGATATGCGCAACGAGGCGACGCGTTTCGTTACGCTGATCGACGCGCTCTACGAACATCGCGTGAAGCTGCTCGCCGCCGCGGATGCCGAGCCTTCAGGGCTCTATCTGGAGGGCGACGGAAGTTTCGAGTTTCAGCGCACGGTCAGCCGCCTTGAAGAGATGCGCAGCGCCGAATATCTCGCGGAAGGCCATGGCACGGATCACGCTTGACGGGTTGCTGATCGCCACTAGCTTCCCGCATCTGCTTCGAGGGGAGATTGAATGAAGTGTCTGTTCGGCTGCGTCGTTGCCGCAGCGTTGTCCGCAACCGTCGCGCAAGCCGCCACCACCAATCCGCTCACAGTTCCGACCAAGCTCGAGCCGAAATGGCAGGCCAAGACGCGAGACGTCTTCAAGCAGGCAATCGAGATCCCGAGCGTTCACAATCGCGGCGAAATGCCGCGCATGACGAAGCTGCTCGCCGACCAGTTCCGCGCTGCCGGGATTCCCGAGCAGGACATTCACATCATGCCTTACGAGGCGCTGCCCGGCGACAAGACGGTCGCTTTGATCGTGCGCTGGCGTGCCCCCAAGGCGACGCAAAAGCCGATGCTCATCCTCGGCCACATGGATGTGGTGGAGGCGAAGCGCGAGGACTGGAAGTTCGATCCGTTCGTCTTCCGCGAGGAGGGCGGCTACTTCCTGGGGCGCGGGACCAGCGACATGAAGAACGGCGACGTCGCCACGACGCTGGCCGCGGTCAAGCTGATCGGCGAAGGGTTCAAGCCCGATCGCGACATCATCTTCTTTTTCAGCGGCGACGAAGAAACCAACGGCCGCGGCGCCCGGCTGGCCGCCAGCGAATGGCGCAACCTCACGGATGCCGAGTTCGGCCTCAACGCCGATGGCGGATGCGCTCGCTATGACGAGAGTTTCCGGCCGCTCGGCTGCGGCATC
>Ga0070673_100000486_pt1 | contig 21134 bp, 13 predicted proteins | sample KBSM23metaG_FD_65342 | JGI IMG/M metagenome (GOLD analysis project Ga0070673, IMG submission 65342) | Miscanthus rhizosphere microbial communities from Kellogg Biological Station, Michigan, USA - KBS M2-3 metaG | ecosystem: Host-associated > Plants > Roots > Rhizosphere > Soil ... | reverse complement strand
GGGGTTGTTCTGCAGCTCGTCGCGCCGCCCGCGGAGCGCCGTTATGAGCCTCTCCGTGCCCGCGTAGACGCGCTCCTTCTCGCCGGTGAACTTCTCCCCTTTCGACTGAAGCTCGATCACCAGGAGCTCGCGTGGCCGGCCGTCCACGGTGATCCGGATCGGGTTGAAGTCGATGTGCTTCAGCTGCACCCGCATCATCTCCTCGCGCCTGGCGCCAGAGTCGAACGCCATCATCAGCCGCAGGCGCATCAGCGAGGCCTTCCGCTGCGATCGGCGCCGCGCCTCGGTCCAGACACGTCCCTTGATCACCTGACAGCACAGCGGAATCGAGATGCCAAACGCCGCTGCGAGTTCCTGCTGTGACTCGCCGGCGGCCGCCCGCGTGCGAATCTCGTCGACTTTGTCCCAATCGAGTCGAGACCACGGCGGCGGCTTCAAGTCGTCCAGCCGATCGCACGCGGCGAAGAGCCGATCCTCGACGCTTTCGTCGAGACGACTTGCTGGCACACACTGTCGGCGCCGCTCCGTTGTCGTCCTGCGTGTGCCGAGGTGTGGGCGAACTGCAGTGGTGCGGATGTAAGCGTTGTCATGCGGCCCTCCAGTCGTGGTCGACGGCGGCCGCGGGTTGTGGCAACCCGTACAAAACAAACGGCCCGCCGTGGCTGGCGGACCGTGAATCGAGTAACCACTGAGCACCATCCGAGGTCCAAAACACCCCGTCTGGTGCCGATCATCTCCGGTCATGACCGAAGACGACGGTGAAAACTCTTAATGATTTCGGAAAAATGGTCGGGGCGATAGGATTTGAACCTACGACCCCTCGGTCCCGAACCGAGTGCTCTACCAGGCTGAGCCACGCCCCGACAAAGCGTGAATCGCCATTCTAACCCAACTACCGCGCGTTCGCCTAACGGGCGTGCGGAACGTCGGCAGATCGACGCGGTTCGGCGCGTCTCACGACTCCCCCTGCACGCCGACCGTGAACCGCCGACCGTGAACCGCAAAACCGTGAACCCACCACGGCGAGTCACCGCCGCGTGAACAGCGCCTTGAAATCCTCCCGATCCTTCAGCGCCGCGAACGACGGATCCTGCTGCACCGAGGACGGCAGGAATTGCGGCGGGATGGTGCGCAGCCACGCGACGGCGGCCTGGGGATCGCCTTTGCCCAGACAGGCACGCGCCGCGGGCAGGCCGAGATCGCGGTAGCCGAGCCCCTTGTCGCGCAGCCTGTCGAACTCGGCGCACGCCGCGGCGTACTGCGTGTCGCCGAGCAGCGCTTCCCCATACGCCAGCCGTAAGCGTGCATCGTCCGGGCGCGCCGCCACCATGGACGCGTACTCGCCGGCGGCCTCGCGGAAGCGGCGCGTCTGGACGAAGCCGGCGGCGCGCGCTTCGCCGAGCGAGGCGTGCAGCGCGGACTGATAGGGCGACGAAGTGACGCGCGTGACGAACTCCAGCGTCTGTTCGATCACCTGCCGGGTGGCGTCGGTGTCGTCGACGAGCTCGAAGGCGTGATGGCCGCCGGCGTAATTGAGCAGCGTTACCGGCGCGTTCTGCGAGACTGCGAGCGCGGTCAGCGACGCGATCGCCTCGTTGACCGGCGGACGGTCGAGCCCGGCGCGGACGTAGAGGACGGGCAGGTCGAGACGAAACTCCGTGATCGGCGCCGACCCGTAATACATGACCGCCGCCTTGATCGCCGTCTGCTTCGGATCCTCGACCGCAGGAAACGCGTTGTAGACGTTGCCCGATCCCGCGTAGACGGCGAGCGCGTCGATCCCGTGCTCGGATCCGTGCGCGGTGAGATAGGACACGAGCCGCGCGAAATCCGCCGCCTCGCTCCCCTGCCGCAGATCCGGAAGGATCGCGACGATCCCCTTCGACGCCGCGGCGCGCGCCCAGGCCGCGTAGAAGCGGCCGCTGCGATCGGCGCCGGTGGCGCGATTGAAGAAGATGAGCCCAGGCCCGCGGGCGCCGGCGGCCGTTTTCGGCTTGTAGACGTCCATGGCCAGTCGCGTGGACCCATCCGTCGCGTACTCGACGTCGGACACGACGGTGATGTCGCTCGCGGCCGGCGGAAACGCGAGGCGCGGCTCCGCCGACTGCGCCGGGACGGCGATTGCCGGCGCGCCCGCGAGCAGATATACAAGAAGAAGATGGTGAAGCATGCGCGCGAGTCTAGGCTCCCCTTCGAGGCTCAGCCAACCGCCGGGGACGAAGCGACGCGGCCGGATGACCAGCGGCGTCCTGCGCGGGACGGCCAGCCCGGCCGCCTCGAGCGCATCTGGCTGAAGCGTTTCACCGGCGGACCGATGGATCCCGTGGAGGCGGCGGCGCTCGACGCGATGGCCGGCCTGGTCGGCAACGCCAACCGCAGCCGCCGGCGCCAGGTCACGATCATCGCACGGGAACGCTGGAACGAGCTGATGCGCGATCTCGGCGCCAGGCTGCCGCCGAGCACCCGCCGCGCCAACCTGATGGTCTCAGGAATCGATCTTCAGAATTCGCGCGGGCGGATCCTGCGCGTCGGCCGCGCGCGCCTGCAGATCAACGGCGAGACGAAGCCGTGCGAGCAGATGGAAGCGGCGCAGGCGGGCCTGCAGGCGCTGATGCGCGAGCGCTGGGGCGGCGGCGTGTTCGCCGAGGTGATCGAGAGTGGAGAGATTCGCGTCGGGGATACCGTCGAACTGCTGGAAGCGCAACTTCCGCCTGAAGGCGCAACTTCCGCCTGAAGGCGGAAGCCACGAATCACCAAATCGAGAGTGACTCGAGCTGCTCCAGCGCTTCGTAGTCGGTCATGTCCGGCTGCAGCGGCGTGACCGAGATGTAGCCGTCGCGCACCGCCTGGTAGTCGGAGCGATCGTGCGGCTCCCAGTCGTTCTCCCCTTCTTCGATCCAGTAATACGCCTTGCCGCGGGGATCGCAGCGCTCGTCCACAATCGTCACGTGGTTGCGCTTGCCCTGCACCGTCAGTCGGAAGCCTTTCGGCGCGCCGGTCGGCACGTTGAGGCTGAGAAACGTGCGCGGCGGCAGGCCGTCGCGCAGCACGATCTCGGCGATCTGCGTCGCCGCCGAGGCCGACGGCCCGAAGTCGTAGGTGCCGGTCGTCCGCGCCAGCGACACCGCGATCGCCGGCACACCCAGCAGCGCCGCCTCGAGCGCGCCCGACACGGTGCCGGAGTACGTCAGGTCGTCGCCGATGTTGAGTCCTTTGTTGATCCCGGAGACGACGAGATCCGGCATGCCGCCGGCGTAGAGCTTGGTGATCGCGACGTTGACGCAGTCGGTCGGCGTGCCGTCGACTTCGTAGACGTTCTCGCGCAGGTGCTCCATCCGCAGCGGACGCCGCAGCGTCAGCGCGTGCCCGATGGCGCTGGCCTCGACGTGCGGCGCGACGACGACCACGTCCCCGAGACGGCCGAGCGTCCCGGCCAGTGCGTGAATCCCCTCGGAGTGCACGCCATCGTCATTGGTCACCAGAATCCGTGGCATCAGAAAACGCCAAGTATAACAGCAGGCTCGCAGCCAGCGCGAGCGACGCGCCGGTGAGAAACGCCGCGGTTGGCGAAACGCGCGTCCAGATCAGCCCGAACACCAGGCTCGCGGCGAGGCCGCCGAAACCGAGCGCGCCGTTGTAGATGCCGAACGCCAGCCCGCGCGCCGGCGCCGGCGCCATGTCGGCGACCCACGCCTTCTCCACTCCTTCGGTGAGGCCGAAGTACAGCCCGTACGCGAGAAACACGCCGATGACCGCCGGCAGCGCGGTGAACCACGCGAACGCGCCGTAGATCGCGGCGTACCAGAGGTAGCCGAGCGCGATCATGACGCGGCGCCCGAACCGGTCCGACAGCACGCCGCCGACGATCGAGGAGGTCATCTTGACGACGTGCAGGCCCGACCACAGCAGCGGGATCCACACCGGCGCGACGCCGAGATCGTTGAGGCGCAGCAGGATGAACGCGTCGCTGGCGTTGCCGAGCGCGAACAGCGTGATGACGGCCATCGCGAGATAGAAGCGCCTCGGCAGCCGACCGAGACCAGCGCGCACCGACGAGCCCGCAGCGGGCGCCGGCGACTCGGGATCGGTCAGCGTGCGCGACGCAGCAGCGAGGCGCTCGTTCGGCAGCCTCAGGATCAACAGGATGACGATGATCCCGGGCACCAGCGTCCAGGTGAAGAGCGACCGGTACGCCTCGGGCTTGAAGTAGAGGTAGGCCGTCGCGATCAGCGGGCCGGCGACCGCGCCCGCGTGATCCATGCCGCGGTGGAAGCCGTAGACGCGGCCGCGGGTCTTGTCGGGCGCGAAGCGTGCGAGCATCGCGTCGCGCGGCGAGCTGCGGACGCCCTTGCCCAGCCGATCGATGAATCGCAGGCCCAGCACCTGAGGCCACGACGTCACCAGGGCGATCAGCGGACGGACGAGCGAGGACAGGCCGTAGCCCGCGAGGACGAGCCGCTTCGGCTGGCCCGATCGATCCGCGAGCCAGCCCGACACGATCTTCAGGACGCTGTTGGCCCCCTCCGCGACTCCTTCGATGACGCCCAGCGACATCGCTCCCGCGCCGAGCACGCGCGTGAGAAACAGCGGCAGCAGCGGATAGACCATCTCGCTCGCCGTGTCGGTGAAGAAGCTGATCCAGCCGAGAAGCCAGACCGGGCGTGAGAAGCCGAAGCGGTCGAGGGGATTGCCCGCGGGGTCGGTGCCGTACGACAACCCCCTTATAATCCCACCATTTCATGTCCCAGCCATTCGATGCCGTCCTCCTCGTGGCGTTCGGCGGCCCGCAGGGGCCCGCCGACGTCCGTCCGTTTCTCGAGAACGTGCTGCGCGGGCGCCGCGTCAGCCCCGAGCGCATCGACGAAGTGGCGCACCACTACGAGCGCTTCGGCGGCGTCTCGCCGCTCACCGAGCTGACGATGAAGCAGGCGCGCGCGCTCGAGGCGGCGCTGCGCGACCGCGGCGTGCCGCTGCCGGTGCACGTCGGGATGCGGAACTGGCATCCATTTCTGCCCGACACGCTGAACGACATGGCGCGAGCCGGCGTGCGCCGCGCCATCGGGCTGCTCGCGGCGGCGCAGCGCAGCTATTCGGGCTGTCTTCAGTACAAGGAGAACGTCCGCGACGCGCGGCTGGCCGTCTCGGGCGGCGGGGCGAGGCCGCCGGAGATCGTCTACGTCGCCGACTGGCACGAGCATCCCGGCTTCATCGAGGCGAACGCCGAGCACATCCGCGCCGCGATCGATCGGCTGCCTCCCGATCGCCGCGATCGCGCGCGGCTGGTGTTCACGGCGCACAGCATCCCGGTGTCGATGGCGGCGCGGTATCCGTATGAAGCGAACCTGCGCGCCTCGGCGGAGATGATCGCGAAGGCGGTCGGACGCGACGACTGGACGCTCGTCTACCAGAGCCGCAGCGGCCGCCCGGAAGATCCCTGGCTCGCGCCCGACGTCTGCGACTACCTCGTCGAGGAGCGGCAGCGCGGGCTCGACACGGCGATCCTCTCCCCCATCGGCTTCCTGTGCGATCACGTCGAGGTCCTGTACGACCTGGACGTCGAGGCCGCGGAGGCCTGCCGGGAATCCGGCATCACGATGGTGCGGGCGGAGGCGGTCAACGTCCATCCCCGCTTCATCGACGCGCTGGCCGACGCCGTCACGGAGACCTACCGCCGGTATGACGGTGCCCGGCCGCTCCCCGTCGCCGGCAGTCAGTGAAGGTGGCTGGCACCGGAGGTGGCAGCCACGCGGGCGACGATTTGCAACACCGTTCGTCCCACGCTCGTCCATACTGACAACCATGCGGACAAGACTCACGGCCGCCGCGCTCATGCTTCTCGTCGCGCTCGTCCAGGCCCCGTCGGCGGCTGGCGCGCAGCAGCCGATGCAGATCACGCCGGGCGACATGCCGTTCCAGATGCTGCCGCCCGGACGGCAGCCCAAGACCGGCACCGGCCGCCTGCGCGGGCGGGTCGTCGCCGCCGACACCGGCGCCTCGGTGCGCCGCGCGCAGGTGCGGATCAGCAGCCCCGACATCGGCACCAAGACCGCGCTCACCGACGGCCAGGGTCGCTACGAGTTCAAGGATCTCCCCGCCGGACGCTTCAACGTCAGCGTCGCCAAGTCGGGGTTCGTGACGATGCAGTACGGCCAGACCAGGCCGTTCGAGACCGGCCGTCCGATCGATCTCGTGGACGCGCAGATCCTGGAGAAGGCCGACGTCGCGCTGCCGCGCGGCAGCGCCGTGTCGGGACGGATCCTCGACGAATTCGGCGAGCCGGTGTCGGACGCCAGCGTCACCGCGATGCGGCTGCAGTACGCGGGCGGCAAGCGCCGCCTCGTTCCGGCGGGCCGCGCCTCGACGACCAACGATCTCGGCCAGTTCCGCGTCTTCGGCCTGCCGCCGGGCGAGTACTACGTCAGCGCGACGCTGCGGACGATCGACTCGATGGTCATGGACATGCTCGGCGGATCCACGGTCGGCGGACCGTCGGGATCGAACAACAACTCCGGCTACGCCGCCACCTACTATCCCGGCACGCCGAATGCCGGCGAGGCGCAGCGGCTGTCGCTCGCGCTCGGCCAGGAGCTCGCCAGTATCGACATCCAGATGCAGCCGGTGCGGCTGGCGAGGATCACCGGCACCGCGGTCGGCTCCGACGGCAAGCCGATGACCGGCGCGCTCGTGATGCTGATGCCGACGATGAAGGAAGCGCTGATGATGGCGCCCGGCGGCACGTCGCGCACCGACAAGGACGGCAACTTCTCGCTGTCGGGCGTCGCCCCCGGCGAGTACTCCTTGCAGGTACAGTCGCTCGCCGCGCTGATGAACGCGGCCAGCCAGGCGATGTCGATGATCAGCGGGGCCGAAGGGGGCACCGCCGCACCGCCGCCGCAGCCCATGGAGCGCGAGTTCGCCACCGCCAACGTCACGGTCGCCGGCGAGGACCTCACCGGCATGATGCTGACCGCCACCCGCGGCGCGAAGGCCTCCGGCAAGCTCGTGTTCGAAGGGGGCCAGAAGCCGGAGACGATCACAACGCTGCGGTTGATCGCGACCCCGACCGACATCGACAACATGCCGGCGACGGCGTCGGTCTTCGGGATGAGCAGCGTCAAGGAGAACGGCGCCTTCGAGATGGACGGCCTCGTCGGCGGCCGCTCGTTCCGCTTCATGAACCTGCCGAAAGGCTGGTACCTGAAGCGCGTCACGCACGACGGCGACGACGTCACCGACACCGGCTTCGACTTCAAGCCGGGCGACAGCGTCGAAGGCTTCGAGATCGCGCTCACGACGCGCACGCAGACCGTGACCGGCGGCGTCACCAACGACAAGGGAGACGCGCTGAAGGAATACACCGTCGTCGTCTTCGCGCAGGACGCCGACAAGTGGAAGCTGACCGGCGGCCGCTGGCGGCAGTCGGCGCGCCCCGATCAACAGGGGCAGTTCAAGATCGCCGACCTGCCGCCGGGGGACTTCTACGCCGTCGCCGTCGAGTACGTCGGCGAGGGGGAATGGACCGATCCGGAGTGGATGGCCCGGGCCGTCAGGGACGCGACGAAGTTCACGCTCGGCGAAGGGGCGACGAAGACGCTCGACCTCAAATTGTTAAAATCGTAAAAAGTCGTTTCGAATCATCCAGATCGGGGCGCAACTCGTCCAATATGTCACCTATGCGACGAACGTCTCTCCTGCTTCTCGTGTGCCTTCTCGCGCTGCCGGCGGCGACGCCATGGGCCCTGGCCCAGGAAGTCCGTCAGCAAATCCAGGTCGTCGCCCCGGGCGGCGACGGCGCGCCGATCCAGATGCTGCCGCCCGGCCGCCAGGCGAAGACCGGCACCGGGCGCGTCCGCGGCCGCGTGCTCTCCACCGACGCCGGCACGCCGGTGCGCCGCGCGCAGGTTCGCATCAACGGGCCCGACATCGGCTCGAAGACCGCGCTCACCGACACGCAGGGGCGCTACGAGTTCAGCGACCTGCCGTCGGGACGCTTCACCCTGACCGCCTCGAAGTCCGGCTACGTCTCGATGCAGTTCGGCCAGACGCGGCCGTTCGAGTCGGGCAAGCCGATCGATCTCGCCGAGGCGCAGGTGCTCGACAAGACCGACTTCGCGCTGCCGCGCGGCAGCGTGCTCGCCGGCCGCATCGTCGACGAGTTCGGCGAGCCGGTCGCCGAGGCGGAGGTGCAGGCGATGCGCATGCAGTTCACCAACGGCAAGCGCCGGTTGACGCCGTCGGGGCGCACCGCGAGCACCAACGATCTCGGGCAGTTCCGCATCTACGGGCTGCCGCCGGGCGAGTACTACGTCAGCGCGCAGCTGCGCAACATGAACATGATGATCTTCGACATGGCCGGCGGCGGCGCCGGCGGACCGACCGGGTCGAACCAGACCTCCGGCTACGCCGCCACCTACTATCCCGGCACGGCGAGCCCCGCCGACGCGCAGCGCGTCGCGGTCGCCGTCGGCCAGGAGCTCGGCAGCGTCGACATCCAGCTGCAGCCGGTGAAGCTGGCCAAGATCACCGGCACCGCCGTCGGCTCCGACGGCAAGCCGATGTCGGGCGCCATGGTGATGCTGATGCCGACGATGCGGGACGCCATGCAGTTCATGCCGGGCGGCTCGTCGCGCACCAACAAGGACGGCCAGTTCACGCTGACCGGGGTCGCGCCGGGCGAGTACTCGCTGCAGGTGCAGTCGGGCGGCGCGATGATCTCGGCGGCGGGCGCGGCGATGTCGTTCACCTTCCGCACCGTCGACGGCGCCAGCGACAACCCGCAGGCGCCGCAGGAGCGCGAGTTCGCCACGATGAGCGTGAACGTCGCCGGTGACGACATCAACGGCATGGTCGTCGTCGCGACCCGGGGAGCGAAAGCCAGCGGCACCGTGACCTTTGCGGGAGGGATGAAGCCGGACGGCCTGAACACCATGCGCATCATGCCCACGCCGACCGACGACAATCCCGGTCCGGTGATGACGCTCGGCGGCGCCGCCGTGAAGGACAACGGCACGTTCGAGCTCGAAGGGCTCGTGGGCAATCGCATCTTCCGGATGATGAACCCGCCGAAGGGCTGGGTCACCAAGGCGGTCCACTTCAACGGCGAGGACGTCACCGACAAGGGGATCGACTTCAAGCCGGGACAGGACCTCGAAGGGATCGAGATCGAGCTGACCAACAAGACGACCAGCATCACCGGCAGCGTCAAGGACGACCAGGGGAACGCCCTGAAGGACTACACCGTCGTCATCTTCCCCGAGGATCAGACGAAGTGGGGGCTGGCGCAGAATCGCTGGACGTCGACGGCGCGGCCGGATCAGCAGGGACAGTTCAAGATCAACAACCTGCCGCCGGGCGCCTTCTACGCGATCGCGGTCGACTACGTCGCGCAGGGCGACTGGAGCGATCCGGAGTGGATGGCGCGCGCCGCCAAGCGGGCGACGCGCTTCACGCTCGATGAAGGGGCGGCGAAGACGCTCGACCTGAAGCTCTCCGGCTCCTAGGCCGGCTAGCCTTCCCGTTCGATCAACCTGGCGGCTTCGTCCTCGGCGTCCCACCCGGGCGCGGGGCCGAGCCGCCGGGCGTAGGCGTAGGACACCAGGAAGATCGCCACGATCAGCCCGAACGAGAACCACTTGTTCACGGTGAACTGGATGTAGTCCTCGGCGTGCAGGTATTCGACCAGCAGCTTGAACCCCACCCACGCGATGATGATGAAGGCCCCGTCGACGATCGCGGGGTACTTGCGCACCACCGACAGCAGCTGGCCGATGACGACGCGGATCGCGATGATCCCGAGCAGGCCGCCGGCCAGCACCACCCACGTCTTCTTCGACATCGCCACCGCAACGAGGATCGAGTCGACCGAGAAGGCGATGTTCACCAACTCGACCTTGACCACGGTGCCCCACAGCGCCGACAGGCCGAGCCACGGGCGCGCGACCACCGGCTTGTTCCGCTCTTCCTGGCTGCCGCCTCGGAAGAAGTGCTCGTAGCACAGATAGAGCAGGTAAAGGCCGCCGAGCACCTTGACCCAGTCGATACGGATCAGCCACGTGGCCAGCAGGGTGGCGGCGGTGCGGAAGGCGAAGGCGCCGACCAGGCCGTAACGCAGCGCCTTCTTCTGATCGCCGCGCGGCAGCCCGAGGATCATCATCGCCAGCACCAGGGCGTTGTCGGCGCTGAGCAGCCCTTCGAGCAGCACCAGCAGCCCGATGGTGATGAAGTCGGAGACTTGAACGTCCATGCCGCGAGAAGTACTTTATCAGGAGTGGAATTCAAGGATTACTACGCCACGCTCGGCGTACCGAAGACCGCGAGCGAAAAAGAGCTGAAGGCGGCGTACCGGAAGCTCGCGCGCAAGCACCACCCCGACGTCAACCCCGGCGACAAGGCGGCGGAATCGCGCTTCAAGGAGATCAACGAGGCCTACGAAGTCCTCGGCGATCCCGAGAAGCGGCGGAAGTACGACGAGCTCGGCGCCAACTGGCGGATGTACGAGCAGGCGCAGCAGCAGGGACAGCCCTTCCCCGGCGGGACGCCGTTCGGCGGCTTCGGGGGATTCGGCGGCGGCGGCGAAGGAGGCGCCTGGACGATCAACATGGGCGGCCCCGGCGGCAGCCGCACGATGACCCAGGAGGAGATGCGGGACCTGTTCGGCAACGAGGATCCCTTCTCCGACTTCTTCCGCACGTTCTTCGGCGGCGGCGGGCCGGCGGGCGGCGGCGCCGGCCAGGACCCGCGCCGCGGGCGCGGGCCTCGCATCCAGAAGGGGCGCGATCTCGAGTCCGAGGCGGAGCTGACGCTCGAAGAGGCGTATCACGGCGCCATGCGCCGCATCTCGATCACCGACGGCGGCCACGCCCGCAGCATCGACGTGCGCATCCCCGCCGGCGTCAAGGACGGCTCACGCGTCCGCGCCGCGGGCGAGGGTGAGCCCGGATCGAACGGCGGCGCGGCCGGCGATCTCTTCCTCCGCGTGCACATCCGCACCCATCCGGTGTTCGAGCGCAAGGGGGACGATCTCTACACGAAGGTCTCGTTGCCGGTGACGACGGCGGTGCTCGGCGGCGAGGCGCAGGTGCCGACGATCTCCGGCTCGGTCCGCCTGCGCGTGCCCGAGACGACGCAGCCGGGACAGATCTTCAGGCTCAAGGGACACGGCATGCCGATCGTCGGCAAGGCGGATGCACGCGGCGACCTGTATGCCACGGCCGATGTTCAGCTTCCCCGTACGCTGACGAAAGAACAACGCCAGGCGTGGGAACAGCTCAAGAAGCAACAGCCATGAATATTCAAAAGTACACCGAGAAGGGGCAGGAAGCGATCGCGGCGGCGCAGCAGCTCGCCGACCGCGAAGGCCATCCCGAGATCACGCCCGAGCACCTGCTGCTGTCGCTGGTCGATCAGCAGGGCGGCATCGTCCCCGCGATCCTGCTGAAGATGAACATCCAGCCGGCGTCGATCGCCAGCCAGGTGCGCGCGGAGCTTGGCAAGAACCCGCGCGCGCACGGCGGCTCGCAGCCCGGGCTGTCGGCGCGGCTGCGCCAGATCACCAGCGCCGCCGAGGCCGAGGCCGAGCGGCTGAAGGACGAATACGTCAGCACCGAGCACCTGCTGCTGGCGCTCGCCGGCGAGTCGGGGCGCGGCGGCGCATCGGCGCGCATCCTCCAGCAGGCGGGCGCGACGAAGGATGCGGTGCTCAAGGCGATGACATCCGTTCGCGGATCGCAGCGCGTGACGTCGCAGAACCCCGAGGGCACCTACCAGTCGCTCGAGAAGTACGGCCGCGATCTGACCGAGCTGGCGCGCAAGGGGAAGCTCGACCCGGTGATCGGGCGCGACGACGAGATCCGCCGTGTCATCCAGGTGCTGTCGCGGCGCACCAAGAACAACCCGGTGCTGATCGGCGAGCCGGGCGTCGGCAAGACCGCCGTCGTCGAAGGGCTGGCGCAGCGCATCATCCGGCAGGACGTGCCCGAAGGGCTCAAGAACAAGAAGATCGTCGCGCTCGACATGGGAGCCCTGGTCGCCGGCGCGAAGTACCGCGGCGAGTTCGAGGAACGGCTCAAGGCGGTCTTGAAGGAGGTCGCGGACGCGCAGGGCCAGGTCGTCCTCTTCATCGACGAGCTGCACACTGTCGTCGGCGCCGGCGCGGCGGAAGGTGCGATGGACGCGGCCAACATGCTCAAGCCGATGCTGGCCCGCGGCGAGCTGCACACCATCGGCGCGACCACGCTCGACGAGTACCGCAAGCACATCGAGAAGGACGCCGCGCTCGAGCGCCGCTTCCAGCCGGTGATGGTCGGCGAGCCGACCGTCGAGGACACGATCAGCATCCTGCGCGGCCTGCGCGAGCGCTACGAGATCCATCACGGCGTCAAGTTCAAGGACTCGGCGCTGGTCGCCGCGGCGGTGCTGTCGCACCGCTACATCACCGACCGCTTCCTGCCCGACAAGGCGATTGACCTCATCGACGAAGCGGCGTCGCGGCTGCGGATGGAGATCGACTCGATGCCGGCGGAGATCGACGAAGTCCACCGCCGCATCATGCAGCTCGAGATCGAGCGCGAGGCGCTGCGCAAGGAAAAGGACGCCGCGTCGAAGGAACGGCTGGAGAAGCTGGAGCGCGAGCTGGCCAACCTCAAGGAAGAAAAGGACCGCCTGACGGCGCACTGGGAACAGGAGAAGGCGGCGATCCAGGGATCGCGCACGCTCAAGGAGGAGCTCGAGCAGGTGCGCATGGAGATGCAGCGCGCGCAGCAGGCCGGCGACTACGCGAAGGCCTCCGAGCTGCAATACGGCCGCGTGCCGGAGCTGGAGCGGAAGATCAAGGAGCAGGAGACCAGGCTGTCCGAGCTGCAGAAGGGACAGCGGATGCTGAAGGAGGAGGTCGACGAGGAAGACATCGCCGAAGTCGTCGGCCGCTGGACCGGCATCCCCGTCAGCCGCCTGATGGAGGGGGAGATCCAGAAGCTGATCAAGATGGAAGAGCGGCTGCACCAGCGCGTCGTCGGCCAGGAAGAAGCGATCGCGGCCGTCGCCAACGCGATCAGGCGCGCCCGCGCCGGCCTGCAGGACCCCAACCGTCCGCTCGGCAGCTTCATCTTCCTCGGCCCCACCGGCGTCGGCAAGACCGAGCTGGCCCGCGCCCTCGCCGAGTTCCTCTTCGACGACGAGCAGTCGATGATCCGCATCGACATGTCGGAGTACCAGGAGAAGCACACGGTCTCGCGGCTGATCGGCGCGCCGCCGGGATATGTCGGCTATGAGGAGTCGGGGCAGCTCACCGAGGCCGTCCGCAGGCGCCCCTACTCCGTGGTCCTGTTCGACGAGATCGAGAAGGCGCATCCCGAAGTGCTCAACGTCATGCTGCAGCTGCTCGACGACGGGCGGCTGACCGACGGCAAGGGACGCACGGTGGACTTCAAGAACGCCGTCGTGATCATGACGTCGAACATCGGCAGCCACTTCATCGCCGAGACGGTGGTCAAGGGGGAACCGCTGACCGAAGGGGTCAAGCGCGAGGTGATGGACGCGCTGCGCGCGCATTTCCGTCCCGAGTTCATCAACCGCGTGGACGACATCATCATCTTCCACGCGCTGACCCGCGAGCAGATGCGGACGATCATCGACATCCAGCTGCGCGGCCTGGTGAAGCGGCTGGAAGACCGCAAGATCCACGTCGAGCTGACCGGCAAGGCGAAGGACGTCATCATCGAGGAGGGCTACGACCCCACCTACGGCGCGCGGCCGCTGAAGCGGACCATCCAGCGGCGGGTGCTCGACCCGCTGGCCATGCGCGTGCTGCAGGGGGAGTTCCGCGAAGGGGACCGCGTCGTGATCGACGCCTCGGCAGGAGAACTCTCGTTCACAAAGGCAGAACAGGATACGCTTGTAGGCAGGAATGCCTGAGACGTCGAAGCCTCCCGCGAAGAACCGCCGTTCCGGCGAACGCCGTACCGGGGCCCGCGGCGCCCCGGGTGGAGCCGTCTGGTACGTGCTCGGCTTCCTGCTCCTCCTCGCGGTCGCCCAGGCGTTCTTCGTCCAGCTCCAGTCCGGCGAAACCATCCCCTACAGCGAGTTCAAGACGCTGGTCCGCGAGGACAAGGTCCAGGACGTGGTGCTGGCGGAAGAACGCGTCCGCGGCACGCTGAAGCCGACGTCCGCCGACGGCAAGGGCAAGCCGTTCACCGCGGTGCGCGTCGTCGCCGACGCGAAGCTGCCGGAGGAGCTCGAGCAGCACGGCGTCAAGTACACGGGCGAGGTCGCCAACCGCTGGCTGTCGGACGTGCTCGGGTGGATCATCCCGCTGATCTTCATCGTCGGGCTCTGGACCTTCTTCCTGCGCCGCATGGGCGGCGCCGAAGGGGGCGTGATGTCGTTCGCGCGCAGCAAGGCGAAGATCTACGCCGACGACGACGTCAAGGTGAGCTTCGGCGACGTGGCGGGTGTTGACGAAGCCGAGGAAGAGTTGAAGGAGATCGTCGAGTTCCTGAAGACGCCGCGCAAGTACACGGCGATCGGCGGGAAGATCCCGAAGGGCGTCCTGCTCGTGGGGCCTCCGGGAACCGGCAAGACGCTGCTCGCGCGCGCCGTGGCGGGCGAAGCGAAAGTCCCCTTCTTCAGCCTCAGCGGCTCGGAGTTCGTCGAGATGTTCGTCGGCGTCGGCGCGGCGCGCGTGCGCGACCTCTTCGGCCAGGCCGAAGCCAAGGCGCCGTGCATCGTGTTCATCGACGAGCTCGACGCGCTCGGCAAGGTCCGCATCCAGACCCCGATGGGATCGCACGAAGAGCGCGAGCAGACGCTCAACCAGCTCCTCGCCGAGATGGACGGCTTCGACGGGCGCAAGGGGATCATCATCATGGGGGCGACCAACCGTCCCGAGGTGCTCGATCCTGCCCTGCTCCGTCCCGGCCGCTTCGATCGCCAGGTCCTCGTGGACAAGCCGGACATCCGCGGGCGCGAGGACATCCTGCGAATTCACGTCAAGGCGGTGAAGATCGGCGAGAGCGTCGATCTCAAGGTGATCGCGGCGCGCACCGCCGGGTTCGCCGGCGCCGATCTCGCCAACCTGGTGAACGAGGCGGCGCTGCTCGCGGCGCGGCGCGACAAGACCAGCGTCGATCGGAAGGACTTCGACGAGGCGATCGACCGGATCATCGCGGGGCTCGAGAAGAAGCGGGCGATGAGCGACAAGGAACGCCGCATCGTCGCGTTTCACGAGTCGGGGCACGCGATCGTCGCCAGCCTGCTGCCCAACCTGGACCCGGTGCACAAGATCTCGATCATCGGACGCGGCTTCGGCGCGCTCGGCTACACCATGCAGCTGCCGCTCGAGGATCGCTATCTCATGAGCCGCAGCGACCTGAAGTCGGAGCTGGCGGTGCTGCTGGGCGGGCGCAGCGCCGAGGAGATCGCCTTCGGCGAGATCTCGACCGGCGCGCGCAACGACCTGCAGCGCGCCACCGACATCGCGCGGGCGATGGTCACCGAGTACGGCATGAGCGAGTCGCTCGGCGCGGTGAACTACGACGGCCAGCGCGGCACCAAGTTCATCGACACGCCGTTCATGAACGAGCGCGGACCGCACTCGGAGGACACGGCGCAGAAGATCGACTTCGAGGTCTCGCGCATCATCAGCGATGCGCACAACGAGGCGCGCCGCCTCCTGCGCGAGCGCCGCGACATCCTCGACGAACTGTCGGCGCGCCTCCTCGACAAGGAAGTCGTCGAGGGAGACGAGCTTCGCGCCCTGCTCGGACCCGTTCCCCCGAAGCAGCCCGACACGATTCCGCCGGTCGTCGAACACCCCGCCACGCGCGAAGCGTGAAAGAGCGAAGGATACGAAGGACGGCGAAGGATACGAAGGAACTCTCCCACCCCGAGGCAAGAAAACGATGATCCGAGCACTCTCCGGCTGCGCGGCGGCGCTGCTGGTCGCCACCACTGCGACCGTGGCGGCCGCCCAGACGCCGGCCCCGATGGCGTCCGCCGCCAATCCCTACACGCGCGATCCGAAGCAGGCGGTCGACGAGGCCTATACGAAGAAGATCAAGGAGTACACCACGGCGCCCGCCTTCACCTCGCCGCTCGTGGACTACCTGCCGGCGTCGAAGACGGTGCCGACGCCGAGCGCGGTGCTCAAGGACGTCGCCGGCGCGCCCGGCATCCTGCCCTACTCGGGCGAGATCTACCAGTACATGCGGATGGTCGAGAAGGCCAGCCCGCGCGTGAAGGTGTTCTCGATCGGCAGGACCGAGGAAGGGCGCGAGATGATCGCCGTCGCGGTCTCGTCCGAAGCGAACATCGCGAAGCTCGACGCCAACCGGGCCAGCCTGGCGAAGCTCGCCGACCCGCGCACGATCAACATGAACGACGCCGAGGCGGATCGGCTGGCGGCCTCGACCACGCCGATCTACTACATCACCGGGACCATCCACTCGCCCGAGACGGGCTCGCCGACGGCGCTGATGGAGCTGGTCTACCGCCTCGCCGTGGACGAGAGCCCGTACATCCAGAAGATCCGCAACAAGGTCGTGACGTTGATCACGCCGGTGGTCGAAGTGGACGGCCGCGATCGCCACGTCGACGTCTACCGCTGGCACCTGGCCAACCCCGGGAAGAACTGGGCGCCGACGCTCTACTGGGGCAAGTACGTCGCGCACGACAACAACCGCGACGCGATGGGGGCGACGCTCAACCTGACGCGCAACGTGCTCAACACCTACGTCGACTGGCACGCCCAGGTGCTGCACGACCTGCACGAGTCGGTGCCGTATCTCTACGACAACACGGTCGGCGACGGCCCCTACAACGCGTGGATCGATCCGATCCTGGCCAGCGAGTGGCAGATGATCGGCTACCACAACGTCAACGAGATGACGAAGTTCGGCATGCCGGGCGTGTTCACGCACGGGACGTTCGACACCTGGTCGCCGGGCTATCTCATGTTCATCGCCGCGATGCACAACGGGATCAGCCGCCTCTACGAGACGTTCGGCAACGGCGGCGCCGACACCGTCGAGCGCACGCTGAGCCCGAACGACACGGCGCGCACGTGGTACCGCCCGAACCCGCCGCTGCCGAAGACGCTCTGGTCGCAGCGGAACAACAACAACTACCAGCAGACCGGCCTGCTGGTCTCGCTCAACCAGTTCGCCGACAACACGCAGTACTTCCTCAAGAACTTCTACCTGAAGGGCAAGCGATCGATCCTGAAGCCGGCGACCGAAGGCCCCGCCGCCTACGTCTTCCCCGCCGACGATCCGCGGCCGGGCCCGCAGGCCGACCTGCTGCGGATCCTGCAGCTGCAGCGCGTCGAGATCTCGCGCGCGACGCAGCCGATCACCGTGTCGATCCCGGTGAAGAACAAGCCCGACGAGTCGAAGACCTTCCCCGCGGGCTCCTACGTCGTCCGCATGGATCAGCCCTACAGCCGCATCGCCGACGCGCTGCTCGACTATCAGTACTGGGCGCCTGACGATCCGCAGCGGCAGCCCTACGACGACACGGCGTGGACCTTCCCGGAGCTCTTCAACGTCAAGGCGACGCGCGTGATGGACGCCGCCGTGCTGAAGGCGCAGATGGAGCCGGTCAAGGGTGGCGTCAAGGCGACGGGCGCCGTGACGGGCACGGGGGACATCTTCCTCGTGAACCACAACGCCGATCCCGCGCTGATCACGCTGCGCTACAGGCTGAAGGACGCGAAATTCGACATCGCCGAGGAGCCGTTCGAGGCGGGCGGCACGAAGTTCAACCGCGGATCCTTCATCGTGTCGAACGTCAGCGCGGCCGACTTCACGAAGGCGGCGGACGACCTCGGGGTCAAGGCCGTCGCCGTGGCGTCGGCGCCGGCGGTCAAGACACACTCCGGGAGCGCCGCGCGCGTGGCCCTGCTCCACACCTGGATCAACACGCAGGACGAAGGCTGGTGGCGGCAGACGCTGGACCTGCGCGGCGTGCCGTTCGCCTACATCAGCACGCAGGCCGTCGCCAGGGAGAGCGACCTGCGCGGGAAGTACGACGTCATCCTCTTCCCCCCGGTCCGCCGCGGCGGCACGCAGCAGATCGTCGACGGCACGCCGATGTACGGCAACCCGATCCCGTGGCGGACGTCGGAGTTGACGCCGAACATCGGCAAGGAAGACTCGACCGACGACATCCGTCCGGGCCTCGGCTACCAGGGGTTGATGAACCTGCAGAAGTTCGTGAAGGAGGGGGGCGTGCTGGTGACCGTGCAGGACACGGCGGAGTTCGCGCGCCAGTTCGGCCTCGCCACCGGCGTGTCGACCAGCGAGTCGGCGAAGTTGAAGGTCGTCGGCAGCATCCTCCGCTCGAAGACCGTGGACGCGGCGAGCCCGCTCGTCTACGGCTACGGGGACGACCTCTCGATCTACGCCGACGCCCCGCCGATCTTCGGCGTCAGCGCCACGGTCGGCGGCCGCGGCGGCCGTGCGGCGGCGCCGGACAGCCCGCCCAGGCGGGCGACCGGACGCGGCACGCCTGACGATCCCGACACGGTCCCCGGCTTCTCGCCGGCGCAGGCCGCGCCCGATCCGCCGAAGGTCGAGCCCTGGCAGTACGCGCCGATCCTGGAGGAGCAGCGCCGCAACGCGACCAACATCATTCCCCCGCAGTTCCGTCCGCGCGTGGTGATGCGCTACGGCGACGCCAAGGATCTCCTGGTGTCGGGGCTGCTCGACGGCGGCGGCGACCTGGCCCAGCGCCCGATGGTCGTGGACGTCCCCGTCGAAAAGGGGCACGTGGTGCTGTTCTCGAACAACCCCATCTGGCGCGGTGAGACACAGGGGAGCTATTTCCTCGTGTTCAACGCGCTGCTGAACCACGACCATCTCGACGCGGGCCGCAAGCTCGACGAAAAGTGATTTTGGCCCTATCCCCAGGCCCTTTTTCCCCGGCCCGAAAGCGGTGTCCAACCGTCTAACGACCCGGAGGCGCCAGTGCCACTGTTGCCGGTCGCATCACTTCTCTTCGTTATGACGTCGGCGGTGACGGCGCACGTGCAGCCGCCACCGCCTCCCCCGCCGATGCCGGCGGGCCAGGGTCCGGTTCGCGATCCCGGCCGGCGTCCGCCGCCGGAGCCGACGGGGACGGCGATCATCCGCGGGCGCGTGGTCAGCGCCGACACGGGCAATCCCATCCGGCGGGCCAACGTGACGCTGATCCCCGCCCCGCCGCCCGTGCCGCCAGCCGCCACCAGTACCCCTCCCGCGGGTACGACGCCTCCCGGCACGACCGTGACGCGGCCGGTCGTGATGGGGCCCAACGGGACAGTGATGGAGATGGGCGCCATGGGGATTCGTCCGCGGTCCGCGGTGACGGATGGCCAGGGCGGCTTCGAGTTCACCGGGCTGCCTGCCGGGACCTACCGCGTCCAGGCGAACGGCGGCCAGTACCAGGCGGCCTACCTCGGCATCGCCTACGGCGCGAAGCGGCCGATGGGCCCCACCGGGGACCCCGGCACGGCCATCGTGCTCGCCGACGGACAGGCGTTCGACAAGGCGACGATCGCGCTGCCGCGCGGCGCCGTCATCGTCGGTCGCGTCACCGACGACAACGGCGAGCCGATGGCGCGCGTGCAGGTCTACACGCTGTTCTTCCCCACGCCGGCGGCGCGCCCGCAGCGCACCGGCTCCGGCGCGCAGACCGACGACCTTGGCCAGTTCCGGCTGTTCGGCCTGCAGCCAGGGGACTACGTCGTCGCCGCCGAAGCGCGCGCCAACACGTTCGTCGCGCCGAATGCGCCGCCCGAGTCGGAAGAGGATCGCGTCGGCTTCATGACCACGTTCTATCCGATGGCGCTCGACGAGGCCGCGGCCCAGCGCGTGCGCGCGCGCGCCGGCGGCGAGACCGGCGGCATCGAGATCCGCATGGCGACGGGACGGCTCTTCCGGATCTCGGGGCTGGTCACCGACTCGCAGGGACGCCCGGTCAGCCGCGGCAACGGATCGATCGTCAAGCGCAGCGTCGGCGGCTCGACCAGCAACTACGGCTTCCCCATCGACGAGCAGGGGCGCTTCCAGATGAAGAACATCGCTCCCGGCAACTACCGCCTGACCGTCCGCCAGCAGGTGCAGCGGATCGTCAACGGCCAGATGCAGCCGTCGAACGACCCCGGGGAGTTCGCCAGCGTGCCGATCACCGTTGCCGCCGACGTCGAAGGCCTGCTGATCGTCACCGGTCCGGGCGCGACGATCACCGGCCAGATCACCTTCGAGCAGGGGCCGCCGCAGCCCACGTCGGGATCGCCGAACGGACCTGTCCGCATCAGCGCGACGCCAGGCGATCCCGAGAACCAGATGGGCGTGCCCCCGCCGCCGCCGGTCACCGCCGCGCCGGATTTCACCTTCACGATGAAGGGGATGATGGGGGAATACCTGCTGCGGGGCGGCACGCAGGGGCAGTACCTCAAGGCCGTGATGCTGGGGTCTGAAGACATCACCGATACGCCGCGCGAGTTCAAGAGCGGCGAGCGCGTCACGATCGTGATGACCTCGCGCGCGTCGACCGTCGAGGGCAACGTCACCGACGACAAGGGAGAGCTCTCCGCGGACGCCGGCATCGTCCTGTTCTCCGAAGACAAGACGTCGTGGCGCCAGAACTCGATCCGCACGCGCCGCAGCGGCGTGCAGCAGAACGGACACTACCGGATGCAGGGCTTGATGCCCGGCCGCTACTTCATCGCCGCGGTGCCGCGGGAACGGCTGAACGGCCCGCTCGACGCCTCGCTCTTCGAACAGTTGTCGAAGGAAGCCACGACCGTCGTCGTGGGCGAGGACGAAACGCGCCAGGCGGATCTGAAACTGCTCGGTGGCGGAGGGCTCTAGTCCGGCAGATAATGCGTGCGGCGTGAACAGCCGCCAGGGAGCGAGTCATGGCTGCCGCAGTCCTCCTCGTCGCTCTCATCGCTCCGCTGCTGAGCGGCGCGCAGCAGGTGCCGCCGCGTGACGCCGCGCCGAAGGCGGACGTCCCCGGCACCGCCACCATTACCGGCCATGTGCTCGCCGGTGAGACTGACCGCGGCGTCTCGGCGGCGGTCGTCTACCTGACAACCGAGCCGATGACGTCGGATCCCCAGTTCGCGCTGACCGACCGCACCGGGCGATTCGCGTTCG
>Ga0070673_100000475_pt1 | contig 21344 bp, 38 predicted proteins | sample KBSM23metaG_FD_65342 | JGI IMG/M metagenome (GOLD analysis project Ga0070673, IMG submission 65342) | Miscanthus rhizosphere microbial communities from Kellogg Biological Station, Michigan, USA - KBS M2-3 metaG | ecosystem: Host-associated > Plants > Roots > Rhizosphere > Soil ... | reverse complement strand
GTTCGGCCCCCCGCTCTTCCGAAAACACTTTCGCCACCCCCCCCGTCCCCATTGGAATCGCTAACGTTTTCGCGGTAGTTGTGCGGTGCTTTCGCCGAGCGGGTTGCATCGCATCGCAGCATCGCGTTGCCACATTTTGGTCACGCTACCAGGGCGACGGGGCGACGGCTCGAAAGCCCGAATGCCATTGAATGCCGCTCGATTTGCTGGGCGAGCTTTTCGAATTGGAAAGGCGCGATGGGAGAAAGCTTTTGTTGCTTTGTCGCAACACATCAAATCATGCGGCAATCATTCGAATATATAACTTGCATGGCAATGGTTATTCTGTATGATGTGGACATCGAAACCGGCCGCTTGGCCACTTAGGAGATCAAGACAATGCAAACCCTCGCAATCATTCTGATCATTTCCGGCCCTTTCGCTTGCTTGCTTGGGTGCCTTGTTGCGGCACTCGGCGAGATTTGGGCGGGAAACTAACCAGCAATCAACGGGCCACATGGCCATTCGAGGAGTCACGTCTATGCTTCGCATGATCGCAGAAACATTCATCACGTGGTCAATCATGTCCAACGCTATCGGTATTCTGATTAAGCAGGTACTTCCCCTAATCATCCATTGATTGCAGTGCATACCCTTGGCCATGTGCCTAGGGTATGAGCGGCAATCATGCCGAAACGGGAGTCAAGACAATGGAAGACAGTTTGCGCCATGACCTTATGGTGATCATTCTTGAAGAGGCTTTCAGCATGCGTCCCGAATACGCTCGCAGGGTAGCCTTGGGGAAAGCCGGAATTCAGGCTTTCAGAAAGGCCGATGTCGACGCACGCGATTGTGCCGAGAATATCTTGCAGCGACTAGAAAGCCGGTGCAGTAGAATCGAAGGCTAGTGATTGGAGTCCCTGCCCTAGCGAACTAGGGCAGCGGCGGCAATCATGCCGGATCGGCCGAATGGCCAGCACAGGAGTCAAGACCATGACCACGATCGAGCAAGCAATCGCTTTGCTTAAAGCGGAAGGATTTCGCGTTTCCAAGCCTAGGGCAAAGGCACCGGCTTTGCCGATGCTTAATGCGGTAGGCAAGCCGCTTTCGCCTCTTTACGATCCCAACTACCGGATTAAGCACAAGACCAGCACGGCACACTTGTTCAAGCCGTACCGTTACATGCGATGGGTAGGCTATGCTGTGCTGGCGCTTTCCGTTCTCGCCTCTGGTCACAGCCATGCGGCCGAATACCCGATGCAGTGCGGTCGCGTGCAGTGTGATGCCGAAGATGGGATCATGACGAAAGACGGTAAATACGTTCTGGTAACGGTAAACCCGAGTCGCTTTCGCTTTACCTATGCCTGCTGGCGAACGTTTGATACGCTCGCCGAAGCACGGAAGGCGCTTGCATCTTCCAACAAACGCTAATAGGATAGTTTCCGTTCAATCGGCCATCTGGCCAAAAGAGGAGTCACTACAATGACTAACATTCTCGCATCGCGCGCAATGCTTATGACTTTGAGCCTCACGGCTTGGAGCGCGCGCAAACTTGATCGTAAAATCACGGACGAAACCAACGCGCGGCACGGCGCGCATAGTGACGCTGGCCGTTACAATAAGGCGCTTTTGTCCAAGGACTCGCTTGCGGAGATAGCGCGGATTGATGCCGAAATTCGCGCCCATTACTATGCCGTAACGTCGCCATGGCTTGACCGGGAAGGCACGCGAATCCTTTCGTCTGTTCATGCCGTGAAGGAACTACAATGGTTCCAAGCGAAACGCCATGAACGCGAAGACGCCGTGGCGCGCTTCGTCGCGGGATATCCGCAATTCGTTGACGCCGCTCGCGTGCGGCTTAACGGTATGTTCAACGAGTCGGACTATCCGACTCCAAGCGCGATCGCAGGCAAGTTTCGCTTTGCCGTGTCGGTCGATAATGTCCCGGACGCTGACGACTTTCGCGTGGAAATGGCGGACGGGCAGGCGGACGATATTCGCCGCGAAATCGAGGCGCGTTCGAATGCAGCGGTCGAAACCGTCATTCGTGACTGTTACACGCGGATTGCCGAGCATGTCGGCAAGATGTCGGAAAGGCTCAAAGCCTATCGGCCAGCGGTAGGGGACGGCAAGGCGGAAGGCATCTTCCGCGACTCGTTGGTCGGAAATGTCCGCGATCTGGTCAACTTGCTTCCTGCCCTGAATATCACTGGGGACGCGGCGTTGAGTCAGATCGCCGCGCGCATGCAAGCCCTAACGGTGGAGGATGCAAGCGCGCTTCGCGAATTGCCTGCGGTACGGGAGTCCGTGGCACGCGATGCTGACGCAATCCTTGCCGATGTCACGGCTTTTCTCGCCTAGTGTGCTCTAAATGCAACAAGCCCCTAGAATGTTTCTAGGGGCTTGTTTCCGTGACAAGTATCTATAGAATGATCGTTCTTAACCGGCCCTTTGGCCACAGCAGGAGTCAAGTCAATGTCCACTCTCAATCTTGTGACCATGAATCCCACCGAGTCGCGCGAAGCACTCGGCATTTTCTACCGCACGAATAAGCCCGTCATGTTTCATGGCGACGCTGGCGCTGGCAAAACGTCAATGGTGCGCGACTTTGCCAAGGCCGAAGGCATCGGCCTGATCACAGTCAATCTCTCGCAGTTTGAGCCGGTCGACATGCGCGGCTTGCCGCATGACGACGGCAAGGCGACAGTGTGGCGTCGTCCGGCTTGGTTACCAGTAGTTGAGCGCGACGGGGAACGTGGTCTGATCTTCTTTGACGAATGCAACACCGCTCGCCAGATGTTTCCGACTTTGATGCAGGTGTTTCAGGATCGCATGTGCGGCGAGCACTCGATTCCCGCCGGATGGCTTCCGATTGCGGCAGGCAACTACAGGTCCGCGAAAGGCGTCGCCTGCGATATGCCGCAACCCTTTAACAATCGCGTCGCGCATGTCGACTATGTGCCATGCTGGCGCTTTTTCGCTGGTGAACTTGCCGCGAAAATCGGCTTGCATCCTCTTGTCGTGGCATACGTTCGCTTTCGTCCCGACATGCTGTCGCTCATGCCGGGCAAAAAGCCGGATGCAAACCATATTCCCGCGATCCCTGCGGACGCGCGCGCGTTTCCGACATGCCGCGCATGGGAATCTGTTTCGGATATCCTGAAACAGAATCCCTCCGACGCTATGCGCCAGCGCTTGATTGCTGCACTGATCGGCCCGGAAGTTGCGGCGGACTTCGAATCGTTTTTCGTGGTCGCGCGGGACGTGACTCCCATTGCCGATATCGTCGCGTCGCCTGACACGGCACCATTGCCGACTCAAATCGGCTTGCTTCATGCCGTCACAAGCGCGCTCGCGAGCTATGCCACGCGGGAAAACTTCGGCGCGATCATTGCGTATGGCAAGCGCCTTGCCGATGCTGGCCAGCGGGAATTTTATGTTGTGCTCGGCACGGATGCGACGCGACGCAATCCTGATCTGAAAACGACTAGCGCATATACAACTTGGATCGGCGACAACCCCGATCTGCTCACCTGATCTCAATCGGCCAATTGGCCAGAACGGAGTCACTGCAATGTCAAACGTCTCTCAAATCACGGTGGCACTCGCGAAAGCACGGACGCAACTTCTCATGTCGGGAGTGTCCGGCGCTTTCCATGGTGCGCTCGCGATGTCGCTTGTTCCCGCCATTCGTCCCGACATCGAAACCGCCGCAACGGACGGGAAGCATTTTTTCTACAATGCAACATGGTTCGACTCGATATCAGAACGCGAGCGCGTAGGCGTTCTCGTTCATGAAATCCGACACCTGATCGCGCTACATCATTGTCGCCGCAATGGTCGCGAGCTTTCGGAATTCAATATCGCAGCGGACTACGCGATTAATCCGGGCATCGTCGCGGACGGTTTCAAACTACCGGAAGGCGTTTTGATCGATCCGCAATATGCCGGATTGAGTGCGGAAGAGATATTCCGCTTGCGTCAAGTTCAATCGCAGCAACAAGCGCAACAAGAGTCGGAAGAGTCGAAGCAACCGGAATCGTGTTCCGACTCTTCCGGTGACGCATCGCAGGAGGAAGGCGCCCACGACGAGTCAAGCGATGATAGCAGCGAGTCACCGGAAGGCGACTCGTCCGATGAAAGCGGCGAGCAATCGGACGAAAGCAGCGAGTCCAGCGAGGGCGAGTCCAATAACGATCAGGGCAACGCCAGCGATGAAGTAGGCGAGGGCGAGGGCGAGTCGTCCGATCAAGATGGCGAGTCGGACGATGCTAACGGCCAAGGCAACGGCGAACAAAACGAAGACTCCTCCGATGCATCGGGCAACGGCGAGGGCGAGTCGTCACAAGCGAACAACGCCGCGCCGATATCTGATCCTGGCGCTTGCGGCGGTATCATGGACGCTGCGCCAACTCTTGACGCTGCAGCAATGGCACAAGCGGAGTCTGATATTGACCAGCGCATCCGGCAAGCAATCGCCGTTGCGCGGAAGGCGAACGGTGGCGAACTGCCGGGAGACTTGGCGCGGCTTGTTGGCGAGTTGAAAGCGCCAAAGCTTGACGCGCGCGACATGCTGCGGCGTTTCATCGATCGCAGTGTTTCCAAATCCTACGCTTGGACGCGTCCGAACAAGCGATATCTGAGTCACGGGCTGACGTTGCCGTCCCTGATCTCGGATCGGCCCGGTCATATCGTGGCGCTTGTCGACGTGTCCGGCTCGCTGTGGAGTGACGCCGCACAAGCCGCTCTCACTTCCGAGTTGCAAGGCGCACTAGACAACGGCGCGGCAGATCAAATCACGGTCGTTTATGCCGATACCGATGTCACGGGATCGGCCGAATATTTCCCTGGCGATCAGATCGAAGTGGAAGCCGAAGGCGGCGGCGGTACAGACTTCGCGTTGCCGCTGCAATGGGTGGCGGACAACTGCGAGAATGTTGCGGCGATCCTGTACCTTACCGACATGCAAACATGCGACTTCGGCGAGGAACCGGACGCGCCGATCCTTTGGCTGGTTTGCGGCGATCCGCGCGAAGCACAGCCTTTCGTCAAAGCATGTCCCTTCGGCGAGGTAGTCTATATCGACGAATGATCGGAGTTTATGCCGCGCGTGTCAGAGGCGCGCGGCATATGCGGCGATCATGCCGGACAAGAGGAGTCGACAATGAAAGTACAGAATCCGAATTGCGACGGTGGGCACTGTCGCGTCACAACCGGCCAAGTTCGAGTCTATCCGTTAGGCGCCGGCGGGAATCTGATCTTGTGCGAGTCGTGCTGGAAACACGAAAACCGCTACCGCCTTGGACGCGGCCAAGAGACTCGCGAGCCGTCTAATTGGCCGCAAGTCGATTGGTCTTGTGCGGAAGTGTACGGCGAAAACTGAAACGCAACCGGCAGTCATGCCAACAAGGAGTCAAGACAATGCGCGCTAAATTCCACAGCGACAACGCCGCGCCGTGCTGGTCTTGTGACGGCACCATTGCGAGCTATTGCGTTGACGATACCGTGTCGCTTGTCGACGTCTATTGCCATGGGTGCCATCGGCGAGATGTCTTTACGCGTCCCGACATCGCGCCGCCGGACACTGCGGCAGAATGTTCCGCGATGCATAGGGGGACGCGATGATTAACACTCTAATGATCGCGGCAGTGATCCTGATCGCGGCAGTGATCTTGACCGCAAAGGAATATGGCGACGCCGCGCCGTCCGATGATTGCGCGCGCGAGTCCTTGTTCCTTCGACTCGATGCCAAGACGCCAGCAGATCGCGCTAAGGTCACGGCACTCTGTCGGGAGTTTAGCCGTCAAAAGTGATTGCAGCGAGTGCCGCGCGTCAGAGGCGCGGCAGTCTCGGCAATCATGCCGCTTAGAGCGGAGTCAAAATGGAGCATGTTCAAATAACGAAACCAGCGAAACGCTACATCGCCAAGGCACTCCAACTCGAAACCGGCGGGTATCTCGCATGCTTCGCATTTCCGGGAGTCCCGCCGCGCTATGTGCAGCGGGACGGCCAGCCCGACATTTTCGAGTCGGAGCGCGATGCCGAGGATGCCGCGCGGGAATGCCTTTTCGTCGCGCTCAACTCACGGCCATCCGAGTCCACTAAGCGGGAACGCTACCGACTCATGTCGGGAATCGAATTCGCCGATGCAGTTAGAGCGGCGGGAATCACTCCGACTTTTTTTGCCTACCTCTGGGGCACGACTACCGAACGCTTTTTCCAATGGGTGGACGGCACTCCCGACAAGTCGGGCCGAGTCGTTAGTCCGCCGCATGGCGTCCGCCTATTGCTCGAAACGTGGCGACGATACCCTGAAACCATAGACCTCGCCGAAGTCTTAACCGAGCAGAACACCAGCGAAAGGAGTCCGCGACGGGAACGCAAGCAAGCGGCCGAATAGATAGGCCGCGCCGCGCCGCGCGCGCGTCACCAGAACGATTCCGCGCCCTACCCGCTGGTAGGGTAGCGCGACCGTGCCTGATCGCATGGGTGGCCACGCTAGGGGCTGTACGGGCCTATGGTGCGAGCGTACCGCGATTGTGCGATGCAGCGAGTGCAGCGCAGCGATTTGTGCGGCGCGGAAAGCTGGTGAGCCGACCCCGGTGCGGAAGGCTGACCCCCCATCCGCGTTTATGGCCCCCATCCGCGTTTATGGGTCCGATTTTCCCGCCGGACCCCCATCCGCGTTTATCGACCCCATCCGCGTTTATGGGTCCAGTTTCGGATAGCCGTCCGCGCCGATCGTCGGCCGCTCGCGCCGAAAAAGATTCCGTTTCGTGATCGAGATCGCTTCCGTCGAGTCGAGCCGCAACTGGTCGACCTTGATCGCGCCAGTCTCCCACAACTTTTCGAGCGCCGCCTTCACGGCGTTGTGGTGCCAATAGCAAGCTGCCTGCCAATTGTCAGGTGATCGGAACAACGTCCGATCTCCCTTGTGCGGAACGATGTGATCAACAACGTCCGCAGCAACCGATAGTCCAACCGCACGACAGCCGACGCATTCACGGTGAGCATGCAAGTAATTCGACCGAGCACGAAACCATTGCTCGTCATAGCCTCTCGGCTGTCTCAACCGTGTCGGTCGACCACGCATCCGCACTCCCGCTCGCCGCAGGCCACGCAAATCAGCCACTTCCTGAATATCAGGCCGTGACCAGATCGCGCTCGTATAGCTCCAACTCTACGTCAGACCCCAACAGACTAAACAGTACCCGTGCCTTGTACGTCTCGGACAGGCCAAGATAAACGCCTGCCCATTCTTCCTTGCGCTTCATCTTTACTTTGTCGCCGGGGATGAAACTGCTGTCGATCCGGATGTAGCCGGTCGGACCCTCACGCGATCGCAACTCGGCGACGATGCGAGGATCGATCGAGTAGACGAAGCCGCCGTTGTGCCGGATGAAATCGCGGACCCCGATCAGGTTGCGGATGAATTCCCACTGATCGGTGACCCACGCGAAAATGTACGACGGGAACAGCGCGCGGGCGACCATCCCACCAGCGCGCAGATTGACCAGATACCGTGGGCAGTAGGTTTTCACGCCGCGCGCCCTGACCTGATCTTGAACAGCCTTTTCGCTGCCGGTTCTGACGGCAACTAGAACGATATCGGGTTCAATCGTTACCATCAGGAATTTTATTCCGCAATATTGTTCCGTCTATCCTTTGGGGCCATCCATTATTTTTCGTCAAGGGGTTGGGGCGGCCGGTGAACCGAAAAAGCATGCTTTTTTGGGCGTCCGCAAATCCGCAAATCCGCAACAATCCGCATGCGGAAAATGCGGATTGACCACTGCGTACGATAAAAAGCATGCTTTTTTAATGGGTTAGCCGAAATCCCTTCCACAATATGGAGAGGGTCCGGCAATTTCCGGCATTTCCGGCAGGCGAGTGGGTCAGACTCCTCCCGAGCATCCTACCCCAGACGAAAAAGCATGCTTTTTTTGCGTCGCGGCGCACATTTGGCAGATTTCGTGCTCGCCGCGATCGGTGCGAATTTCGAACCGAGATCGCTTGAGTCCGCCGGTCGAAGCCATCCGACAAGCGGTGTCACTGCCCTGCCAAATATGGGCCTTCACCTTCGCGCCGGTTTTTCTGATTAGATATTCCATTCGGAAGCTACCCCTGTAGCCGCCAGCCCGTTTTAACTCACGGGCTGGCGTTTCCACAAAAAGTAATGCCCGTTTTTAGTGGGTCACGCCGAGACGAACTCCAGGGACTCTACCAGCCCGAGCGCCGCATCCTTGGCGCGGGGTAGGTTGACCATGGTCGACAGGCGTCTGGTTTCGGGATGCTCGATCCGCCACATCGCCGGATATTTGGCATCCGGCACGATGCGAACCGAGTACCGGCCCTTCTTTGCGATCCAGTCCGGGCCGTCCCGTGTGAAATCAACCTGATAGACACGGAGACGCATCACGGCCCCTTCCGCTCGCTCCAACGCGCCACGGGCTCGCGCAACAGCGCATCCGGTTCCAGGGCGGGCACCGCAGGGCCGCGCGCGACCACGGCAGGCATCGGCTCGGGCTCGGGCTCCGGTTCCTTCTCGGCGCGCTCAAGCTCCTGCGCCAGCGTCCCGAGATTAACCTGACCACCACTCGTTTCGGTGTTCGCCGCGTCCAGACATTTCAGGATGATCGCTCCCGCCGAATGGAATTGGCTGACCAAGTTGTTGAGCCGGTTGCGGTAGCCGTCCCGCTCGGTCATCAGCTTGTCCTGCTGGCGCTCCAACGCGCCCTCAAGGTCAGCCGCGCGCTTTTCGAGCCGCTTCACTTCGGCTTCGCCCATCATCGCGCGCCGCCGCCATTCGTCCAACTCACGGCCAAGCCGATCGATTTCGTCGACCTGATCCAGATGCCGCTGCGCAACCCGCAACGCCTCTTCGGCATAGACCGCCTCCGAATTGTTCCGGCGCGGCGGCTCGGGCGGCCGGGGCGGCGTCGGCATCGGCGTGACTTTCGGTAATCCACGGTTCCGGTCGTTCATGACTACTGATCTCCCTTGCCGTACATGGCGCGCAACTGGTCGTCGCTGTATCGGTTGAATTTCGTGAGGGACGGCTTTTCGTCGCCCTCGAATGCGAAGCCCTTGGCTCGCATTTCGGCCATGGCTCGATCAACGACAGCCTTGCGGTGATCGGCGGGTTCGGTCTTGTCGTTGCGCTCAAGCTCTGCCCGTTCCTCAAGCTGCTTGCGTGACCGTTCGTCGTAGTGCGTTGGGAAGTCCGCTCGCCGTTTCAGTTCGTTGCAAAACTCGGTCATCTCGGCGATCGACGGCGGGAACTTGCATGTGCTTTGGATGCCGGTGATGTAGTTCGTGGCCCCTTCCACGATCTTGTCGGAATACCGCTCAAGCACGGTGACCAGCGCCGCGTTGAATATTTCCGGGTCCGCAAAATCATCCTTTCGGTACGACGCGAAGACCATTCGTGCCCGGCCCTGTAACCACAACAAGCGGTCGGGGTCCGGAACTGCCGGGGACGTAACCGTCTTTGACGCCCCTTGCTTTGAGTTCGCTTGCGATCCGTTCTTGCTCGTCCAATAGCGATCCTGATCGTCTTCCATCTTGCCTTCCTCGATTGTTGGAATTGAAGGTGGGTGCCCTGCGGCACCAGTTGCGCCACGCGGCGGACCAATTGCGTTTGACCGCCTTTGGGCCGGATTCCGCGCGCCAGTGATCGCGGAACTTTTCCAGTTCGTTTGCGACCGCTGTTTCAGGGAGCAAGGACCGCGCAACCTCAAGGTCATCATCGGTCGGTGCCCAATTGTCAGGCAGACGCGTGTCGAGCCGCCGCTTGGGTCGCGCGCGCGCATCCACAGTACCTCTAGAGTCTTGAAAGAGGTCTAGCGAGGTAGGAAGTAAGAGAGAGGGAAGGTTTTCCGGTGGAATTTCCGGTGGAATTTCCGGCGGAATTTTCCTCTTCCGTTTGCGCTCCCGATCCCAAGCCCTGCGCCTTTCGGCCGCCGAGTCTACTGCCCCTTGTGTGGCAAGCTCTGCGGTCCTGACTGCCATCACAATGGTTTCCGGTGGAATTCCGGTGGAAAGCATTTTCTCGACCATGTCGGCGATCGGCGTTCCGGCCATGGCCCCTCCGGTTTCAATGGATGGAGCATGGCCCCGCGTCCCCGCCGACGATGCCGGGCAGATTCTTCGTGGCCATGTCTGCTTCGTGAGCGGCTTGTAGGATCGTGCGGGCGAGCGAGCGAGCTTCGACCGGCGAGAAGACGGTGTGAAGGCCACAGTCTTCCTTTCCCCCAATTTCCACAATCTGAAAATGGACGTGGCCGTACTCGCACGCGATGACCTGAATTTCAGCGGCAATCTGTTCGACATCGTCGTCGGTCGGTTCGGTCATGCTGCGTTCCCTCCGGTAAAAAGCGGCCCTGTCTGGTGTGCGAGTTGCGGAGAAAGTTGGGATTCTGCCCACGCGAAGATGCCTGCGGCGTCGGCCGCGTTATCGTCGGGGGCGTCCCATTTCAGTCGTCGGCATTGCTCGATCGCGGCGGCCTTGGCGGCGGCGCGCGGGAGCTTCCCGTTGCCCGTGCCGAGGAAGTGTTTGCGCCAAGTTGACGGTGTGACGGGCATAAGTTGGATGCCGCGCGCCGCCGCCGCCCCGGTGAAAATGGCGTACAGGCCGACCAGCGTTTTCGTCGTGTTGTGATTGGTGTTGCCGCCAATGAACGGCGGTTCCTCGATCGCCACGACATCGACGGCGTGGTCGTCAAACACCCGGTTGATGTAGGCCGCCGCCTGTCCGTAGCGGTCCTCGATTGCGTCGCCTGCCCACCGCCGCGTCAGCAATTGTGGGCAGCGGCCCACCAGCCCGAGCGCGAACCCGGTCGCCAACGCCGGGTCGATCGCAAGGATGATCGGGCGGGTCATTTCGTCGTCTCGATCTTCATCGGCTCGACGAACTCAAGAATGCGCAGGAGGTTTTGAACATCGTTGCGCTTCAACGTGAGCGGCACGACGACAACGTCATCATGCGTATCGCGCAACTGCAAGATGGCGGTACTGGTGATTGGCGGCCTTCAGCGCCTCTTCGTCGCCCCGGTTCATTGCATCAATAATGAAGGCCGCTTCGGCATTCGGGCTGAAGCGGAAGCGCTTATTCTTGTTGCCTTCCCGCTGCTTCCTGTACTCGTCGGCATTGAGCTTGGTCGCGATCGCCTCGGCTCTGGCGTAGACAACTGCCGCGCCCGGAAAGTTAGGAAGGTTGGACATTTTCCGCTCCCGTTCCATCTGACTCTCCCCCACTGTCTAGGGATCAGCGCGGTGGATCGCCGCGAGTATTTCCTCGTTAGTCGGCGATTGGCTATGGTGTAGCGCTGACTGCACAGCAGCGCGATCTGCAGCGATCTCGGACGGATGTTTGCCGAGCGTTGATGTGGCAATCGCCACGGCCTGAAAGGCGTGCCTGACCGCAAGCTCGTGGCCGTCACACTCGTCCAGAAGTGCAATACGTTCCAGGGCATCGGTCAGCTTATCGAGTTCATCGGCCGCAGCCGTGTATTCGGCAGCAAGTTGGAGCCCGCGCTGACTCGCTGCAGTATCTCTCGGCACCCACTCTTGAGCCCTACCACGCATCGTGGCCGCAATACCTTTGCTCATTTGAGTTGTGCCCCATCACTTAGAATTCTGCACGAAGCACGCATCGCAAATAACAACAGGGTCGCCCCCATCTTCTTCGTCCTGATATTCCTCTTTGGTCAGCAAGAACATTCTGTCGCACTGACAGCAGCGCCGCCGCCTATCCGCATCATCAGTCATTTCAGTTGTGCCTTATCAGTGCGACTAATTCTTTGTTCCGATCTCGCCGTGATACTCTGGGATACTTCTCATTTGCCGCATTGCACTCAGCGCAGTAGTCGTGCCAAGCATCGCCTTTGAAATCGCGTGAGCACTCGCAACATTTGTGTTCGATACCGTCTGGCGTCCGATCGATGGTGTTCATGTTGGCTGTCCTGTCATTATCCATCAGTCGCAGATGCCGAGCCTACACATACGGTCATACGCTTCGTACAGGCCGATTGGCTCGGTCCAATAGCGCCAAGTCTTGACGTGCTCGTCGTGCTGCATCGTCAGTCGCTAGGGATCACTGTGCAAGAGCGCGGAGTTGGCCTACGCCATTCCAAAGGTTGCGAGCGTGCCAGTTCTGTGCTGCCTCTTGCGGCGATACCCCTTGGCGCAGGTCTTCGTTGTAGAGCTTCACGGCCTGCCGCAAAGCTCGCTTCTCTTCTTTGGTCGGGGCTGGCAGCATTTTGGTCGGGACCATCTGAGTCTCCTGTTGTTCGGTTGCTATTCATTACTGAGCAAGGCGATCACCATCATTATGGTGCCAGCCATGCCGACTATGGAACCGGCACCTGCGATGGTGGCGCCAAAGTAGAACATCATGGCGTTGCCCATTCGATCTCTTCGGGACGGAGAGAGAAAATGCCGTGCACGCCTTCTGCGGTCTCTTTCTGGACCTGAATGCGAATCTCGTCTTGCCGACCTTTGATTTCGCCTAGGATGCGAAGGCGAAGGCCATTCTTTTTCCAGGTTGCGATTAACATCTTCGTTCTCCGTCCCGCTTGTTGTGCATTACTGCAAATCACTAGCTCTAAGCTGGCGATTGTTCAGTCGATGCGATGGGTGCTGATCGGCTCAATGTCGCCACCGGCTTCGTAGAAAGACCACGTTACGTCTTCACTCTCGCAGGCTCTGCGAACGGAGATGGTCGATGAGCGCGGTGATGTTGCTCATTCCGCCGCCTCCCGAAACTTGCCGACTTCGATCATTCCGGCCAACCCGCGCCGCCGTTTGCCTTGCGCTCGCGGATGGCGGCGTAACAGTCATCGATTGATCCCTCAAAATCCGCGACCGGATCGTATGGCACAGCGAACAACGGCCCATAGTCGACCGGCGCACCTTTCGCTTTGATGCTTTCCCGCGACCGTTCGTCGGGTCCCGCGAGCACCAGCGCCATGCGCCGCCGGATGTCGGCCTGATAGTCTTGCTCGCGCTCGATCAGGACGGCGCGCATTCCCTCGCGCCATGCAGCCTCGCCGGTCGTGCCGGTGCCTGCAAAGGGATCGATCACCAGCCCGCCGCGCGGCGTGACCAGCCGGACTAGGTATTGCATCAGATCGACCGGCTTCACGGTCGGATGCCGCGAGCCGAGCCGATCGTCGGCGTCGGCCTTGGCGCTGTAGTAGAAACGCGCGGCCGAACCGGAATCAGCGGCATAGGTCGAAGCATCAGGCTCGCATCCGCGCTCGCTGCCCTTGCCGAAGATTTCATTTTTACGATTGTTGGAATAGCCACCATTGCGGCGATGTTCGGCAGTTAGAGTGCCGCTGCTGGATTCAGGAAATGCCGCCGTCACTTCCTCGCTGCCGTCGTGAATGACGTTAGCTGGCCAGCGGCCGGTGCTTACGACGCCCTTGCCGGTTTCGCCTTGGACAAGCCCATCACTTTCGAACCCGCGCGCATTTCGCACCAGCGGATTGCTGGTGACAACGCCATCAACCCGACACCCATCGATATTGATCGCGCCCGTTCCATGCTCAAGCACATTCGCCGCGACCGTGCCTATCAGCGGCTTGCGCGCCATGCAGATCGGTTCAAGCGCGGGCTTAAGCGCCGTGCCCCATCCGGCCCACTCGCGGGCCTCGGCGGTCGCGGGGGCTGTAATCGTCGCGCCGTTATCGCCCCATACGTCGCCGGTCCATGTCGTGTCGCGTTGCTTATTGCGAATCGCTGCCGCATTGACGCCGACCACCTCCCGCGCCGCGCCCGCCGCACGGTCGATCCCCTTGCTCACGTCATGCGACTTGGGAAATCCGCTGCCGTAGAGCCACGACACCATGTCGCGCACTTCGAAGCCCGCGTCCTCGATCGCGCACGCCATGCGGTGATAGGTGCGCGTCCCGCCGAATGCGAGTAGATAGCCGCCGGGCTTTAGGACGCGATAGACCGCCGCCCATGTTTCCGGCCGCGCCGAGATGTCGCCGCCGTCCCATTGCTTGCCCATGAAGCCGCTCGTCGCGCGGGCATATCTGCCATCTGCGCCGAATTTCGCGGGCGCGGCATTGTCCGCACCAAACCGTTTCACGATGCTGGTGAGATGGTAGGGCGGATCGGTCACGCATGAATCGATCGAGCATTCCCCAAGCTCGGCGAGCGCCGCGATGCAGTCGCCCGCATGCAGCGTCACCTTGCCATCTAGGAAATGCTCGACCATTGTTTGCCACGCAATCAGTGCGCCGATGCTTCGAAGGCGACATCCTTCGCCACGTCGCCGAGCGGCCGGAAGCCGGTCGCCGGGTCCGCCGCGCGCTCAAGGTTCACGTCAGAGGCATGGTCGAAGCCTGCGAACCAACGATTTGCGTCGTCAGTATTCAGGTGCGGCGGCGGCTTGCGCGGATGGCCCGCGAAGTTGGCCCGCTTGCCCTCTTCGAAGTGTTCGTCCCGCCGGGTGTCTTCGGCGAACAGATCGGCCTGCGTCCCGAGCGCGACGCCCTTCCATCGGGCGATCCGGTAAAGCGCCTCCTGCTTCGCCGCAATCGCCGCCTCGCCTTCCGGCGTCGCAAACTGCCGGGCATAGACGAATTCGAACTTGTGAAACCCATCCTGCTTGGCGTTGGCATAGACCTTTTTCAGTTCAGCCTTGACCAGACTTTCCCGAGCCAGGATCGGGGCCAAGTCCCTTTCGTGCTTGAAAAATAGCTTCTGCCGTTCGTCGTCGGTCAACGACGTGAAGCCGGGCGTCTTGTCCTTGGCCTTGCGCGGCTTGGGTTCGGCTTGTTCCGGTGCTTTCTCTCTCTTCGCCATGTGTGGTGTCCTTTCATCGCCTGTAAGAATACTGCTGTGGACGCGGTGCCGGTGATCGCACGTAGGCGATCCTTCGGTGCTCGCTACAGTAGCAGGCGAAGGAGTCTTGGTCGCGCGGCCGTCCACAGTAAAGCGCATGGGCCATGTCGTCGTTGACGATCCAGCGGCAGGACCATTCTTGTAGGTCAATGATGGTGACGTGACCGGGCGGCTTGGGCTTGGGCTTTGGCGGCTCGGGCTTGGGCGTTGGCATGGGCTTCCTCTTCGCAATCGGGTCGCGCGCCTCCCGCGCCACCAGCGCCGCAATCGCCCGCTGCGTCCCGCCGCCAGAGTCGCCGCCCCGACCGCCGCGCTCTTGCGCGAACTGCTTGCGCCGCAACCGATCCAGCTTGCCAAGGACGGCCGACCGGGACGAACACCCCAACTCTTCGGCGATCTGCGACGCGGGCATCCCGGTCGCCGCAAGCTCTTTCAGCCGCGCGATCGCCGCGTCGTCCCAATGAAATTCCCAATCCGGGCGGCGTACCGGCGTCCCGTCAAACGGCATGAGCCCCCATCACGGAATGTTTCAGTCACGTCGCATCCACAAAGTCCCGCAGAGTGACCTTTTTCCGCGTGATCTCTTCGATGCGAACGATCACCTCGACCGGCGGCTTGCGCTCGCCATACTTCCATTTCTTGACGGCGTGCTGCGAACAATTGCCGAGCAATTCGGCAAGCGCACTGTCGTTCATTCTATGGTCGCGCATCCAATCGATTAGCTTCATGGTCGGGCACCATCCCCTATGCGGGGAACGTTGTCAACAATTTTAATTCCCCGATATGGGTTGACAGACTACCCGAAATGGGGATGAATGGTTTGGACCCTGCTACTCGGCAAGGGGAAACTAGAGGAAGGAACATGGTAACACGCGGAAACGGTCATGGTGGACCCATGACAAAGGCTGCGGAGATCGAACGTTTGATCGAGGCAGTCCTTGGCGTCCAAGCCGAACTCGACGAACGTTACGATCGTCTGGACATTCGTACCGACGATCGAGTGCAATCGCGTATCGACAAGAATTCGGCCCCGAGCTTCATGGTCGAACGCTACGCAAATCAGATGGGCGAATTCACTTTCCCGCCTATCATCGTCACCAGAGACGGCATCATCGTTGACGGCAACACAAGAAACAAGGCGCGTGAACAGCGCAACGAACGCTATTCACCGGCCTTGGTAGTTCCTATCGATTGGGACTCTGCCGACGAAGACACCAAGCGCAAGCTGTTGTTTTTGAGCGAACTCATTAACAACATGAACGGCCTGCCATTGGGCGATGAAGAACGCCGCAAGATGGTTCTGACAATGGTGGATCAGAACGCTTCCGACGCGGAAATCTCCACCACAGTCGGCCTGTCTCTCAAGGACATACGGGAACTGCGCGATCAGCATCGTGCATCAAAGCGGCTGACTCAAGTCGGTATTGATCCCGCCGACTTCGCCGATCGCACGCTTCGGGCGTTCGGTAAAAATAAGGTACACGAACTTGACGACAGCGCATATCGAGGCGTCGCCGAGTTGACTAAAGATTCCGGTATGAAGGCCAATGAGGTTAAGGCGTTGGCCGCAAGTCTCGCCGAAGCCGGAACGGAAGAAATGCGTCGCGAGCGACTTGCCCGCGAACGTACTGCCCGCGAACCGCAAATCAGCGCACTACGGAGAGGGCAGACGTTAGGATCACATGCCCGTCGTCTGGCGCAGAGTTTGCAGTTCTTGCTGGAACATCCAATCCAGTCGTTTGTCGAGCACAACCCCGAGAAGAGAGAGGATTATCTTGAACTACTCGGGGCGGCAGAGACGCGATTGCGAGAGGTTGTGGCTCTGCATAATGGCGGAACGATCATGCCGCCGCCGCTTGGCAACGAAGCGAGGCCGTCAGCGTCATGAAGACAAGTGGCGATCGCGCAAGTTGGCTCAACGCGGTTGCGAAGGCAATCATGGACGGCGGGAATAACCCGCCGTCCACTGCCTCGCTCTATCTGACCATTCCGCTTGAGATTGTCACCGCCCGCAACGATGGGCATGTCACAGCAGCAATTGCATTTGGTGAATCGCGACGCAAGGATTGTGAGGCTGGTCAGCAGTACATCATCGGCGAGATGCTTGAAGTCCTGCGGGACCAAAACTTCATCGGCGGCGACGACAACGGATGGAAATGGTTGAAGCCACTTGACGGCGAATGGCACGTCAAGGTCGACAGCCGCGAGTACAGCGTATTTGGCCAGCGTGAACGCCGCGTAAGCAAAGACCGCAACATGCTCGGCGAAACCAGCGCCGAAGGCATTACAAGCGGTCCAACGGGGATGTTCGCCAGCGGCAAGGCACAGCCTTACGAAGTTGAGGTTATCGGACGGCGCGGCGGCAGGGAAAAGAAATCGTTTCAGGTTCACCCGCTTGCCTTGGCGATCCCGCCGATGACCGAGCGCGAGCGCGAGAGTCTTCGTGCAAGCATTCTGCGCGACGGCGTCAAGGTGCCGCTCGTTATCTTTCAAGGCAAGGTGTTGGATGGCCGCCATAGATTCTATTTTGCATCGACGCTGAAAAGGCCGGTGCAGATCGAGGAATTCACTGGCACAGAGGAAGAGGCGAAGCGTTTAGTCGCGACGCTCAATCTGCATCGTCGCCATCTCACCGTCACACAACAGACTCTTGCCTCTGTGCAGTTGCTTGGCGAGGAAGCGCGGAAGGAAACGGCGGCGGCGCAGAGAAAAGCCGCGCTAAAGGGTAATCAAAACCGCTCCCGGTTGGGGACACCACTGTCCCCAACCGGGGACCGAAACGACGACGCGAGATTCGAAAACATCGTCGCCCGCAAGGCGCAGGAACTTGGTTTGACACAAGTCACACCGCGAAGCGTGAAGGCTTTGAAGGGAATCGAGAAGGCACCAAAGACAAAAGCGCGGATCGAGAGCGGTGAACTCGGTCGCATCCGTGACGCAAGCAAGGCGATTCAGGTTGAGCGCGATGAAGCAAGATCGCCGCCACCGTTAACCACTCAACAATTAGATGAACGCGACCAACAGGAAGCCGCCTATCGGCCAGCCTATGAACGGTCGATCTTGGTGCGACTCGGTGAATGTCTGAATCATTTCCGCGCAATCTTACACGACGATCAAATGCCTACAGGAACGTTGCCGAAAGAAATCAGCGAGCGCGCCGAAGAGATCGAACGCATTTGGCCCGACGTGCGCAGGGTGTTGCGTCGGCTTGGTTATTGAGGAAGGAAGACGTGATGACTACCGACCGTCAGAAACTAATGCAGGCTTACGCGGTGATTATGCTGCAAGCCGCGCGCGGCGCGATTGATCGTGAAGAACGCAACGCCCGGATCGTGGCGCTGCGCGAAAGCCCCGCCGCTGCTGGCCTGTCATTCAAGGAACGTGACGCGATCGCCAACGAAGCAGTTGAGCAAGTCACGGACATGCTGGACGAAGTCCATTTTGAAGGCGGCGGCGGGCGCTGGCAATGACTGACAAGCAAGAAACATATCTCGGTGACGGGCTCTATGCGAGCTTCGACGGCTTCATGATCACGTTGCGCGCCCCGCGCGAGCACGGCGATCACGTCGTCGCTCTTGAGCCGCTGATCCTCAAGGCTTTCATCGACTACGCGATGCACGTCGGCATGCTGAAAAAGCCGGAGCCGAAAAAAGATGTTTGAGCGGAACGATTGGACGCACACGCTTGAACTGGTCGCGCTTGGGCTAGTGCTCGCGAACGTCGTCGCGTGGTCATCAATTCTCGGAAGATGGATAGGGGCGCATTGAATGATCACCGAGCCCGGCTTTTTCCCGACGATGCCTGCCGACGAATATCACAGCGATCCCTGTCCTAAGCCGTCGCTGAATCAATCGCTCGCCAAGGTGTTGCTCGACCGCTCGCCGCTCCATTGTTGGTATGCGCATCCAAGATTGAATCCGAACTACGTGCGCAACGGCGAAACGAAGTTCGATCTCGGGACGTGCGCGCACGCAATGCTGATTGGTCGCGGGAAGGAAATCGTACCGATACCGTTTGACGATTGGCGGTCGAAGGCGGCGAAGGAAGCGCGGGAGGATGCCGTGCTTGCAGGCAAGCAAGCCGTGCTGCAACACCAGTATGAGCGCGCGGCTGAAATGGTCGCTGCCGCCCTCCTGCAATTGGACGCGCGCGGCCTGACACATCTTTTCAATTCGAAGCACGGCGCGGGCGAACTGGTCATGTGTTGGGAAGAGTCCGGTACATGGCTGCGGCAGATGATCGATTGGCTGTCGGCTGATGAATTCACGTTCTGCGATTACAAGACAACCGACATGAACGCAGCCCCGCAACATCTCGGTCGCATCATGAACGGCGCGGGCTGGCCGATCCAAGCTGCAATGGCTCGTCGTGGGCTGGATTGTTTGTCACCAGACACCACGGGGCGGCGGCGCTACCTGTTTGTGATTCAAGAAGTAGCGCCGCCGCACGCATTGCAAGTCTGCGAGATGTCCGAAGCCGTGCAAACGATGGGCCGGAAGATGCTCGATGTGGCCGTCGAGATTTGGGAACGCTGCATGGCCGAAAATATCTGGCCAGCATACCCGATGCAAATCCAGCGTCCCGAGTTGCCCGTATGGGCAGAGAACGAATGGCTCGCGAGAGAGATCGAGCGGGAACAAACATGAACGCGCCTGTACGCAAGTTTGAAGACAAGCCAGCGGTGCGCGAGAGCGTACCGCTGCTGATCGGCCTGATGGGTCCATCGGGCTCGGGGAAAACTTTCTCTGCGCTGCGGCTCGCGACCGGCATTCAGCAAGTCGTCGGCGGCGAGATTTATTACATCGACACAGAGGCGCGGCGCGCGCTGCACTATGCGGACGATTTCAAGTTCAAGCACATCCAATTTGATCCGCCGTTCGGCTCGCTCGATTATCTTGCAGCCATTCGTTATTGCGTGGCCAAGGGTGCGAAGGTTGTCGTGATCGACTCGATGTCGCACGAACATTCAGGCCCCGGCGGCTATCTGCAAACGCAGGACGCCGAAGTCGACCGCATGGCAGGCAATGATATGGCCAAGCGAGAGCGCGTCAAGATGGCCGCTTGGATCAAGCCCGCGCACCTGCGCGGCCAGATGATCAGCGGCATTCTCCAACTCAACTGCGATTTGATTTTCTGTTTCCGCGCGAAGGAAAAGATCAAGCCGAAGCCGGGCGGCCAGCCGCAAGAGCTTGGATGGATGCCGATCGCGGGCGACGAACTGCTGTTTGAAATGACAACGAATTGTCTGTTGTTGCCGAAGGCGGGCGGCGTGCCGACGTGGCGCTCGGATCAAATCGGCGAGCGGCTAATGATGAAGCTGCCCAAGCAATTCGAGGGAGTGTTTCGGGAGAGTAAGCCGCTGGACGAAGAGATCGGCCGCAAGCTTGCCGAGTGGGCGAAGGGCGGCGTGGCGAAGCCAGAGGCGAAGGCCGCGCCCGACTCGCCGCCGGACGGCGACGTTGACCAATTCGAGATGGACGTAGACGACGGCGTCGATTCCGATCTGGTCGCGGCGCACATGGAGCGGTGCGCGGCGGCGGCGGCGCGGGGATGGCAGGCATTGAAGATCGAATGGGAGAGCACACCGGACCCGATCGCGGACATCTTGCGTGGGCCACATCTGCCGCGCTGGAAAGCGATTGCGAAGACGGCGAAGCCTGCCGGTGAACAGGAGAGCGTTTGATGGACGAAGGGGAAGGACTTTCGCGGCGAGCCGTGCGCCTGCTTGGCTTCGATCAGATGTGCCAATGCGGGCATGAATACGGATTGCATCAGGCACCGGGAACTGAATGCGTCGTCATGGACTGCAAGTGCGGGACATTCCGATGGACAAAACAACTAAGCTCATAACTGCAATCAAAGATGCCCGCCGCATCCTGATTGAAATCCACGGCGTCCAAGCCGAACAACGAACCAAATTAGAACGCGCCATCGATCAATTGAGCGAGGCGCTTGCCGAGTTGGGAAAATTGACGGAGGTAAGCACGCCATGGCCGAACGACTAGGCGACGCACCGATCGAGCCGGAATACATCCGCAAGATGAACGAAGTCGCGAGCGCCCTCGACAAGATTTTCAACGGCGGCGCCAAGGGCGACGAGCGCAAGACCGGATTCGTGCTGCTGGTGTTTCCGTTCGGCGAAGGCGAAGGGCGGTGCAACTACATCAGCAACGGTGCCGATCGCCGAGACATCGTTACGCTGTTCCGAGAGCAAATCCGGCGGTTTGAGGAACCCCTGGGCGCGGACGCCCAAGGGTAGGACTTGCGGGGGCCTTACGAGCGGCCGGATTTTAGACGAAAAAAAACCCCGGTGAGAAGACCGGGGCCAAGGCTTGGGAGGAACGGCGTTTAACGCAGCCAGGGATAGCCGGTCGAATATCCGAGCAAGCCGGACAGCCATACGACGACGGCGATCAAGATCAGCAAGGCGACGACGGCTTGGCCGGCTTTGTAGACCATCGGATCGATCCCGATGCCGAGCCATTTCAGAACCCACAATACGCAAGCCG
>Ga0070673_100000474_pt1 | contig 21373 bp, 17 predicted proteins | sample KBSM23metaG_FD_65342 | JGI IMG/M metagenome (GOLD analysis project Ga0070673, IMG submission 65342) | Miscanthus rhizosphere microbial communities from Kellogg Biological Station, Michigan, USA - KBS M2-3 metaG | ecosystem: Host-associated > Plants > Roots > Rhizosphere > Soil ... | reverse complement strand
CGCCTTGCCGCCACCGGTCGAGACCGGCACGGCCCGGTCGAGGACGATCGCGTTGCGGATCGTCCAGGGCGCGAGGACGAGAGCGGTCCCGAGCAGCGACACCCCCGCCAGCGCCGCCGAGCGACGAAGCCCTCCGCGAAGGCCTTCCCGGATGAGCCAGGCCAGCGGCAGGAGGACGGCGAGGGTCAGGTACTCCGGGCGCACCAGGGAGAGACCCCCCAGCAGCGCCCCGCTGCCAAGCCACCCCCACGGCGAGGGGCGGTCGGCCGCTCGCAGGAACGAGACGAGCGCGGCGCTGAGCAGGAAGGCGGCCAGCGGCTCGGTCAGCAGCAGGCCCTGGTAGTCGAGGAGCGCGGGGTAGACGGCAAGGGCCGTGGCGCCGATCAGGCCGGCGACGGGGCCGGCCATGCGCCTGCCGAGCAGGTAGGTGAGCGGGACCGCGCCGGCTCCGAGCAGCGCCAGCACGATCAGGGCAAGGGTCAGGTGGACGCCGCCGCTGAGCTCGTAGAGGCCGGCGACGAAGAGCGGCAGGCCCGGGGCGTAGGAGCTGGCCGGCTGAACCTCTCTCGACACCCCCGGGGGCCGCGCGTCGAACGAGCCGTCCCCGTAGAGGCTCTCGGCGATCCGCGCGTACGCCACGGCGTCAGGCGGTCGCGCGGCGGGCTGGTCGACGGCGTAGCCGACCCGCAGCCCCAGGCCGGCGATCGTGACGATGCCCAGGACGGCCAGGATCGCGATTTTCCCGCGGCGGTCAGGCGTCTCCATGCCGCGATGCTATGCGCGCGCCCGGGTCCCGCTTCCGTTACGCTGCCGCGACCTATGCGCGTTCTCATCCTCGGGGGCGACGGCTATCTGGGCTGGCCGACGGCCCTCCGGTTCTCCTCCCGCGGCCACGAGGTCTCCGTCGTCGACAACTTCGTCCGCCGGCGCTGGGTCGAGGGCGTCGGCAGCGACTCGCTGACGCCGATCCGCCCGCTCGAGGAGCGCATCGACGCCTGGCGCGAGGTCTCCGGCAACGAGATCCGCAGCTTCGTCGGCTCGGTCGAGGACGGCGAGCTGCTCGAGCGGATCGTCGCCGAGACCAGGCCCGAGGTCGTCGTCCACTACGGGCAGCAGGCCTCGGCGCCCTACTCGATGGCCTCGCGCGAGCAGGCGGTCGAGACCCAGCAGGGCAACACGATCGGCAACCTCAACCTGCTCTTCGCGATCCGCGACCACGTCCCCGACTGCCACCTGGTCAAGCTCGGCACGATGGGCGAGTACGGGCAGCCCAACATCGACATCGAGGAGGGCTACATCGAGATCGAGCACAAGGGCCGCAGGGACACGCTTCCCTACCCGAAGCTGCCGGCCTCGCTGTACCACTGCTCGAAGGTCCACGACTCGACCAACATCCACTTCGCCTGCCGCACCTGGGGGCTGCGCGCGACCGACCTCAACCAGGGCGTCGTCTACGGGATCGAGACCGACGAGACCGCCGGCGACGAGCGCCTGATCACCCGCTTCGACTACGACGAGGTCTTCGGCACCGTGCTCAACCGCTTCTGCCTCCAGGCAGTGATCGGCCACCCGCTCACCGTCTACGGCAGCGGCGGGCAGACGCGCGGCTTCCTCAACATCCGCGACACCCTGCAGTGCGTCGAGCTGGCGGCGCTCAACCCGGCCGGGGCGGGCGAGTTCCGCGTCTTCAACCAGTTCACCGAGCAGTTCTCGGTGCTCGAGCTGGCGCAGCTGGTCAAGCACGCCGGCGAGCACCTCGGCTACTCGGTCGAGATCCAGCACTGCGACAACCCGCGGGTCGAGAAGGAAGAGCACTACTACAACGCGATCCACACCAAGCTGCTCGACCTCGGGCTGCAGCCGACCCTGCTCGGCGAGGAGCTGGTCGAGTCGATGATCCACGCGATCGAGCGCCACAAGGACCGCGTCATCGCCAGCTCGATCGACCCCCACACGCGCTGGAATCCCGGCGCGCCGGTCAAGCTCTGAGCAACTGCTCCGGCGCGGCGGGTCCTGGGGTGGGCAGGGTGCCCCTCGTCCCGACAAGTGCCTCGCCAATTGGCTCGGCACTTTGAGTATCCGCCGGTTCGAGGGGCACCCTGCCCACCCCACCCGCGCGACAAACGGCTTCGGCTCAGATGAGCTCCTCGCCTCCAGGGGTGTGAGCGCCCCGGTATCTGGGTTGCTCGCGGCGGGTGGCACGGGATTTGGGGGACCACCCCGAGGAAGCTTTAGCTACCGCAGGGGTGGTGGCACCAAATCCGTGACAGGACCCGCCGCGCCGAATCCCGGCAAAACCCCTGCTCGATGCGCACGAGTCCACTGGTAGCATCGCCCTCACGATGAGAGCTGCAGACGCACTGATGGAATCGCTCAAGGCCGAGGGCGTGGAGCACGTCTTCGGCATCCCGGGCGGGGCGAACCTGCCTACGTACGACGCGCTGGTCGACGCCGAGTTTCGTCATATCCAGGTGCGCCACGAGCAGGGCGGGGGGCACGCGGCGGAGGGATACGCCAAGGCCTCGGGCAAGGTCGGGGTGGCCTTTGCGACCTCGGGTCCGGGCGCGACCAACCTCGTCACGGCGATCGCCGACGCGATGCTCGACTCGGTGCCGACCGTCTTCATCACCGGCCAGGTGCGCACCGAGCTGATCGGCACCGACGGCTTCCAGGAGGCCGACATCCTCGGCGCGACGCTGCCCTTCGTCAAGCACTCCTTCGCGGTGACCGACCCGCGGCAAATCCCCGAGTACGTGCACGAGGCCTTCCACGTCGCCTCGACCGGGCGCCCGGGGCCGGTGCTGCTCGACATCCCTCAGGACCTCTCGCGCGCCGACATCGAGTACGCGCCGCGCACCGACCCGGTCGAGCTGGCCGGCTACAAACCGCCGAGCGCGCCAAACGTCAAGCAGGTGCGGATCGCCGCCAAGGCGATCGCCAACGCGCGCAAGCCGATCCTCTACACCGGCGGCGGGGTGGTCAACGCCAACGCCTCCGAGGAGCTGCGCGAGCTGGCCGCCGCCGACCGCTTTCCAATCACCTCGACCGTGATGGGCCTCGGCTCCTACCCCGCCTCCGGCGAGCAGTGGCTGGGGATGCTCGGCATGCACGGCACCCGCGCCGCCAACTACGCGATGGACGAGGCCGACCTGATCGTCGCGATCGGCGCCCGCTTCGACGACCGCATCACGGGCAAGCTCTCCGAGTTCGCGCCGCACGCCAAGTTCATCCACATCGACGTCGATCCCGCCGAGATCTCCAAGAACGTCCCGGCGCACATCCCGATCGTCGGCGACGCCAAGCTGGTGCTGCCGGAGCTGACCCGCGAGTACCGGGCGCTGCAGACCGACAGCTCCCGCCTCGACGCCTGGTGGAAGCAGATCAAGGCCTGGCAGGACGAGTACCCGCTGCGCTACGACGAGGGCAAGGACGGCGAGATCAAGCCCCAGTTCATGATCGAGGCGATGCACCGGGCGACGCAGGGAGACGCGATCGTCACCTCCGACGTCGGCCAGCACCAGATGTGGGCGGCGCAGTACTACGGCTTCGAGAAGCCGCGGCGCTGGATCAACTCGGGCGGCCTCGGCACGATGGGCTTCGGCCTGCCGGCGGCGGTCGGCGCCAAGGTCGCCTGCCCTGACGAGACGGTGGTCTGCCTCGCCGGCGACGGCAGCCTGATCATGAACTGCCAGGAGCTCGCCACCTGCGTGTCGGAAGAGATCCCGGTCAAGGTCTTCCTGATGAACAACGGCTACATGGGCATGGTCCGCCAGTGGCAGGAGCTCTTCTGGGACCGCCGCTACAGCTCGGTCGAGATGGGTCCCAGCCCCGACTGGGTGAAGCTGGCCGAGGCCTTCGGCGCCACCGGCCTGCGTTGCGAGGACTCCGCCGATCTCGAAGAGACGATGACGAAGGCGCTGGAGACCGAGGGCCCCGTGCTGCTCGACGTGCGCGTCTCGCCGGAGGAGAACTGCTTCCCGATGATCCCGGCGGGCGCCGCGGCAAGGGACATGGTGGGCTGATGGAGGCGGGCACCCCTCAGGTGGTGAAGCTCGAGGACCTGCGCGTCCCCGGCCAGCTCAGCGGCCGCAAGCACATCCTCTCGATCCTGGTCGAGAACAAGCCGGGCGTGCTGGCGCGCGTCGCCGGCCTCTTCTCGCGCCGCGGCTTCAACATCGACACGCTCGCCGTCGGGCCGACCGACGACCCGAGCATCTCGCGGATCACGCTGACTCTCGACGGCGCCTTGCACCCGATCGACCAGGTGACCAAGCAGCTGCACAAGCTGGTCAACGTGCTGAAGATCCGGGACATGGAGCCGGAGGAGACGGTCGCCCGCGAGATGGCGATGTTCAAAGTCTCCGCCGCGGTCGAGAACCGCGCCGAGATCATCCAGTTCGCCGACATCTTCAGGGCCAAGATCGTCGACGTCTCGCGACGCTCGATGACGATCGAGGTGACCGGCTCGGCCGACAAGGTCGAGGCCTTCGAGCGGATGATCCGCCCCCACGGCCTGATCGAGATGGTCCGCACCGGCGAGATCGCCATCGCGCGTGGCGCCGACTGAGGCCGTTCGCCAGGAGCTGAGCGAGCGCTTCGGGCGGGCGGTCGACCGCGCGCTCGCCCGCGGGAAGAGGACCTGCGTCAGCGTCACCGTGCCGGTCGAGGGGATGGATCCGTGCGCGGTCGTGTTCGCCTCTCGCCTCGCTTCGGATCGCTGGTTCTGCTGGGAGCAGCCGGACCGGCGCTTTTCCCTCGCCGCGCTGGGGGTGGCTCATGAGGCGACCTCGCGAGGCTCGGAGCGATTCCGCGACGTGGCGCGCAAGTGCCTCGCGAGCGAGACGATCTCCGACGAGCCGTCGGGCCTTCCGGCTGGCGCGGGCGCGGTCTGGGTCGGCGGCTTCGCTTTCGATCCGGACGGCGGCGGCTCCTCGGCCTGGTCCTCGCTGTCACCGGCGTCGCTCGTCCTGCCGGAGCTCTCGGTGTGCCGCAGCGGGGGGGAGACGTTACTCACCGCCAACGCGGCCGTTCGCCCCGGCGACGACGCGAACGAGGTGGCAGCCAGGCTGGGAGCCCGGCTCGCAGGGTTGCGTGACGAGCCGCTGCCGTTGCTCGACCCCCATCCGACCGCGCGGGTGGAGATCGAGAGCGTGCGCCCGCCTGGCGAGTTCGAAGCCGCGGTGGCGGCCGCGACCGAGCGGATCTCGGCGAGCGAGATGTCGAAGGTCGTCCTCGCCCGGGAGGTGCTCGTCACCGCCGCCGCGGCGCACGATCCCGCTGCCGTCTTCGGCGCGATCCGCGAGCAGTTCTCGTCCTGTTTCTGCTTCTGCTGCGGCACCCCAGAGGCCGCGTTCATCGGCGCCAGCCCCGAGCTGCTCGTGCGCCGCTCCGGCGCCGGCGTCTCGACCGTCGCCCTCGCCGGCTCGACCCGGCGCAGCTCGGACCCGGCCGTCGACGATCACCTCGCCGAGCAGCTGCTGCGCAGCGACAAGGACCGCCGCGAGCAGGCGATCGTCGCCGAGCGCATCGCCCGCACGCTGCGGCCCCACGCGGTCTGGGTGGAGGCCGGCGCCGAGCCGGAGATCGTCAAGGTGGCGAACATCCAGCACCTCGCCACGCCGATCGTCGCCCAGCTCGCCGAGCCGCATTCGGCGATCGAGCTCGCCGGCCTGATGCACCCGACGCCGGCGGTGGGAGGCGAGCCCGACGAGCTCGCCAAAGCGACGATCGCGGAGCTCGAGCGGATGGACCGCGGCTGGTACGCGGGACCCGTCGGCTGGATGGACGCCGCCGAAGATGGCGAGTTCTGCGTCGCCCTGCGCAGCGCGCTGCTGCGCGATCGCGAGGCCCACCTCTACGCCGGCGTCGGCGTCGTCGCCGGCTCCGATCCCGCCGCCGAGCTGGCCGAGACCGAGATCAAGCTCGACGCGCTGCTGCCGCTGCTGGCCGAATGACCGTGGGCGTTCGCGCGCTCCTTCGCTTGCTGCTAGTTTCGCGGCATGGCTCGCCCGTTTCGAGCTTTCGTGCTCGCCGTCCTGTGCGCGCTCACTGTGGCAGCGCCCGCCCTGGCCGTGAGCCCTGGCGAGAACGGCAGGATCTACTTCCAGTCCTGCGGTAACCCGTGCACGCACTACGACATCTACTCGGTCGCTCCCGGCGGCGGCGACCTGGTCAACCTGACCGGGGCGCTGACCGCTCCGGAAGGCCTGCCGGATGCGGCCTTCGAGCCGTCGGTATCGGCCGACGGCAGCAAGATCGTCTTCGGGGTCGATTCCCAGGCGACAGCCGAGATCTGGGTGATCAACGCCGACGGCAGCGGCGCCAAACGGCTGACCGAAGACAACCTGCTCGACCAGGCGCCGGCGATCTCGCCCGACGGCTCGCGAGTCGTCTGGAACCAGCACTCGCCCTTCCCGACGTACACCGATCGGGACCTCTGGACGATGGGCTCGGACGGCTCCGGTCAGCAGCTCTTCTACGACGGCGCCAACGAGGAGCGGTCGTCTCAGTTCACCCCTGACGGCCAGACCGTCGTGATCGCCTCAGAGACCGGCGACTACGACATCCGCAAGGTCCCGGCATCCCTCGGGGGTGCCCCGTACACCACCTCAACCGGGATCGCCGACGAAGACGACCAGCTCACCTATGAGCCGACCGTCTCCCCGGACGGCGCTCAGGTCGCCTTCATGCAGGTGCCGACCGCGACGCCGTTCGCTCCGTTCGACATCTACGGCGTCAGCATCGAAGGCGGCACTCCAGTGCCGCTCTTCGACTCGCCGGGCAGCGAGAGGGATCCGAGCTACTCGCCGGACGGGACGAAGATGGTTTTCAGCGTCGACGGGGTGGCGATGATCGGCAACGCCGATGGCAGCGGCGAACCCCAGCCGCTCGACGTCGGCGGCGTGGAAGCGGCGGCCTTCGAATGGGCTGTCAAACCCAAACCCGCCGCCACCGTCAGTGGACAGGCGCCCAACGGCCGCATCGGCAAGCACCCGAAGAAGCGCACCAAGAAGCGTCGCGCCAGGTTCACCTTCTCCTCCAGCCTGCCCAGCTCGCACTTCGAATGCAAGCTCGACAAGCGCCGCTTCCGGCCCTGTAGGTCGCCCTTCGTGCGCAGGCTGAAGCCGGGCCGTCACACGTTCCGTCTGCGCGCGATCAGCGCCGCGGGCTTGCCGGACCCGACCCCGGCGGTCTTTCGCTGGCGGATCCTCTCGAGCTGACCGGGCCGCGGCCGCTCGCGCGGGCCGTTGAGCAGTCGGCCGATCGCCGTGTAGCGGACGAGCAGGGGATAGGTGACGATCGAGAAGGCCAGCGAGCCCACGGTGACGATTGCGAATTGGGGAGCGGTCCCCAGGCTAGTGGCCCCGACGAGGGCCACGACGAGGACCATCGCCGGCATGTGGGAGATGTAGATCCAGTAGGAGGAGTCGGCTACGTAGCGAACTCGTGGCCGGGCTCGGGTCAGGTAACGGGCGGCGAGCCCGATCAGGGCGATCACGCTGGTCCAGGTCGCGATCGCGTAGACCGTCAGCGCGGCGCCGTGGATCGCAGCCGCGTCGGCCTGGGCGGAGTTGTGGAACGTGAAGAGGGCCGCCGCCGGCACGATGGCCACCAGAGCGCAGGCGGCCCAGCGCCAGGCGTTGCGGCTGGCGGCTTCGACCAGATCGCGATGCGCGCAGAGGGTGGCGCCGAGGGCGAAGAACAGCGCGTAGTAGGTCATCGTATGCAGCTCCGGGACGAAGGTCTTGGCGTCGGCAATCGCCATCCAACCGGGCTCGAGCCAGAGAGCCAGCACCGTGGGAACCGCGAGCAACGCGATCCCGCCGAGCGGACGGGCGATCAGGCCGCGAAACGCCCGCCCGCCCGCGCGTGCGGCGCGCGGCGCCAGCAGATAGGCGCCGATCGCTACTCCGTCGATGATCAGCAGGTACCAGAGGAACCAGAGGAAGCCGGGCTCGAACGAGAACGGGCTCCCCCCGGGGGGTTGTCCCTGTTCGGTCAGGGCGGTCCCCGTCTGCTGGGCCGCGAAGAGCGTCAGTGGCATCAGGGTCACCAACCCGATCGCCAGCGGAACGGCGATGCGGGTCGTGCGGTTGCGAGCCGTCTCGGCTAGGCCCTTGTGGCTCATCAGCAGGCAGAGGAAGAAACCGGACATGGCGAAGAAGAGCGGCATCCGGAAGACGTGGACGAACCAGAAGATCGTGATCGCCCATGCCCCGGTATGGCCGTTGACCCAGACCGCCCCTGCCGCGTGGACGGGCACCAGCAGGAACATCGTCGACGCTCTCAGCGCGTCCATCGAGTGGATCCGAGCGACTTCCTGCGCCGGTGGAGGGTAGCTTGGCATCACCGGAGGGCTGAGCCGACTGCTGCCGCCAGCCTGCGGTGGAGCTCGGCGTTGCCGTCACGCGCGACATCCAGCTCGATCAGGCCGGTTCCGGCGGCCAGGGCGACAGGTAGCTCGTCGAGGGAATCCAGGCGCCGGTGCGGCAGGCCGAAGAGGTCGGCGGCCTTGGCCGTTTCGACGCCGCGGGGCGTGCCGAGCAGGGCCTCGAACTCGTCGCTCGGCAGCACCTCGGCCTGGGGGAGGAAGCCGAATATCCCACCCCCGTCGTTGTCGACGACGACGATCCGGACCGGGGTGGAGACGTCGCGCAGGGCGGCGAGGCCGCCGACGTCGTGCAGCAGCCCGAGGTCGCCGGTGACGATCGTGGTCGGTCTGCCGCTGGCGTGGGCGGCGCCGATGCCGGATGAGACGAGCCCGTCGATGCCGTTGGCGCCGCGATTGCAGAGGAAGAGCGCGTCGGTCTCGCCGGGGGCGAGGAACGCCTCCTGGTCTCGGATCGGCATGCTCGACGCGGTGTAGACGAGGTCGCCGTCCCGGTGGGCGCGTCCCAATGCCAGGTGGAGCCCCGGCTCGGTCAGCTCGTCGAGCCCGTCCAGCTCCGCCTCGATCGCCGCGCGCGCGGCACGCTCGGCCTCGATCCAGCGCTGTGGGGCGCCTCCTTCCTGCTTCTCCAGGCGCGCCGCCCAGCCGGCCGCCAACTCGGTCGGATCCGCCCTCAGGATCGCGGCGGCGCGATTCGTCGGCTCGTCCCAGCCGCCGTGGGGGTCGACGACGATCTGGTCGGCTCCGGATTCGGCCAACCAGGCTCGCAGCGGCTTGCTGGTCGGCATCTCGCCGAAGCGCAGGACGAGGTCGGGGGCCGCCGAGCGGGCGAAGCGCTCGTCGCGCAGCAGCAGGTCATACGTGGAGACCACGTGGGAGCGATCGTGCGGTCCGCAGCGCAGCTGCGAGGTCGGCTCGGCGAGGATCGGGAAGCCCGCCGCTCTGGCCAGCGCCGCAAGCGGCTCGCGCAGCTCGGGGTCGAGCTGGCGACCGGCGACGATCACGCCGGAGCCGGCGTCGCCGATGTGGCCGGCGACCTCGTCGAGCAGGAAGGTCGAGGGCTCGAGGTCGATCGATGTGACGGCGGTGAGCGGGCGCCGGTCCCGGCCCGCGAGCGCCAGCGGGTCGGCCGCCGTCACGGCTCCCTCGACCGGGGTTGGCGCCAGCGGCTCCCGCCACGGCAGGTTGAGGTGGACTGGCCCCGGTCGCGGCTCGCCGCGCGCGGCGGCGATCGCCCGGCAGGCGACCGAGCGGTAATGGAGCAATCCGGCGTCGTCGGCGTCGTGGGTGCCGGCTTCGCAGAACCAGCGCACGGCGGAGCCGTAGAGCTTCAGCTGGTCGATCGCCTGCCCGGCGCCGATCCCGCGCAGCTCCGGCGGCCGGTCGGCGGTCAGCGCGATCAGCGGCAGCGCCGACTCGTCGGCCTCGCAGATTGCCGGGTGGTAGTTGGCGGCGGCCGTCCCCGAGGTGCAGAGCATCGCGACCGGCAGGCCCGACGCCTGCGCCGCGCCGAGGGCGAAGAAGGCGGCGGAGCGCTCGTCGACGATCACCGAGACCTCGATCTCCGGCTGGCGCCAGAGCGCCACCGCGAGCGGGGTCGAGCGCGACCCGGGGGAGATCGCGGCGTGCCGCACGCCTCCCCGCGCCAGCTCCTCGACGAAGGCGGAGGCGAGCGCCGTGTTGGCATTCGTGGGGTCCATCGTCGGGAGCTTATTGGCGACTTTCTCGGCGCATAGCCGAGTAAGTCGCCAATACGAGTTAGATCCGGTGCGCCTGCAGCGCGTCCTCGTCGATCTCGACGCCGAGGCCGGGACCGTCAGGGGGATGGAGCATCCCGCCGCGCAGCTCGCACTCGACCGACGCGATCGTGGAGGCGAAGAGGCGCTGGGTGGCGAGCCCGTGGGCGAGGCGCACCCCTCCAGGCGCCTGCTCGAGCGTCTGCGCCACCTGCGCCGCGGCCGCGATTCCGACCGGCCCGTCGAGGGCGCTGGAGACGAAGGTCGGCATCACCTCGGCGATCTCGATCGCCGCCTCCGGGCCGCCGACCTTGGAGAGCTTCACCCCGGCGAAGTCGCAGGCCCCGGCCCGCACCGCCGCTTCCGCGTCGGCGCAGGTCTCGATGCTCTCGTCTCCCGCGATCGGGATCGAGGTGGCGCTGCCCACCTCGGCCAGCGCCTCCATCCCGGCGACGGGCTGCTCTGCCAGCTCGACGTCGAATGGCTCCAGCTGCGCGAGCGTCCGCTTCGCGGTCTCGGTGTCCCAGGCTGCGTTTACGTCGATGCGGATGCGCGCCTCCAGGCCGACCGCCTCCCGCACGGCCCGTACCTGGGCGACGTCGTCGCCGGCTCCGAGCTTCAGCTTGAAGGTCTCGAAGCCCTCCTCGAGCCAGGCGAGCGCGTCGGCGGCGACGGCCGTCGCCCCGCCTGAGACCAGGGTCGCGTTGCACGCGACCGGCTGCGCGCCGGCGTCCCTCGGGCCTTCCTCCGCGGCCCGGCGCCCGCGCAGGTCGAGCAGCGCCGTCAGCGCCGCGCAACGGGCGGGAGGGGAGAGCGCAAGCGTGTCGCCTCTCAGCGTCGCCTCGTCGAGCGTGTCCCGCTCCGCGAGCGCCTCCAGCTCGGCGACGACCTGCTCCAGCCCGGCGCCGCCCCGCAGCGAGAGCGGAACCGCTTCCCCGAGGCCGACCAGCCCCTCGTCCTCATGCAGGCGCAGCAGCACCATCTCGCGCCGGTCGAGCCGCCCGCGCGAGGTGACGTAGGGCTCGCGGAAGGGCAGGGCGTAGGGGACGACCTCGACCGAGGCGATCTTCATGCAGCCAACAGTAGACCCGCCGAGACGAGCAGGCTGAAGGCCGCCAGGAGGGCGCCGGTCGCGGCAAGCGCGCCGTTCAGCGAAGGCCCGTCGGTGCGGTTGGTCATCGTCCGCATCGGCCCCACGGCCATCGGCAGCGCCAGCAGACCGATCAGAGGCAGCAGGCTGCCGCCGCCGGCGACGAGCGCGATCGGCAGCGTCGCGAACGCGCCGAGGACGAGGCTCCGGTAGAGGACGACCGCGTTGTGGCGTCCCATCCGCACCGCCAGCGTCATCTTGCCGGCCCGCCTGTCGGTCTCCATGTCCCGCACGTTGTTGACGACGAGGATCGCGGTGGCGAGGAAGCCGATCGCGATCGAGAGGCCGAGCGGCAGCGCGTCGAGTTGCTCGAGTTGCACGTAGTAGGAGCCGTTGACCGCGACCAGGCCGAAGAAGAGGAAGACGAAGACCTCGCCGAGGCCGGCGTAGCCGTAGGGCCGCGGGCCGCCCGTGTAGAGGACGCCGGCGGCGATCGAGACCGCGCCGATCAGCAGGATCACGATCCCCGCCACGGCAGCGAGGTAGATCCCGCACGCGATGGCGACCCCGAAGGCGATCCAGGTCGCGTTGAGCACCCGCTGGGGCGTCACCAGCCCCGTCGAGGTGACCCGCACCGGGCCGAGCCGGTCGGCCGTGTCGGCGCCACGGCGCGCGTCCGAGTAGTCGTTGGCCAGGTTGGTCCCGATCTGGATGAAGATCGAGCCGATCAGCGCCGCGACGAACGCCCCGACCCGCGGCAGCTTCCCGGCCCATTCGACCGCCGCCGCCGTGCCGACCAGCACGGGCGCGATCGCCGCCGGCAGGGTCCGCGGCCGCGCCGCCATCAGCCAGATCCTCATGGCCGCCTCGGGAACTTGTCGAAGTCGGGTTGGCGCTTCTCCTTGAAGGCCTCGCGACCCTCCCGCGCCTCCTCGCTGCCGTAGAAGAGCAGGTTGGCGTCGTGGGCCAGCTGCTGGATTCCCGCGTAACCGTCCTCGTGGGCGTTGAAGCTGGCCTTGACCAGGCGCAGGGCGAAGGGGGAGAGGGAGAGCATCTCGCGGCACCAGGCGACCGTCTCCCGCTCGAGCTCGGCGAGCGGGACCACCGCGTTGACCAGGCCCATCTCGAGCGCCTCCCCGGCGTCGTACTGGCGGCAGAGCATCCACAGCTCCTTCGCCTTCTTGGTGCCGACCAGGTCGCGCAGGAGGGAGGCGCCGAAGCCGCCGTCCCAGGAGCCGACGCGCGGCCCGGTCTGGCCGAAGACCGCGTTGTCGGCGGCGATCGTCAGGTCGCAGCAGACGTGCAGGACGTGGCCGCCGCCGACCGCGTAGCCGGCGACCATCGCGACCACCGGCTTCGGCAGACGCCGCATCTGCACCTGCAGGTCGGTTACGTGGAAGCGGCCGAGGGAGGCGCCCTCGGCGACGTAGCCCGTGTCGCCGCGAACCTGCTGGTCGCCGCCCGCGCAGAAGGCCTTCTCGCCGGCGCCTGTGAGGACCACCACGCCGACCTCGGTGTCCTCGCGCGCCAGCTCGAGCGCGGCGGAGACCTCGACCAGCGTCTGCGGACGGAAGGCGTTAAGCACCTCCGGGCGGTCGATCGTGACCTTCGCGATCCCGTCCGCCTTCTCGTAGCGGATGTCCTCGTACTCGCCGGCCGCGATCCACTCGACCGGCGCGTGGAGGGCGTCCTCGGCAGGTGCCTGTTTGTGGCGTTGGGGCATGATGGGCACGATATCCCGCCGATGAAACTCGACGACTGGCTGTCCCAGAGATCACTGAGCTGCCCCGACCGTACGGCCCTCGTCGCGGACGGGTCGCCGGTCACCTACTCCGAGCTCGAGGCGGAGGCGACCTGGGTTGCCCGCCGCCTCGCCGCCTACGGCGTCCGCCGCGGCTCGACCGTGGCGATGACCATGCACCCGCGGCGCGAGCAGGTCGTGCTGGTCCACGCCCTGATGAAGCTCGGCGCGGTCCTGCTGCCGCTCGGTCCGAAGCTCTCCGCCGAGGAGCGGGCGGCGGCGATCGCGGTGGAGGAAGTCGCGGTGGACCTCGACGACGCCGGCGAGCTGACCCAGACCGAGGCGGACATGCCGCTGCTCGGCGAGCACGACATGGACGATCTCGCCTGCAAGGTGATGACGAGCGGCAGCAGCGGCGCCCCCGACCCGATTGGCCTCACCTACGGCAACTTCCTCTGGAGCGCCGTCGCCTCCGGCTTCAACATCGGCGTCGACCCCGAGGACCGCTGGCTCTGCTGCCTGCCGCTGAGCCACATATCGGGGCTGAGCATCGTCATGCGCTCGGTCATCTACGGGACGACCGCCGTCGTCCACGACGGCTTCGACGCCGACCGGGTCGGGGAGGCGCTGGAAGGCGACCGGATCGGCGTCGTCTCCCTGGTGGCGACGATGCTGACGCGGCTGCTCGAGGCGGACGCCGATCTCTCCGGGCCGCGGGCGCTGCTGGTCGGCGGCGGTCCGGTGCCCGAGGAGCCGCTGGAGGAGGCGCTCGGCCGGGGCGCCACCGTCGTGCAGACCTACGGCCTGACCGAGGCCTGCTCGCAGGTGACGACGCTGGCGCCCGTCGACGCGCGCCGCAAGCTGGGCTCGGCCGGCCGCCCGCTGCTGACCACCCACCTGCGGATCCAGGACGGCGAGATCCTCGTCCAGGGGCCGACCGTGGCGCCGGGGTGCGTCGACGCCGACGGCTGGCTGCACACCGGCGACCTCGGTCACATCGACGAGGAGGGCTTCCTCTACGTCGACGACCGGATCGACGACATGATCGTCAGCGGCGGCGAGAACGTCGTTCCGGCCGAGGTCGAGAAAGTGCTGCTCCGCCACCCCGAGGTCGCCGACGCGGCGGTCGTCGGCCGCGAGGATCCCGAGTGGCAGCAGGCGGTGACCGCGATCGTCGTGCTCGAGGACGGCTCGGCCGCGACGCCGGACGACCTGCGCCGCCACTGCGCCGAGTCGCTCGCCAACTTCAAGGTGCCGAAGCGGGTCGAGCTCGCCGCAGCGCTGCCGCGCACGCCCTCGGGCAAGCTGATGCGGCGAGCCCTCCGATAGCCTGCCGCCCATGGCACAAGACATCTTCTACGACTCGGACGCCGACCTCTCGCTGCTCGAGGGCAAGACCGTCGCCATCCTCGGCTACGGCTCCCAGGGCCACGCCCACGCCCTCAACCTGAAGGACTCGGGCGTCGACGTCGTCGTCGGCCTGCGGCCGGACTCCTCCAGCCGCGCCAAAGCCGAGGCGGCGGGACTCGAGGTGCTCGACGTCGCCGAAGCCGCCAGCCGCGGCGACGCGGTGATGATCCTGCTGCCCGACGAGAAGCAGGCCGAGATCTGGGAGGCCGAGATCGCCGACGGCATCGCGCCCGGCAACCTGCTGCTCTTCGCCCACGGCTTCGCGATCCACTTCGAGCAGATCGTGCCGCCGGCCGGCGTCGACGTCGGCATGGTCGCCCCCAAGGGCCCCGGGCACCTCGTCCGGCGCCAGTACGAGGAAGGCGCTGGCGTCCCCTGTCTGATGGCCGTCCACCAGGACGCCACCGGCAACGCCCACGGCCTCGTCCTCGCCTACGCCTCGGCGATCGGCGGCGGCCGCGCCGCGGTGATCGAGACCACCTTCAAGGACGAGTGCGAGACCGACCTCTTCGGCGAGCAGGCCGTCCTCTGCGGCGGCGCCAGCGAGCTGGTCCGGGCCGGCTTCGAGACCCTGGTCGAGGCCGGCTACGACCCCCGCCTCGCCTACTTCGAGTGCCTGCACGAGCTGAAGCTGATCGCCGACCTGATGTACGAGAAGGGCATCCAGGGAATGCGCTACTCGATCTCCAACACCGCCGAGTACGGCGACATGACGCGCGGCAAGCGCGTCGTCGGCGAGGAGTCGCGCGCCGCGATGAAGGAGATCCTCGGAGAGATCCAGTCGGGCGAGTTCGCCCGCGAGTGGATCGCCGAGAACCGCGCCGGCGGTGAGAACCTCTCGCGCATGCGCGAGGAGGGCAAGGGCCATCAGGTCGAGAAGGTCGGCAAGGACCTTCGCGACATGATGCCCTGGATCGACCAGCAGTTCTGAGCGGCTTCGATGGGTCGAGCGGGGAGCCCCTCCCCCTGAGGCCGTCGCGCAGCTGAGTCGTTCGTGAGGGTTCAAGCGCTGTTTCATGAGCCTCATGGGGAGGGGCTCCCCGCTCGACCCCCACCAGCCGTCCTCCTGAGAGAGGAGCTTTCGGCTCTCGTGAGGAGAAAGCTTTCAGCTCTCACGAGGCATCGAGTCGTGCAGGAGGTTCGGGGTCTGCCTCCCCAGGAGGCTCATGTATCTCCGCTTGAACCCTGGACCACGACCCAGCTGCGCGACGGCCTCCGGGGGAGGCAGACCCCGAACCCCTAACCCCCTCAGGTGCCGAGCCGGCTCGTCTCGCCCTCCGGCAGTTTGCCGTCGCGGCCGACGTAGCCGTCCTTGCCGCCGACGACGACGTAGATGGCGTCCTCGCTGTCGCTCAGGTTCTTGATCTTGCGCACGGTCGGGGCGTCGACCCAGGCCAGGCCGCCGGCGGTCAGCTCATGGCTCGTGCCGTCGAGCTCGATCGCGATGCGGCCGCTGTGCAGGAAGTAGAGCTCCTCCTGCTCGTCGTGGAGGTGCCGCCCCGTCTCGTAGGAGGGCGGCAGCACGATCGCGTTGACGCCGAAGGCGGTCACGCCCAGCTCTTTGCGGATCTTGCGGAAACCCGGCCCGTCGCCGAGGTCGTTGAGGTTGGCGACGGCGTAGCCGTCGCCCTTGGTCACTCGGGTCTCGGTGTCGTCACTCATGCCTGCAGCCTATGCGTAGAGGGTGGCTGATGTCGATTGGCGTCGGTCAATAACCTAGCCGCTGTCCCATGACTCAGAGTCAGGGAACACCCCATGGCCCAGGCGACGAGTACAGCCCAGATCCCAACAGACCTCAAGCCCGCCGACGGGCGTTTCGGCTGCGGGCCGTCGAAGGTGCGGCCGGAGGCCCTGGAGACGCTTGCGGGGCAGTCCAAGCTGATGGGCACCTCGCACCGGCAGAAGCCGGTCCGCGACCTCGTCGCGCGGGTGCGCGGCGGTCTCTCCGAGCTGCTCTCGCTGCCCGACGGCTATGAGATCGCGCTCGGCAACGGCGGCACGACCGCCTTCTGGGACGCCGCCGCGGCGTGGCTCGTGCGCGAGCGGGCGCTGCACCTGACCTACGGCGAGTTCTCGCAGAAGTTCGCCAAGGTGACGGCGGGGGCGCCGTTCCTCGCCGATCCGATCGTGGTCGAGGCCGAGCCTGGGGACGCGCCCGCGCCGGTCGCCGACGAGGCCGCCGACGCGATCGCCTGGGCGCACAACGAGACCTCGACCGGCGTGATGGTCCCGGTCCAGCGGCCGGCCGGGGCGGGCGACGCGCTCGTCCTGGTCGACGCCACCTCCGGCGCCGGCGGCCTGCCGGTCGACGCGGCCCAGGCCGACGCCTACTACTTCGCCCCGCAGAAGGCGTTCGGCGCCGACGGCGGTCTCTGGCTCGCCGCCCTCAGCCCGGCCGCGATCGCGCGGATCGAGCAGCTCGACGGCGCCGACGGTCGCTGGCAGCCGGCCTTCCTCTCGCTGCAGACGGCGCTGGAGAACTCGCGCAAGGAGCAGACCTACAACACGCCGGCGCTGGCGACCCTGCTGCTGCTCGCCGATCAGCTCGAGTGGATGCTCGCCGGCGGCGGTCTCGACTTCTGCGTGCAGCGCACCTCGGCCTCGTCGGGTCATCTCTACGGCTGGGCGGAGGGAAGCGACTTCGCCAGCCCCTTCGTCGCCGACCCGGCGAAGCGCTCGCTCGTAGTCGGCACGATCGACTTCGACGACTCCGTCGACGCCGCCGCCCTGGCGGCGACGCTGCGGGCCAACGGCATCGTCGACGTCGAGCCCTACCGCAAGCTCGGCCGCAACCAGCTGCGGATCGGCATGTTCCCGGCGGTCGAGCCGGCGGACGTCGAGGCGCTGACGGCGAGCATCGACTGGGTGGTCGAGAACGCCGAGGGGATTCGCACCTCGTGAGGGTCCTGGTCAAGGAGAAGATCGCCGACTCCGGCGTCGACCTGCTGAAGGCCAACTTCGACGTCGACCTCGGCCTCGAGATGTCCGACGAGGAGCTGGCCGAGAAGATCGGCGAGTACGACGCGATCCTGATCCGCTCGGCGACGAAGCTGACCCCGGAGCTGATCGAGCGCGCGGCCAACCTCAAGGTGATCGGCCGCGCCGGCACCGGCGTCGACAACGTCGACATCCCCGCCGCCACCCGACGTGGCATCGTCGTCGCCAACGCGCCCGAATCGAACTCGGTCGCCGCCGCCGAGCACACTCTCGCCCTCGCCCTCTCCCTCTTCCGCAACGTCCCCCAGGCGCACGGCGCCCTGGTCGACGGCCGCTGGGACCGCGCCAAGTACAAGGGCGCCGAGCTCTATGGCAAGACGATCGGCATCGTCGGCTTCGGCCGCATCGGCCAGCTGGTCGCCAAGCGCGCCCAGGCCTTCGAGATGGAGGTGATCGCCTTCGACAAGTTCGTCACCGCCGAGCGCTTCAGGGAGCTGGGCGTCGACGGTGTGACGGAGCTGGAGGAGCTCTTCCGGCGCGCCGACGTCGTCACCGTCCACGTGCCGAAGACCCCGGAGACGATCGGCCTGATCGGCGCCGAGGCGATCGCCTCGATGGTCGACGGCGTGCGGATCGTCAACTGCGCGCGCGGCGAGCTGGTCGACCTCGACGCCCTGCTCGCCGGCCTCGAGTCCGGCAAGGTCGGCGGCGCCGCGCTCGACGTCTTCCCGGCCGAGCCGTTCACCGAGCATCCGATCTTCGCCCGCGCCGACGTCGTCGTCACCCCTCATCTCGGCGCCTCGACCGCCGAGGCGCAGGATCGCGCCGGGATCGTCACCGCCGAGCAGGTGACCGCAGCCCTGACCGGCGGCGTCGTCACCAACGCCGTCAACATCGCCGCCGTCCGCCCCGAGGAGATGGAGGCGCTCGCGCCGTTCGTCCCCCTCTGCGAAAAGCTCGGCCGCCTCGCCGAGGGGCTGGCGACCGGCTCGGTCGACCGCGTCTCGGTCGAGTTCCGCGGCAAGCTGGCCCAGCACGACACGCGCCTGCTCGGCATCGCCGTGCTCGTCGGCATCCTCTCCGGTCACACCGAGGAGCCCGTCAACCTGGTCAACGCGCCGCAGATGGCCGAGGAACGCGGCATCGACCTGGTCGAGACGACCGAGACCGGCTCCGAGGACTTCACCGAGCTGGTGACCGTCTCCCTGCGCTCGGGGGACGACGAGGTCGAGGTCGCCGGCACCGGCGTCGGTCCCCGCAACGAGCCCTACCTGGTCTCCGTCTGGGGTGAGAGCTTCTACCTGCCCTTCGCCGAGCACCTGGCCGTCTTCCGCTACGCGGACCGTCCCGGCATGATCGGCAGGGTCGGCACGGTGTTCGGCGAGGAGGGGGTCAACATCGTCTCCGCCGCCGTCGGCGCCGAGGAGGACGGCGAGCGCGCGGTGATGGCCCTGACGACGGACGCGCCGGTGCACGACGAGACGATCGCCAAGATCCTCCAGCTCGACGGTTTCACCGTCGGCCGCTCTGTCGACCTCTGAGCGGCGCTCAGCGGTCCACAGTAAATAGTCTTGTGCCGGTGAAGGCGCTGGTTCAGACCGGGACGGGCGGGCCCGAGGTCCTGCAGGTGCAGGAGCTTCCCGACCCCCAGGTCGGCGCCGGCGAGATCCGGATCGCGGCGAAGGCCGCGGGAATCAACTTCGCCGACACGATGGCCCGTGTCGGCCTCTATCCGGACGCGCCGAAACCGCCCTGCGTGATGGGCTACGAGGTCGCGGGCGAGGTCGAGTCGGTCGGCGAGGGGGTCGACGGGTTCTCGGTCGGGGATCGGGTCTTCGCCGGCACCCGCTTCGGCGGCCAGGCCGAGCTGGTCACCGTTCCGGCGAGCCAGGCGCTGCCCCTGCCCGAGCGGCTCAGCTTCGAGCAGGGAGCCGCCTTCCCGGTCAACTACGGCACCGCCTACGCGGCGCTGGTCGTGGTCGGCAGCCTGCGCGAGGGCACCCGGGTGCTGATCCACGCCGCGGCCGGCGGGGTCGGCATCGCGGCCACTCAGATAGCCCGCAACGCCGGCGCCGAGGTCTTCGGCACCGCATCGCCCGCCAAGCACGAGGCGATCCGCGCGCAGGGAGTCGCGCACCCGATCGACTACCGCAACCACGACTTCGAGGCCGAGGTCATGCGGATCACGAACGGCGAGGGCGTCGACCTGGTCATCGACGCGCTCGGCCCGACCTCGTTCCGCAAGGACTACCGGCTCCTGCGTCCCGGCGGGCGTCTCGTCATGTACGGGATCTCCGAGGCTTCGACCGAACGCGGCCGCGACATCCCGGCGATGCTGAAGAGCCTCGCGAAGATGCCGCTGGCGACGGTCCCCTGGTGGAAGAGCCTGGCGCTGATGAACGAGAACAAGGGGATCTTCGGCCTCAACATGCTCAAGTGGTGGGACCGTGAGGGAAGCCTCGACCGGCTCACGGAGCCGCTGATGGCCGACCTCGAGGCGGGCCGCCTGGAGCCGGTGGTCGCCGAGTCCTTCCCCTTCTCGCGCGCCGGCGACGCGCACCGATTCATCGCCGAGCGCCGCAACGTCGGCAAGGTCGTGTTGTTTCCTGGATAGGTGCTGCGCACCAGGGGGAAGGACGCATGCCTATCAAGAAGACGATCGCCATATTGCTCGCCCTGGCGGTGACCGGAACGGCCGCGCTCGCGCACGCCGAAACGCCCCCCGACCCGGTCACGATCACCCTCGCTGCCGGCTCGGCGCAGAACACGATTCGGATCTGGTTGACGCCCGACGGCTATAGCTACGTGATCGACTCGGCCGGGCCCCTCGAAGTCGGTGGCACGATCTGCAAGCACCCGGTGGACGATGCGAGCGAGCTGATCTGCGAAGCGCCGGCGATCGCCGGCTTCGTCGTCAACTGCGGCAGCCACGACGACAGCATCGTCGTCTCGCGGGCGGTCGAGGTGCCGGTGACCCTGCATGGAGCCGCCGGCAGGGACACGCTGCTCGGCGGGGGAGGCAACGACATGATCGTCGGCGGTCCCGGCAGCGACCGGCTCGGCGGCCGCGGGGGGGACGACGTGATCTACGGCGGCCCCGGCAGCGACCTGATCAAGGGCGGTGCGGGGAACGACACCCTGCGCGGCGGGCCGGGTCGGGACGAGGTCCTCGGCGGCTCGGGCTCCAACGCCGTCTCCTGACCGGCGGCCCAGCCTACGCTAAGCTGGGACGGCGAATGACGCACCGGCTCGACAGCCTTGCGCTCCTCCTTCTCCTCCCCCTTCGGGGGGAATAGCGCTGGGCGGCGCGACAGCCGCGAGAGAAAAGGTCATTCGAACGAGTTAGAGAAGGAGAAGGAACAGTGTCATCTGTCCAGCCTGGCGCAAACCGCGTCCACATCTTCGACACCACGCTGCGAGACGGCGAGCAATCGCCGGGCATCTCGCTAAACACCGCCGAGAAGGTCGAGATCGCCCAGCAGCTCGCGCGCCTGGGCGTCGACGTGATCGAGGCCGGCTTCCCGATCACCTCGCCCGGCGACTTCGAGGCGGTCGAGGAAATCTCCCGCCAGGTCGAGGGGCCGGTGATCTGCGGCCTGGCGCGCACGCACAAGGCGGACATCGACGCCGCCTGGGGGGCGATCAAGGACTCGGCGCGTCCCCGCATCCACACCTTCATCTCGACCTCCGACATCCACATCGAGCACCAGCTGCAGACCGACCGCGAGGACGTCAAGGGACAGGCGCGGGCCGCCGTGGCGCTGGCCAGGTCCTACTGCGAGGACGTCGAGTTCTCGCCGATGGACGCGACCCGGGCCGACGTCGAGTTCACCGCCGAAGTCTGCGCGATCGCGGTCGAGGAGGGCGCCACCGTCGTCAACATCCCCGACACCGTCGGCTACACGACGCCCGAGGAGTACGCCGACTACTTCCGGCGTCTCTACGAGCTGGTGCCGCAGCTGCGCGACGTCGAGCTGTCCGTCCACTGTCACGACGACCTGGGGCTGGCGGTCGCCAACTCCTACGCCGGCCTGCTGGCCGGCGCCCGCCAGGTCGAGTGCGCGGTCAAC
>Ga0070673_100000469_pt1 | contig 21428 bp, 20 predicted proteins | sample KBSM23metaG_FD_65342 | JGI IMG/M metagenome (GOLD analysis project Ga0070673, IMG submission 65342) | Miscanthus rhizosphere microbial communities from Kellogg Biological Station, Michigan, USA - KBS M2-3 metaG | ecosystem: Host-associated > Plants > Roots > Rhizosphere > Soil ... | reverse complement strand
AGCGCCAGGTACTGGTTCGCGAACGACATGTCCATGACCTCGGACGGGTGGCCCTCGGCGGCGGCCAGGTTCACCAGCCGGCCCTGCGCCAGCACGTAGACGCGGCGGCCGTTCTTCAGCACGTACTCCTCGTTGGCGTGGCGGATCTCGCGCTTGGACTTCGCGCGCGCTTCCAGGTCGACGAGGTTGATCTCGCAGTCGTAGTGGCCGGTGTTGCAGACCAGCGCGCCTTCCTTCATCACGTCGAAGTGGCGGCCCACGATGACGTCCTTCATGCCCGTCGCGGTGATGAAGATGTCGCCCAGCTTGGCGGCGTCGTCCATCTTCATGACGCGGAAGCCGTCCAGCGTCGCCTTCAGCGCCGCGGTCGGCTTGATCTCGGTGACGATGACGTTGGCGCCCAGGCCCCGCGCCCGGATGGCGACGCCGCGGCCGCAGTGGCCGTAGCCGGCGACGACGAAGGTCTTGCCCGCGATCAGCACGCTCGACGCGCGCAGGATGCCGTCCAGCGACGACTGGCCGGTGCCGTAGACGTTGTCGAAGTCCCACTTGGTCTCGCTGTCGTTGACGGCGATGACCGGGTAGAGCAGCTTGCCGGCCTTGCCCATCGCCCGCAGGCGGTGGACGCCGGTGGTCGTCTCCTCGGTGCCGCCGATGACGTCCTTGGCCAGGTCCTTGTAGCGGTCATGGACCCGGAAGATCAGGTCCGCGCCGTCGTCGAGCGTCAGCGTCGGCTTCATCTCCAGCGTCTTGTCGATGCACCAGTAGAACTCGTCCGTCGACAGACCGTGCCAGGCGTAGATCGACGTCCCCTCGGCGGCGAGCGCGGCCGCGACGTCGTCCTGGGTCGACAGCGGATTGCAGCCCGACCATGACACCTCGGCGCCGGCGGCGCGGATGGTGCGGATGAGCACCGCGGTCTCCTTGGTCACGTGGAGGCAGCCGGCGACCTTCATGCCGCGCAGCGGGAGCTCCTTCTTCCCCGCCTCGCGCAGGTGCATCAGCACGGGCATCCGGCTCTCGGCCCATTCGATGCGGAGCCGTCCCGCATCGGCCAGCTTGGCGTCGGCAATCTTCGAGTTCGACATCCGCGGGACCCTACTTTCCGGCCAGGATGGAGTCAAGCAAAGTCCGCGGAAATCATTTACAATTACCGCTCTCACCGTCCCGAATGCACTCTCACATGGCGCAGGAATGGGCGGCCGCTTGGCCGCTCCCCGCGATCGCGATCGCGCTCCTTCTGGTCCTGTCGTTTTTGCGGCCGGTCGTCGCCGCATCCGAGCGCGGGCGCGTCAAGGCGGGAATCTTCTTCACCGGCGCCTACTTGGTGATGACGCTGGCGTTCGGCCTGCTGGGTCGGCCGATGCCGACCGCGACGCAGCACGACTGGCTGCGCGTGCTGGCGGTGCTGCTGCTTTGCTTCGCGATCGTCATCGCGGGAAGCCTGCTGGTGTTCGACCTGGTCCTGCGGCGGCGCCAGCTCCCGCGCATCCTGCAGGACCTGGTGCAGGCGGTCGCGTACTTCATCGTCGCGGCGATCGTGCTGACCCGTTCCGATGTCGACGTCACGCGGGTATTCACCGCGTCGGTGCTGACCACCGCCGTGCTGGGCCTCGCGCTGCAGGACACGCTGGGCAACATCATGGCCGGCCTCGCGCTGCAGCTGGAACGCGACTTCGAGGTCGGTGACTGGATCAACCTCGGCGATCGCGACAGACCGGTCGTCGGCCGCATCCGGGAGGTGCGCTGGCGCGCCACCACCATCGTCACCCGGGACGGCGACCTGATGCTGATCCCGAACTCGGCCATCACGCGCGCGATGATCACGAACTACTCCCGGCCGACCTCCGCGCACCGGCAGTGGGTCACCGTGCGCGTCCACTTCCGCCATCCGCCCGCGCGCGTGCGCGACGTGATCGTCGAAGCGGTTCGCGGGCTGTCGTTCGTGCGCGCCGAACCGTCGCCCGATTGCCTGCTCCACGAGTTCCGCGAGGACGCCTGTACCTACGCGTGCCGCTACTGGATCGACGACGTTCAACGCACCGAGAATCTGGCGGGCGACGTGCGCAGCGCCATCTGGTACGCGCTCCACCGCGCGGGCATGGAGATCCCGTTCCCGTCGCGGAACATCAACGTCACCGAGATGAACGAGGACCACATCCAGCGCAAGCGCGACGAGGAATACGCGCGCCGGGTCGACGCCCTCTCGCGCGTCGACGTGTTCCGGGCGCTGGACGCCGAGAGGATCGACCGGCTGTCACGGCGCCTGCGCCACGTCGTGTTCGGGCCGGGCGAGCTGATCCTCCGGCAGGGTGACCCGGGCGATTCGCTGTACGTCGTGCGCGGCGGGCAGGTGGCGGTCCAGATCGGCGTGCTGGGCGCGTCGAAGGAGGTGGCGACGCTGGGCGACGGCCAGTTCTTCGGTGAGATGTCGCTGATGACGGGCGAGATGCGCACCGCGACCGTGGTCGCGAAGACCGACGTCGAGTGCTACATCGTCGACAAGGAAGCCTTCCAGGAGATCGTCCACGAGAAGCCCGAGCTGGCGGGGACGATCAGCGACATCCTGTCGCGCCGGCAGGTCGACCTGGGCTTCAAGCGATCGCTGACGCCGGTGCCGTCCGCGGCCCAGACCAACCAGCTGCGCTCGAAGATCGCCGCGTTTTTCGGGATCGGCGGCAAGTCCCGCGGCTAGGATCCCGATCCGGTCCCCTCGCCCCGCGTAGCGGGGAGAAGGTCAGGGAGGAGGGAAACGGCGTTGCGGATGAGCGGGCGGACATCGACCGCGGTCATGCCCGCGCGGCGGGCGGCTTCCAGGCCGATGTCGGTGTCCTCGTAGACGGTGCAATGCGCCGGGTCGACGCCGATGCGGCGGGCGGCCTCCAGGAAGACGTCGGGCTCGGGCTTGTGGCGCGCGGTGTCCTCGGCGGCGACGATCGTGTCGAACCAGTCGCTGATCCCCAGCGCCTCGAGCGTGCGCGTCACCAGCCGGCGCACGCTGCCCGACGCGATCGCCAGCGGGCCCTGGCCGCGGTGACGGCGTGCGATCTCCATCACGACCGCGATCGGCTGGACGCCGCCGCCCGCCGCCAGGCTGTCGTAGTACATCTGCTCTTTTTCGAGCGCGACGGCGACGGGATCCAGGGTCAGCCCAGCCTCGGCGATCAGCATCGCCGCGATCTTCGCCGTCGGGACGCCCCCCAGCGAATAGAAGCGTGCCTCCGGGAACTGCAGGCCGTGGCGGCGGGCGATCTCGGTCCAGGCAACGAAATGGGAGGGCATGGTGTCGACCAGGGTACCGTCGAGGTCGAAGATGAATCCCCGTTTGGGCTCTGCCATGCGCGACGATGTTAAACTCGTCGAGCCGCCCGTGCCTAGCTGTCCCACCTGCCATAACACCTTTCCGGCCGGGACAGACGTCTGCCCGCGCGACGGGGCCCGGCTGATGACGACCGGCGCGACCACGCAGGCCGGTCTGGTCATGGCGGCGACGGTGCCGGGGCTGCCGACGCCGCCGCCCAGCGCGTCGGGCTCCGGTTCGGCGACGTCGTTTGCCGGCGCGGTGACCGCGACCAGCTCCCAGGAAGAGGCGAAGTTCGATTCGCTGGTCGGGGCCGTGCTGGCGGATCGCTATCAGATCGTGCGCCGGATCGGCGAGGGCGGGATGGGCGCGGTCTACGAGGCCAAGCACACGGTCATCGGCAAGCGCGTCGCGGTGAAGGTGCTGCTGGAGAAGTTCCTCGCCAAGAGCGATTTCGTCGCGCGCCTGTTGCAAGAGGCGCGGCTGGCGAGCTCGATCGGGCACGAGCACATCGTCGACGTCACCGACTTCGGCACCACCAGCGACGGCCGGTCGTTCGTCGTCATGGAGTTCCTGGACGGCGAATCGCTGGCCGAGCTGGCGATGCGCGAAGCGCCGCTGCCGATCGAGCGCAGCCTGGGCATCGCGCGGCAGGTGGCGAGCGCGCTCGGCGCCGCGCACGCGAAGGGGATCTTCCACCGCGACGTGAAGCCCGAGAACATCTACCTGGTCAAGCGCGGCGACGCCGACTTCGTGAAGGTCGTCGACTTCGGTATCTCGAAGGCGGTGAAGCCGGGCGGCGACGAAGGCGCGGAGGGTTACCGGCTGACGCACACGGGGCTGCTGCTGGGGACGCCGCTTTACATGTCGCCCGAGCAGGCGCGGGGCGAGGAGGATCTCGACCACCGCGTCGACATCTGGGCGCTGGGGATCTTGCTTTACGAATGCCTGACCGGCGAGGTGCCGTTCCGCGCCAACAACTACCTGGGCATCATCTCGCAGGTGCTGACGCACGACCCGACGCCGCCGTCGCGGCTGCGCCCCGAGCTCGGCATCTCGGGCGCGGTCGAGGCGGTCGTGATGCGCGCGATGGCGAAGGATCGCACGCGCCGCTACCAGACGATGGCGGATCTGGAACGCGATCTGGAACGGTTGCTGGCCGGCGATCAGAACGTGGGCGTCGTCCCGCGGGCCGCCGGCGCCGCGACGACCGCGCCCGCGGCGCCCCGGCGCTGGCCGCTGCTTGCCGCGGGCACCGCGGCGGTGGCGATCGCGGTGTACCTCGGGTGGCCGTCGAAGCCGCCGCCCGCGCCGCCGATCGCGACGCCTGCTCCGATCGTTACACCGCCGCCGGTGGCGCCGCCGCCGCCGAGCCCGTCTACGAACACGAACCCGCCGACGAGCACGACGGCGCAGGTGCCCACGTCGCCGCCCAAGCGGAAGCTGCGGACGCGGCCGTTGGAGGCGGCGAAGACGGGCGTGACGGCGCCCGCCACGACGCCGGCTGGAAAGCCACGTGAGGGCCGGCTGCCCTCGGGCTCCAAAGAGGCGTACCCCGACAAGTGAAAGCGGCCCGCGTCTCGGCGATGGTCTGTGCGAGCTTGCTCGCACCCATCTTCGTGGCCGTGCCCGCGCCCGCGCGTGCCGCCGACGACGCGACCGCGCAGGCGCGCTCGCACTACGAGATGGGCCTGAAGCTGTTCGATCAGCGCGAGCACGAGCAGGCGTTGATCGAGTTCTCCAAGGCGAACGAGATCAAGCCGCGACCCGCGGCGCTGTTCATGATGGCGCAGTGCGAATACCTGATGGGCCGCCTCAAGGAGGCGAGCGCGCACTACCAGCGCTACGCCGAAGAGAACCCGAACGGTGAGTTCGCCGAGCTGGCGCGCGATCGCGTCGAGAGCATCGCCAAACGCCTCAGCACGTTCGTCGTCAACACCGTGCCCGAAGACGTCACGGTCCGCATTTCGCCCGAGGGCGAGACCGGCAAGATCGTCGCCAGCGGCCAGGCGCCCAACAACTTCCCCATCCCGCGCGGCCGTTACCGCGTCGACGTCACGCGGCCGAACTATCAGGGGCAGACGCGCGTCGTCGAGATCGACGTCGGCGAGACCAAGCCGCTGTTCTTCAAGCTGGACCCGATCCCGGCGCGGCTGGAGATCGAGACGACGCCGCCCGGCGCCACGCTGTACGTGAACGGCAACCGCGCCCGCAACCCGTACCGCCAGGACGTCACGCCCGGCCACATCGAGATCTTCGCGGAGGCGACCGACTACGAATCGACGACGACGGATCTGACGCTGGCGCCCGGTGAGCGCAGGTCGCTGACGGGGAAGGACCGGCTGCGCTTGAACTACGTGCAGCGCTCGGGCCGGCCCGAGCTCGTGGTCGCGTCGTCGCTGATCGGCGGCCTCGTGGGAGCCGGCGCAGTCATCGCTGGCATCGGCGACGCGCTGGAGAGCCCGGACGTAGCGTCGGTCTTGCTCGTGAGCGGCGGTGCGTTCTCGGGCATCGTCGCGGGTGCGCTGGTCGGATCGGCGCTGGCGCCGCGCTACATCCCCGACAACCAGGCGCTCTACATCCTGGGCGGGATGTGGATCGGCACCGCCGAGGGGCTGATGGGCGGCATCGTCGTCCGCCAGGTGATGACCGCTCGGAGCGAGGCGGTCCTTCCCTGCCGGGATCCCTGCCGCGGCTCGGTCTCCGATCAGCTGCGGGCCGGTTTCGTCGGCACGCTCCCGGGGTTGACCCTGGGGCTGACGGCCGGCGCGCTGACCTCGAAGCGCGCGCCGACCTACGGCCGCGTGACGTTGATCCAGAGCGCGGCGCTGGGTGGGGCGCTGCTCGGCGGCATCGCGCAGCTCGCGTTCAAGTGGAAGCCATACGGCCTGAGCTGGGAATACACCGTTCACGAAGAAGCCAAGACGGCTCAGACGATGATCGAGTCGAACGGCGGAAAATGCAGCGGCATCCCGACCTCCACGGACAGGATCAACTGCGCTATACCGGACAACAGCGTCTTCGATCTCGCGCCCGGCGCGCTGATCGGCCTCAACGTCGGCCTCGCGGCGGGTTTGCTCGGTGCCTACCTGCCTGATCAATCGCGCTACGGCCCGAGCTGGAAGCGCATCCTCCTGATCGACCTCGGCGCGGGCGCGGGGGCGCTCGCCGGCGGCGTGGGCAGTTGCGTCGCGCTCGTCGACGACTGCCTCAAGGCCAGGACGCCGAACGCGGACGCGCGCGCGATCTCGGCCTGGGTGGCGATCGCGGGCGGCGGCCTCGGCGCGCTGGGCGGCATCTTGATGACGCGCGACATGGATGAGGACGTCCCCGCGCCGTCCTCGACGCCGCCGCCGATCGTCACGTACGCGCCCATGCGTGACGGCAACGGCGGCACCGCTCCCGGCGTCGCCGCCATGGGATTCTTTTAAGGGTAGAGTTCGCGCATGGGCGGATCCTTGCGTGACGTGCTGGTCGTCGACGCGGTGCGGACGCCGATCGGGCGCTTCCGCGGCGCGCTGGCCGAGGTGCGCCCCGACGATCTGGGCGGGGTCGCGATCGCCGGCCTGGTGAAGCGCGCCGTCTCCGATCCCGCCGCCATCGACGACGTCTATTTCGGATGCGCCAACCAGGCGGGCGAGGACAACCGCAACGTCGCGCGCATGAGCCTGCTGCTCGCGGGCCTGCCCGTCACCGTGCCGGGCGCGACCGTCAACCGGCTGTGCGGCTCGGGCCTGCAGGCGGTGGTCGACGGTGCGCGCGCGATCGCGGCGGGCGAGGCCGACCTGGTGATCGCGGGCGGCGTCGAATCGATGTCGCGCGCGCCGCTGGTGATGGCCAAGGCGCGCGAGGCTTTCCCGCGCGGCGACGTCGTCGTCCACGACAGCACGCTCGGGTGGCGCTTCATCAACCCGCGCATGGAGGCGCTGCACGGGACGCACGCGCTGGGTGAGACCGCCGAGCTGGTCGCCGAAAAACACGGCGTCACGCGCGAGGCGCAGGACGCGTTCGCGCTCACCAGCCAGCGGCGCTGGGCGGCCGCGCACGCCGCCGGGCGCTTCGCCGACGAGATCGCTCCCGTGGCCATTCCCGGGAAAAAAGGCGAACGGATCTTCGACACCGACGAGCACCCGCGCCCGGACACGACCGCCGCCGAGCTGGCCGCGCTGGCGCCCGCGTTCCGGAAGCAGAACGGGACGGTCACCGCCGGCAACGCGTCCGGACTCAACGACGGCGGCGCCGCGGTGCTGCTCGCTTCGCCGGAAGGCCTGGCGCGCCTCGGCGGCACGCGCCGTCCGCTCGCGCGCTTCGTCGCCTCGGGCGTCGCCGGCGTCGAGCCGAAGCTGATGGGCCTGGGACCGATCCCCGCGACCCGGCGCGCGCTCGCGCGCGGCGGCATCAGCGCCGGGGATCTCGATCTGATCGAGCTGAACGAGGCCTTCGCCGCGCAGGCGATCCCGTGCGTGCGCGAGCTGGATCTCGATCCCGACCGGGTGAACGTCAACGGCGGCGCCATCGCGATCGGCCACCCGCTGGGCGCGTCGGGCGCGCGGCTGGTGACCACGCTGGTGCACGAGCTTTCCCGGCGCGGCGCCCGCTACGGCCTGGCCAGCATGTGCATCGGCGTCGGCCAAGGGATCTCCGCCATCTTCGAGCGCCCATGAGCGAGACGCCCCAAGGTCGACAAGACGAGCAACAGGACGATCCCGCGGCGGTGTTCGGCGCGGCCGCGCACGAGATCAAGAACGCGCTCGGGCCGCTGGCGATGACGTTGCAAATCGCCGAGCGGCAGCTGCTGTCCGGCCAGCCGATCGCGCCCGCCGACATGGCGTTCGCGCGCGCGCAGGTGCGGCGCCTCTCGCGCCTGGTCGAGGATCTGATGGATCTCACCCGCGCCGATCTGGGGCTGCTCGCCATTCGCGCGCGCGCCACCGACCTCGCCGCCGTCATCAACGAAACCGTCGACACGTTTCGCCGCGGCCACGCGACGCCCGTATCGGTCGAGCTGCCCGCCGGCGCGCTGACCGTCACCGTCGATGCCGAGCGTGTCCACCAGGTTCTGCTCAACCTGCTGGAAAACGCCGTTCGCTATTCGCCCGAAGGCGCGCCCATCACGGTGACCGCGTCTTCGTCCGGCCCGGCCGTCGTGCGCGTGACCGTTCGCGATCGCGGTCCCGGCATCGCGGCCGCCGAGCAGCAGCGCATCTTTCAGCGTTTCATCCGCGGCGCGGCGGCGGAGGGGAAGGGCGGTCTGGGCATCGGCCTCTACCTCTGCCGCACGATCGTGGAACGCCACGGCGGGACCATCGGGGTCGACAGCACCGTCGGTGACGGGGCCGCATTCTGGATAGACCTCCCTCGCTGATCGCGATATTCTCGATCTTTCCCGGGAGAATCTTCTAGTGGCGCGCGATCCGAAAATCACGCCGATCACTCGGCACGAGCCGCGCACGTTCTACGCGACGCGCATGACGCGCACGCAGGCCGGCGAGGCCTGGGACCTGTGGTCGGTCGAGGACGGCCGCCGCGTCGGGTTTCTGTCGGTGGTGGACGACGGCCACGTCGTCTACGCGCTGGCGACCGTCAAGCGCGGCACCTCGCACGAGGAGGTCGCCGATCTGATCGAGGGGTTCTTCACGCCGTCCTCGACGGACGCCCACAACCGCGAGATCATCATCTCGGACTATGACGAAGAGCCCGAGATGCTCGAGTCCGACATCCGGCAGACTTAATCGAGCGCCGGTGCCCAGGGGGCGATGACCGCGAAGGCGCCGGGCAGTCTATTCGGAACGTTCCTGCCGTATCAGGAACGGAACAACGACGCCTTCTTCGGCCGCGCGGACGAGGTCGCGCGCCTGGACACGTTGCTGTCCGGCGCGGGGCACCTCGTGGTGCTGTCGGGTCCGTCCGGCGTCGGCAAGACGTCGCTGCTGCGGGCCGGGTTGAGCCCCGTGCTCACGCGGCGCGAGCTGACCGTCGTGACGCTGACGAGCTACCGCGACCTCGAACGCGAGCTGGTGCGCGCGACCAGCATGGTGGACATCCCGCCGCCGGTCCCCGGTCAGGATGCGGCCGATTATCTGGGCGGCGTCGCGCGGAATTCGAAGGGCGGCCTGGCGCTGATCCTCGACAACCTGGAAGAGCTGTTCGAGTCGTCGCGCTTGCAGAAGGAAGGCGGCGGCGTCGCCGCGGTCACCGAGCTGGCGCTGCGCGTGGTCGAGGAGGCGCCGCGCACGCGGGTCGTCCTGTCGATCGATGACGCCGCGTTCGCGCGCCTGGACGCGATCACCAGCGCGCTGGGCGGGCCGTCGGGAAAGCTGGGTGCGCCGGCGGCGATGACGCTGGCGCCGCTGGGCCAGGACGCGGTCGCGGACATCATCGAACGCAGCGCCGTGCAGTCCGGCACGCCGTTCGAGACCGGTCTGGCCGGCGCCGTCGCGGCCGATCTGGTCCGCGGCGGGTCCTGCCGTCCGTTCGATCTGCAGCTGGTCGCGCGGGCCATCGTCGACCTGCGCCTGGCGACGGCGCGCCGTTACCGGCGCAGCGGCGGTCCGGCGGTGCTGCCGGCGCTGTGGCTCGCCGATGTCTGCCGCACCAGCGGGGGCGCGCTGGCGCGGCGCGCGCTGCTCGCTGCCTGCGACCCCGACGGCGTCGGCGAATCGGATCTCGGCGCGCGCATCCGAAAGGGGCGCAACCTGGGCGCCGAGACGCTGACCGCGTTGCAGTCACGCGGCTTGCTGGTCGCGCATCCTCGCGGCCGCAAGGAAGTGTTCTCGGTCGCGCATCCCGCGCTGCGCGGGACCATCCGCGATTTCGCCATCGCCGAGCACGCGCGCGCCACCATCGCGCGGCGCGCGCTGACCCGGCGGCTCGCCACCGGCGATCGTTTGCGCGTCCCCGAGCTGGTCGCCGTTCATCGCCACCTGCGCGGCACGCTGACGCCGCCCGAGCGCCTGGCGGTGCGGCGGAGCCTGGGCGGCGCCGCCATGCGCATCGGCCTGGGCGTCGCGCTGGGGCTGCTCGTTGTCGCGGGCTTGTATGCGGACTCGCGGCGCGCTTACTCGGTCGCGTTCGATCCGCCCGAGGCCGGCTCGGCGGCGCGTGTCGTCGTGCGCCTGGGCCGGCCGCGCACCGCTTTCCTCAACTTTCTGCCCAACACGCCGCACCTCGGTTCGGTCATCGCCGACACCGGGTACACGGCCGGCAGCCTGAGCCCGGAGACGGTCGCGCGCATCGCGGGCGGGCGCGTGTCGGGAACCCTGGAGAAGACGCCGGCCGGGCGCGTGCCGGGCTGGCTGCGCGAGGTGCTGAACGGCCTGCGCCCCGTCCCGCGCGGGATCGCCAAGGCGCTGCTGGGCGATCCGGACGGCGTCGCGGCGCTGAAGCTCGCCTTCAGTGATCCCGCGGCGCGCGGCGAGATCTTGTCGGCGCTGGCGGTGATCGGCCGCGGCGGCGCCGGAGAGGACGAGATCCTGGCCGGGGCGCTCGCGGACGTCGCGCCCGAGGTTCGCCGCCGCGGTGTCGCGGTCGCCGCGGCCATAGCCCGCCGTCAGGCGGGCGAGACAGATGCCAGTCGTCGAGCGGGGGATGCAAAGGACGCCGGCGTGCGAACGAACGGATCGACGCACGCCGCGACGCTGCGCGCGGCGCTAGCCGATCGCTCCGCCGACGTGCGCGCCGCGGTCCTGCAGGAGGCCGCCACGCTGCCGCCGCGGGATGCCGCCGGCATCGTCACGCTGGCGCTGCGCGATCCCGATCCGGCCCTGCGCCGTCGCGCCGAGGAGGCCAGCGAGGCGCTCGCGGCGCGCGAGCCCGCCGCCGTGGTGGCGGCGCTCGCCGATCTGTTGCAGGGTGGCGACGCCGGTGCCCGGCGCGCGGCGCTGGTGCTGTTCGAATCGATCGCGACGCGCGCGCCCGCCGCCTGCGCGCCCGTGCTCGGGCGCGTCGTGCTCGCGGATCGGACGCCGGATGACGCGCGCGTCGCGGCGCTGCTGATCCTGCGGCGCACCGGGCCGCCATCGCCGGCGTTGCGGCCCGCGCTCGAGAAGGCGATCCGGCCGGACGTGTCGCCCCGCCTCCGCGCGGCGGCGCTGCCGCTGTACGCGCGCCTGGTCTCGCCGGCCGAGGCGGAGGAGATCGCGCGCAACGAGATGAAGGGGCCGCCGGCGGCGCGCGCCTCGGCCGCCGCCGTGTGGGGCGCGGTCGCGGCCACCCGCCCGGACGAGGCCGCCAAGCCGCTGAAGGCGATGCTCTACGATCCGTCGGTCGAGACGCGCGTGGAGGCGGCGCGTGCGTTCGGCTACCTGAAGCGTGAAGGCCTCGAGCTGGTGGACCAGGCGCTCAAGGATCCCAGCCCCGAGGTCGAACGCGCGGCGCTGGAGTCGGCGACCGCCCTGGCGGCGGCCTATCCCGTTCAGGTGGCGGACATCCTGGGGCGGGCGTTGAAGGAGGTGCGGCCCGGGGTGCGGCGCAACCTGGTCGAGGCGCTGGCGCGGCTGGGCGAGGGCCGGCTCGCGGTGGCGCTGCCGCCGCTGGCGCGCGCGGTGAAGGACACCGACGCGGCGGCGCGGGTGGCGGCGGCGAACGGGTTCTGCGCGCTCGCCAAGAAGAACGGCGCGGCGTCGGCGCCTTACCTGCGCGTCGCCGCGCGCGACGATCACGACGACGTGCGCACGGCCGCGGCCGCGTGCCTGGCGGACGTCGCGGCGGCCGACGCCAAGGGCGCCGCGCGCATCGCCGCCGAGCTGGCCGAGTCGCCGACGCCCGCCGTTCGTGTCGCGGCGGCCGACGCGCTGGCCACGGTCGGCCCGGAGACCGCCGCGCTGGCGTCACCCACCTTGTTGAAGCTGATCGCGGACAGCGATCCTCAAGTAAGATCCAGCGCCGAGCGCGCGTTCGCCAAGGGCGCCGGCAAGCTGGAGGGAAAGCGCTACGCCGACGCCGAGCGGGCGCTGGAAGCGGCGCTGGTCCAGGGCGACGTGGCCGAGCGCAAGCTGATCGTGTCGGCGGCCGCGAAGGCCGGCCTGTGGGGCCTGTTGCGGCAGGCGGCGCGCGATGGCGACGAGACGGTGCGCCTCGAGGCGGTGCGCGCGGCGGGCGCGGCCAAAGGCGTCGGTCTGGAGATCGTGCGCGGCGCGGTCGACGATCGTTCCCAGACCGTGCGCGCGGAGGCGATGCGGCTGCTCGCCGGTGGCGCGGGCGGGGGCGCGCGCGACATGCTGCCGACGTTCGAGGCGATGCTGCGCGGCGCGGACGTGTCGGCGCGGACGGCCGCGGTCGCCGGGATCGGCGAGCTGCCGGACGCGGGCGAGGCGGGCATTCGCTTGCTGGGCGAGGCGCTCGGTCAGCGCAGCGAAGCGCTGCGCGCGGCGGCGGCGCGCTCGTTGGGCCGGCTGGCGGAACGCGACCCGGCGCACGTCGCGCCGTACCTCGAACGCGCCGTGCGCGACGCTTCGTACGACGTGCGGAACGCGGCGCTGCCGGGGCTGGCGCTCGCGTGGGCGCAGAGTCAGGACGCGCGCGAGCTGGGCCACGTCCTCGTCGGTTCCGACACCGACAGCATCCGCCGCTTCGTCGCGCTGGAAGCGCTGGTCGCGCGCGCGCAACGGCCGAGCATCCCGGCGCCCGAGCGCGCGGCGGCGCGCGCCGAGCTGGAACGGATCGGAGACTCCGGCCCCGCGCTGGCGCGGCTGGCGGCGCGCATCGGCAAGAGCTTCATCGACGCACCGCCCGCCGAGATGCACGCCTTCATCGAACGCCTGTTCGGCGGATAGGCCGCGTCAGTTACAGAGCACGCCGTCGCAAAGATTGGCGTACGGATAGCCGCCGCCGCACAGGTCTTCGTACGTTTTCCCCACGTGGTCGACGTAGAACTGAGCGAACGCGGTCTCGTCGAAGCAGTCCGCCTGCAGCGTCCACGTCCACGCGCTGGCCGCCCAGCGCACCGGCAACGTCGGATCGGGCGCGAGGATCACGCGGCGCGAGGCTCCGCAGGTCGGATCGAGCGGCAGGTTCGGGATGAACGCCTGCGCGCGCGCGACCTCGTCCAGACATTCCTGGCCGGCGCCGCCGCAGTTGTAGACGATGACGACGGCGCCGTGCTCCATGCCGTGCATGAGATTTCCCCACGGCACCGGCACGTCGAAGACCCGGTACTCGGGCCAGCACTGGAAGTGGTCGCCCGACGACGGCGGTACGGTCTGGTAGTTCGTCTGCGACGTACACGGGACGTGCACGGCATAGGGCTGGGCCCCTTCCTGCGGATGCTGTTCGATCACGACCGCGCAGGTCGCCCCGTCGACCGTCGTCGTATCGGCGTTGTCGCCGCCGGTGTCGACGGGCGCGGGCTCCTGCGGCATCGGCTCGTAGGCGGCGTCGCGCGGCGTGACGTTTCCGCCGCCGCAGGCCGCGAACGCCAGGAGGCTACCGGCGGCGACTCGCCATCGCGCGATCGATTTCACGCTGGCTCTCCCGTTTCTTCGAGTCTTCGCGCTTGTCCCATGATTGCTTGCCGTGGACGAGGGCCAGCTCCGCCTTCACGCGCCCCTTCTTTTCATACAGCGAAAGCGGCACCAGCGTGTAGCTCTTCTCGCGAATCTTTCCCACCAGCCGGTCGATCTCGCGGCGATGCAGCAGCAACTTGCGCTTGCGCCGCGGCTCGTGGTTCCGCCCGTGCGAGAACACGTACACGCCGACGTCCATCTGATGCAACCACGCCTCGCCCTTGTCGATGTCCGCGAACGCGTCGACCAGCGTGACCTTGCCCGCGCGGATCGACTTGACCTCCGAGCCCGCCAGCACCAGCCCCGCCTCCAGCGTCTCGTCGACGTGGTACTCGTGCCGCGCGCGCCTGTTGCGCGCCAGCACTTTCACTTCGTCGGTGGGAGCGGGTTTCGCCATCGGAGACCTGCGTCCGGCGAACTATAGCCTGCGCCGCGCCTTGACTGCGCCGCGGGCGGGGCGTACGACTTTCGCATGAGCCCGCGACGGGACGCCGCCGGACGCCGCGTGGGCGGCCTGCTGTTCGCGGTCGTGCTCGTCGCGTCCCAGGCGAACGCCTGGATTCACGCCGTCGCGATCGCTCACGTCGCCTGTCCCGAGCACGGCGAAGCGGTACACGGTCCGGCCAGGGCCGCCCATCCGAACGATGTGGCGCGCGCCGTCGACGGCAGCGCGGTGGGGGCGGATGTCGCCGCGGCGGCCGGTCACGATCACTGCGCGAACGCGGCGCTGCTGCGCTGGCGCGACGTCACGCTCCCCGCGCGGTCCGGCCTGACGGCGTTCGCGGCCGCCGCGCGCTTCGCGTCGTTTGCGCCGCGGTACGAAGCCGCGCACGCGGCCGGCGTCTACCGTCTCGCGCCCAAGACATCTCCGCCCGCTGCCTGATCGAGAGGCGAAGTCCGTGGCCTGCGTTCCCTCGCAGCGGCCGCGCGGCTTCATCGTCGTCGTCCGGCACCGCACCAGGAGAGAGCATGCTGACGTCCCTGATCTGTTACCTCTGGCTACAGCAGCAACCGATCGACAATTCGAAGCCGCCCGAAACGCCACCGCCTGCGCCGCCGGCCGCCGCGGTCCCGCCGCCTGACGTGGCGCCGCAGCCGCCGCTCGCGAACCCTGACGGCGGTGTCGCGCCGGCGACCGTTGGTCCACCGCCCGCCGCTCCTCCGCCGCCGCCTCCCGCGCCGGCGGTCTCGCCGGAGGCGCCCGCGGCGCCGGCCGTATCGTCCCAGGAGAGCGTGCGCGCGCCCGGCTCCAGCCTGCTCAACCCGGCGCTGTCGTTCATTCTCGACGGCGCGTTCGGGTACTACGGTGTGCACGGCGACGATTTCGCGGCGCTCGACCTGCCCGTCTCGGGCGACGATCCGTCTCCGACGACCGAGGGCTTCAGCCTCCAGGAGATTGAATTCGCCGCGCAGGCGGCCGTCGATCCGTACCTGGAGGGCGCGGTGTTTCTGACCATTCCCAACTTGCAGGCGCTGGAGGTCGAGGAGGCGTACCTGGTGACGACCAGCCTGCCCGGGAACCTGCAGCTCAAGGCGGGCAGCTTCCGATCGCAGTTCGGGCGGAACAACACCCAGCACCTCCACACGCAGAACTTCACGCGGCGGCCGCTCATGACGCCGTTGCTGTTCGGCCCCGACGGCTTCCGCGGCCCCGGCGCGCAGGCGTCGTGGCTGGTGCCCGTTCCGTGGTTCGCGACGCTGTTCACCGAGGCGTTCAGCATCGGCGCCCCCGACGACACCACCCGCATCGCGACGTTCGGCGGCGGCGCGCGCCTGACGCCGAAGAACCTCACCTACACGGCGGTGCTGGAGCAGTTCTGGGAGCTGGGTGAATCGACGTCGCTCTTGCTCGGCGCCAACGTCGCCACCGGCCACCTGTTCGACTGCATGCAGGCCGTGCCGTGCGACACCGCGATGGCGGCAGGTCCGCGGACCTATCTCTACGGCGGCGACCTGTACTTCAAGTGGAAGCCGCCCAACCAGGCGGAGACGTACGCGAGCCTGCAGTGGACGACGGAATGGTTCGCGCGAACAGTGACGTCCGGCGGGCCCACCGAGGGCGCCGGTTACACCGAGCCGGTCTTGCAGATCGCGCGCCGGTTCTACCTCGGCGCGCGCTTCGATCTGGTCGGCCTGCCGAGCGGACCCGACATTCCGCGGCGATACGGGTACGCGGGTTCGTTGACGTTCGCGCCCAGCGAGTACTCACGCGTGCGGCTGTACGGGCAGGAGCTGAACGGCGCGGGCCAGTGGGCGACGGTCGCCTTCCTCCAGATCGAGTACGCGATGGGCGCGCACGGCGCGCATCCCTTCTGAGGCGGCCATGAAACTCGCAATCAGAACCGCGCTTGCTGTTGGCGCCATCGCCCTGGGGGGCGGCGCGCGCGCCGAGGCCAAGCTGCGCGTGGTGGCATCGATCGAAACGCTGGCCGATCTCAGCCGGCAGGTGGGCGGAGATCGGGTCGAGGTCACGTCGCTGTCGCGTGGCTATCAGGATCCGCACTTCGTCGACGCGAAACCGTCGCTGGTGCTGGCGCTCAACCGTGCCGATGCCCTCGCGTACGTCGGCCTCGATCTCGAGATCGGCTGGCTGCCACCGCTGGTGCAGCAATCGCGCAACGCCCGCATCCAGCGCGGCCAGCCCGGCAACATCGACGCGTCGTCTTCGATCCGCGCCGAGGACATTCCGACGGTGCCGTCCGAACAGCTGCGCGCGCTGGGCGACATCCACCCGCTCGGGAATCCGCACTACTGGATTCCGCCCAAGAACGCGCGCGCCATCGCGCGCCTGCTCGCCGAGCGCTTCACCGCGCTGGATGCGGGCGGCGCGGCCACCTACAAGGCGGAGCTGGCGCGCTTCGAGGCGCGGCTCGCCGCCAAGGAAAAGGAATGGGAAGCCGCGGCGGCGCCGCTGAAGGGCACGCGCATCGTCACCTTCCACAAGAGCTGGTCGTACCTCGCGCACTGGCTGGGGCTGGAGGAGATCGGCTACATCGAGCCGAAGCCCGGCATCCCGCCCACCGCGAACCACACCGCGCAGCTCGTCGAGCTGATGAAGAAGAACGGCGCGCGCCTCGTCGTCGTCGAGTCGTTCTACCCGAGCTCGATGGCGCGCTTCGTCGCCGACAACGGCAAGGCCCGCCTGGTGGCCGCGCCGTCGAACGTCGGCGCGACGCCCGCGATCAAGACCTACTTCGACCTGGTGGACGCGGTGATCGCCGCGCTCAAGGGCGGCTGACGCCGTCGCGCGCATCAACGAACGGTCGGCGGCGTCGACGCGTCCGGATCGCTCGACACCCGGCCGGTCACCACGAGGTCCAGGTGCGCGACGATCTGGAAAGGCGCGATCGTGATCACCGACGAGTCACGAAGGTCGATCGGGCGATTGGGTGTGATTCGTACGCCGTCGACGTAACTGCCATTGGCTGATTGGTAATCGATGTACTGCAGCCCGTCCTTCGAGAACAGGAAGGCGCCGTGACAACGCGAGACGATGCGCGCATCCAGGCGGAGGTGATTTCCGCATTGCCGGCCGACGCGCACCGGCGCGCGCGTGAAGGTGTGGGCGGTCATCGTCATCGCCTGGAGGTCCCTGATGATGATTGTCAGCTGAAGGATCTTCATGGGCGGCCAGCTCGTCCGCCGGCCAGGCAATTCTTCGGCTCGCGCGCGCGCTGGTTGCGTCCGGACGGCGTATGCTGGCGGCGCCATGGATTGGCAGTTCGTGTTGTTGGACGGCGCTGTCGGCGCGCTGGCGGGCGCCCTGGGATGGTTCTTCACGAGGAACGCGAAGGAACCCATCGGGCGCCGCACGCAGGTGATTCGGATCGCGACCGTGGTGGTTGGAATCGTAGGGGGCCAGCAGTTCCTCACCCCGATCGCCAAGGACTGGAAAATGCGGCGCGATCTCCACGCGGCCGCCCTGGATCTCTACGGCAACGAGGAATCAGCAGCGCTGCACACGCAGCTGCTGCTGCCGATCATCAAGAGCCCGCGCTTCGAGGCACGCATCAAGAAACTCCGATCAGCCGCGGCCGATTCGAAGGTGAAGCTGAAGGGGAATGCGACGGGCGTCGCCGATCTGATCGGGCTGGGGATGGCCCGCCTCGACATCCGCGACCTGGCGGAGATCTTCGACGTGAAGTGCGCGCTCGCCGAGAAGTCGCCAGCGCTGTGCGCCGGCTTCTGGACCGGCCAACTCTCGAATGACGATCTCAAGGCGGGCATGCGCACCCTCAGCAAGGAACAGCAGACGGTCTGGATCACGGTGTCGGGGCGGGCGCTGTCGAAGGAGGTCGCCGCCGATGGTCCGCCACCGCCCGAACCAGCCACAAAGGCCGGAACGGAGGCGATGGACGCCCTTCTGCTCGCGCTTCCGCCCGATCAACAGGCCGCGTTCGCCAAGGCGGCCCAGCAGGCCGCGCCGAACCGGGAGGTCGCCTGCAACGCGTTCCGCGCGCTCGCCGCCGGCCTGGAGAAAATTCCCGTCGCGAAGCGCGACGTGATCCTGCACCTGCTGAGCGCCGCGCCCACCGGCGCAAAGCCGTAGCAACGATCAGACGCGAATGATCTCGACGTGGCGGCCGGTGGAGGCCGCCAGTTCAGCGATGTCGGCCGAATCAGATGTGTAGATCCGGTCGCCGTCGTTCGCGAGCAATACCAGCGCGGCGTCGATGACGTCCCGCCGTTGCGTCTTGGCGAGCAGCGCGCCGCTCGCACGGCCGAGGGTTTCATCCAGGGCCCGCACGTCTGTGTTCGCGAGGATCTGCGCCAATAGTGCCTGGCGGGGACCGTTTCCGCGCCAGACCTGGCCGACAACGCCCCCATGCGTCGTCGGGACCGCGCCTGCGCGGACGGCCAACGTGAGCCGCCCCCACATCACGCGATCATTTCGCTCCAGCGCGATCAACGCGCCGCTATCCAGCACGAGGTTCATGAAGCCGCTCAGGCTGCGTTGCGGCGGCCCCGGGGTGAACCCGAACGCGGGCGGCCGCGGACAACGAGCGCAGCTTTTTGATCGGCGCGTTCCTGAGCGAGGAGTTCGTCGTCCGTGAAGGCACCGTGTTCGCGCTCATACGCAGCGATCGCCGCGGCCAGCCCGCTCAACCGCCGGTCACGCAACTCGCGTTCAGCAAGGGCATCGTTGACCCAGCTGCTCAGCGAATCGGCGCGGCCGGCCTTGACCGCACGGTTGCCTGCCTCGACCAGCTCGGCATCAACCGTGACGGTCATTCGCTCCTTCCGCGCCATCTCGTCCATGAGTATAACCATAGTTATACTTCGATACAACCAGCGTTATCTCAGTTTCCGATCTTCTGGTACGACCCGGTCGCTGTGAAGGTGCACGGGAGCGTCGCGCCGCCAATGACGTATGTGCTGGTGCCGGAGCCGTTTTCGGTCGCCGTATGACCATCGGCCGAAATCACGAACGTGTAGCCCGTCCAGATCACCGTGGCGACGGCGCCACCATCGAGTGGCACGGTGCAGGTTGGACTGACGCCAGTCGCCGTAGAGCCGTTAACGTCAGCCGTGACTGCACACCCTGTCGCTGCATCCGTCGTCAGCAGATCCGAGCTGACGCCGCGCTGCCAGATAACGTTACCCGTGACCGGGCCTGTGGCTGCGTCGTATCCCGGGCAGATCTCCGTGTAGGTGCCCGACGTTGGCCGCCATGTGCCGAGGAACCGTCCAACATCGTTCTCCGATGAGCCGCCACAGGCGGACAGAGCCAGCGCTGATACCAGACCGAGCATCTTGATCGCGTTTCGCATGTACATTCTCCGTGTTGAGGGTTGTTGACTGCGTTGTCCGTGTTTCGGACAGCCCTCGCGGGAGTTGCTAGTCCGCGACGATCTTTTGATACGACCCCATTTCCTCGAACGAACAGTCGACCGTCACGCCGTCCGCGACGTGCAGCACGTGACCGGACGCGGTCTCGGTCGCTGAGCGCCCGTCGGGCGAGATCGCAAACCGGTAGCGATCGATCACGACCGTCGCCGTTCCATTGGCGCCATCAGACATCGCGCACAGGTGGTCTGCGGCGCCGAACGCCGTCGCGTCGCTGACGTCCGCCTTGATCCGGCAGGGCGTGATCACGCTCGTCGCCGACACCAGATCCGAGCCCACGCCGACACCCCACGAAACCTCGCCCGCGATCGCTTCCCGTTCCGCGACCTCGCCGGGACACGCCTTCCGGACCACGCCCGAATTGGCGCGCCACCTCCCGACGAACTGCCCGACCTCCCGCCCCGCTTCGCCATCGCACGCCGCCAGAGCCAGACCCATGACCAGACCAACCATCTTGATCGCGTTTCGCATGTGCATTCTCCGTGTGAGTGGTGTGCCCGTGTTTCGGCCACCCCCTGCCGGAGTTGCGTCGCCAACAGAAACGCCGCTGTTCCACGCAACCGAACCGGCCCGCCGCCGAAACAGCCGCCATGACACGGATCGCGGAGGGAATTCCGACACCGACCTCGGTCGGTTCCGAGGATGGAGTTGGGCAGGCGCGTGCTTTGGCCGCCGCTCCGATGCAACTCGGAAGCAGCCGAACCGAGGCCGGGCCCGATCGGCCCGCACCGACGTCAGGCTCAGTTGCCGGTCACGTCATCACCGACGCGCGCGTCTTCTTCCGCGACATCAATCGGTGGGAAGGGAAGTACCCCTTCATGTACGTCGACACGCGCGGCTTCGTCACGACCGGCATCGGCAACAAACTCGGCAGCCCGCAAGAGGCCATCGAACTTCCCTGGCGGCACGCGACAACTGGCCTGCCGGCGACGCCGGCGGAGGTTCGGAGCGCGTTCCAGAAGGTCCTGGCCGACTGCGCTGACTTCCAGAGCCGCCATCCTGACGGAAAGAAGGCTGCAGGTGGCCCGTGGTACGCGGACAAGACCGACCTCGTGTTGTCATCGAGCAAGGTCGATGAGCTCGCGTACTCCCGGATCGACGGCTTTCGAAAACAGCTGCGCGAGTTGTTCCCGGGCTTCGATCGTTATCCCGTGCCAGCGCAGCGGGCTCTCTTCGACATGGTCTACACGCTGGGCAAGAAAGGCCTGGCGAACAAATTCCCGACCGTCGTCGCGGCATGCCGCGACGGCCATTTCGAAATCGCCGCGAAGTACTGCCACCGGAAGGCGCAAGCGAACGAGCATCGCGAGGGGGACGCTCGCAACGTCGCGACGAAGAACCTGTTCGATGAAGCCGCAAACCTGACCGCCGCGGTTCGATCACTGACTCGGGAGGTCCGCCTATGAACGCGGCGCGCGCCATCATCTGTCTAGCGCTGATCTACTGTGCGTGCTCGAAGCCTCGGGTCGCGCCCGCGGCCGCGGCGGCACCTCCGATGCGATCTCCGCAGAACGAGTGGGCAGTGGTTCCATCGGCGGCACGTCCGGTCACCTGGTCGACAGCCGTGGCCGGGCCCAAGCGTTCCGATCTGGATCAGGCCCTCGCCAAACCACTCGAATATCCGTGGCACATGTTCGACCGGAAGACTAACGAGCGGCACGAAGCCCGTACCTGCGGCGACCTTCTGGCGCTCCACGAGAGTTGCTACCCGATGGACGTGCCCGGCGACGGAGGTGCACCAACAGAGCTATTCGAGAACGACTGGAGCATCTACGCGG
>Ga0070673_100000468_pt1 | contig 21428 bp, 16 predicted proteins | sample KBSM23metaG_FD_65342 | JGI IMG/M metagenome (GOLD analysis project Ga0070673, IMG submission 65342) | Miscanthus rhizosphere microbial communities from Kellogg Biological Station, Michigan, USA - KBS M2-3 metaG | ecosystem: Host-associated > Plants > Roots > Rhizosphere > Soil ... | reverse complement strand
CCGGCGGACCCGGGATGACCGACTGCGGCTCGGGACGCGAGAACTGCTGCATCAGCCTCGACGTCACCGGCGGGACGTACAGCAGGACGTACCGGAACAGCGGCAGCGGTCCCACCGGCCAGGCGGACCCGGCGACCATCAGCAACTTCCGTCTCGACAAGTACCTGGTGACGGTCGGCCGGTACCGCCAGTTCGCGGCCGCGTGGAACGGCGGCTGGATGCCGGCGGCGGGCGCGGGCAAGCACGCCTACCTGAGTGGTGGCGGGCTCACGATGACAGCGGGCGGCGTCGAGACCGGCTGGGACACGACCTGGATGACGAACGTCCGCCCGACGAACGCGAGCCTGACGGGAGGAAGCTACTGCGACGGGACCCACGCGACATGGACCTCGTCCGCGACGGGCGGCCGCGAAAACCTCCCCAGCAACTGCGTGAACTGGTACGAGGCGTACGCGTTCTGCATCTGGGACGGTGGCTTCCTGCCCAGCGAGGCGGAATGGGAGTACGCCGCCGCCGGAGGCAGCGAGCAGCGACAGTATCCGTGGGGCACGGCCGCCCCCGGAACGATGAACCAGTACGCGATCTACGGTTCGAACTACACGGGAAACTCGACGGGCCTCGCGCCCGTGGGCACGGCGGCGATGGGCGCCGGGCGCTGGGGCCAGCTGGATCTGTCGGGTGAGATCTGGGAGTGGGCCCTCGACTGGAAGAACGCCTACGTGAACCCGTGCACCGACTGCGTCAGCCTGACGAAAGCGTCCTACCGGATCGTCCGCGGCGACAACTTCGGCGGCTCCGTCAACAACCTGGTCCCGACCGTTCGCGGCGGCGACATCGCCCCCGAGGGCCGCGACAGCAACTTCGGCTTCCGCTGCGCGCGCGCCCCCTCCCCCTGAAACGACGCGCCCGCCGCTTCACCCGGGCGCGTCGATCGACGCGCCCGGCCCGCGCGCGGAGCGGAGCGAGGCGACGAGCTTGGCGAGGTGGTCATGGTCCACCGGCTTGACCAGGTGCGCGTCGAACCCCGCCTCGCGTGATCGCTGGCGATCCTCTTCCTGGCCCCAACCGGTCAGCGCGACCACCGCCAGATCCCGTCCCCACGGCTGCTGCCGGATCCGCTGGCAGACCTCGTAGCCGTTCATGCGCGGAAGGCCGATGTCCAGCAACACCAGGTCGGGGCGGAGGCGCTCCGCCGCCTCGATCGCCTGGTAACCATCGTTGGCTTGGTGCGTCTCGTGTCCGCCGAGCTCCAGCAGCTCCGCCAGCGATTGCGCCCCATCCTCGTTGTCGTCGACGATCAGGATCCGCCGCGGTCCCGGCGGCGCCAGCTCCTCGACCGCCGGCGCCGTCTGCGCGCGGGGCGCCCCGGACAGCGCCGGCAGGCGGACCTCGAACTCGCTCCCGCGCCCGAGTCCCTCGCTGCGCGCCGTGACCGTCCCGCCGTGCATCTGGACCAGCGTCTTCACCAGGGTCAGGCCGATGCCCAGGCCGCCCTGCGTGCGCTCGAGCGACGTGTCGGCCTGCTGAAACATCTCGAACAGCGTCGGCATCTGCTCGGCGGCGATGCCGATTCCGTCGTCGCGGACCCGGAGCACCGCCTGCTCGCCCTCCTGCGCGACGGTCAGGGCGATGTGACCGTCGCGGTCGGTGAACTTGCAGGCATTGTTGAGCAGGTTCCCGATCATCTGCGCCAGGCGGGCGGGATCGCCGGCCAGATACACGGGACGCGCCGGCATCGTGATCGTCAGCGTCTGATTCAAGTTGCTGTACAGCGCGCGCGTCGCCTCGACCGCCTGCTCGACGACAGGCTTGAGCTCGAGATCCTGCTTGCGCAGCTCGATCTTGCCGCGGCTGATCCGGCTCATGTCGAGGAGGTCGTCGACCAGCCGCACCATCTGACCGACCTGTCGCTCCAGCATCTCGAACATCGGGCGGGGCGCCGCGCCGTCCCCCGCCGCGAGCCGCATCGCCCGGACCGCGTTGCTGATCGGCGCGAGCGGATTGCGCAGCTCGTGTGCCAGCATCGCCAGGAACTCGGTCTTGCGGCGATCCGCCTCTGCCAGCAGGGTTTCCGCCTCCCGCTGGCGGGTCACGTCGCGCACGATCTTGGACGCCCCCACGACCTTGCCTTCGTCGTCCCTGATCGGCGAGATGGTCAGCGAGACCCAGATGCGCCGGCCGTCGTTTCTCACCCGCTCGGTCACGAAGTGCTCGATCCGCCTCCCCGCCTTGAGGCTGGCGATGATCTCGTCTTCCTCGGCGATGCGATCCGGGGGAATGACCAGCGAGATGTGACGGCCCACGGCCGCGGCGGCGGGGTGACCGAACAAACGCTCGGCGCCGGCGTTCCAGCTCTGGATGATCCCATCCAGCGATTTGCTGATGATCGCGTCGTCGGACGATTCGACGATCGCGGCGAGCACGCGGGCGGCCGACAGTCGGCGGGCTTTATCCTGAGCGGCCCGGCGCTCGGCGGTGACATCGCGGAAGATCAGCACGCAGCCCGAGACGTTGCCGCCGTCGTCCTTGATCGGCGCGGCGCTGTCGTCTATCGGGCGCTCGGCGCCCTGCTTCGGCAGCAGCACCGTGTGGTTGGCCAGGCCGACCACCACGCCGTCTCGAAGCGCCCGCGTCGCCGGGTTCTCGACCGGCTGGCGCGTCTCCTCATTCACGATCCGGAAGACGGCGTCGAGCGGTTGGCCGGCGGCGCCCTGCTGCGTCCACCCCGTCAGCGATTCCGCGACGCCATTCAGGTACGTGATCCGGCCGCCCACGTCGGTGGTGATGACCGCGTCGCCGATGCTGGCCAGCGTGACGCGCAGGAGCTCGCGCCGCTCGCTCGCCCGCGCCTGAGCCGTCCGCATCGCCTCACCGATCGCGATGATGAGCGAACAGGTGAACAGATACGCCAGCGCTCCGACGACGTTCCCGGCCACGTCGAGGCCGAGCCTGCCGCGCGGTGGAATGAACAGGTACGCGCAGGCCGCGTACCCGAGCACCGCGGCCAGGGCGGCCGCCCGATAGCCGCCGATCAAGACGGCGGCCGTGACCGCGCCGAACAGGGTGACGAGCGGAAGCGTGTCGCCCAGGACCGGATCGAGCACCCAGCGAAGCAGAACCGCTGCCAGCAGCACCGCGGTGGACAGCGCGTAGCGCTTGATCGGGATCCTCACGTACGGGGCCTCACGCCAAACCTATACGCGATCTCCCTCAGGAGAACCGGCAGAGCTCCGTTCGCAGGCGAAACAAACCGCTATGTCGACTTTGCGATATCGCGTTCTAGGGCAGCGTGCCGGGCTGGAACAGATCGGCGAAGTCGTTGGCGCCGGCGACCGTGGGCAGGATCGGCAAACCGAAGATCTCCTCGACGGTCTTGAGCAGCGAGCTGTGCGTGAAGCCGACCGTGCTCGTGTAGCCGGGCTTCACGTGCGGGCCGATGGCGAAGAACGGGATCAGGTTGCTGCCGCCCTCCGGCTCGTCCCACACGATGAAGATGACGCCCGCGTGCGCGTTCACGTAGTCGATCAGGGGCGGCAGGTTGGACGCGAGCCACGCGTCGCCGATCGCGATCGGATCGCCGGACGGGCAGCCGGAACCGCCGTGCATGTCGTTGCAGACGTTCGGGCTGATGAAGGTGTACTGGGCCACCGTGCCCTGGACCAGCGCCTGCCCGGTGGTGAACGCGGCGTGGTGCGCGCCGCAGACCGCGCTCGATTTCGAGGGCGGGCCACCGGCGATGTCCTGGAAGAAGACGAACGGATCGTGCTTGGCGGCGTACATACCCGACGAGCTGACCGGGCACGCGCCCGTTGAGCTGTTGAGCCCCTCCATGACGCCCATCCAGCTGATGGGCGGATTCGCCGAGATCATCTGCGTCGTGAGGTGGGCGGTGTTCTTGGTGCTGTTGCCGGAAGACGGATCGCCGTCGCCCGTGAACGTGACGTCGCTGAACTTGTTCGTTCCCGCTTCCATCCAGACGTAGTGGGGCTCGCTGGGGACGCCGTCGGCGAGCGGATCGGTGAACGCGGTCGCGCGCGCGGACCTGGAGAGCAGGCCGTTCAGGTACGGCGCGTTCTTGTTGCCGTAGATCGCCGCGGCGGGTTCGTTCTCCATCGCGATCACGAACACGTTCTTGATCGCGCCGCCCGCCGTGGGGGCGCTGCCCGCGGCGCCGGCGGAGCCGGTGACGGGCGTCGTTCCCGCGGCGCCGGTCGTTCCCGCGGCGCCGGTCGTTCCCGCGCTCGGGTCCACAGCGTGGCCCGCGGCGCCGGTGGTTCCGGCCGTGCCGGTGGTTCCCGTGTCCGCCGTTCCGGTCGCGCCGGCGCTGCCCGTGGTGCCCGCGCTGCCGCTCGTGCCCGCGCTGCCGGTCGTCCCCGCGGTCGCGCCCGGCGTCGCGCTCGCGCCTGCGGCGCCTTGATCGCCCGCGGCGCCCGTGGTCCCTGTCGAGCCGGTGGTTCCCGCCGCGCCCGTGCTGGAGCTTCCGCTGGAGCTTCCGATCGATCCCCCGGGGCCGCCCGGGCTGCCGGGGCCGGCGTTTCCGGTCGAGCCGCCGCGGGCATTGCCCGTCGCACCGCCGTGCTGCGTTCCGGTCGACCCGGCCGCGCCGTCGGCGTGTGTTCCGGGCGTGTTGTCGATGTCCGTGGCGTCCGATCCGGACGAGCTACATCCGAACCAGGGCAGGACCACGAGACCGAGGGTGAGAATGCGACGTGACCAACTACCGTTCGTCATGCCCGACAGCTACGGGCGCCGACGCGCCGTCGGACGTACGCAGCTCAGCCGCCTGTGGCCACGCTCGCGTATCATGGTCGCGATAGGGCGCCATGCGGCAGACAGCGCGACAGGCATTGCTCGTGTGGCTCACCGTAGCGGCGGCGTCCTGCGGGCGGCCCATCCACAACCGTGCGGTTGACGGCGGAACGGGCGGCGACGGGGGCGGCGCAGGATCCGTCGCTCCCGGGAAGGGCGGCACGACCGGCGGCGCGGGCACGATCGGCGGCGCGGGCACGACCGGCAGCGCGGGCACGATCGGCGCCGCGGGAACGAGCGCCAGCGCCGGCACGACCGGCGCCGCGGGAACGAGCGCCAGCGCCGGCACCAGCGGCGCCGCGGGAACCGGTGGCGCCGCAATCGGCGGCACGGGCGGAGGCGGAACGGGCGGATCGGTTGGTGGGTCGGGCGGCAGCACGCCAGTGGACAAGAAGATGGCCGGCCAACCCTGCCAGGCGTCGAGCGAGTGCAATTCAGCGATCTGTGCCGACGGCGTCTGTTGCAACACCGCCTGCAGCGGAGCCTGCCGCTCCTGCGTGCTCACCGGCTCGATCGGGAATTGCGTCGCGGTGGCGCCCGGTACGGTCGATCCACGCGGGTTCTGCGCACAGGAGGCGCCCACGACCTGCGGCCGCTCGGGACGATGCGACGGAGCCGGCGGCTGCCAGCTTTACCCGGCCGGCGCGCCCTGCTCGGCCCCGAGCTGCAGCGAGAACACCTTCACCGGCCGCGGCGGGTGCGACGGGCAGGGAATCTGCCTCGTGCCCGAGAGCGTGAGTTGCGCGCCTCTGGGCTGCAACGTTCTTCTGGCCAGGTGCAACCGCGGATGCCCGAGCGGCGACGCCATCTGCCCCCCCGGTTACTACTGCGACGGCGACGAGTCGTGCTTTGCGCAGCAGGATCCCGGCGCTCCGTGCGGCAGCAACCACCAGTGCAAGACGGGCACCTGCGTCTCGAACGTGTGTGCCGCGCCGCCGCCAGCGGGCTAGTCCTGGTTGATACAGGACGCGGCCCGCCGGAGACGTAGCCGTCGCCTAAGCCGCCCCCGCGCGAAGCGCGGGATCGCGGCTAGCAGAAAAAGCATAGTCGCAAACCGCGCCTGCGGCGCGGAGCGACTAATTGCCGCCGTCGGGCGGCATGACGGTGACGCTGTCACACGACGCGCGGCAGTTGTCGAGGTCGGTCTTGCACACGGTCTTGCACGAGTCGTCGGTGCACTTCTGAACGCAGGTGTTGTCGGCGTCGTCGCACTTCACCTTGCAGTCCGTCCCGGTGATCGTGTCGTTACAAGCGCCGTAGAGGCCGGTGGCCCCCAGCAGCAACGCCGCGCAGAAAAAGAGACTCTTCTTGGTCATGGTTCGTGCCCTCCGTTTGTGCGGCAAATACGCAAGGCAGGTGCCAGGGCCGGAACTGTGGAGCTCGGGGCTCGGGGCGCTTGCTGGTTCAGGACTTGCGCGAGCGCCCGTTCCTTTTGCGTAACGCCGGCGGGCGAACGCTGCTTCCGCCCGGGAACCGCGGTCGAGCTCAGGCTCAGCGCGCGTCGATAGGACGCAGCGACGAGCGCGGATCGTCCTGCGTGGCTGCGAGCGCCGCGGCGACACCGCCCGCCACGACCACCGCGGACACCGTGACCCAGAACCAGGCGCGGCGGTAGACGGGCCGGCGGCCGCTGTTGTCCCCCGTCTTCGCGGCGACGGACGCCGGCGCATACGCCGCCGACGGGTGCTCATTCGCCGGCGTGGGCGCGGCGAGCGACGGTGGCGGCGCCGGCTCTTCGCCCGCCGCCGCGCGCCGTTCGTCCGCGAGCCTGTCCATCTCCGCGATCAGGCGCTCGGCCGCCGGACGATTGGGGCTCCGCGGATCCAGCGCGGTGTAGCGGCGAAAGAAGAACTGCGCCCGCTCGAAGTTGCCCATGTTCCGGTAGCACTGGCCGATGTTGAACAGGAACGCGGGGAGCGGCTCGACGTCGTAGGCCGCCTGGTAATCGGCCAGCGCTTCGTCGAACCGGCCGACGTTGAACTTCACCTCCGCCTGCTCGAACAGAGCGCGGCCGGGCCGATCGCCGGCGGCGGTTTCTCCGGCCACCGACGCGCGCGCCGCCAGGGCGGCGACGAACAGGACGGCTGTCGTCGCGGCGCGCCTCATCGATACGGGTCCAGCGTCATCGCCTTGCTCAGGCGCGGCGGCGTTCGGCCGGCGCGTCTCGGAACCGGCGCGGACGCGCGATCGCGCTGCCGGTCTGTCGAGGCCGCCGTCGTCGATGACGGCACGGGCAGCGGTGCCGCGGTCGCCGCGATCACCGCGCTCGTCGGGGCCGCGACCGCCGCGGGCTGCCGCGGCGCCCCGGTGCCGCGCGCCCGCAACACGCCGAAGGCGGCGACGACGGCCAGCGCCAGCGCCGGAGCGATGAGCGTCGCCGGGCGCCGGACGCGTTTCCACACCAGCCGCCGCCGGCGAATGCCGCCCACGACGCCGTGATCGCCGGCGGCGAGGCGCCCGAACATGTCCGCCAGCTCCGGCGCCGACAGCGATCGCTCCGCCGGGTCCTTGAGCAGACACGCCTGGATGATCGCGTCGGCAGCGAGGCCGAGCTCCGTCGCGAGCAGCTCGTCGGAGAGGCGCGGCGGCGGCGCGTTGACCTGCTTGATCAACAGATCAGCGACGTGCTCTGAGAGGAACGGCAACCGCCCCGTGACGAGCTCGTGCAGCATCACGCCGACCGCGTAGATGTCGCTGCGCTGGTCGACCGGCTTGCCGGCGCACTGCTCGGGCGACGCGTACGCGGGCGACCCCATGAACGTGCCTTCGATCGTCGCGGTGGCGGCGCCGATGTCCGGCCGTAGCGCCTTCACCAGACCGAAGTCCAGCAGCTTGACGAAGTCGCGGTCGCCGCCCCGCTCGACGAGGAACACGTTCTCGGGCTTGAGGTCGCGGTGCACGAAGCCCGCGCGGTGCACCGCCGCCAGTCCCGCGCAGATCTGCGCCATGATCGGCAGATAGCGCGCCGGCGGCAGCGGACCGTCCGTCTCCAAAACGTCGGCCAGCGATCGGCCGTCGAGCAGCTCCATCACCAGCGCATGGTCGGGCTGCTCCTCGCCCGGGACCAGGATGTCGCTGATCTCGACGATGTGCGGGTGGTTGATGAGGTTGACCGCCTTCGCCTCGGCGAACAGGCGATCGACGACGCCGGCGGCGACGCCGTAGCGATGAACGATCTTCATCGCGGCCCGCCGGCCGATGCGCGTGTGCTCGACCTCGAACACGCGGCTGGTCGTCCCCTGGCCGAGCTGGCGGAGGATGCGGTAGGGCCCGACCATCTCGCCCACGACGGGCGTGCTCGCGCGTGTCCCCGAATTCACTTTCTCCAATGTGGTCATGGCTTCGGCGGCTGGGCCTCCGTGCACACCCCGGCGACGCAGGTGGCATCTTTTCCGCACTTCATCATCATGCCGGTCGCGCACTTCCCCGCGCCGTCGCAGCTGCCCCCCGGCATCACCCCCTTGCCGTCAGCCACGCACCCGGCCTCGGCGCAGGCCGTCCCCGCCGGGTACAGCGCGCAGCTCCCGCCGATCGCGCACACGCCCGTCATCCCGCAGCTCGCCGCTCCCTGATCGCCGCACTGGCCGCGCGGATCCGGGACGCCGCCCTCGACCGGCCGGCACAGCCCGGGGCTGTCGGCCAGCCCGCAGGAGTGACAGGCGCTGCCGCAATCCGATTCGCAGCAGAATCCGTCGGCGCAGAAGCCCGTCACGCATTCGGCGCCCACGCTGCACGCCTCGCCGTTCGGTTTGCCGGGCGCGCCGCCGCCGCCCGACATGACGATGTCGACGTCCTTCATCTCGCCGCGCACGACGGTCACGTCGCCCGCGCCGCTGCCGACGATCGCGCCCGCGCTCAACGCGCTCGCCTCGCAGTGCAGCTGGCTGCCGCCCAGATCGTCGCGCAGGTAGACGAGCACGTCCTGATCGCCGGCCTCGAACGGTCCCTGATAGCGGCCCGCGCCCGCCGGATCGACGACCAGCTCGCCCCCGGCCTGCGTCACGCCGAATTGCAGCTCGTCGTATTCCAGCGATCCGAGACGCGCATGGATGTGGACGCCCGTGTCCGATCGCCCGCATCCTGCCAGCGTCAAAACGACGCCGATCCCGATTGTGGTCGCCGTCCTCTGCACCTCCGCAAGCTAAGGTCGCCGCGGACGTAAGCAATCGACCGATCTTCTCAGGGAAGGAACGACATCCGTGTCGCGGTTTCGCGAAACACGCGCACGGTCACCCGATGGCGACGCGCGGTGAGACGGGCTCCGGAACGCTCTCGCGCGCGGGCAGGACTCGCAGCGTCGACGCCGGGAGCGTCACCGCGAACGTCGTACCGTCGACGTCGCTTGAACGAACCTCGATGTGCCCGCCGTGCGCGGCGACGATCCGCTCGGCGATGAAGAGGCCGAGGCCGAGGCCACCGGGGCGGCCGACGGCGTCACCGTCGGCGAGGCGGTGGAAGGCTTCGAAGATCCGCGCCAGCGCGTCGGCGGGTATCGATGGACCGTCGTTCCGCACCTCGAGGATCGCGGCGCTCACGGTTCTCCTCACGCGGACGTCGACGCGGCCCCAGCCGTGGGCGATCGCGTTCCCGATCAAGTTCGACACGACCTGCGCGAGCCGATCGGGATCCCACGCACCGTGAATCGACTCGTCGCTGTACACGGCGATCTCGGCCCGCGGATTCGCGGTGCGCAGCTCGTCGACGGCGGCGCGCACGATCTCGCCGAGCTCGGTGCCGGGCCGGGGCTTCACGGGAATTCCTCCCGCCTGCCGCGCGCGCGCCAGGTCGAGCAGCTGGTCGACCAGCCTCGTCATCCGTTTCGCGCCCGAGACGACGTGCCCGACGGTTCGCGCCCAGCGCTCGGAGGTATCGGCCTGCTGCAGGCGACGAGCCGCCATCAACACGGCGTTCAGCGGGTTGCGCAGATCGTGACCGAGGATGGCGACGAATCGTCCTTGCAGCACCGCCTGCTCACGCAGCGCCTTCTCCAGCGCTTCCCGGCGCCCGACATCGCGGTTGATCGCGAACAAGATCAACCCGAGGATCAACAGACCGCCCAGCGCGGCGACGTCGATCAACAGGGCCGCGTCGAGATTCCGGCGCGTCTGGCCGGTTCGTTCCGCGAGACGCGTGTCCTCGCGCGCACGCATCTCCGCGACCAGCTGCCTGATCCAGCTCATCAGCGCCGCCGCCTCGTCCGAGCGCACCATGTCCAGCGCGCGCGCGATCTCCGTGCGGCGGTAAAGCTCGAGAGTGGTGCGCAGCTCGGAGAGCTTTTGACCCACCAGGCTCGCCAGCGCGTCGACGTTCCGCCCCTGCACCGGATCGTCCGACGTCACGGCGCGCAGCTCGGCCAGCGTCGCCGGCAGCGCGCGCGCCGCGGCCTCGTACGCATCACGGGATTCCGAACGGCCGGTGATGAAGAAATCGCGCTCGCCGGTCTCCGCGTCGAGCAGCTCGGCCCGTACCGAACCGATCAGAGATTGCGCGCGTTCAGTCCGGCTGAACCAGCCGCGGCTGGCGATGATCCCGCCGACGGTCGCCATGTCCGCGACGAACAGCGCCAGCAGGACCGCCGCGGTGAGGATCGCGGTGAATGGTGCGGAAACCCGGAATCGTCGATGTCGCGAAGGTGTCATGTCGGAAGACCGCGCTCACTGACGCCTCGGAAAGCCGAGCGTCCCCCAACATGGGTCGCGGCGCGGCCAGGTCAACGAGGCTTCCTTGATCCCCGAATGCTTTTTCTCGGGGATGCACCTTGACCCGCGACGGGGGAGTTACCAGGGTGGCTGCGTTGTTGTACGTCATTCCCTGACTCTCTCTGTGACCGTGACGGGACAACGCTCTCGGGTTGCGCGATGGGCGACAAAGATTTCGCGGCGCTGCAGCAGCAGTGGTTCCGCCGACTCACGACCAGCGGCGCCCTGACGGCGGCCGGGTTCACCGCTCTGCTCGCCGGCCTCGGCGTGTGGCTGCACGTCGACGTGCTCCTGATCGGCGCCGCGATCCTCGGCGGCGTCGTGGTGGTCACGTTGATCGCGCTCGCCCTGGGACGCAGGGGCCGCTTGCTGGAGGCCGCGCAGCTCCTCGCGGTCGCGGGCGTGGCGCACGCCGTCGTCCAGTCGTACCTGTTCCCCTTCGCCGCCTCGGTGCTGGCCGTCTCGGTGGTGCTTTCGGTCGCCTGCGTGCTTCCGTACGTGCACGGACGCCCGCTCCGCCGGCTGGTTTTCTGGAGCATGCTCTCGTCCCTCGCCATCGCCTCGCTGCCCCGGCTCTCCCCGTACCGCGACGTGGTCCCTCCGGCCGCGCAGCAGCTGATCGCGATGGCGGCGCTGCCCGCGGTGACGATCCTGACGTCGTTGCTGCTGCTGCAGTTCAGCGAGCGCATCCGTTACACGCGAGACGCTGAATCCGCGGCGCACGCCGACGCCGAGCGAACGCGGCTCGTCCTCGAACAGACCAGCCAGCGCCTCCAGATCGCGCTGTCGGCCGCCGGCGTGGGCATCTGGGTGATGGATCTCGAGACCGGAACCGCGCGCCTCGACGATCGCTGCTTCTCGACCCTCGGCGTGCCGCACGGGGCGCCCCTCGAATACGCGGCCTTCCTGGACCTGGTCCACGCGGACGACCGACCGCGCGTCGCCGCGGCCGTCGAGCGCGCCATCCGTGGCTCGGGCGGCGAAAGGTGCGACCTCGACTACCGGATCGTCAGCTGGGGAGCCGCCGGCGACCGCTGGATCCGCTCCACCGCCCAGCTGTTCGTCGATGGCAGCCACGGCGTCCGCTTGATCGGAACCGTCGAGGACGTGACGGTCGCCCGGGCGAGCGAGGCTGACCTGCGCGCCGCGAAGGAACTGGCCGAGAGCGCCAACCAGGCCAAGGACGAATTCCTGGCCATGCTGGGGCACGAGCTCCGCAATCCGCTCGCGCCCATGCTCACCGCCCTGGAATTGCTGCGGGTGCGGCTGGGCGAGGCCGGCGCGCGCGAGCGCGACGTGATCCAGCGACAGGTTCGGAACCTCGCTCAGCTGGTCGACGACATGCTGGACGTCGCCCAGATCCGGAAGGGCAAGATGACGATCGCGAAGGAGTCGGTCTACGCGCGTCAGGTCGTGGCGAAGGCGCTGGAGCTGGTGACGCCGATGCTGGAGGAGCGGCGCCACCACCTGGAGGTGGCGATCGAGCCGCCGTCGCTGGTCATCGTCGCCGACGAGCGGCGCCTGATCCAGGCGGTCACGAATCTCCTCACCAACGCGGTGAAGTACACGGATCCCGGCGGCTCGATCCGGGTCGCCGTCCGCGACGAGGGCGGGGAGATCACGCTGCGCGTTTCGGACACGGGCCGAGGCGTGGCCGCGGATTTTCTCCCGCGTGTGTTCGATCTGTTCGTGCAGGGCGAGCGGACGCCCGATCGCAGCGAAGGGGGCCTGGGGCTCGGCTTGCCCATCGTCCGATCGATCGTCGAGCGGCACGGCGGGGTCGTGTCGGCCACCAGCGCCGGCGTCGGCAAGGGCAGCGAGTTCGTCATCAGCCTCCCGGCCTCCGCCGCCGACACGCCGCTGCCCGTCGTCCGGCCCCTGTTCATCGGGGATGGGCTGTCGGCATCCCAGCCGAAGGTGCTGATCATCGACGACAACCAGGACGCGGCCGACTCGCTGCACGCGCTGCTGAGAGACTACGGGTTCTCCTGCGCCTCGGCGCTGGACGGATTTTCGGGGCTGGAAACGTTCGCGAGCTTCGGCCCTGATGCCGTGCTCCTCGATCTGGGCCTGCCCGGCATCGATGGATACGAGGTGGCGCGGCGAATCCGCGCCCAGGACGGCGGCGAGAGGATCCTGCTCCTGGCGGTCACGGGATATGGGGAACAGCGGGACCACGAGCAATCGGCGCAAGCAGGATTCGACGCCCATCTGGTCAAGCCCGTGGACCCCGATCAGCTGCTCAACTTGCTTCGCGGGGTCCGCGGTTCGGCGCCGGCCGCCGAAGAGGTGACGCCCGGCCAGATCGGTCAGCGTCCGCCCGCGATCCCCGACCGGTCGTCGGCGACGACCTGACCAGCGGGCCCATCAGCCGGCGCACAAACAGATCTAGCAGCTCAGCCGGAGCACCTTAGACTTGGGCGCGTGGCGACGCGCGCACGGTTGAAAAGGTACCTCCTGGTGGCGGCCGGCTTGCTGGTCGTCATCGGTTTGCTGGCGGGAATCAAGGGCGCCCAGATCGGAAAGCTGATCGGGATGGGCAAGCAGTTCCAAGCGATGGGGCCGCCCCCCGAGGCGGTGGGATCGGCTCCCGCTCAGGCGGAGAACTGGGAGACGACCGTGTCGGCGGTGGGCAGCATCTCCAGCCTGCGCAACGTCGCGGTCAGCGCCGAGGTCCCGGGGACGGTCAGCAAGATCCGCTTCGAGTCGGGTCAGATCGCGAAGGAAGGCCAGATCCTCGTCGAGCTGGACGCGGGGGTCGAACGCGCGCAGATGGCGTCGGTGGACGCGCGCCGCGACCTGGCCACCCGCAACGCCGAGCGCTCGCGCAAGCTGGCGGCCGGCAACGTCATCAGCAAGGCGCAGCTGGACGACGTGGAGGCGCAGCTCAAGACCTCCACCACGGATACGGCGGCGCTGCGCGCGCAGGTCGAACGCAAGATCATCCGCGCGCCGTTTCGCGGGCGGCTCGGCATCCGCGCCGTCAACGTGGGCCAGTACCTGACGCCGGGCACGACGGTGACGACGCTGGACGCGATGGGCGGGACGTTCGTCGACTTCACGCTCCCGCAGGACGAGCTGGCGATCGTCGCCGTGGGTTTGCCGGTGCGCGTGACGATGGAAGGCGCGAAGGAGGCGATCACCGGGACGATCAGCGCCATCGACCCGACGGTCGACCCGACCACCCGCAACGTGAAGGTCCGCGCGGCGATCCCCGAGCTGCCCAGCACGCCGCGGCCCGGCAGCTTCGTGACCGTCGACGTCATCAAGCCGACGAACGCCCAGGTGGTGGCGGTGCCGACGACGGCGATCGTCCACGCGTCGTACGGCGATTCGGTGTTCGTCATCGAGGACAAGAAGCCGGGGTCGCCGGGCATGGCCAAGACGCCGGACGGCAAGACGGTCCAGGTCGCGCGCCAGCAGTTCGTGCGCACGGGCGCCGCGCGCGGCGACTTCATCGCCGTCACCAAGGGCGTCAACGCCGGCCAGCAGGTGGTGAGCGCGGGCGCGTTCAAGCTGCGCAACAACGCGCCCATCTTCGTGGACAACTCCGTGCAGGCGAAGGCGCAGCTGGCGCCGCACCCCCCGAACCGCTGACCATGAAGATCACCGACCTGTTCTTGCGCCGGCCCGTGCTGGCGATCGTGGTCAGCGTGCTGATCATCGTCGCCGGCCTGCAGGCGATCCGCGGCCTGAACGTGCGCCAGTACCCGAAGCTGGAGAGCGCCACCGTGACGGTGCGGACCGTCTACGTCGGCGCCAGCGCCGACCTGGTGCGCGGCTTCATCACCACGCCGCTGGAGCGCGCCATCGCCGCCGCCGACGGCATCGACTACATCGAATCGCAGAGCGTCCTGGGTCTGTCGACGATCAACGTCCGCTTGAAGCTGAACTTCAACGCGGCGGAGGCGCTGGCCGACATCAGCTCGCGCGTCAATCAGGTCCGCGCCGATCTGCCCCCCGAGGCGCAGGTGCCGGCCATCCAGGTGGAACCGTCCGACGCGCAGATCGCCGCCATGTACCTGGGCTTCACGTCCGACGTGCTGCAGGACAACCAGGTCACCGACTATCTGATCCGCGTGGTGCAACCGCGGCTGTCGGCGATCGGCGGCGTGCAGCGCGCCGAGATCCTGGGCGCGCGGACGTTCGCGCTGCGCGCGTGGCTGAAGCCGGATCGCATGGCGGCGCTGAACGTCACGCCGTCGGCGCTGCGGCGGGCGCTGGCCGCCAACAACTATCTGACCGCCGCGGGCACGACCAAGGGCGGGCTCACGCAGCTGAACGTGGCGGCGAAGACCGACCTGCGCTCGGCGGACGAGTTCAAGCGGCTGGTCATCCGCGAGCAGAACGGCGCGCTGGTCCGGCTGGAAGACGTCGCGGACGTCGAGCTGGGCGCCGACGAGTACGACCAGGACGTGCGCTTCTCGGGACAGAAGGCGGTGTTCATGGGGGTGTGGGTGCTGCCCAGCGCCAGCACCATCGACGTGATCGGCGAGGTGAACAAGGAGGTCGAACGCATCAGCGGCGAGCTGCCCACGGGCATGCAAGCGAAGGTCGCTTACGACTCGACCGCGTACATCAAGGACGCGATGCGCGAGGTCGTCAAGACGCTGAGCGAGACGATCCTGATCGTGATGATCGTGATCTTTCTGTTCTTGGGATCGTTCCGCTCGGCGCTGGTGCCGGTGGTCGCCATCCCGGTGTCGCTGATCGGCGGCGTGTTCCTGATGCAGGCCTTCGGCTTCACGCTCAACTTGTTGACGCTGCTGGCGATCGTGCTGTCGGTCGGCCTGGTCGTCGACGACGCCATCGTCGTGGTCGAGAACGTCGAGCGCCACATCCGCGAAGGGCGGACGCCCTATCACGCGGCGCTGCTGGGCGCGCGCGAGCTGGTCGCGCCCATCATCGCCATGACCATCACGCTGGCGGCGGTGTACGTGCCGATCGGGATCCAGGGCGGGCTGACCGGCGCGCTGTTCCGCGAGTTCGCGTTCACGCTGGCGGGCGCGGTCTTCATCTCGGGGGTGGTGGCGCTGACGCTGTCGCCGGTGATGTGCTCGCGGCTGCTGCGGTCCGAGCACCAGCACCGCTGGTTCGCGCGCAAGGTCGAAGGCGCCTTCGACCGCGTGCGGACGCGCTACTCGAAGATGCTGGCGGGGACGCTGAACTTCCGCCCGGCGGTGTACGCGGTGTGGATCGTGCTGTCGCTGCTGCTCATCCCGCTTTACATGTTCTCGCCGGGTGAGCTGGCGCCGCACGAGGATCAGAGCTTCGTGTTCGGCGCGATCGACGTGCCCGCCAACGCGACGCTGGAGCAGGTGACGACGTACTCGGCGCAGGTCGGCAAGGCGTTCGCGGCGACGCCCGAGTTCGAGCACAGCTTCCAGATCAGCTTCCCGAACATGGGCTTCGGCGGGATGGCGCTGAAGCCGTGGACCGAACGCAAGCGCAGCGTGTTCCCGATCGAGCACGAGCTGAACATGAAGCTGGCCGGCATCACCGGCGTCCGCGCGCCGGTCTTCCTGCCCCCGGCGCTGCCCAACCCGGGCCTGTTCCCCGTCGAGGTGGTGCTGTCGTCGACCGCGGAGCACGCGCAGCTGGTGCAGTACGCGGACCAGCTGGTGATGGCGGCGATGGCGAGCCAGCAGTTCGCGTTCCCGCCCATCGTCGACGTCCGCATCGACCAGGCCAACGCGCAGATCGTCATCGATCGCAGCAAGGCGGCGTCGATGGGCGTGACGATGGAGCAGCTCGGATCGGACCTGTCCTCGATGCTGAGCGGGAACTTCGTCAACCGCTTCAACATCGACGGGCGCAGCTACAAGGTGATCCCGCAGATCGAACGATCCGGACGGCTGACGGCGGGGCAGCTGGCCGACATCCACGTGTCGGGGCCGGGCGGCAAGCTGATCCCGCTGTCGGCGATCGCCACCATCAACCAGGGCCTGGAACCACGGTCGCTGAACCGGTTCCAGCAGCTGAACGCGATCAAGATCTCCGGCTTGCCGACGCGATCGCTGCAGGACGGGCTGAACGTGCTGGAGGCGACGGCGGCGAAGATCCTGCCGCCCGGGTCGAAGCTGGACTACACGGGCGAATCGCGGCAGCTCCGCCAGGAGGCGGGTCGGTTCCTGCCCGCGCTGGGCCTGGCCATGCTGGTGATCTTCCTGGTGCTGGCCGCGCAGTTCAATTCGTTCCGCGACCCGTTCGTCATCCTGGCCGGGTCGGTGCCGCTGGCGATGTTCGGCGCGCTGATCTTCACGTTCCTGAAGTTCGCGGGCCCGCCCGGGCTGACGTTCGGGCTCACCGAGGGCTGGACGACGACGCTGAACATCTACTCGCAGGTCGGGCTGGTCACGCTGGCCGGGCTGATCTCGAAGAACGGCATCCTCATCGTCCAGTTCGCGAACGAGCAGCAGCTGCTGGGGATGGACAAGGTCGCGGCCGTGCGCGAGGCGGCGAGCATCCGCCTGCGCCCGATCCTGATGACGAGCGTCGCCACCATCGCCGGCCACTTCCCCCTGACGCTGGTGTCGGGCCCGGGCGCCGTCGCGCGCAACTCGATCGGCATCGTGCTGGTCGGCGGCATGACCATCGGCACGCTGTTCACGCTGTTCGTCGTCCCGTCGGTCTACGTCCTCATCGCCAAGGACCACCGCAAGGAAAAGGCGAAGCGCGAGGCGCTGGAAAACACCCCCGACGCACCGCCGCTGCCGCCCCACCCCGCCGCGCCCGCGTACGACGCGCAGTAGCCGCCCGACCGTCGCTGTCAGCGCGCCTCGGCGCCGGTCGGCGTGCCCGGCTGCGGCTGCGGCTGGATGACGAGGAAGTTCTCGAACCATTCGCGGGCCAGATCCGCGACGTCGTCGAGGGCGCCCGGCTCTTCGAAGAGGTGTGAGGCGTCCGGAATGATCCGGAGATCCTTGTGGCGGGCAGCGAGCGACCGCAACGCGGCGTCGTTCGATGCGCGCAGGTCATGGTCGTGCTCGCCCACGATGAACAGGGTCGGCGCCGTCACGTCGCTCAGGATCCCCTCGGCCAGCTCCGGGCGGCCGCCGCGCGCGACGATCGCGCCCACCGTCGCGGGGCGCTTGGCCGCCGCGACGAGGGCGGCCGCGGCGCCGGTGCTGGCGCCGAAGTAGCCGAGCAGCGACGACGGCAGCAGGCGCTCGTCGAGCAACCAGTCGGTCGCCGCGACGACGCGGCCGGCGAGCAGCGCGATGTCGAAGCGCAGGCGCGCGTTCGCGTTGTCGATTCGCTCCTCGTCCGGTGTCAGCAGATCCAGCAGCAGCGTCCCGAAGCCGCCGCGCCGGAACACCTCGGCCACGTACTGGTTGCGAGGGCTGAGACGGCTGCTTCCGCCGCCGTGCGGGAACAGCACCAGCGCTTCCGCTTCGTTGGGAACGACCAGTGTGCCCGTGATGCGCCCGGCGTCGACCGGAATCGCGATGTCGACATCACGGGACATTTTGCCCCCTGCATTGAAGTTAGAGGCGGCGATCGAGAGAGCTAGTCGCTGTCCTCGCCGCTGTGCAGCGCCTCCAGCGCCGGCACCAGATCGGCGAGCGTCTCGCGCAGCGCGGCCATCCGGCGCGGGCCCACCTGCGCCGTCACCTCGTCCTCGATGCCGCGCAGGACGCCCAGGCCGTGGTGGATCGCCTCGACGCCCCGGCTGGTGAAGCGCACCCGCTTGGCGCGGCCGTCGTCGGGATCCGCGATCAGCTCGACGACGCCCATCTCCGCCAGCTCGGACACCCACTGGCTCACCGCCTGCTTGGTCACGCCCAGCCGCTCGGCGATCGCGACCAGGCGGGTGCCCTCGAAGTCGATGTGCGGGAACAGCTTGGTGTGCACGGGCCGCAGCGCGGTCGAGCGGGCGGCGCGGTTGACCCGCGCGACCGCCGTCTCGTCCAGGAGCCGCGCCGCCTTGAGCAGGAGCTGGCCGATGCTCTCCTGCTTCGCCTGCGCGAGCGACTTCAGCTTGGCGTCGGGGATGGGGGCTCGGGTGGGGGGCTTGGCCACGGCGGACGTGATTATAGTCAAATTCGCTTGACTACATTAGTCAAGTGGACTTGACTAATAGGTGAGACCGAAAGGAGGCTGACCATGACCACCGATGACACCTGGGTCGACCGCGACGCATATCCATTCTGTTCCCGCTGGCTCGAGCTGCCGGAAGGCAAGCTCCACTACGTCGACGAGGGGGACGGCGAGCCGCTGCTGTTCGTCCACGGCACGCCGACCTGGTCGTTCGAGTACCGGCACCTGATCCGGGCGCTGCGGGGCGGGCACCGCTGCATCGCCGTCGACCACCTGGGGTTCGGGCTGTCCGATCGCCCGGCGGCCGCGGAATACACGCCGGAGGCGCACGCCGCGCGGCTGCGCGCGTTCGTGGACAAGCTGGGCCTGCGGCGGTTCACGCTGGTGGTGCACGACTTCGGCGGTCCGATCGCGCTGCCGCTCGCGCTCGACGACCGGGGCCGCGTCGCGCGGCTGGTCGTGCTGAACAGCTGGATGTGGAGCTTTGCCGACGATCCGGAAATGATGAAGCGCGCGCGCATGGCGTCGGGCGCGCTGGGCCGGTTCCTGTACCGGCGGCTGAACGCCTCGCTGCGCCTGATCGCGCCGTCCGCGTACGGCGATCGGCGGAAGCTGACCAAGGCGATCCACCGGCAATACCTGGCGGCGTTCCCCGACGCCGACGGCCGCGAGCGGGTGCTGTGGGCGCTGGCGCGGGCCCTCACCGGGTCGGCCGCGTTTTACGAGGGGTTGTGGCAGCGCCGGCAGCGGCTCGCCGCGATCCCGACCCTGATCGTGTGGGGGATGAAGGACACGGCGTTCCGCCCCCACCTGCTGGCGCGCTGGCGGCGGGCGTTGCCCCACGCGACCGTCGTCGAGCTGGCGGGGGCCGGCCACTGGCCCCACGAGGAGCAGCCCGACGACGTGATCGAGGCGCTGCAGCCGTTCGTGGGCCCGGTCCGCCCCCCCCACCCCCTCGACGGGGCGGCACCGGCCCGGACGGCCCAGCCCTACGAAAAGTAAGCTTTTTTGCGGTGCGGCGCGGGTGGTGGCTCAATCGTATGGATGGAAACTACAGATGTCGCCGCCGGGCCCAGCGGGCCGGTCATGTCGTCGAGGGTCGCGTCGCTCCCCGAAGGAGCGCGGTTGTCGCTGGAAGCCGTGCGTATCGCCCAGGAGGCAGCGCGCGTTCGCGCCCGTCGCCAGACCTTGCACACCCGGTTCTGGTTCGCGGCCTCGCTGGCCGCCGTCACGCTGGCCGCTTTCGCCATGGGCCCGCGCGTGTCGCGCTGGGCGCACGCCCGCGCCCGCAAGGCGGTGGCGGCGCGTACGGTGGCGGTCTCGCAAGCTCCGGTGACGCCGGCGCCGGCGAGCACGCCGTCAGCCGCCGCCGCGGTGGCGATCTCCGAGGCCCCCAAACCCGAGCCGGTCTTCCGCCCTGCGATGGAGGGGCCTGCGCCCGAAGCCTCGCCGACCGCCGCGCCGGCGAAGGCGCACGCCGCCGTCGCCGCCGCCGCTGCTGACCACGGGTGCGACACGGCGTTGGTTCGCAGCGCGCCCTGGCGCCTGTCGCCGGAGGCGTGCGCGCGCGAGTTCGACGCGAATCCGACCAACGCGCGTCTCGCGCTGGCCATCGCGCACGCCGAGCACGTGCGCGGTCACGGCGCCGAGGCGGCGCAGTGGGCGAAGCGCGCGCTCTCGCTGGATCCGAACGCAGCCGAGGCGTACATCTTGATCGCGCGCGCCAGCGCGGAGGGCGGGCGTCACGAGGACGCCCACGCCGCGTATCAGCGCTACCTCGAGCTCGCCCCACGCGGCTGGCACCAGGCCGAAGCACGCGCCGGCGGGCGCGGCGCGCGCGGCGCGGCCCCCGCCGCTCGCTGATCCGGACCGTTCCGCGACGCCCGCCTCAGCTTGCGCGCGCGGCGAGGCACCTCAGGTTTCAAGCACGAGGCGTACATGCCTGCGCTGAAGCTGGAGGACGATCGCGCGCTCAGGCGCGACCTGACCTGCGTCGCCACGGGATTGCTGGCGGGCGGCGGACTGGGTGTGGTCGCCGCGGCGTTCATTCCCGGGGTGGGGATCGCCCTCACCGCCGCCGCCGCCCTGGTCGGGGGCTTCGCCGGCAAGGCGATCGCGCTTCGTATCAGCGTCGACGACTGGGATCCGCCCGTCAACCGGCGGCCGTACGTCGGCGCCAACAGCCCCGACGACGACGCCCGCCCTTCGTGAGCGCGCGCGGCTCTAGTAGCCGACGCGATCGGTGTAGGCGAACAGCGAGGTGCCGTAGCTGCCGCCCCACTGGTAGCCGTAGCGGCGTTCGGGTTCGATCTTCATGATGTCGTACTGCTTGCCGACGCCGGGCGGGTTGTCCGAGGGCAGCCGGCCGCTGAAGAAGCCGACGTCCTGATCCAGATCGTAGAAGCGGTACCACATGGTGCTGCCGGGCCGCGACTGGATCGGGTTGTACATGTCGTCAGTGTTGCCCGACGGACGGCTGACGTAGGCCGTGTCCGCGACCTTGACGTTGTCGCTCTTGTACCAGGCGATGGCGGCCTGCACGGCGGCCTTGATCTCCGGCGTCTGCGGCTGCGTCATCAGGAAGGTGATCACGCCGACGGATTCCTGGCCGCTCTTCGAAGGCAGCTCGTATGAGCGGGCGCCCTTCGGAACGTACGTGACGGGATCGTGCTGCGCGCACCAGACGGTCTTCACGCCGCCCTGGGCGATCTGCGCCTTCAGGATGTAGTCGACCGCGCGGGCGATCGCGGGCGCGATCTTCGCCTGCTGATCGGCGGTGAACAGATCGCCGCCCAGCGGCGACACCTGCTTGCCGGTTTGATCGAGCAGGATCAGCACGCGCGCCATCGCGTTGTCGTTGAAGGTGACGTAGTTCGAGTA
>Ga0070673_100000464_pt1 | contig 21543 bp, 15 predicted proteins | sample KBSM23metaG_FD_65342 | JGI IMG/M metagenome (GOLD analysis project Ga0070673, IMG submission 65342) | Miscanthus rhizosphere microbial communities from Kellogg Biological Station, Michigan, USA - KBS M2-3 metaG | ecosystem: Host-associated > Plants > Roots > Rhizosphere > Soil ... | reverse complement strand
CCTCGCCACGCATCTGTGCAACGCGCGCCTGCTCTCGCTGCCGTTGCCGCTCAAGGTCCTCTGCGTCGCGCTGTCCGTGGTCCCCGCCGGGACGTTCCTCGGAATTTTCTACCCGCTCGGCGTCGAGCGCGTGGTGGAGGCCGGGCGGCGCGCGGCCGTGCCCGCGACCTACGCCATCGCCACGCTGTCGTCGGTGTGGGGCGCGTCGTGGGCCATGACCGCCATTACCAACCTGGGCTTCTCGGCCGTGATCCTGATGGGCGCCGCGGGCTACGCCCTGACCGGGGCGCTGGTCCTGCTCGCGCGCCGCCTCCGCCCGATGTTTCAGGCTGCTTGAAACAAATTGCCTTTTGGTTTAAGGCTGCCTGAAACAGAGTCTTCCGACAGGCGAAGGGGAGGAACCGATGACGACGTTTGCTCGTTCGAAGGGTTGGCTGACCGCGATCGGCTGCTTGCTGGTGGTCGGCGCCTGCAGCAAGGATAAAGGTCCCGCTGTCTGCGGCGGCACGAGCGGCGGACAGGCAGGCCAGGGCGGCGCGTCGGGGACCGGTGGCGGCGCCGGCGGCGCCGGCGGCAGCACGACGGGGAGCGCGGGCGGTTCCGCGGCCGGCACGACGGGGAGCGCGGGCGTCGGCGGCACGACGGGGAGCGCGGGCGCGGGCGGTTCCGCGGCCGGCACGAACGGTTGCGGTGGTGACGGTCAGGCCGGCGGAACTGGCGGGAGCAGCGGAGCCATGACCGTCACGCTGCTCGGCACCGGAAGCCCGATCCCGTCGGTAGACCGTTACGGAAACAGCACGCTGGTGGAGGTCCCAGGCCTGCGGCTCGTGTTCGACCTCGGGCGGGGTGCCCCGATCCGGCTCTGGCAAAAGCAGATTCCGCTCGGGACCATCAACGCGCATTTTCTCACCCACCTCCACTCGGACCACGTCAACGGGTTGCCCGATCTGTGGATGAGCGGCTGGATCCAGACCCCGTTCGGCGGCCGGAAGACGCCGTTCGTGATTTTTGGCCCGTCGGGAACGGAAAAGATGATGGCCAGTTTGTGGGAGGCCTTCTCCGAAGATCGGCGAATTCGCCTCGCGGACGAAATGAATCCGATTGCGGGCATTCAGATCGAGGCTCATGACGTCGGTCCCGGCCTCGTCTTCTGCCAGGCGGGTGTCTCCGTGTGGACCTTCGACGTCGATCATGGAGATCTCGTCAAGCCCGCCCGCGGCTTCAAGATCTCCTACGCGGGGCACACGGTCGTCATTTCGGGCGACACCCGCTACAGCGCGAACGTCGAGCAAGCCGCCACCGGCGCCGACCTGCTGATTCACGAGGTGGCGATGATCCCGGCGGCCCTTCTCGAAAAGTACCCCGTCTACCAGGCGATCCTGGCACACCACATCTCGCCGGAAGACGCCGGCCGGCTGTTTGCGGCTGCCAGGCCGAAGCTCGCCGCCTACTCGCACATCGTGCTCTCGGGCCTCCCCAGCGAAGGGATTCCCTTCCCGACCCCCGCGGACCTGCTGGCGGCGACGCGCACGACCTACGACGGACCGATCGTCGTGGGTTCGGACCTGATGGCGTTCAAGATCGACGACAGCGGCGTCTCCATGATCGGCGGCACCGGCGGCACCGGCGGAGGCGGCGCGGGGGGCGGCGCCGGAGGGGGCGCGGGCGGCGGTTCAGGAGCGGGTGGCGGCTCGGGAACAGGCGGGTGAGCCGGCGACAGCAAAACGAGCGACAAACAGGACCCGCTTCCCACAATCACCTACTGCGTCCTCCCGCCTAGCAGCCCAGCTGCCGCGGGCGGGCGCCTTCGATGCGAGGAGGCCCCGATGATCGTCAATCGCTGGTCGTTGATCTTGCCGCTTGCCGCGTTCGCGCTCGTTGACGGCGCTTGTGCAGGAAGCGGGGAAGGGCCCCCCTCGGGATCCGGGGGGACGTCCGCCGCGGGAGCCGCCGGTACGACCGGGACGGCGGGCACGACCGGGACAGCGGGGACGACCGGGACAGCGGGGACGACCGGTACAGCGGGCACGACCGGGACGGCGGGCACGACCGGGACGGCGGGAACGACCGGGGCGGCGGGAACGACCGGTTCGGCCGGCACCAGCGGAGCCGCCGGCAGGGGCGGTAGCGGCGGTCCCGGCACCGGGGGAGGCGGGGCGGCGGGCAGGGGCGGCACCAGCGGAACCGCCGGCACCGGCGGCGCGGCGGGAAGCACGGCGCGCGGCGGAAGCGGGGGGACCGGCATGGCGGGAACCGGCACGGGGGGAACCGGCGTGGCCGGCACCAGCGGCTCGCTGAGCTCGCTTCCCCTCAAGAACCCCGCCGTGCCGAGCGCCGGCTGCGGCAAGGCGACCACGGTGACCAACGGCAAGAAGACGATCACGAGCGGCGGGATGCAGCGGACGTACATCATCGACATCCCGACCAACTACGACATGAACAAGCCGTACCGGTTCTTCTACACGTCGCACTGGATCAGCAGCACCGCCGAGGCGGTGCAGCAGCAGAACTACTACTTCCTCAAGCCGCTCGCGACGGCGGCGAACGAGCCGGCCATCTTCCTGGCGCCGCAGGCGCTACCGGGGAATCCGAACGGCACCTGGGATACCTCGAAGAACACGGATCACATCCTGTTCGACGACATCCTCGCCTACGTCAAAGCGAATCTGTGCATCGACACGACGCGCGTGTTCGCCACCGGATTCAGCTTCGGCGGCATGATGACCTACTCGCTGTCGGTGAATCACCAGAAGGACATTCGCGCGGCGGTCGGCATCGCGCCCGCCAACTACAACATCTACGTGCCCGCCAAGACGCACCAGCCCATCGCCTGGATGCAAACCACCGGGATGAGCGACACAACCTGCCCGTGGGTCAACGGGAGCAGCACCACTCAGGGGGCGAAGTACATCGGCATCGAGCACGGCACCGACAACGGGTGCACGGTCCCGTCGACGATTCCGACCTGGACGTCGGGCGCGCATCTCTGCGTCGACTTCGCGGGGTGCATGACGGGAGCGCCCACCAAGGTCTGCACTTTCAACGGCCCCCACACGAACATCAACAGCGATCCGGGCTCGAGCGCGAACTGGATTCCGCAGGACTCCTGGAACTTCTTCACGCAGTTCTGAGCCGAGAAAACCGCGCGCGTCGGAAGGACGCTATGCGGCCAGCTTCAGCAGCAATCCCGCCAGCAGCGTCGTGGAGACGCCGGCGACGAACGCGCCCGCGACCCGCGCCCGCATTCGCTGACGCTCCGCCCGCTCGATCCGATCCTGTTCCAGCCGCTGCAGCAGACCATCACGGATCCGCTGCCGGCGCTGCGGCGAGAACCTCGTCTCCGGCGCGCTCCTGGCCAGCTCGATCAAACGCTTGATGGTCTCCCAACCCGCGTCGTGCTCCAGACTGTCGGCGGTCTCCACGTTTTGTGCTCCTCCCTCGATGATGCGACGCCGTGCGAAAGACTTTGGTGCCTACCTCGGCCGTCCGCGCCGAACCTTGAGGGGGGAAGTTACGCATCGTGTTCGTCATCGGCGTCGCAAAGATCCCTGACAAAGGGACGGCGACTGGGGCAACTATTGCCATGCCGTCTGCTCGCCTTCCGGGCGTCTGTTCGCCGACCCGACCCGTCATGCGGGCGACGATGGGGGCGTCTCGCGGCCGTCGCGGCAGGGCCGCGGCCGTCCTGCTAGCGGGTTTGGGGTTCAGCGCCGCCCAGGTCGCAGAGGCGAAGCCGTTCGAAAACTATCTCAAGCCGGCGCCCATCGTCTGCTCGCCGCTCGGCTCGGCGTCGTGGGGCGTGGCGGGCGTGTTGCCGCGCGACCTGTGCAACGGGATCGAGAGCGCCAAGGGCGCGGCCGTTCCCCCGGACTTCTACTACTGGGACGGCGAGATCATCAGGGCCAAGGACGGCAAGTACCACATGTTCATGAGCACGTGGTCCGGCTCGGCGGGATTCAATCCGGGCTGGACGGGCTCGGATGCCTACCACGCCGTCAGCAGCCAGGGGGTGCTGGGTCCCTACATGCGGCAGGACTTCGTGTACAGCAACAACAACTCGCACAAAGGCCACAACGTCTCGGCTGCCGAGCTTCTGGACGGTACGTACGTCGTCGTCGTCAGCGAGATCGTCCCCTTCACCATCTACAAGTCGAACTCGCTCGACGGTCCGTGGACTGGATGTACCGCCTCGATCCAGACCAACGGCATCAAGACCAATTCAACCGCGACCTGCCCGCCTGGCGGCGCTTGCAACGATACCCACTATGACTCCAACGTCAGCATCGTCGCGCGCCCCGATGGAAAGTTCGAGATCGTGCAGCGCCACGGGTTCATCGCGATCGCGAATACCCTCTGCGGTCCCTACCAGATGCAGAAGCCAACCTGGACCTATCCGTCAGCCAATCTTCCCAATGTCGACAGCATCTACCCGAAGCGGACCTCGATTACGGGCGTGAGCAATCCAACCTACGGTTGGGAGGAGGATCCGCACATCTGGTACAGCGCCGGCACCTACCACGTGATCTATTCGGGCTCGCAAGATCGCGTCGGCTATCACCTCTATTCGACCGACGGGATCACGAATTGGAAGGACAACGGGTACGCCTGGTCTCCTCGCGATTACCAGAAGATCTTCTGCTACGAGGGCAGCAGCACCTGCAACCAGTGGTACAAGATGGAGCGGCCCGGCGTGGTCCTGGAGAACGGCCACCCGACGCACATCACCTGGGCCGTGGCCGACGTCGACAAGGACAATCAGATACCGGCCGGCTCGAACCACGGTAGCAAGGTCATCGTGGTGCCGTTCGACGGCGTCGCGTTCGACGCCGATTTCGGCGCCACCGGCGGTGGCGGAACCGGCGGCAGCACCGGCGCGGGCGGCACCACGGGGACAGGCGGCGTCACGGGCACGGGCGGAAGCGCGGGAACCGGCGGCGCGGGGCGCGGCGGGACCGGGGGTGCGACCGGGGGCAGCACCGGCGGCGGCGGACGTGGTGGCACCGCGGGCGGCGCGGGGGGCAGCGTGGGCGGCGGCGGCGCGGGGCGCGGTGGCACCACGGGCGGCACGGGGGGCAGCGCGGGCGGCGGCGGTGGCAGCGGCGGTGGCAGCGGCGGTGGGATGACCGGCGGCGCCTCCGGCGGCGGCGCGGCCGGCGGCGCTACGGCGACCGGCGGTGAGGGCGGCACTTCTGCGACGGGTGGCGGCAGCGGCGGCTCGGCTTCCGGCGGTCGTGGCGGCGGGGGCGGCTCCGCGTCCGGCGGGACGTCGAGCACCGGAGGCGTCGGCGCTGCCGGTGGCTCGTCGTCCACCGGCAGTGGCGCCAGCGGCGGCTCCGCGCCGATCGCGGGCGAGGACGGCTCTTCCGGCTGCGCCTGCGCCCTGGCCTCGGCGCCGCGCGATGGCGCGCTCATGCGCGGTCTGTTGCTCGGCGCGTTGGCCGTCCTGACAGCGAAGCGGCGGAACCGCAGAAACCGCAATCGGCGCTGAGCAGGTCGCCGCGATTTCAGTCACCCCAGCCGGGTGAGACGCTACCATCCGTCCACCTGGTTCCTTGGGGCCACGATGAGTCTCTGGATCGTGTTCGTTTGCACGGTGCTGCTCGAATGGTGGGTGCTGCGGCGCCTGCGGTTCGACGGGTTCATCGTCGCGACGGTGCTCGCAGGCACGCTCTTGTGCCTGAACTACCTGGGCTACACGTCGATCGCGGAGCGCAATAGCGATGGACCGGCGCACGTCGAGTACATCCAGCTGATTGCCGGGCATCTGCGGCTGCCGGACGTGTACGCCTGCGGCGCTTGCGGGCATCCGCCCCTGTACTACGTGCTGGCCGCGTTCTGGTCGACGGTCGTGGGCCTGGGTGGGTGGATCCCGTTCGAGCTCGGGCTGCAATGGCTCTCGCTGTTGTTGTTCTTCGGGTTCGTGGTCTTCGCGCTGTTGATCTTCCGGAGCTGCATCGAGCAACCGGCGTCCCTGCGGCTCGCGGCCGCTCTGGTCGTGTTCTGGCCGTCGAGCATCATCAACTCCGTGCGCGTCCACAACGACGCGCTCGCGTCGTTGCTGATGATCGCCTCGATGTATTTCACTGCGCAATGGGACAGGGAGGACCGACCGCGCGACTTCTACGCGGCCCTGGCGACCGCCGCGCTGGCGCTGCTCACGAAGTCGAGCGGATACGCGGTGGCCGCGACGCTCGTGCTCTTCGCGCTGCTGCGGCTTCGCGCGCCGCGGCGGCGCGAAAATCTCAAGCAGTGCGCGGCCGCCATTCTCGTCCTCGCGGCGGCGGGGGCGCTGGCAGTGGGAGTCCGCGACTCTCGCCAGCCGCGGACGCTTTGCCAGAAGGTCGCTGGTCACGCTTGCGACGGACGGTACGTGCCTCCCGTCGCCGACCGCCCGAGCCGCTTCGTCTACTTCGATGCGCCGCGATTCGTGCGCCGGATCGATACGCTGCCCGACGACCCGGAACGCGACTACTTCCTGAATCGGTTCGCAAAATCCAGCCTGTTCGGGGTGATGCCGCTCGAAGACGAGCTCGCCGGCAAGCGCCAAGAAATCCTTGGGATCGTGATCAGCTCGTTACTCCTGGTCATGGTCGCGGTCTGCGCATTCGCGCTCCCCTTCCTGCGCGGGGTGCGCTGGCGGACCACCCGCGTGTATGCCGCCGCGGCCGCCATCATGTTCCTGTTCCTTCTGGCCTTCCGCATCCGTGCGCCCAACGAATTTCACGAGGACTTCCGGCACATCTTCCCCGCCCTCGCCCCGTTCTGTCTGGGCTATGTCGCCATCGTCGAGCGGCTCGGTCGCTTCCGCCCCTGGCTCCGCAAGGCGGGTATCGCGGTCGGGCTGTCGATGGTGGCCGCCTCGGTCGCGTTTTTCGTGCGACTGCCGTGAGGGTTCAGGACCCGTCTTGGCGGTCAGTTGACCCTGAGCAGCGCGGAGGACTCGCCGAGCTTGTTGCCCTGTGCGTCGAGCACGTGGACCTTGTACGTGCCGGCGTTCGCCGGGACGGCGATGGAGGTGGCCGTTCCGGCCGCTTTCGTCATCGTCGAGCCCGCGGTGAACGTCGTCGTACCGGCCGGGGCGAGCCAGACCGCGTTCGCCGCGGCGCCGCTGCTCCGGATCCCGAGGCTGGCGGTCCCGCGCGCCACCGAGCAGCTCGCCGGAAAAACATGATCCTGGGTGGCGACCAGCGCGGTGGGTAGGATCGCCCGGTAGGCATCCTCGATTCCGGAGCTCAGGCAGGTGGCGTACTGCGCCGCCGGCCAGACGTTGTCGGCCACGGCGACGGGCGGATCGATCGTGCTGGTGGGGGGATTCACGCCCATCTTGTTCACGGTCGCGTACGTTCGGCGGATTGTCAGATCGTGCTTGCCGCCAAAGTCTTCGCAGTTGATCGTGTATTTGACCCCCGGATCGATGTCGAGGACGTTGTCGTTCTCGGTCAGGTAAGCGCTGCCTTCGTCGTTGTGGAGGCCGTAGGTCGGCCCCGACGTCGCGGGCGGGATCCCCTTGACGTAGTTCCCGTTGATTGTCGTGCCGGGCATCTGCCCCAGCGTGTAAACGGCGCCGCTGTCATGCAGGCGGTTGAGCGTGTCGACCAGGCGATTGCCGTTCACCGCGTTGTTCTTGCAGGTGGTCGAATCCTTGAAGTTCTGCCATCCCCAGCCCAGGTTGATGCCGTTGTAAGCGGTCTTGTTGATGTAGTTGTTCGTGATCTTGAGGCCGTTCACGAAGAAGGCCGTGATGCCGGCGTGACCGCCGAATCCGGGCTGCGAGCTGACGTCGTAAAGAACGTTGTTGGTGATCGAATCGTTCGTGCAGATGCCTTCCACGCCGGGCGCGTATTTTTGGTGGCTACCCGTGTCGCCCAGGTACACGTGCTGGGGGTGGCCCACGGTGATGCCGCTGCCCGCGATGTCGGTGACATAGTTCCCGACGACCGTCGAGTTGACGACGTCGTTGATCATCGAGATCCCTTCGCTGCCGCTGTGCTTGATGGTGTTGCCGATCAGGCTGATCGCGTCGGCGTTGTTCATCGTGATCATCCCGGGCAAGGTGTCGGTGATCTCGTATTTGCTGTTGTGCCAGTTGCCGTCGCCGTACGCGACGAACACCGTGGCGCCCTGGACAGTCGCCTTGCCGTGCGAGCCCGCGACGGCATACAGGCTGTAGTCCGTGTTCGCGAACGTGATCCCCTGGAAGGTCAGGTTCTTCACGCGGCTCGCGTTCGACGTGCCGCTGATGGCGAGGATGGTCTCGACGACGGGCGCCTCGACGTCGGCCGTCGCCATGTTCTCGCCCGCGCGCGGGTAGTAGTAGAGCGTGCCCGCGGTCTTGTCGAAGTAGAACTGGCCGGCCGCGTTCAGGAGCTCGAAGGCGTTGTAGATCGTGTGCGTGCCGGAGACGCTGAAGCCCGCGCTCCAGCCGGGCAGCTGGGCGATCGCGCCGTACGGCTGCTGGAACAGGAGTCCCCTGAAGTTGTCCGAGGTCGTGACGACGTCCCTGACGCAGACGATGTTCTCGTTCCAGGTCGTCCCGTTGATGATCTCGAGATCGTCCTTGTTGGCGGCGATGGCCGGCACGTCGGTCGTCCGGTACTTGGCGCCGTCGCTGTTGCTGCCGCTGGCCCACGCCCAGCTCGCCTGCCCCGACGTGACGGAATACGTGCCGGTGCCTCCCTGCGATGTGACGGTCTTCCGGGTCAGCGACGCGCGCGCATCATTCACGTATAGATTTCTGAGCTTCGTCGAGCGGGCGAGCGCGGCCTTGTAGACGCTGCCGCTCGACACCGTCCAGCCCGTCACCTTCGTCGCGCCGTTCAGAACAGGCGTTTCGCCGGGGTAGGCCTGGTACACGATCCGGTGCCCGTTCGTCCCCGAATCCTGCGGACCAAAGGCGATCGTGCTGGCGACAGCGTGGTTTCCGCCGCGGAGATAGACCACGATGTCGGCGGTCATGCTGGCGTTGACGGTCCGCACGACGTCACGCGCTTTCGTGACTGTCAGGAAGGGCGCGCTCATGCTGCCCGGGTTACTGTCGCTGCCCGAGGGCGACACGTAGTACGTCGCCTGTGTCGGCGTACCGCCACCGGTGCCGGCGGCCCCGCCCCCTGTCGACCCGCCGCTCCCGCCGCCGGCCGACCCGCCGCTCCCGCCGCCGCCGTTCGCGCCGCCGCCGCCGTTCGCGCCGCCGCCGCCGTTCGCGCCGCCGGCGGCCCCGCCACGCTGGCCGCTGCCGGAAGCGCCGGCGCTCGCTCCGCCGATTCCGCCCCCGGCATTGCCCCCGCCGTTCGTGCCGCCGGCCGACGCGCCGCTGCCGCCGGCCGACGCGCCGCTGCCGCCCGTGACGCCGCCCGGCCCCGCGCCCGCGCCGCCGCCGCTGCCGGAAGTTCCCGCCGCGCCGGCGCCGCTTCCTCCGTGGCCGGCTGCTCCGACGCCCCCGGCGCCCCCGGCGCCCCCGGCATCGTCGCCGGAATGCGAGCTCGGCGCCTGACAGGCAACCGCCAGCAGCGCGGCGGCGACAGGCGCGATCCATGGACGGAACATCATCACGACACTTGGCGGCCGGCCCCGCCTCTTGTGACGGAAAGGCGCGGCCGCCACCCTGCGCGTCGCACGGGGAGGGCGCCCGCGCGGCGGGATTCGGGTACGCTCGGGGTTTGAGGTCCTGGCAGCGGTCTCTCGGCGCGTCTCTCCTGGCCGCAGCGGCCGTGACGGCGCCCTGGGCGGCGAACGCCACGACCGACACCGTGGTGCGGCTGGCGTACCAGGCCGACGAGCAGAGCGGCTGTGCGAGCGAGGACGAGCTGCGGCGGATGGTGACGAATCAGCTCGGGCACGATCCTTTTCGTCCCGACGCCGACCAGCGATTGGCGATCAGCATCGCGAGGACGGAGAGCGGTTTCCAGGGACGGATCGTCTGGACGGAGCCGGACGGACGAGCCGTCGGCGAACGGCTGCTCATCAGTCGTAGTCGCGGTTGCGAGGAGATCGCGGCGAACGTCGCGTTCGCTGTTGCGCTTCAATTGCAGCTGGTCGAGCGTGGCGCGGCGAATGATGCCGGCCCCGTCCCGAGCGACGAACCACCGGCGGTGACGACGGCGCCGACAATCGAGCACACGACTCCGCCCGCGGGAGGGCCTGCCGCGTCCGGCGAGGCGGCACCCGATCGCTTGCGGCTGGCGGTCGGCGCGGGTCCGGCCCTGGGGCTAGGCATGACGCCTCAAGCGACGGGGTTCGCGCGCCTGTTCGTCGTCGCGCGCTTTCGCCGATGGTCCGCCGAGATCGCTGGCGACGCGGCCCTCCCCGTGACGCAGGAGGAGGATGGCGCCGGGGTCGTCGTGAACGCGATCGGCTCGAGCGCGGCAGGTTGCGCGCACGTGTCGGTCGCGTCGGCGTGCGTGCTGGGCCGGCTGGGCTGGATTCGTGCCCGGGGAACAGGCGTCGGCCTGCCGAGCACGTCGTGGGGGCATTTCACCGAGTTGGGAGCGCGCCTCGCGGGAAGCCGTGAGCTGGGCCGTTTCATCCTGAGCGTTCACGCGGACGGACTGGTGATGCTCTCGCGCTGGAACGTCGTGTTGAACGAGGCGGTTTTCTGGCGCGTGCCGCGGCTGGGCGTTGTCGCGGGCGTGGACGTGGCGCTGCTCTTTTTCTGACAACAACTCCCGCGCCGGGTCAATCAAGCCCAGATGGGGAGTCATCTGCTTCTGGTCGCCCCTCCGCCGGCGCACATGATCCGGAAAGATCCGGTCCTGGAGGCGTACCAGCAGGAGATCTCCTATGTATTTCACGCGTTGCGGTGGCTGGGCGCGCGGCCTCAAGAGATCGAAGATCTGGCGCAGGAGCTGTTCATTGCGTTGCGTCGCTCGTGGCCGCATTTCGATTCTTCGCGTCCGCTGCGGCCCTACCTGTTCGGCGTCGCGTTCCGGGTCGTCTCGATGCAGCGGCGCAAGCGAAAGCGCGAGGTTACCTTTGCCAGCTTGGAGATCCGGGAGGGCGGACCGGGCCCCGACGACGCGTTGCAGGCGAAACAGGCCCGCGCTACGGTCATGCGCGCGCTCGAAAGGATTCCGTTGCGACGACGGGCGGTGCTGGTGATGCACGACCTCGAGGAAGTACCGATGAAGCAGGTCGCGGTGGCGCTCTCGATCCCATTGTTCACGGCCTATTCCCGGTTGCGGAAGGCCCGCAAGGAGCTGGAGGCCGCGATCCGCCGCACCGGCGGGGAGGCGAGCAAGCCATGAAGACACCCCCGCTTTCCCCCGAGCTGGAGGCGCTGCTGGCGCCGCACCGCGGGATCTTGCCGCTCGCGCCCTCGGTCGAGGCGCGCGCGCTCGCCCGCGCGGCCGCCGCGGAATCGCTGGAGGCGGGCGCCGCGCGCGTGATCGCTCGGCCGTTGTGGGCGTTCGCGGTCGCCGCCGGAATCGTGCTTGTCGCCGGCGCCGGCGCGTACGCCGCGCGTGGCTGGATCGGTGGCCCTCCGTCGCCGCGCCAGGTTCATGTCGCGCCGAGCAGCGCGCCGCGCGCGCCCGCCGTCGTCTCCGATCCGCCCGAGGCCGAGGCGCCGGCGACGATGACGCAGGAAACGCCACGCCGAAGGCGCATGGTGCGCAAGACGAGCACAGCGACGGCTGCCCCCACCAACGCCGAGCTGCAGCTCTTGCGGGACGCGCGCCAGGACGTCACGCGCGGCGACTTCGCCCGCGCGCTGGCGGTCATCGCGGAGCACGTCCGCAGGTTCAGAAACGGAGGCCTGGTCGAAGAGCGCGAGGCGTTGCGGGTCAAGTCCCTGGCTGGGCTCGGGCGTCACGAAGAAGCGCACCGCGCGGCGGCCCAGTTCCACGCCCGCTTCCCGCACAGCGTGTTCCTTTCCACCTTCGAACGCATGAACGAGGCGGATCGCTGACGACGCGCGGGCTCTCTTTCGTCGCCGCGCTGGTCCTGCTCACCGCCGCCTGCGAAGGCGGCAACATCGACGCCGGTCGGGATCTGCTCCCGGTCGACGAGCGCAACCCGGTCATCCTCGCGAACGACTCAGCGACGGACAACTGGTCCGGGGAATACGCCATGCTGCTCGCCAACTCCGGCGGACCGCCGCTGGCCGGGATCATCGTCAACCCGAGCCCGTACTGGCCGGACGTCGCGGCGAACGTCACCGTGTGGAACGACCTGGTCACGGCTGCACGCGCGAGCGGCCTGCGCAACATTCCCGACGCGACCGCTAGCGCCGCCGACGCGCTGGTCCGACCGGCGGACGGCGAGATCGACCACACGACGGCGAACGGGTCGGACGGCGCGCACCTGATCGTCGATCTGTCCGCGCAATTGAGCACGCCCCGGAGGCCGCTCGTGGTCGTCACGGGCAGCAGGTTGACCGACGTCGCCGACGCTTACCTCATCGACCACACGGTGGCGGACCGCGTGGTGGTCGCGTCGGCGCTGGGCAGCGCCGGCCACGGCGGCGGCGGCGGCATGGGTTGGCCCAACGGCGAGCTCGATGCCTGGGCGGACTGGATTGTCGGCCAGCGGTTCCGCTACATCCAGGTCAACGGTTATTACGACCAGCGCGGTGACGTGAGCGCCGCCAAGGCCGCCGACCTCCCCGCCAATCCGTTCGGCGACCGGATGGCGACGAAGAGCCCGACCGTCTTGCAGATTGCGATGTCAGCGGACCAGATCGCCCTGCTGGCGGTCGGCGTTCCCGGCTTCGCGACAGCGGCCGGGCGGGCGGTCGTCGACACGACCGCGGCGTTCGACCCGATGACGGGGCCGCCGCTCGCGGCGCAGGCGGACGGCTCGGTCTGGGTGGTGCCCAGCTGCGACGCGCCGATGGCGGGGGACCAGCTCTGGAAGATGCTGCTCGATCCGCGCACCTTCGGTCGCTGAAGAACGATTCACATGGGAACCCTGGGAGGGTTCCCAAACCCTCCCGCGATGATGCGCGGCGAGCAAAGCTCGCCGGCTCCTCACGCGCCGATTCCTGCTACCTGCCGTAGCCCGCGGCGACGATGTTGGCCTGCACGGCGTCGTCGGTGGCGTCCGACGGAAGTCCTTTCACGACGACCCCCTCGAACCACGTTCCGGTGCCGCCGTTGCTCCCGTCGCCGCCGGTGGCGAGGATGATCGCGCCTTGCTTCTTCTGCGGGCTGTAGCCCGGCGGGCGCGGGCCATAGGTGCTCGTGTTGGCGTTGAATTTCCACGCGAGCTTGCCGGATTGTGCGTTACCCGCCTTGAGCCCGAAGCAGCCCGAGCTGGTCATGCCCGCGGGGCAGCTGCTGGCCGTGGGCCCCTTCACCATGGCCGTGACGTAGTCCATGCCGGTGACGGAGGTGTTGCTGGGCACCTTGCCAGCGCCGTTCTCCCAGCCTTCGAACATGCCGTTCTCCAGGTCCGCGCCGACCCACGGTCCGGTGCCGCCGCCGCTCTGGCCGAACTGGGTGCAGTTGCCATAGTGGACGACCTCCATCGTGGCGTTGCCCTCGTCCCAGCCCGACAGCTCGGCGTTTCCGTAGCCGAAGCAGCAATACTGGCTGAAGCGTTTCGCATCGATCACCATGTACTCGGCTTCGGATTCGTCGCCGGTCGGCATCCCCCTGGTGGCATGGTTCCAGGCGTCGGTCGAGGAGCTGGCGGTGCCGTCGTAGGCGTTCTTCAGCGTCACCGTCGTCGCGTTGGTGACGGCGGCGGCGGTCCAGAACGGCTTGAAGTGGCAGTTGTCCGGGAACGAGTTGTCCGGGCAGTCGGCGGTGTTCGCGGCAAAGAACAGAGGCGAATTTGCCGCGATGGTCTGCGCGCTCGTGAAGGTGACCGTCGTCGAGCCCTTGGTGACCGAAGCTTTACCCGGAAGTTTCACGCCGGTCCGGTAGCCCACGTCGAGGCTGAAGGCCGTCTGGAAGACGCCGGAGACGGTGTGACCGCCCACCTTGATCTTCTGACTGGCGACATTGGCGGGTTTGGCGCCGTTATGCAGCCAGTACGCCCACCAGGTGACGCGGAGGTGGTTTGCGTTCGGCGACTGGTCGTAGATGACCGGAATGGTGCAGGTCGCGCCCGAGCAGAAGGAGTCCTGGGTGGCCATGTCGGAGAAGCCTCCGCTGCCGACCATGATGTCCTTGGTGGTGTTGTCCGACGATCGCTGGACCTGGTAGAGCGGGCCGGTGTACGCGCTGTAGAGCGCGCGAACCACGCTGTGCGCGGCGGAGCAGGGCGTACCGCCCGTCTGGTAGATGTCGCAAGGGCCGGTCGGGTTGGGACCGGCCGTGCCGGCCGCGCCGGTCGTACCGGCGGTGCCGGTCGTACCGGCGGCGCCCGTCGTCCCGCCGCGCCCGGCGGCGCCCGTCGTTCCGGCCACGCCGGTCGTCCCGCCGCGCCCGGCGGCGCCGCTCGTTCCGGCCAGGCCCGTCGTCCCGCCGCGCCCGGCGGCGCCCGTGGTCCCCGCATCGCCCGCTCCGGCGCTGCCGGTCGTTCCAGCCGACGCGCCCATGCCCCCGGTTCCGGCGGGGTCCGTGGTGCCCGCCGTCCCACCGGTTCCTACGTCACTCGATCCTGCGGCGCCGGCATCACCGACGTTTCCGCCGACTCCCGTCGTCCCCGCGGATCCAGCCGCTGTTCCACCCGCTCCGGGTGAGCCCATGCCTGGGCGATCTGGGACGCAGGCCTGCTGGAAAGCTGCTCCGAGAACCACAAGGCCGACGCCGAGCGCGGCCTTCCTCAATGCGGAAACGCCGGAAATTCCAATCATTGCCCGCTCAATTGGCGGCGAGGCGCGCCTTCTTGTTAACAAATGATCAGGGCGCGCTCCTTGCGAAGAAACCGAATGATTACCGCGGGAAAGCCGCGTCGCGAATATGTCAGCTTTTTTAACAAAATCCCCCGCCCGGGCCAGTTACTCGATGGAGGTTTTCGATGGACAAACCTGCGCCTCCCTACCTGTCCGTCGCGTTGCTCGCCGGCGCTGCGCTCGCCGCGTGCACGGGAAGCATCGGTCCGATGTCGTCGCGATCGGCGGGCGGCGCATCATCGGGCGGCAGCGGGGCCACGACGGGTATCGGGGGGACGGCGCCGGCGCCGGGGACCGGCGGTTCCCTGACCGGCCTCGGAGGCGACGGCGGGGGCCCGGGAGGCACGGGAGGCGCGCCGGTCGTCCTCGATTGCAGCGCGACCGCTCCGGGGCGATCACCGCTGCGCCGCCTCACGACGTACGAGTACAACAACACGATTCGCGATTTGCTCGGCGACACGACCAGCCCGGGCACCGCGTTGCCGGCGCAGGTCGACAGCAAGCAGAACCTGTTCGGGAACGACGCCGACGAGCAGTCGCCGTCGCCGCTGCTGATCGAGAAGTATCAGAGCGTCGCCGAATCGGCCGCGGCCCGCGCGACGGCGAGCACGACCGCGCTCGGCAAGCTGCACAGCTGTGCGAGCAGCGTGACCACCGCCAACGAAGAATCTTGCGCGCGGATGATCGCGACGTCGCTCGCGCCGCGCGCGTACCGGCGCGCCGTACCGACCTCCGAGGTCGACGAGCTGGTGACGCTGTACCGCAACGTGCGCGCGCTTTCGACGACGACCACGTTCGCGTCCGGGGTGGCGGCGATGATCGAGGCGATGTTGCAGTCGCCGGACTTCCTCTACCGCGTGGAGCTCGGCAAGGCCGTTGCGGGCAATTCCGCGGTGATGCGCGTCGCGGGCCGGGAGATGGCGACGCGGCTTTCGTACATGTTGTGGCAGACGATGCCGGACCCGGCGCTGTTCCAGGCGGCGGACGCAGGAATGCTGGACAGCAACGACGGCGTCCGCCAGCAAGCGCAGAAGATGCTCGACGATCCAAGGTCCCATCCGATGGTGGCGTTCTTCTTCGACAACCTGTTGCCGATCCCGGATCTGGCCGGACTGACACGCGACGCGGCCACATTCCCGAAGTGGTCGTCCAGCGTTGGCGCGGCGATGCGTACCGAGGTGCAGCGCGTTCTCGAGTACGAGATCTACGAGAACACGGCGCAGCTCGCACCGCCGTACGTCCCGGGAAGCTGGCCGGCGATCCTGACCACGCCCTACACGTTCGTGAACCAGGCGCTGTTCTCGTACTACGGAAGCTCGACGTTCGCCGCCGGCACCGCCGCCGTGACGGGCACGACGCTCACGAAGGTCAACCTGAATACGTCGCAGCGCCTGGGACTGCTGACGCTGGGCGGGATGGCGGCGGGCTCGACGATCAGCAGCAACACCAACCCGGTTCTGCGCGGCAGCTTCATCATCAACAAGCTGATGTGCCGCAACGTCGAGCTGCCCGTCGGGTTCACGCCGATGCCGCCCGATCCGTACAGCGGCAAGACGGCGCGGGAGCGCTACTCGAAGCACTCCGCGGCCGCGGTGTGCGCCAACTGCCACCAGTACCTCGATCCGCTCGGCTTTCCGTTCGAGAACTACGACGCCGTCGGCCAGTATCGCGCGAGCGAGCACTGGACCGACCCGGCGACGGGCATCGCCTACGACACGCCGATCGACGCGAGCGGCTCGGTGCCGGGCGTGAGCGGCACGGCGAAGAACGCGATCGAGCTCGTCCAGCTGCTCGCGACGTCGCCCGACGTCGAGAGCTGTTTCGCGTCGCACTGGATGCGGTTCGCTTACGGGCGATCCCTGGCGGACGCCGACGGCTGCAATCAGCAGACGCTCGTCAACGCGTTCAAGGACGGCGGCTACAACGTCAAGCAGCTGTTGCTCGCCCTCACGCAGAGCGACGGCTTCCTCTACCGCCCCGCGCAATAGGAGAGATCAGCCATGACGCGGTTCAAGCTCAGTCGTCGGACGGTCATCAAGGGCGCGGGCACGATCGCGATCGCGCTGCCGTGGCTGGAGGTGATGGGGCAGGGGCGCCGGGCGCGCGCGCAGACCACGCCGGTGCCGCTCAAGCGGTTCGTCACCGTGTATCAGCCGGGCGGCGCGGTTCGCAGCGGCGCCAACGGCGACAAGTACACGCCCACCGGCAGCGAGACCTCGTTCACGCTCTCACCCATCCTCATGCCGCTGCAGCCGATGCAGAGCCGGATCATCGTGGCGGACGGTCTGAACCTCACCTGCGGCGATCAATCCAAGTACTCGGTCGAGCAGCACCAGGGTGGTTCGGTCGGCCTGTTCACCGGAGCGATCCAGCAGGGGTCCGGGAACTATCCTCCCAAGATGTATCCGTCGATCGACCAGGTGTTGGCGACGCGGCTGTCGACCGGAAAGGCCTACGGCAGCCTGCAGTTCGCGGTGCGCTGGGCGACGGGCAAGTCGCACGGGAAGCTGTCGCCGATGAACGCCCTCTACTTCTCGGACAGCGCGCCCATTCCGCCCCGCCTCGATCCCCAGGACATCTTCAACACGTTGTTCGGCAGCATCACGGGCGGTACGGGGGGGACGGGCGGAACGGATCCGAACGCGCTGGCGCAGATGCGCAAGAAGTCGATCCTGGACTTCGTCGACAAGAAGTACGACGCGCTCAAGGGCAAGCTCGGCACGGACGATCGCGGGCGGCTCGATCAGCACCTGACGCAGATCCGCGACCTCGAGAGCCGCATCGTCATCACCACGACGCCGCCCCCGCCGTCGTCCGTGTGCAAGCAGCCCACCAAGGTGGACACGACCGGGTACAACCCGACCAGCTCGCTCAACGCGGACGACAACGGCGCCGTCAAGGACACCGCGACCGACATGAAGATCCCGGTCGTCGGTCAGTTCATGATGGACATGCTCGTGATGGCGCTCGCCTGCGACAAGACGGGCGTCATCTCCCTGCAGTGGACCGACACCGAGGCGAAGCACACCTTCCCCTGGCTGAATCTTCCCGAGCACCATCACTTCTACCAGCACGACGGCGGCTTTCGGCCCACCGAGTGCACTGCGATCCAGACCTGGTACTCGCAGATGCACCTGGCGCTGCTGCAGAAGATGCAGGCGGTCGACATGGGCGGTCACTCGCTGCTCGACGAGAGCGTGGTCTTCTTCGGCAGTGAGCTGGCGGCACCGGACTCGCACGCAAAGAACAACATGCCCGTCCTGCTCGCGGGCGGGAGCGCCGGGACGTTACGGACCGGGCGCTGGATCAAGTGCGGGGGCGTGCCTCACAACCGGCTGCTCACGTCGCTGTTCAACCTGTTCGGCGACACGCGCACCAGCTTCGGCGACGCGCGCCTCGATTCGTCGTCGCTCAAGAGCCCGAGCCTTACCTGACAGCGTCGCCGCTGTCGCGAAATGAACGGCCGCGAGGCAACGCCGTCTCGAACGCCGTGACCGGCGACGACGCGGTGGCGTGCGCAGGCGAGTCCGACGCGTTCGAGCGGCGCGCCAGGACGGCCCCCGCCGCCGTGCCGAAGGCCGAGGCGAGCGCGGCCGCGACCAGCAGCGTGGTCCAGGAGGGGCGACGTGAGGGCGCCTTTTCCGCCCTGGCGGAAGCCGAAGAGGCGGCCGCGAGCGCGGCGCGTGCTCGCACGAGCGCGCGCGCGCGCACGGCGTTGGGCACTGGCGTCAGGGTCCGGACGTGTTCGAGAAGCATCCGCACTTCAGGCCCGACGTCGTCATCTTCGCATCCGCCGTCCGCGCATCCCGCGTCGGCGCAGGAACCGAGCTCAGCGGCCGCGTCTGGGCGGACGTCTGTCGGGCGCGAAGCCGGGGCGGAGTGAACGAGGCGAAGGTGCCGCATGCGATCTTTCGATCATTGGCGGCAGCGGCCGTTGTTTGTTCAAAGAAGATCGTTGCAACGAGGTGAGAGCCACACGCACGCGTCAATAGATGTAAAGCAAACGGATCCGGACGCTGTACATGTGATTCTTCCACTGCGTGACCATCAGATCGCTGGGCAAGAAATCGGCTTGCGCGTAGTTGCCGACGGCTTTGATGTAGAGGTGTCCCAGCGGCCGATATTGAAGCGCGCCGAACCCTTGAAGCTGGGAGGTGAAGTTGTTGGCGGTGCTTCCCGGGGCGAGGAACTGGTCGGTTTGTGTCGTCCAGTTGGCGCCCGCGCCGGCCAGCCAGTGGTCCGTGAATCTGACGTTGGCGAAACCGCCGATGCTCTTCGTGGTGAACGAATTCTCCAGCACCGGCCGGGCGAAGGCATCGGTGTCGTCCTGCTTGCCGATCGCTGCATTCGCGCCGAATTCCAGGATGGGAGCGATCACGAACTGGACGGACGCGCCAACGCCTTTCTGGAAGCGAGCCGGGACCGGGTCCTTCTTTTGCCCCGCGCCGGGGTCGAGGGTCTGCGTGGTCGCCGTGCGCTTCTGATACTCGCCGGCGATCCTGAACTTGAACCAACCGACGTCGAAGATCAGCGTCGGGCGCCCGCCGAGATAGTTCCACGGCGTATCGCCGGTGGCGTTGTCCGAGCGGTAGTTGTCGGTGCCGAGCTTGGCGAGCAACTCGAAGCGCAGGAATTCCGTCGGATACAGGTGTAAAGCGATGTGTCCGACGGCCAGGCCGTCGCTGGGCCGGTACTGGAGGTAATTCACGCCGTAGAAGGTGGGTGCCTCCAGCTTCGGGGTGGTGAAGGGGTCGACGCCGAACATCCCGGCGCCCAGACGCTCGAGGGTGTACTGCTCCATTCCCATCCCGAGGTGGTAGACCTCCCACCCCTCGAACCGACCGACCTTGATATCCCAGGCGTTCCAGGCGCCGACTCGAATCCAGAGGTCGTCGGTCGAGAAGGTTCCCGTGGTCAAGCAGATGCTGTTCGCGGCCTGGCAGAGATTGCCCACCAGCTCGGCCTGCGCCTGCGCAAAGAAGCGGCCGCTCACGTAGGCGGGCGTCAACCGCAGGACGCCGCGGCCTTGCTGAAACAGGAGGGTCGAATTCGGCTGCTGCGGCGTGCCGCGGATCAGCCATTCATTGCCGCTGTCGATCCAGAAGGTCCCGGAGACGCCCAGCCCGCTGCGGGTGTTGTGCGGCCACTGCAAGCCCTGGAAGTCCGGCTCGAGCCACAGTGACCCGCCCTCGATGCCGCGCAAACGGCCTGGGAACGTCTCGGGCCCCATGTGCTCGAGGAACGCGGCGGGGGCTTCCGCCGCGGTCGCCTGGCCGCTCGTGTCGGCGGCGGCCGGCTTCGCTTCGGGCTGGGCCTTGGCCTTGGGTGGAGGCGCCAGCGCTTCTTCCTCCTCCTGGCTCGACTCGTCGGGCTCCGCTCCCTTCGCGGCCCCCCCGAAGGCAAGCGAGATCGAAACCGTCGCGAACGCGACGAGCCGGCGAAATTTTCCCCCTGCGGTGCTGATCATCGGTTTGTTTCTCGTTCCTTTCGCGGACGAACTCTGTTCGAAACCCTGCAGCCGTCAGAAGCTCGGGAGCGGGACGGTCAGGCTCTTGATGTCCGCGTAGGCGGCTTCGATCCCCGCCATCGACATGACCGACTGCGGGTTCGCGGCGGGCGTATCGGTGATCGTGTTCGTGCCGGCCTGGTTCTGCGCCACGCTCGCGCCGCCGCCGGTTCCGCCGCCGCCCTGCGCCGCGGTTCCCCCTGTGCCGCCCGCGCCCGTCACGCCTCCCGTCCCGGCGTGACCGCCGTTGCCCGCCGTCGTGTCCGGCGTCGCGCTCGGGCCGCAGCCGGCGGACATGCCGATGAAACAGCCGGTCGCGACGGAGAACGGCGCGGACCAGAAACGCTTCACGCGGTTCCCGCCCGTGCGCACAGCCTGGCGCGAGAATGGCGACACACGATCCCTGTCATTGGCGTGGCCGGGGCGGCGTTGTCAGAAATTTCCGCGCCCGACGCGCGCGGTCGCGGCCTGCGCGGCCACCGAAAGCAGTTCCGATGCGGCTACGGCGCTCGCGCGCTGGTCACGGCGGCAGGCGCAGCGTCGCCCATCCGTGGGCCGGCACGCCGAACTGATACAGCGTCTGCGAGAGCGCGCTGCCCACCCCGACGATCGTCGTCTTCGCCGCGGTGCCCTTGTTGTAGACCTGCACGACGATGGTGCCGTCGGGATTCTTGAAGGCGACCGCATCGTTGGTGCCGCTGGTGCCGAGGCGCGTGGCCCCCACCGCGATAGAGGAGGAGTAGTGCAGGAAGGCGTAGTAGGCGGCCGTCCGGGTGAGCTTCTTCGCCGTGCGGTCGACCACCAGGAGCGCATCCTGGGGCCAGTTGTCCAGGCTCTTGCCGATGGTGTCGAGCACCATGTTCCAGGCGTTGTACGAGTTCACCCCTGCAACGATCCAATCTCGGATGAGCTGCCAGCTCTCCTCGCCGTATGCATGGTCGTTCGGCGGCATGTTGGGGTTGTACTGACTCTTCTTCCAGTAGGGCGTGTCGAAGTTGTAGTTGCCGCAGGTGTGCTCCGTTTGCATGACGGTAGCTTTGGCCGCCAAAGTAGGCACGGCGGCTTGCAGGTTCCACTGCACGCCGAAGCCCTTGACGATCTTCATGACTTCCGCGTCGGCGGCGGTCGCCTTGGCGATGTTGGTATCGTCCGGATCCTTCGACATGGTCCCGCACCAGATCTCGGCGGTGATGTTTCGCTCGGCGAAGACGGGCGCCATGTACGTCTTGACGTAGCTGATGAAGAGCGGGCCGGTCCAGCC
>Ga0070673_100000452_pt1 | contig 21770 bp, 22 predicted proteins | sample KBSM23metaG_FD_65342 | JGI IMG/M metagenome (GOLD analysis project Ga0070673, IMG submission 65342) | Miscanthus rhizosphere microbial communities from Kellogg Biological Station, Michigan, USA - KBS M2-3 metaG | ecosystem: Host-associated > Plants > Roots > Rhizosphere > Soil ... | reverse complement strand
GCACTGGTTCGAGTCTCATCTCGCCTTCAACCCCCCTGTCTCCACGTTGAGGAATTGGAGTGGTTGAATCTTTATTTCTGACAGTCGCAAGTTTTTATAACAGATTTTAGCGCTGCCTATCGCGATGGTTGTCCGGAATATAGAAGACGACCTTCGAGGGTGAGGCTCCCTCCTCAGACTGCGCCATTTCTACGTGCTCCTTTGGTTTCCCATAGACATAATACCAGAGTACGATTTCTAGAGGGCCAAGCGGCCCATTTATCAAACGGCGTCGCAACGACGGTCGATAGGCTTTGTCCTGAAGTAGGTGTCGAGCAAGCTGTCGAATCTCAGCCGTCACCTTATTGGGAATTCCCTTCGGACGGTCCGGACCTGAATGGCCTGGGGGGCCTAGAGGATAATGATTCATGAGTGGCCTTTTCTAAGCGTTTGTTTATTGCACCAATTATTATAGCAGCAGCATTGTCATAACCTTACTGGAAAATATGGTCCTTGCGGGTAGAAACTGGAGACAACCCCATCACCGAGATACTCCTGGATGCGCACCTCATCTTGGTACCGAGGATGGTACCTTCGCGGCGATCTCCGGCCAGCCCGCCGCTGGCTTTTGACGCTGATAAATTGAAATTTAAGTGCTTGTTTTGGTGGGCCGTGTAGGGTGCGAACCTACGACCCGCTGATTCTCAGGACGAGCTATCAGAAGGAAAGATAACCGGCATGGCAGGGGGCTTAAAAACCATTGGCCACATTATGGTCCAAGTGTGTAAACCCATACTCCGGTGGTCTGCGACCCGTCATTCCGGTAGATCACAGCCAACCATTACGGTTGCAGTCGGTCATCTATTCCGATAACGGTTACCAAAAGCGGCGAGACTATGCAGTCGTTTGTCTACTGCTCATACTTCTCGACCACCTCCGGTGGACGCACCTGCGCCTCGTTCGGATCACCGCCTGTTTCGCGAAGGGCTCGACGTTGACGCAAGAAGTCCCAGCACTGATCTAATTCGACATTCAGTTTCGCTAAGCGCGCACGATCCGCGGCGGTGAGAGAACCATGTGCGTAGAGTTGATGCTCCTCAGACATGAGGTTTTGAATATGATTCAGGACCGGCTGATCTTTCGTTTGATCGTCCATGACATTCCCTCCCGATAGAATATGCGTGTGTTGAGCAGATACTGCTCGAGGACAAAGGGCAGACGTGAATCGAACGATGGTTCGCGCTTTGAACTGGCCTCCATGTGCGCAAGGACACCCCGAGGTTTATCATGTGATCACGATGCGATGGAGATCATCGGCGGTCAGCTCGATCTCAGCAGCCCCAGGTCAGCAACATCAGTCATGGCAGTTGCCAACGGGTACATGGTACTTATCTCTCTTTCGGCGTTTGTATTTAGAGTCGAAAGACGGTTTGCCTGAAGAACATCTCTCCTTGATGCTTTTAGGTACGCTGCACTCGCTGTTCTGAAAGTGCGGCCAATCGCCTCATCGATGATTTTTATCCAAGCGAGATCTGGGTTCTCCCCGATCTTCTGCCGAGGATGAACTACTTTTACCTCATTTCGCTCCCCCTCGGCGAGCCCCTTGTCTCTTCTGTTTGTCCTGCTTGGCCTGCTCGCGCACATTGTTTGCCGTAGTGGACATTGGAACTTCCCTGGCTCGTACCAATCAAAAGAAGAATTGCAGTGATCACACCTCTGAAGTCCCTGCCGTTCTTTTTGAGGTGACCCTTGCCCCCTTTGTTTTCATTGAAGACACCAACGGGAACTCCTCCCTCTCAGAGCATCGACTCACTGAAACAAGAGATCAGCAGCCTGGTGTACCACCGAATCTCGTACGTTGCAGTCACGCCTAATGACCATGAAACTCCTTCCTTCTCTACGTATTGCTTATCTCGAAAGAAAGTGTGTCACTAGTAGCGTGCCTTGCCAGGCTAATAGATAAAGTCCACTGAGAGCTCTAGTTCCATGGCGCGCCAAATGTGCATCTCTACCTCCGGCGTCCAATACTGCTCTGGCCCGTTCGGAAAGAAAATTCCATACTCCTGAGCCGGCATCAGCGCCCGCGCGAAGTTGGCCACTTCATCCGCAGTGCCCTCGCTAATGCCCAGGCTCCGATTTGTGAGCATCGTGAAGAACGCGCCCATCTCAACCTCCACAGTTCGTCGATCTCCGCGGTTTTCGGCGTCCCGTGCCAGGGTCAACCTCTTCAGGTACGAGGTAAAGTCGAAAGTGGGATCGTTCGTTTTGAAGTAAGAGCCCAGTGCGTTCATGATGTCGTCCACCCAAGTGGTCGGAACCGGAACAACCACAGTTGTCAGTGCGTTGTCGCCAGAGGCGGGCTGCCCTCCCATGAATTCGGGAACGCCAGCTCCAGGCAAATAAGCCGCCGCATCTGCGGATAGCGCGGGGAGCCCGCAGATCAGCGCCAGCGATGTGAGGATGACCATCCGTCCTATGAATAGAAAGGTTTGCATAGCTCGCCCTCCCTTGTTACTCAGGGCCTTCGTGTTTGACGCGTCGTCGCGAGGCCGCCACGATGAAGCGCGCGAATAAAATTAGGGCTTAAGAGAAAGTCTGGCGTTGGAGCGGCGGAGACTGGAGAATCTGTCGCGCTAAGTAAGATTAGGAAACGCGAGGGATGGGGCAGCCAGCGGGGCTGAAACGTCTCGAATTCATTGTGCGCGCAAAGGAGCAGCTGGGTCAAGCGGCATGTAAATGAATTCCAACGAGTGAGAGCCCGCTGAAAGACTGTCGTTCGAGCCACGTCCAACCTCACCCCAGCGCCGGTCCTCCCATCCAGTCGATCGCAGCATGGGACTGACCTGTGACCCGAGTCGACAAGGCGGCACGCAAGGGCAAAGGCCCAGGGGAAAGCGGCTTGGGAGAGCACGAATTATGCGTAGCTAGAAGTAAAGTGCATGCCCTTAGCGTCGTCCAGCAAGGGGATAGTCAAAATCGCGACAGAGCTTCATCCCGATATGAGTGACTCAGGAGGGTGCTCTGCGCGATGATCAATCATCTCCATCTCCCGAGCCGCCAATCGCGGAGAGCGGTGCGCACGTGCCTCTTCTCTGCCAATGCAGCGCGGACGACATCGGCCCGCGAATCTGGACAGGAAGCGGCTCTTGAGCTCGTCGCGGGCGCGGTTACCAGGGAAATAATAAACATGAAATGCACATTGACTAACTCTCTCGCTACGAGTAGGGTGAAGGCATGACGTACTGAGCCACGCTGACGTTCCCATCTCTCGCGCCGTCTGATTCCTCCTCACGCGTCTGATTCCAGTCTCCGCCGCTTCCTACGCCAGAGCGCTTCTGCATCGATCATTGCCACCGTCATGACTGTCTCACTGAAAGAGCCACCAGATGAACTGCCTGCGTTGCCACGGCCTGATGGTGCCGACCACGTTGGAAGATGTCGAAGGCTCGGCCCGCTGCTTCAGCGGTTGGCAATGCCTCCTATGCGGCGAGGTCACGGATGCGGTCATTACCGCCAATCGAAAAGATCACCACGAACCGAGGCGCTATGAGCCGCGACTGCCAGGTCATCTCAATCGCACCACATAGCTCGAAAAGGAAGGAACAACGCCATGAAAACCAAGTTGTTGGAGCGCTGCATCATTGTGACCTACCTGGTGGTGACGGTCACTGTGCAGAATTGAAGGTCGTAGAAATTCCGACTGAAGTGGAGTCGAAGATCGAGAAGCACAGCGGTGGGGCGGAATGTGTAAGTGAAACCCATCGTACCTGGAACTGACGCGGTCAACGGTGCGGATGCTCGCAGGGGTTGACCTCCACCTGCTTAAGAGCTGCAACGAGAGGGAGGTGACAAGTGGAAAGTATGCTGTGGATTGTCGGTGGGATCATTGCAGTTTCGGTGGCTATTCTCTTAGTGCCCGTATTGGTGGTCGGGACGTGGTTTGTGGTCATGACCGTGATCATGGGGATCGCTGACGGGGGCCTATGGGTGCTGGACCGAGGATGGAAGAGGCCGGCCCGAATGAGTCGCTCGGAGGCGACACGGGTGCGGCCTGTTAAAGTCTCAGGCACGAACGGTGACACGCCATCTGTTCTTCTAGGACGATTGGTCCGAGAAGTTTAACCTGTGTTTAGGAAGGCAGCCACCGGCATTCGAGCATAAATATCCTGCTTAGTCGTTCCAGCCCAGTACGTCGGACTCGCGGACGAGAACGAGTTCCTCACCGTCCAGATCGATTGGGGTCGTTCCATATTTCTCGTAGAAGACCTGATCGCCCGGTTTGAGGACCGTAGGCTTGAAGACCTTTTCCTCTTTCCTTTTGGGTGTACTTCCCCACTTCTTTTCCGGTGTTTCCCAGCGCCCCTCCCCCACTGCCAGCACCTGTCCTTCTACAGGTTTCTCCTTGGCCGTGTCGGGGATGAACACCCCTCCGGCGGTCTTTTCCTTAACCTCCGACGGGTCGATCAGTATCCAATCCTGTAACGGTTGAATTCCCATGGTGATTCTCCTCCTTTGATGCTGATTATAGAAATCTTCGTTCTATTTTGGTTCTTCCGGAATTAGCATGGGTAGCCTGTCCCCTTTTGTATGGTTGTGTCCTGTTCCATTGCTGAACCCTCCTCAGGTGGCTGCAGCGTCATCAGAGGCTCTGACCCGTTTGAATAGAGGACGACGGTGGGAACCTCCCCCCTCTCATTTTGAATGAAGTGGCTCTTTCGGCACCCGCGTGAGAGCAGTGGAGACTTGAGAATCGGTCGCGTCAGGAAGTGATCAGGCGGCGCGAGAGATGGGAAAGTCAACGTAGGTCAGACCGTCTGGTTCCTATATTATCCCTTGAGACAATTGCGGTCTGGTCAAAATTGCTCATACAATCTGACGGAGGAGTGCCGTTCCGGCCGCCTGCCGTTTCGGAAGCTTATCCAGCACATTGACGATCTTATCCAACCACCGACCGCGGCGGCCGCAAGCCGCGGTCGCGCAGATCGCAAAGTACAGCGCCCCAACTCTTCGTGGATTCGCGGGAAGCAGTGCTTGACCTGAGAGAAGTAAATGGTTCTATGGACCGGCTCTGTGCACATGTCGATACGAGAATCCGTACGGTGAGCCGTATTGACCAGACGGTCTGAGCCAAGGGCGTAAAGGGTTATAGCTGCCTACTAGGCAGTAAGAATATGGGGCAATTGCTCCCAGCAGGGGCGACTAATTTCCCACCAGCAATATAAGGAGATGGCGATTATGTTTAAGGGAACAGTGGTGGTTGCATGGTGATGCAGGACGCGAACGTTCCGCCGTCTCGGCTACTCCTCGTTGATGATGATCCCTCATTGCTCCTTGTCCTGTCACGGACCCTTCAGATCGGGTTGGATCATTGCACGGTCGATGTGTGTGAGTCAGGGGTGCAGGCATTGGACCTCGTGAAGGCATACATCTATGATACGATTATTAGTGATGTGACGATGCCAGGTATGAACGGCTGGCAATTCCTAAGGGCGGTCAAGCAAGCGCGGCCCGACACGCCTGTCTTCCTGATGTCGGGCATCGCAGATCGTGCCGTCATGAGGGAAGCGTTTGAAGCCGGGGCCGCGGGCTTTTTTGCCAAGCCATTTGACCCGAATGAATTTGTGAGGACGGTGAGGGAATGCATATAGCGGAGACAGAAGCACCATTCTAATTACGATGCTGTAGGGCTCTAAGAGGGGCTGTAACCGCTGAGTGAAACCGTCGTTTAACTGTCCAGAACGCGCGAAGAGATGTCAATCCCAACCCTCTGATGTAGGCAGCGACTCTGATGGCGCGCATAAGAACGCTTACCGCCCCGTTCGACCCCCACGCCTTTCTCTCAAAAGTTGGCGATGGAAAAACGCTCCTCAGACCCCTCAAGGACCAAATCATGTTCTCGCAGGGAGATGCGGCGGATGCCGTGTTCTATATCCAGGAGGGTAAGGTTAAGCTGACCATCGTCTCCCAACAGGGAAAAGAGGCGGTGGTTGCGATCTTGGAGCCGGGGAGTTTCTTCGGGGAAGCCTGTCTCGCAGGGGAGCACGTGCGTGTAGCCACCACGACAGCAATTGAGAAATCCACTATTGTTCGGATTGCCAAACAGGCGATGATCAACCTTTTGCATGAAGAACCTAGCTTTTCGGAACTTTTTATCTCCTATATGCTCTCCCGCAACATTCGCATCCAGGAAGACTTGGTGGACCACCTCTTTTCTTTAATTCAAGCGAGAAGCGACTCGCCAGGATTCTATTGTTATTGGCCCACTTTGGCAAAGAAGGGAAACATGACGCGGTCATTGCCAAAATTAGCCAGACAACGCTCGCCGATATGGTTGGCACTACGCGCTCTCGTGTGAGTTTCTTTCTCAATAAGTTCCGCAAACTCGGCCTTATTCAGTACAACGGCAACATACATGTCCACAGCTCCCTCCTAAATGTGGTCCTCCACGACTAGGCCACACGTTACCTAATTGCCTAGGAGATGGCTTTTACTCCGTTCCGAACACTACACATGATAGAGCTCAGTAGGTAAAATATTGGACTTGATCCCAAAGTAAAATGTTTATTACATTTCTCCGAAACTTTTCTGGCCTATCGCAATCGATATGCTATGAACGACGAAGATACTGAATCCAAAAGGGGTGGCGGTACTTCCTGTAAGCATCCGACGCTGGCGCTCATCACAACCGCTGGAGGCTATCTGACGGGAAAGTATCGGTGTACCGACTGCGGCGAGACGTTCAAAGTGCCCAGCAATTCAGCAGGTAAGGGCATCCCACAAAGGTAGGCTTGGTGTACGATGTGGGATTTCTGTAAGTGCCCTTATCGGAGTGGGATACGGATTGGCTTGGTTAAATAAGTCTCAAAGCCAGCCCTCGCAACCAAACTGTGAAGAATTAAGGCCTTGGCTATTTAAGTAGCCAGGGCTTTTTTATTTGGCGGGTTCTGATACATAGCACAAGACTTGACCCCATCTATTCGAGAAGCCCGCCGTCGGCAACGCTCTCGTTTGCTGCTCGCAACCGAACGGCGACGTCGTCATTGATTTGTGAAGACGGGAGCCTCTGGCCGCAAGTGGAGGATCAAGGCGGTGCAGATGAGACCGAAGCCCAGGCGCGGCGCGACGAGTGCAACCAGCATCGCGGTGGTAAAGCTCGCAAGGACGACGAGTGATCGGCGCCTCGCCAAACGCCGTGTGCGCAGGGACACCTGCGTGACGTCCGCGCGGGCCAATACTTCGCGCTCAAAGACGTTGTAGGCGATGTCGATGCACACGAACAGCCCTGCGTAAAACACTACCGGGGACGACGCGAGCTGGGTGCGCGCAATCCATGCGGTCGCAAAGGGCAAGAGCGACACCATAAGGAGATGGGCAAAGTTGATCCATATCAATCCCAGCGTCGGAGGACCTACGAACCGCATAAGGTGATGATGGTTGACCCAAATAATGGCGATGAACAGGTAGCTTACCGCATAGCTGATGGCCGTGTGCCACAGAGGTCAGAGAGCCGAGAATACCGGCTCGTCGGGTGCCTTGAGCTCCAGTACCATGATGGTCACAATCACCGCGAACACCGCGTCCGAGAATGCACTTAGGCGCTCCGCGGTTGTCTTTTCTTTACGCATAGCGCTCTGGCCGTTCGACTCAAAGGAGGTCCTTTGCGTCTGCTAATTCCGGCCCTTGCCTTGTCTCTCGCGGACGTTTGCCCGTGGGTCCACAGGTTGATCCTCACGCGATATCGGCGTGGCGGTCGGCTGGATGCCTTGATCTTCGTCCTCTTTCATGGCTCCCACACTCGATGTTCGGACGCCGGTATGAGGAGTTGGAATCGATCTTGTAACCGATGAAGCAGAGGCACCCCGGGGCTTCTTCCGATGTCCGGACTTTGAACTGTCCACAGGTCATGGGTTCAATGCCTAGCGGCATGATGCTCGTCTGGTCTGACCATATTGGAGGTTCCTTCTTCCCCCGCAAACACCACTAAAGCCTTCACAGGTGCATCACCAAGATTTTTGCCGTTATGCCAAGAATTCGTACCCTCTAAGAATCCCTGTCCCTCGCTAAATACCTGTCGAGATCCATCTTCAAACTCGATGGTCAAGGTGCCTTGGAGGATGTGCACATAGGTCGGAACGGGGTGCATATGACGACCGCTCTCTTTCCCCGGTTGAATTTGTATGACGACGGCCGTTATTTCCGGTTTGTTGCTATGAGGATATTCAATCCGCTGTCCCGAGATTGTTGTATTACCCTTCATGACCGGGCTCACGCTCACATCGGACTCCGTCGCTCCCGCGACGCTGATGCAGAGAACACACATGCTGACTAATGCGCTGACCTGCTGTCTCATGATCCGACCTCCTTCGTGTAATCACATATTTGCATGGAGACACTTGGGCTAGCAGTATAGCTTTTTGATGCAGAGAGTGCCCGTCGTATCATGAACAAAGCTCGAAGGTGCAAACAGCCTCAGTTCAGCACGGGGATCAGCCGTGCCTAGCCCGCGAGGGCCTATTATACGGCGAGGTCCGTCGTGAGCGGGATCACAATCGGGGGAGTTAAAAAATGATTGAAGCCTTTCTCCGCAACCAACGTTGACGAATGAAAGGCCTTGGCTATTCAGTAGCCGAGGTCTTTTTTATTTGGCTGGTTCTGATACATAACACAAGACTTGACCCCATCTATTGAAGGCGTCGGCTACACTGCCGCGCATGGTGCTTAGCGAAATTCGAACACGATCTATCATCATGTTCGTCATTGAATCATTGAAAAGTGGGGAGAACGCTACTGGTCATATCGACTCGAGGAATGGATCCAAGGGTTACCATCAGGCCTTACCCTCGAAGATGTGAGTGTCATGTCTTCGTAACGTGATTGCAGTGCGATGAACCGGCTGAAAGTCAGGAGGTTGTATGGACAGCGACGAGCTTGATGCCCTAGATGAACATGAGGTAGAGTTGTCGGATTATGGCAACTGGCTCACGCTCAATCTTGATTTGTCCAGAGATATGAGCCTCTGATGCCTTGAGCTTTTCCGTTGGCAGACCATCAATCTTGGGTTCCTGAAAACCGAGAAGCTGAAGGCCAGCAAGATCCACTTTAGGCTTGATTTTAGCCATGGCTTAAAGGCTGAGCGAAACTGGAATATCAAAGGTCAAAAGTTAGTAGGTTCAACCCCTCTACGAGCCCGATACGCATTCAATGACAACTTATACGAAGGGCCATAGGACGCAAAGCTGTAACTCAGTCACTCACTGCGTCCCCTTTTGCATCCTATGAAGGATTCGATTTTAGATCGGTGGAAGCTCCGCGAATTAACGCTACAAGTATCCGTCTCGATAATACCTCCTTATATTTTAGATACACAACGCCAGGCCGAAAGGGGGAAGCGGTTGCCATCAGCCGTTTAAAGAGGCCCCGGCCTTAAAGACATAAGCATAATCTGATAGGGTGCAAAACTTAGTTGGCTCCATCTGATTATCTGTTTTGATACTTCCGCTCCGCGTCTCTCTCATAAAAACCAGAATCTTGCCGCAGGGATTGTAATTGTTGAACATCCTACGTGGCACGACACTTGTGTGTCATTGATTGTCTTGCAACATCTTTTGAGCGCGACCCAGTGATGTACCTGTGGTTCGCCTCAGTCGGCAGCCCCTTCATAGAAATTACGGATTGATAATCTAAAGGAGAACATTCATGGGACTTCATAGTCATTCGGTTACTGGAAATCAGGGGCGCATATTGATCGTGGATGATGAAGCCCACGTGCGAAAGCCGATCAGGCTCATACTGCAGGCCGCGCAGTACACCGTGGTGGAGGCTGAGGATTGGGAGCAAGCGATTCAGCTTCTGCAGTCCGGAGATAACCCTCTGCTCGTTGACACTATTCTATGTGACATCCGTATGCCAAAGATTAATGGGACGGAGGCCGTTCAGTATTTTCGCGACCAGTTTCCTTCCGTCCCTGTCGTGATCTTGACGGGTTACCCTGACGTTGATTTGGCAGTGTCGCTGTTGAAACAAGGCGTCGTGGACTATTTGGTCAAGCCCGTCGGGGAAGAACAACTCTTAGAAGCAATTAAGAAGTCCGTCAGTCGCCACGTCATTTTGAAGGATCAATTTGCAATATGAAGAATGAATTTGCCATGTACTAAGTCCGCAGAAAATAACAATGGAATCACCGTCTGGAATCAAGCGGCCTGTCGGCCTCTACGCCTCCGCTCCGGTTTGGACCGTTCCGCCTTGTGTGCTGATCGTTGATGATGATCCGGACATCCGTCAGGCGCTCGGCGACATGTTGCACGCCGAAGGATACAGGATTCATGCGGTGGCTAGCGGGCGGGAAGCGATTGCTCAGGCTAGTGAAGTATTCTACGGTGCCGTACTCCTGGACATTGGCCTTCCAGATCTAGACGGGCACGCCGTGCTCCGGTCCATCAGGGAGGTGGATCCGGCCCTGCCCGTGATCATTCTGACGGGTCATGTCACCGAGCAGAATACTATTGGTCCCTTGAATAAAGGGGCGCTCGCCTATGTCACGAAGCCGTATCGACCCGCTGAGATTAAAGCGCTCATCAGACGGGCAATCGAGGTCCGTGCTCTGGCCGTAAAAGCCGAATCGGTCGAGGGTGCGCTGACTGAAAGCCAGGAACGATTTCAGTCGGTCATACAATCCTCGTCCGATGGCATTGTCCTAGCCGATGATGAAGGGACGCTGGTGTCCTTGAACGAGAGCGCCGAACGCATGTTCGGCTACATTGAAGCCGATATAGCGGGCAAACCCGCCTCCGAATTCTTGCCACTTCGGTACCAAGACGCGTTCAAAGATGGTCTGGGACGACTCCAACGGGGTGAGTGTGTCGTGCCCAACGCGCCCATAGAGCTGTACGGACGTCGCGCCGACGGAATGGAATTCCCCGTGGAGGTGACGGTCAGCACCTGGAATTCGACTGGCCATATGTTCTTTGGTGCCATCATTCGTGACATCACGGCCCGCCGACTGACTGAGCAACGCCGCGCTGCGCAGTACGCCGTGACGCGGGTGCTCGCTGAGTCCCCCACACTTGCCCAGGCCGCGGCGAAATTGCTCCAGACGATTTGCGAAAGTCTGGGTTGGGATATCGGACTGCTTTGGGGGGTCGATGAGCAGATGGATAAGTTGCGATGTCTCGATGTCTGGCACGCTCCGGAGGTCCGCGAGGAGTCCGTTGGAGGCTTTAGCCGGGACCAGCTGTTCCGGTGTGGATCGGGATTACCCGGACGTGTGTGGGCCAATGGTGAACCACTATGGGTGTGCGACGTGCAACGGGAGGAGAACTTCCCACGTGCCCCCTTCGCGGTTGCTCTCGGTTTCCATGGCGCTCTGGCCTTTCCTGTCAAGCTGCACGGACACATCTTGGGGGTATTGGAATGCTTCAGCCGTGATATCCGTCAACCGGACGAGGATTTACTTCAAATGCTAGGCGCGATCGGGAGTCAGGTCGGACAGTTCATTGAACGTACACAGGCCCAAGCTGCGTTAGATACCGCCTATGCGAAGATGGAAGCGATTTTGGGGTCCATGCCGTGTGCCCTCCTGATTGTGAATTGCGACCTGCAGATCACCTACGCCAATCCGACGGCCTCCCGATATTTCTCTTCAGGCGGCGAGCGCGGGTCGTTATTGGACTTGTCTCTCAGAGATCTAATTGGCCCCCCCATGGCCTCGGATTCACGCCAGCTCATAGAAGACGCCCGCGCGATGGGAAAAGGTATCCATCTTAGACAGGAGCGGACCATCCAGATACGGGAGCGGACCTATCGGTATCGTCCGTTTCGAGTTTCAGAAGGCCCGCAGGAACAGACGCTGATAGGCCTTGTACTGTGGGATACTACCGAGCAAAAGCAGCTCCAGGATCAGCTCATCCAGGCAGAAAAACTAGCCAGCCTAGGGACGCTCGTGTCTGGCATGGCGCATGAAGTGAATAATCCCATACAGGGCATCCTCAGCATGGCCCAAATTCTCATCCAAGAACGTGACTATGAGAAAATCCAAGAATATGCTCAGGACATTGTCACGTACTCGCAACATGTCGGGCTTGTCGTGAAAGATTTTGCCGCCTATGCGAGGCCCGCGTCTCGTGACCACGAGGTGGAACTCGACATCAATGAACGGCTGCGGGAGGCGTTGAAGCTCGTCCAACGCAGCGCACGATTTGGCCACGCCACGGTGACCACGAATTTTGGCGCTCTGCCTTTGCTACGGGGCCGACGCTCAGAAATGGATCAGGTCTTCGTGAATCTGATCACGAATGCCGTTGATGCGATGGAGGGACAAGGCTGTCTGACCCTTCTAACGACCTTCACGAACGAATGTGTTGAGGTGCAGATCCGTGACACTGGCTATGGCATCCCCGCCAATCTTATCAGTAAAATCTTCGATCCCTTTATGACGACGAAGGAACCTGGCAAGGGAACGGGGTTGGGTCTTAGCATAGCGTACAAGATTGTGTCGAAATACCGGGGGCACATTGGTGTAAAAAGCGAGGAAGGGAAAGGAACCACGTTCACCATTACTTTTCCTGTTCAAGCAGAGAAAACCAGCGCATGAGTGTCGAAGGGGGGATTTAAGACAGATGCCTCGTGCCAAGAGCGAGACTTCTGTCTCTGTGCCGTCAGCGGATCGTCGATACCGATGTGGCGCGTCCTAATATTCTTCACAAAGAGGTCCTATGGGCGACAATGCTAACGTCCTCATCTAAAGGCTTATACTAGACATGAGACAAGGCGTTAGGTGCCCCTCTTTGGATGCTCATGCCAGTGCGATTGGTAAAAGCGTATTGCCGTTGAGGAGTCCCGCTTGCCACATGTAACTCCGGACTTTCAGCTTCTGTTCGAGTCCATTCCCGGTCTCTACCTCGTCTTGGATCTGGAATACACCATTCTCGCAGTCAGCGACAACTATCTACGGGCGACGATGACACAACGCGAACAGATTTTAGGGAGGGGCATATTTGAGGTGTTCCCGGATAACCCGGATGATCCCCAGGCAAGCGGCGTCCGAAATTTGCGAGCCTCGCTGGACCGTGTACGCCACAACGGCGTGCCGGACACGATGCCTGTGCAGAAGTATGATGTTCGAAAACCAGAGTCGTTAGGGGGAACATTTGAAGAGCGGTACTGGAGTCCTATCAACTCTCCTGTGTTCGACGGTACTCGTCAACTCATCTACATTATTCATCGCGTGGAAGATGTGACAGAATTCATCCGTCTGACACAAGCGACGACGGACCAAAGCAAACTCACCCGAGAACTTCAGGACCGCTCCGTAAAGATGGAGAGCGAAGTCTTCATGCGTTCTCGAGAGTTGGCAGAGGCGAACGCCCAGCTCGAACAGGCCCGTCAGGATCTCGAACACAGAGTACAACAACGGACGCATGATCTGAAAACTGCCCTCACGGCCTTGCAAGAAATGGCGGCCACGTTAGAACGACGAGTCGATGAACGTACTGCAGCCCTCCAAGCCGCGAATGAGAAACTGCAAGAGCATGATCGCTTGAAATCCTCCTTAGTGTCCATTGTCTCTCATGAGCTTCGGACGCCTATCACCTCCCTCAGGGGCTATGTCGAAAATATGCTGGACGGTTTTCCGGGGCCGCTGACCGAGAAGCAATCCTATTATCTCACGCGCATGTGGCAGAACTTAGAGCGGCTGGCTCGCATGCTGCGAGATCTTCTCGATCTGTCACGAATCGAGGGGGGACATGCGACGTTAAATCTCGCGCCGGTCTGCCTGTCTGAATTACTCGAGGACGCCGTCGAAGGCTTTCAACCGGTGGCCCGACAAAAGTCGATTACGATGAGACTGGATGTAGAGTGCGAACAGCCCGTCATACACGCGGATCGTGACAAGCTGCATCAGGTTGTCACCAATCTTTTAGACAACGCGACGAAATATAGCCCCGAGGGTGGCCGAGTCGAAATCAACATTCATGTGCGAGACGAGAGGTCTCTGCAATTGTGTGTGAAAGATTCTGGCTGTGGGATTCAACCCGAGGAGCTTGGCCACATCTTTGATCCGTTCTATCGTGGGCATGAGGCCGTCAGGCTGACACAAGGAAGCGGCCTTGGTTTGACCATCACGAAACGCCTGGTTGAACTCCATAAAGGCCAAATCTGGATTGAATCGGATTCGACAACGGGTACCCGCTGTTATGTCACGTTTCCGATTCAGCAATGATTATAATGATTATATGGATTGCTCCAGTCGATCTAAGCTTGAGAAGATTTTAATGGTGATGAGAGGTCATCAATGGGAACCTGTTTAGCGTCGACTATGTGAGCACTACAACTATGCGCCACGTCAAGAGCCTGAAACTTTAACTGATGCCCCGTGAGGTCTTCGTATGCCACCGTCGACCGCTTCCATTCTTCTCGTAGACGATGACCCGGACATTTGCCTAGCCTTGGGAGACTTTTTGGTTCATCAGGGCTACCTTGTTGAGACCGCGTCGAGAGGCCAGGATGCGATCGCCAAAGCGCAGACATGTCGCTTTGACGCCGCCCTCTTAGACTTGGGGTTGCCCGACATGGATGGCCTACTGGTTCTGAAGGCCTTAACCGAGAGAGATCCAGACCTCCCTATCATTATCTTGAGTGCCTTGGTAGCTGAAGAAAAAGCCTCGGAGGCGCTTCGGCGGGGCGCGTTCGCTTACCTGCGCAAACCTTACAATAGAGAAGAGGTACAGGCGACTCTTGTCCGTGCGATTGGGATCAAAGCATTGACGACTCAGGCACAGGCAGTGGAACGGGCTCTAAGCAGAAGTGAAGAGCGTTTTCAGTCCGTTGTCCAGGTTGCTCTCGATGCCATTGTCGTCACCGATAGTGAGGGCCATCTTCTCTCGTGGAATCAAGCAGCCCATCATCTCTTTGGATACTCGGAAACGGAAGCCATGGGGAAGCCGTTGACATTTCTTTTGCCGGAACGCTACCACGCGGCCAGTCGCAAATGGTTGGGCGAAGCGGAGCCTACCGATCAACTCCTTCTGGAGGAGCGTCGGCGCGAGATCCATGGTCGTAAGAAATCGGGCGCTGAATTTCCCGCGGAACTCACCATTGGGCCTTGGAAGACGGAAGAGGGCATCTTTTCTAGCTGTATTGTGCGGGACCTCACGGAACGCAAGCGCTCCGAGCAAGTCCAATCGCAACTGGCCGCCATCGTCGAGTCTTCGAATGACCCGATCATTAGCAATTCGCTGGACGGGACGATTGTTACCTGGAATGCAGCCGCTGAACGGCTGTATGGATATGCGGCGGAGGAGGCAAAAGGTCGTCCCATTGCCATGTTGGCGCCGGCCGATCGCGCAGACGAAGTTCCACGTATATTGGCACGCTTACGGGCCGGCGAAATCGTCCAGGCCTATGAAACGGTGCGTCGGAGAAAAGATGGGACCTTTGTGGATGTGTCGTTGACGCTTTCGCCTATCAGGAATGCACGCGGAGAGGTCACAGGCATGTCTGGTATCGTGCGCGATATTACTGAACGCAAGCGTGCGGAGGCCCTGCTCCGGCGTCAGCAGATCGAGCAGCAAGTCTTGCTCGATCTCATCCCTGCCATGGTCTGGTACAAAGATGACCAGAACCGGATCCTGCGAGCGAACCGACGTGCTGCGGAATCCATTGGTCGCAGCGTAGCCGAGATTGAAGGTCAGTCCACCTATACGCTGTATCCGGAAGAGGCGGAGAAGTATTATCAAGATGATGTCTCTGTCCTTCAGTCCGGACAGCCCAAGCTCGGGATCGTGGAATTGCTCACGACAGGCTCCGCAGCCAAACGTTGGGTACAGACGGACAAGGTGCCGTACCGAGATGAGGACGGTCGTATCATGGGGGTCCTAGTGTTTGCCCAAGATATTACAGAGAGAAAGCGCGCCGAGGAGCAGTTAGCCCGCTATCGGCAGATCTTCACTCATTCCATTAATGGCATTAGCATCCTCGATCTCGAGGGACGCTACCTCGAACAAAACGCAGCCCATGCCGCATTGATGGGGTATAGCGATGAAGACCTTTCTGGGCAGACTCCCGCCATCCACCTTGGTGAAGCACTGTTCACCAAGCTTTTTCAAACGGTGAAAGCACATGGTTCGTACGACGGGGTGGTCTTTAGTCATACAAAAACCGGACAATTGAAAAAAATTGCGCTGTCGGCTTTCACCATTAGAGACAGTGATGGCAGCCCTGTCTGTTACATCGGAATTAAGCGAGAAGTCTAAGCGTAATAGCGAAGGCTGAGTGTCACGCTCCATACCCTTCTTGGCTGAATGGAACGTTCGTTCTTCTCATAAGGTTTGCATAGCATTGCAGACGTGTGTGGCACATTTAACCGCAATGGAGGCACTGGATAGAGAGCCTGATGACGATGGTCTTGGCGGATGCCGGCTCCCAGATAATACGTTTTATTGCGGAATTCGAATGGGAGGAGTTAAATAAGTCTCAAATCCTTCCCCGCAACCAAACTAAATTAGAATATTGGTTATCAAGGGGCCGGGAGAATATCCTGAGCCCCTTTTAAGTTTTATCTAACTCTTATCTCACTTCTACGCTAGGCCATGCCGACGTTTGCCGTGTGCTACCGTATACTTTTGACGATTCAACGTCATTACCCTACACTCAAATATGTGGCGGTGTTCTGATGTGTTCATACCTCTTGCCGAAAATCATGAAGCGGTGCGTGTGGGGTTCGTCCTCGACACCTGTCGTAGGTGACGCTTCGTTCTCGTATCGGGCATTCCACGCGGTGGCGATCATAGAGACAATGAGTAAGGGAATAAGCACATGCAACAAAAGCGGCAGCTAGACTATAGCCGCATTGCCAACGAACTATTTCGTTGCAAGCGCGTGGCGATTGTAGGAAATCAAGGTGCTGGTAAAACAACTTTAGGAAAACGGCTTGGCGATATACTTCAGTTGGACTATGTCCTGCTGATAAAGCGTCCAGGCCAACAACAAGCTATTCGCGAGCGTATGGCACGTAAGGAACGTTGGGTCATTGATGGTGACTTCGGCGTGCTCGATCTTTCGGATCGAATCATTTTCCTAGAGTTTCCCGTGACGCTTTGTCTTTGGCGCGCGATAAAACGTTCCTATGGACATCTCCGGCTTTGGTCATTCACTTCGCCACGGGTGTTTTTACAGGTCCCGGCGAAAACCGTACAGCTCTTTAGGGATCTGGGCGTCATCTATAAGACTTCCCATGATTCTTATCCTGGAGCGGATTCTCCCAGCTGGACACCGGATGACCATACGATCACTCTTACTTCACCAAAGCAGGTAAACGCCCTCCTCGAGGCTCTCAACTCTCGAAAGGAGATTTGAGAGTACGAGTGCTGCTGCGAGAACTCCGGTAGGTTGCTGTCAGCGTTCGATACCTGCTTCTTGTTGTATTTGACCACAGCGAATCGCAAAAGTATTATCGTCCACACGTGCAGGTTTGAAACGCAGGAACGACAACTGGACAATGACTCGCTTGATGGAAATGTTCGACTCTTCTCCTGGACAGAAGATACGTATTGCTGTTTCCTTTTTCAGGGTTTAAAAACCCATTCTCTGGAATGAAGAGCGTCCCAGATTTGATACTGGAACTTGTGCTGTACCATGCCCATAAAGCGCAGTGGCCGCCCTACACCTATATCGTTTTTGAACTGCTCGAAAGCACTGCGTCGCAATAGGATACGAAAAACATAGCAGGTGGACAAATTGGAGTGGAAGGAGCGGAAAGAGGAGTCATGCGCGAGCTGTTACTGACCATGATGATGGCTGGACTGTTTTCCTGTCAGAGTGCACCGGAGTCGCAACTCTGGAAGCAAAGCGGGAAAACCGATCAGCAGGGTCAGGAGGATTACGGGCATTGCGAAAAGGTGGCGATGCAGGAGGCGAATGGGATGCGGAGCACTGATGTGTTCAAAGAAGATGCGATCAAGGAACAGTGCATGCGTCGGTTAGGCTATGCGAGGGGTCGACTGGCCAATAGTCACTGCTGACCATCCTAACCACATGAACGTCTCGCCTCGAACGAATTCATGACGAACATTGCCTTCACCACTCTTGTCATTCTTGTCTTCTCGTTCCCCGGCTATGTGCTCCGCGCGAGCTACTATGCGGGAAAGTTTACGAGCCATGTGTTGCCGCGCAATTGGACGGACGACATCGCGCGCGCCATACTGTTTTCGCTTCCGCTGCACCTCGTCGTCTTGAGTCTGTTCGAATGGCTGCAGCATGTCGGGTTGATTCAGAGCACGCTCAGCTTCGAGGTGATCTTTCGCGTCATATCGGGTGAGTATGGCGATGAGTTTTCCACCACGATCGCGAATGTGTACGCGAATGCGCGCTATCTGATGGTGTATTACCTCGTTATTTTAGCGGTAGCGGCTGGAGCCGGATATGCGTTGCGGAATATTGTGTGGCGCTGGAAGTGGGACGTTCGCTATCCGTGGCTTTTCAGATATAAAAATGATTGGCTCTATACCTTGCTCGGGCGCGACGTGCCTACTCCCGAGGGGCCTGAATATGATGGGTCGAAAGTCTATGTGCGGGTGGAGGCGTTGACGAAAATTCCTCTGGAGGATGGCGATGGACGGGCACGGCTGTATCGCGGCATTGTCGAAGGATTTACGACGGAGGAAACCGGCGCGCTTCGGGATATTCTCTTAACCGAAGTGGAACGAGGAAAATTTCGGAAGGAACCGGCCAGGGACCGGGAATTTTACTGGAAGGCGGTCACACCGGGAAATTTAATGGTGCTGAAGTATTCGGAGCTTCAAAATATCAATATTACCTATCTGCTGGAGCTTCCTCAGTCTTCTCCGTTAGAGAAAACGGCCGAGACACAATCTTCCCGCTCCGCGTGATCTCGACCATTTTCCGTTCGTGCTTCTTGATGTCCTCGATGCCTTTTTGAATCTCCTGCATCATGGCGCTGTACATTCCCACGAGAGCCTCCCGACTGTTGAGCACGGCGCGTCTTCTCTTGACAGAGTAGCACAAGAATAGGCGGAGTGCTACGCCGCACTGCGGGGGAGGACCTTATAACGGCCGGTGTACGTCTCGCCGGGTGACAGCACTCGCAATCCCCAGTCGGGATGGTTGAAGGCATCAGTCGAGCAGGTCATGGGTTCGATGGCCAATGCCCGCCTTGGCGAACTCGCAATCGCGTCGCCCATATAGACGACAAGGGCCGTAAAGGCCCTGTCCATTCCGATGGCGATGGTTCGTCCAGTCTTGGGATTTCGGAGAGAGGCCCGGCAGCTCCCGTCCTGGTCCGGCTGTAAGCGCATATAACAGTGGTTGAAGCGCGTCTGTCCGACGCGTCGAAACTCACGGCAATCCCATAGGCTGTCTTGAACCGGCAGCAGTCTTCCGGTCGGAATCAAGGTCTCGCCGAATTCCAGATAGTGCGTGCCCGGAATCCTCACCTCGGCTTCATCGATCGTCACGGTGCCGACGGTAAAGTACTGATGGAATCCCATTCCGACCGGTGCGCGTGCGGTCCCGGCGTTCCGTATATTAAATTGGCAAGATAGCCCCAACTGGTCGAGAGAATAAGAAAGCTGAAGCTCGAGAGAAAAGGGATAGCCGCGAGCCGCGTAGGAGTCCCGGTTAATCGTCACGTTCAATGACACGCGTGAGGGGGTGACTTCCGCAATGTTCCACAAAAGGGACCGGACAAACCCGTGGATGGCGTTGGGTCCCTTCCTTATCGTTGCAATCCAGTTGAAAGGTCTGGCCGTCAAAGAGATACCGGCCATGTGCGATCCTGCCGGGAAAAGGACACAGGACATCGCCTTCCGCCTTTCTTGTTGGCTGATCCCGAATAGCCCCAGACGGTATCGACTTCTCGATTGTCCTCCATCGGAAATATCGGCGCAATAAGGCCCCGAACGGCGATACGACGGCGCGTTGCGAGCCGGATGCCAGCGTGATTTCAGTCTCGGTCGTCACCGGGACATTATCTGCGTTCGCTATACCCATGCTCGACCCACTTTTCCAATTGTTTGATGCGCCGCTTCAGCTGATCCAGGCTCGCGTTTTCAATGCGGCTTCCCGTGCGGCGCACGAGTTCCAAATTGATGCGCCGGTGTTCGACACCCGATCGTTGCGCCACCTGAATGACGAGGCCTTTGTGGGTTTGACGCATCTGCTCTTTGCGTTCGTGTAAGGGTAGGGCGTCGGATTGATGTTTCGCCGCGGCGTCGGACAGCGTCGCGGGCTCTTCGTCATCGCCAATGCGGCCGTGAGCCAGTGCAACGCCGCGCAATGGAAGGAAGGGTTCGGCTTCGTTGGGCCTGACATCGAATAGGGTACGCGGTTCGGCCTGTGCCGACTCCACGAGCACGTGGTCTCTCTCCGCCTTAATCGCTTCTGCATATTCCACCAGCCGGGGATCGCGGGGCAGGTAGAGATAAGCGCGTTGCGAGGAGGGCAAATCGCTTTGCATGCGAACGAACCGTCCCACCACCTGGCGAAAATACATTTCGGTTTGGACGTTTGTCGCGTAGACCCCCACCCGCAGGCGGGGAATATCGACGCCTTCGGACACCATGTTCACAGCGATGAGCCAACGATCTTTGCTCGTGGCGAAACGTTCGATGATCTTGGTCGACTGCGGATCGTCGGAAATCGCGACGCGCGGCGCCGTTCCGCTCATCTCCTTGACCTGCGCAGCAAGATGGCGCGCGTGGTCTTGATCCATCGCAATGATCAGTCCGCCTGCTGCGGGATGACTCTGCTTTCTTAAATTGATTAACTCTACGTCGGCGTCTTTGATGACCGAGTTCACCCATTCGTCGTGCATGAGCGCGGTCTTGAGCCGTTCCTGCTGCTTGCGGCGGCCCAGTTGATCGGCAAACTTGGCCGTGATTTCTTTTCCGCGCGACACCCAGCTTAGATCGCCCTCGTACGTGGGAAAGACGATCGGACGGCAAACCTTTTCGGCGAGCGCCTCGCGATAGCCGTAACTGAAGTCCGGAATACTTTGGTCCTGATCATAGGTCACGAAGGGAATGGGATTGTTGTCGGTGCGAAAAGGCGTGCCGGACAGCGCGAGTCGTTTCACGGCGTAGCCAAACGCCTCGCGCAAGGCGTCTCCCCAATCCTTCCCGTCCCCGGCGTGGTGGAGTTCGTCGAAAATGGCGAGCGTGGGCGATTGCCGGCAAGCCAGCCGATAGATCTGGGGAGCGAGACACACTTGTTGATACGTGACGACGCACCCGTGGTAATCCCGGCTCTCCTTGGCTTGGTCGTTCGTGAGAAAGGGGTCCAAGTGTAGCCCTGCATTATGAGCGGCACGCGCCCATTGCTGCCGAAGGTGATTCGTGGGGCAGATCACGACGAGGCGGGCGGCAACTTTTCGGAACAGCAGATCGTGCGCGAGCCGAAGTGCGAGGCGTGTTTTGCCTGCGCCTGGAGTCGCCATGGCCAGGAAGTCGGGCCGGCTTTCCAGAGACATTTGCTCGAAGGCGCGTTGTTGCCATCCGCGCAACGTAATATTCCAGGATTGAAGTGGCGAAGTCATGGGAGATGCGAGGGATCGTGGCGATTGAAAAAAGTAAGAATCATCGAAAGGCAGGCATAAACCCACAATCAGAATATATACGTAAGACCATATAGACCATTCAAGTGCCCTTCCGTCTGATTGCTCTATCGCTGACCCAGGTTAGACTGAGCAGATTACCCGGAGGTGTCTGATGAATCCAGCCTATTCGTCCTCGCCATCCCCGTCGGGGCGCATTTTGATCATTGACGACGATGACGTGTTG
>Ga0070673_100000441_pt1 | contig 21924 bp, 21 predicted proteins | sample KBSM23metaG_FD_65342 | JGI IMG/M metagenome (GOLD analysis project Ga0070673, IMG submission 65342) | Miscanthus rhizosphere microbial communities from Kellogg Biological Station, Michigan, USA - KBS M2-3 metaG | ecosystem: Host-associated > Plants > Roots > Rhizosphere > Soil ... | reverse complement strand
CGGAGCGGGAATGGCGGGACGGCGTTCCGCGGGCGGCGCACCGTAGCCGCAACGAAGCTGGATGCGGCGCCTGTCGTTGCCGACGTAGCCGATGCCGACGAAGAACGCGCAGCGCCCGCAATCCTCGATCACGCGCGCGTAAAACTGCTGCCCGTCGTCGCTGCGCAAGTGAATCGGACAGCCGATCACGCGCAGCGAGAAATCGTCGTCGACGGGAAGCGAGCGCGTTCCGGCGCAGCGGCAGCGCCACGCGGTCAGGCCGTGCTCGCGCAGCGTGCGCCAGCGGTGTGGTTCGTCGTCCAGCGTGGCGGCGCGCAGCACCACCAGCGGCAGCCCGGCGCGCGGCTCGATCCGATTCGCCAGCGTGCTGCCGCCCTCCAGCTGGATGACCAGCTCGACCTCGCCGCGCCCGTCGGTCAGGATCGCGTCGGCCCGCTTGCCGCCGGGCAGGTGGGCGTCGATGGTCACGCCCTGGATGGTGTCGTTGAGGGGCCGCCAGGACTTCTCGCCGCACACCTCGCAGTGCCGCAGCAGCAGGGGCGCCGACGTGGACCCGGCCAGCCAGCTCCTGATCACCCGACGCAGCGTTCGTTTCGCGGAGGACATTTTGGCCGGCGGGGATCGGCACGATGCCACGAACACGGAACCAGGAAGTAACAAATCTGTGACAAATCCCGGCTCGCGACTTCTTTAACGGTGCCGGAAAGTTAGCCGACTTTTCCCACAGGCGTCCATAAGGCAAACCCCGAATCAGAACGTCGCGCCCGACGACGAAATCGGCCGGCGGTGGGCGTCAGCGCAGGGCCGCGCAGCTCGGGTCCATCAGCTGCTGGTTGTCCAGCGCGCCGAGATCGGCGACCAGCTTCGCGACGCCGGCCGGGACGTCGACGCATCCGCTGACGCCTGCGCGGCAGGCGCCGCCCGCGAGGAAGCCACGGCCGTCGTCGCGCAGGAACTGGAAGATCGTGCCGTCGTACGGGCGCGCATCTTCTCCGTAGATCGGCGGTGTCGCCGACGCCAGCGCGGCCGCGACGTCGCCGCTGGCGATGTCCAGCATGATGTCGCCGACGTCGAGGTTTGCGCTGTTGCACGCCGGCAGCGCGGGCGAACAGGTGACATCAGGCGGATCGGTGAAGCGCGGGGAGCGGGTGCGCGTGTACGAGCCGGGGGGCGTGAGCGTGCTCGTGTCCTCGTAGGCGACCAGCCCGCCCGTCTGGCCGAAGCGGTACGTCGCGTCGAGCACGCACGGCCGCGGCGGGCAAGCACGGGTGGTGCAGGCCATCACGCCGTTCGTGCACGTGCAGGTGTTGCAGCCGTCGGGAACCGGCAAGCTCTTGAGGCAGCCGGTGCTGCCGCCGCCGCCGCCGTCGGGCGGCTGGAGCGACGAGCCGCAGCCGATTGCAAACCCCGTCAGGACGAGCAGCCGTGCCAGTGAGCGCATTCGCGCCAGCCTAGCAACGCACGTGCCTCCGCGCCCCGGCCGATTTCGGCGGGTTCCACCGGCCCCGCGCCTCGGAAAACTGAGAACTTCGTTACGAGACGGCGGGCAGCGTGAACCAGAACGTGCTGCCGCGGCCGGGCGTGCTCTCGACGCCGATCACCCCGCCCATGGTCTCGACCAGGTGCTTCACGATCGACAGGCCCAGCCCCGTGCCGCCCATGTCGCGCGAGCGCCCGCTGTCAACGCGGTAGAAGCGTTCGAACAGGCGCGGCAGGTGGCGGGGTTCGATGCCGGGACCGGTGTCGGCGATCTCGATGCGCAGCCCGCGCTCGGTCTGCTGCGCGCGCAGGCGGACGTGCGCGCCGGCCGGGCAGTACTTGACCGCGTTGTCCAGCAGGTTGGTGAACACCTGCTCGACGGCGCGGCGATCGGCGCGGGCGGGCGGCAGCTCGGCGTCGATCTCGTTGCCGACGTCCACCTTCTTTTCCTCGATGCGCGCGCGCAGCAGGGTCAGCGCCTGATCGGCGACGGTGCGCAGCGGCACCGGCTTCGCCTCGGGCCGGTAGTCCTTGGATTCCAGCCGCGACAGGTCCAGCAGATCCTCGACCAGCGCGCCCAGGCGCTGCGCGTTGCGATCGATGATGTCGACGAACCGCTCCGACGCCGCCGGATCGCCCGCCAGGGTCAGGCGCAGGGTGTCGACCGCCGACCGCACGGCCGTGATGGGCGTGCGCAGCTCGTGCGAGACGTTGGCGACGAAATCCTTGCGCAGCGTCTCCAGCCGCCGCGTCTCCGTGACGTCGACGAACACGGTGAGCAGGCCCTGGTGCTTGCCGTTGATCATCGGCAGCGGCGCCGCGTGCACCAGCAGCCGCCGCGGCCGTGGTCCGGTCGTTTCGATCTCGCCCGAGATCGGGCCGATGGCCGCCTGCGCCCGGGACAGGATGGACGACAGCTCGGCGTTGCGAATCAGCTCCAGCGCGGCGCGTCCCTCGATGTCCGCGGGAATTCCCAGCGTCCCGCGCAGCGCCGGGTTGACCAGCAGCATGCGGCCGTCGTGGTCCAGGACCAGCACGCCCTCGCGCATCGACTCCAGGATCAGGCCCAGCAGGTCGCGTTCGCCGCGCAGCGCGGTCAGCGTCGCCGCCAGGTTCGTCGCCATCAGGTCCAGCGTCCGTCCCAGCTCGGCGATCTCGTCCTGGCCGGTCGGCCGCACGCGCACCGTCAGGTCGCCCCCCGCCATGCGCCGCGCCACCTCGGTCATCCCGCGCATCGCTTTCGACAGCACCTGCGCCACCGTCGATGACGCCACCAGCGCGACCAGCAGCGCGATCGCCAGCGAAGCCCACATGATGTGGCGGACGGCGGCGACCGAGGCCGCGACCTCGTCGATGGGAACGGCCAGGCGGGCCACGCCCTGGCCGCCGCCGGGCAGAGACATCGGAATCGCCGTGTACATGAGACGTTTCTGGATCGTCGCGCTGAACCGCATCGACGACTGCGATCGGCCGGCCAGCGCCGCGGCGACCTCGGGGCGATCGCGGTGGTTCTCGACGCGCTCGAGATCTCCCAGCGCGACCTCGGAGTCGCCGATCACCGTGCCCGCCCCGTCGATGAACGTCACCCGTCCATGCGCACGCGGCCCCAGCTCGTCGGCCAGGGCGTCCCATCCGGCGCGATCCAGGTCGGTCCGCTTCGCGGCGTCGCGTTCGACCAGGTCCAGTCGAACCAGGAGATCGGCGCGGATGCGTTCCAGCAGGTCCGCCTCCAGGGCGGGACGCAGGTAAATCTCACCCGCCATCAGCGAGAGGATGATCAGCCCGAAGCATCCCGCGAACAGCTTGCCGCGGATGCCCAGCCTCATGGCTCGTCGTCGCTGCTCGAACCGACGGCGGACGCGTGGTCCGTCGCCGGCGTGAACCGGTAGCCGACACCGCGCACGGTCTCGATGTAGGGACCGGCGCTGCCCAGCTTCTCGCGCAGGCGTTTGACGTGCGTGTCGACGGTGCGCGTGGTGACCTCGCCGCTCATGCCCCAGACGTCGTCGAGCAACGCGGGACGCGACTGGACCCGCCCGCGGCGCTCCAGCAGCGTCGACAGCAACCGCAGCTCCAGCGCGGTCAGCGTGATCTCTTCCTCGTCCACCCACACGCGGTGCGCGTCGCGATCGACGCGCAGCTTGCCGAACACCATCGGGCCGCGTGATCCGCCCGCTTGCGCAGGCGCGCGCCGCCGCAACACGGCGTCGACGCGCAGCAGGAGCTCGCGCAGGCTATACGGCTTGACGACGTAGTCGTCGGCGCCCAGCTCGAACCCGACGACGCGGTCGACCTCGTCACCCTTCGCCGTCACCATCACGATCGGCAGATCGCGCGTGTCGTTCTCGCTCTTGAGGCGCCGGCAGACCTCGATGCCCGACACGTCGGGCAGCATGAGATCCAGCAACACCAGATCGGGACGATGCTCCGCCACCGCGGTGATCGCGTCGCGCCCGCTGGCGACCACGATCGGGATGTGACCCGCCTGCCGGAGGTTGTAGGTCAGGACTTCCTGCAGGTCCTTCTCGTCTTCGACGACCAGAATGCGGGCCATGAGCGGTTCGGGAGGGGTTCTACCATCCCTCCCGGCGCGGCGTCCGGGTCGCCGCGCGTGAGCTTCAAATGTCGAGGAACTGGAAGTCGGGTGCCACGGTCGCCAGCGTCGCCGCCGCGAATGCCAGCGCCTCGCGCGTCGAACGCACCATCGCCGACACGCTGGAGCGCAAACGCATGAGGCGCATGCGCATCGCGGCCGGGCTGCTCGCGCGATCGTCCGCCAGCTCCCTGCCGCTCTCTTGCAGGACGTAACGGCGATAGAGCAGCTCCAGCCCCTCGCTGTCCATGTCTTGCACCAGCCGCTGCACCCTGACGCGGGCGTCCAGGACCGCTTCCGGGTCGGCCGGCCGTTCGACGAACTCTTCGATCAGATCGTCTTCGAACGACAGTTCGACCGGCTCACGCCGCCGGCGCATGCGCCCGTCGCGCGCGAGCACGTGCCGGACGACGCCGCGGGCCCAGGCGGCGTAGCGCTCGGGATCGTCCGGACCCTCGGTCACCAGCATGCGCACACAAGCTTCCTGAATGATCTCCTTGGCCTGTTCGTCGTTCGCGGTGAGACGCCGCGCGTATGCGCGCAGCATGGGCAGGGCACCGGTGACCATTCGCCAGTTGTTCGTTCCGCGCGGGGATTTCATGTCGATGTAAGGTCGCCACTGATTCCATTGTCATTCGTGGAAAAAGACAAACCGGTGCGATTCGGGGGTACCCCCAACCGTGCATTCGGATCCCTGCTCAGGTTGTAAAATGACCGGCATGGCGACGGCGTGTTGTGGGACGCGATCCTGGACAAACGTTTCCGCGCCGCTCTTGGCGTGGCTGCTGCTGGTGGCGGCGGCGGCGTGTTCGAAACAGGACGCGCCCAAGCTGCAACCGGCGGCGGCGCAGCCGCCGGCGCCCGCGCCGGTTCCACCGCCGGTCGTCAGGGACGCGGCCGCGGACGTGGTCGATGCGGCGCATGACGCGAGCGACGCCGGCGATGCGCGTGGCCGCGGCGGCAAGAAGTCGGCGGCCGCGCCGGCGGGCGGCGGCTCCGCCGGCATGAAGGTCGAGGGCCCCTTGTCGCGCGGCGACGGAGAGAAGGTCGTGCGCGGCGCGCAAGGGAAGCTGCGCGCCTGCTTCGAGGCGGCCAATCCGCCCGGTTCCGGACGCAAGGGCCGCGTGTCGTTCAAGCTGACCGTCGACGATCGCGGGCACGTGACGTTGACGCAGATCCCGACGTCGACGTTGCCGGGCGGCAGCGAGGTCGAGACGTGCATGGTGCACGTGCTGCGCGATCTGCTGTTCGCGCGCGCCGGCGGCGAATCGACGATCAGCTTCCAGATGAACTTTGGCCGCTGAGCGCCTTGCGCGGCACCACCTGATTGAGGCGCGCGGTGACCTTGCGAACGCGGCCTCGCGATCCGATGCGCAGCAGCTGCAATCCCAGCTTGGCGCGCCAGCCCGGCAGCGACATCGGCTTGCCCGCCATCATCGCGCGGTAGGCGTGCGCCGCGACTTCGCCGGCGGAGGCCGCGCCGAGATGGAACAGGCGTGACTCCTCGTTGCCGGCGACGCGGCCGAACTCGGTGGCGACGGCGCCCGGCGTGCTGACGGTGGCGGTGACGCCGGTGCCGCGCAGCTCGTCGTGCAGCGCCTCGGTGAACGAGTTCACGAACGCCTTGGTCGCGTAGTAGATCGACATCCCCGGGCCGGGCTGGAAGCCGGCCGTCGAGCCGAGGTTCAGGATGCGGCCGCTGCGGCGCGCGATCATTCCGGGCAGGAACAGGTGGGTGAGGTGCATCAGCGCCGTCGCGTTCACCTGCACCATCGCCAGCTGGCGGCCCAGATCCGACTCAGCGAACGGCCCGTGGGTGCCGAAGCCGGCGCTGTTGACCAGGAACTCGACCTCGATGCGTCGTTCCTTCAGCTCCGCGAAGATCCGGCGTGGGGCGATGGGATCCGCGAGATCCTCGGCGATGACGCGCGCCGCGACGCCGTGCTCCGCGGCCAGCCGCGTGGCCAGCGCCTCCAGATGATCGCGGCGGCGCGCGACCACGACCAGATCGTGCCCGTCGTGCGCGAACAGGCGCGCGAGCTCCAGGCCCAGACCCGACGACGCCCCGGTGACCAGTGCGGTTTTTCCCATTTGCGCGCCCCGCGGCAATACTAGCCGAAATGCCAGCCGTCCCCCGCCACCTCGTGGTGACGTGCCTGCTGATCGGCGGTTGCGGCGCACGCGGCCCCGACGGCGCGCTCGATCGCATCCGCGCGCGCGGCGAGCTGACCTGGGGCGCGGACGAGCAGGGCGGCGAACCGTTCGTGTTCGAGGACCCCGGCCGCGGCGGCGTGCTGGTCGGGTTCGAGGTGGACCTGGCCGATACGCTGGCGCGCGCGCTGGGCGTGCGGGCGCGCTTCGTCCAGAACGACTGGACGACGCTGATCCCGTCGCTGGAGCGCGGCACCTTCGACGTCGCGCTGAACGGCATCGAGGTGACGCCGGCGCTCGCCGCGCGCGTCGCGTTCTCACGCCCGTACTACCGGTTCACGGAGCGGCTGGTGGCGCGGCGGGGCGACGCGCGCGTGCGCGACCTGCCGTCGACGCGGGGCCTGCGCGTCGGCACGCTGGCCAGCAGCCTGTCGTGGCAGCTGGCGAAGGACGCCGGCGCGGACGCGGTTCCGTACGAGGGCGTCGACGAGCCGTTCGTCGATCTCGAGCACGGGCGCATCGACGCGGTGCTGCTCGACGACATCATCGTGGCCCGCTACGCGGTCCGCCACCCGTCGCTGGCGGTGGTCGGCGACGTCGCGGAGGGCAGCTACGCGATCGCGATGCGCCCGCGGGACGATGACCTGCGCCAGGCGATCGATCGCGTGCTGGGCGCCGAGCTCGCCTCGGGCGCCTGGCGGCGGACGCTGGCGCGATGGGAGATCGACACGCCCGCCCAGGCGGCGCTGGCGGTCGCGCCCAGCACCGCGGTCGCGGCGCGGACGGGTACGCTGCCGCTGTCGGCGCGGCAGATCGCGCTGTTCTTGCAGGGCGCGCTGGCGACGTTGCTGATCTCGCTGGCGGCGATGGCGCTGGCGGCCCCGCTGGGCCTGGCGCTGGCGCTGGTCCGCGTCGAGAGCTCGCGCCTGCGCCCGTTCGTGACCGCGTACGTCGAGATGGTGCGCGGCACGCCCGTGCTGCTGCAGCTCTACCTGCTGTATTTCGGGCTGGCGGACGTGATCGCTCTTTCACCGTGGAGCGCCGCCATCATCGGCCTCGGCCTGAACTACGCCGCCTACGAGGCGGAGATCTACCGCGGCGCCATCCAGGCCATTCCGGCCGCGCAGTGGGACGCCGCACTGGCGATCGGTCTGTCGCGGCGCGCGGCCCTGCGCCACGTCGTGCTGCCGCAGGCGCTGCGCTTCGCGATCCCGGGCGTGACGAACGACTTCATCTCGCTGCTCAAGGACAGCTCGCTGGTGTCGATGCTGGCGGTGGTCGAGCTGACGAAGCGCATGACCATCACGGCGGTCGACAACCGCGGCTGGCTGGTGCCGGGCTTGCTGTGCGCGGCGCTGTACTTCCTGCTCGGCTATCCGCTGGCGCGCCTGGCGCGGCGGCTCGAGAGGCGGCGACGCGTGCCCAGCACATCCTCCTCGTAAACGCGTCACGGATCTGCACGCTGCGCGATCGCCGCCGTCGGCTAGACTCGGCCCGTGATCACCGATCCTCAGCCGCGATCGGAGGCGCGGCGGCGCGAATACGATCGCAGCGACGCGCTGGCGACCATGCCGCTGCCGGCGGGCGAGCCGATCCAGGCGCTGGCGCGCGTGCTCGCCGACGCGATGGCGGCGGGCGAGACGGGGCCGGTCGGGGACGCGGGCAGCGCGCTGCTGGAGGCGCTGTCCGCGTTCTACCGCGTGCCGGTGCCTTCGCTGCGCGTGCTGGGCGTGCGCCCGCACAAGGTGACCGGGGGCGTGTGCACCTATCAGCTGTTCGGCGACTACACGCCCGCGACGCAACGGATCCGCGTCTGGATGCGGACGGCGATCCGCGAGCGCGTGTCCAGCCCGAAGGCGCTTCTGAACACGCTGCTACACGAGTTCTGCCACCACCTGGACAGCGCGCGCCTCGAGATGCCGCAGAGCTATCACACGCGCGGCTTCTTCTGGCGCATCGATCACCTCTATCATCTCGCCCTGGCGACCCCGCCCGCGGCGCGCCGGCCGCTCCGCTGGGTGAAGCGCGGTTCGGTCTGGGCGATCGACTGGAACCGCGTTCGCAGCGTCGTGGCGCGCTCGCCCCGCGCGCCGGGTTAGTCGGCCGGCTAGCCCGGCCCGATCGCGTCTGCTACAACGAAGCCGTGCGGGCCCGCATCGCTGCGTTCGTGCTTCCGTTCTTCGCCGCGCTGGCGGTGGCGAACACGCCTGTGCTACCAGCCGCGGCCGCCGGCGCGATCGAGCGTGCGCCCGCGCTGGGCGGCGAAGTCGAGCGGACGCCGGTCGTCGCTGCTCAGCAGCAGACGGCGCCGCATCTGCGCGCCGCGCGCGAGTCGGGCCCGCGCCCCGGCTTCTGGAAGCTTCCGCCCCACGCGCTCACGCTTCGTCTCGTCGCGAGATCCGTCCCGACGGAGCTCGCGCGCGCGGCCGATGTGGCGCGCGTCCCGGTGGCGCCGCCGTCGGCGCCGCGTACGTGCCGCGGCCCGCCCCGAGCCTGAACGTTTCGGCGTCCGGGGTATCGCAGGCAACCACTTGCATGGAGGGATCCATGTCCGAAGATACGTCTGAGCAGACTGGCACCGCGTTCGAACGAGAGGTCGCGCGCAAGGTGTCGGGCCGAGGCGGCACGATCGTCGTGATGATCGTCGTTCTCGCGCTCGCATTGCTGGTCGCTTTCAACATGAACTGAGAAACGTCATCGAAGTTGGCAGGCCCGCGGTGGTTCACCGCCACCGCGGGCTGGGCCGTCGACGCCGGGTAGATCCGGCCCAGCTCGCGCACGGCGCCGAACGCGTACAGCGCGCCCCACAGCGCCAGCGCCGCGGGAATCCACGCGCGCGCGCGCCGCGGTCGCGGCTCGACTTGCGGCGCCCCGAACGCCGTCTCCGCGCGCGCCTGGGTCCGCGCGGCGGCGACGTCGTCGAGCGCCGGGCGCGGCAGCTGCCGCAGCCGTTCCAGCAGGGGATCGGACGTGGTCATGAGGTCGCCTTTCTACCGGTGGATTTTTCCAGCTCGGCTTCGTTTTCGTCGAGCGCCTCCGCGAGGGCGGCGCGGGCGCGCGCCAGACGCTGGCGCGCTGCGTCCGGTCGGATCGAAAGCACCTGCGCGGCCTGCGCGACGTCCAGTCCTTCGACGCCCACGAGCAGCAGCACCTCGCGGTGCATGTCGGGGAGAGACGCCAGCGCGCGTTCGAGATCGCGGCAGCCCGGATCATCGGATGGGGGCGGTCCCGCCGCGGCGTGGTCGGTGTCCACGCCGGCAGCGGCGACGGCGACATCCGGGCGGCGCCGCGACGACATGAAGCGGTTGCGCGCGACCGTGAAGATCCACGCCGCCAGATCGGTGTCGGCGGCGACGCCCGCCGCGTGGCGCGCGATCGACAGCCAGACCTCCTGGTGGAGATCTTCGGCGACGTCGCGCCCGGCCAGCCGCGCCAGGTAGCCGAAGCTCGCCTGGGCGAAGCGCGCGTAGAGATCGCGGAAGGCGGCGCGCTCGCCGCGCCGCAGGCGGGCGACCAGGACGTCGTCGTCGGCGGCCATCATCTAAGTAAACGCCGGCAGGCCGCCCGGCGTGACAAGAAAAATCGGCCCGCATGCCGTCACGCCGGCGGTCGGGCCGGCGTTACGTCTGGCAGGAGGCAACATGTTCGCAACGTCCAGCTTCGGAGAGTTCATGCGCGAGGGCGGGTGGGGGATGTGGCCGGTCATGCTGATCGGGCTGGTGGCGCTCGCCAGCGCGAGCCGCTACGCGATCCGGCCCGAGCGGCTGGGTCTGCGGTTCGTGGCGGTGCTGTGGCTGACGCTGCTCGCCGCGGTGATTCACGCGACGGTGACCGATCTGGCGGCGGTGTTCCGCTACTTCGAGGATCCGGTCCGGGCGCCCAGTTCGGAGATGGCCCGCACGCTGCTCATCGGCCTCAAGGAGTCGACCCGGCCCGCGGCGCTGGGCGGCATCTTCCTGACGCTGGTGCCGCTGCTCGCTGCCGTCGGCGTCTACCGCGAGTACGGCCTCGGCAGCGGAAAGACGAGGGCGGCTACTTCTTCTTAGCCGCTCTCGCGCGAAGCGCGAGGGTGCGGCTACTTTTTTGAATGTCCAGGCAGCAGCAGCGGGACGCCGTTCTTTTCCTGGATCACCAGCTCGCCGCCGTCCTTGCACTGGCCGCTGATCGTCTTGCCTTCCTCGCTCTTGCCCTGGATCTTGCCGGCCTCGATGGCGGTGGTGGCGTGGGCGCGAACCTTCTGGCTCGAGACGTTTCCCGACGCGACGGTGAACGAGTAACCGGTCTCGTTGACGACGCGGCAACTGGCGGCCGCGCGGCTTGCTCCCGCGGCCAGCAAGCCGCTCACGACCCAGATCATGACGCTCGTGCGTGACATCCGACCGTTAGAGGCCCGGATGGCTGAAATCTCATCGGTAATTATCGTTAACTGACGCGATGTGGATGAGCGGTGACAGGCGGTTGGCGCGCGTTCTGCTGGTCTTGGTGCTGGCTTCCGGGTTCTGCGGCGCGCTGGCGCTGGCGCGCATGCAGCTGACTGGCCGCGCCGCGTTGCTGTTCCTGGGGTGGAACCTGATGCTGGCGTGGGTGCCGCTGCTGGTGTCGCTCGTGATCGCCGGCCGCCACGCGCCCGGGCGAAAGCCGTCGCGCCTGGGATCCTTCGCGCTGGGCGGGGTGTGGCTGGCGTTCTTCCCGAACGCGCCCTACCTGGTCACGGACCTGATTCACCTGCGCGAGCGGGGGTTCGTGCTGCTGCTTTACGACGCCATGATGGTGTTCGCGTTCGCGATGACGGGCCTCTGCATCGCGTTCCTGTCGCTGTGGTTGATCCACCGGCTGGTCGAACGGCGCGCGGGCCGGACGGTCGGCTGGGCGTTCGTCGCGGCCGTCGCCGGCCTGTCGGGATTCGGGGTTTTCCTGGGGCGGTTTCCCCGCTGGAACAGCTGGGACATCGTCACCAAGCCCGGCGAGCTGTTCGTCACCCTCGCCGAGCACGCGCAGGATCCGCTCGCGCACCCGCGCGCGATCGGCGTGACCGCGATGATGGCCGCGCTGTTCGGGATCGCCTACCTGATGTTCTTCGCGCTGACGTCGCTGGGCGCCGCCGCCGTGCCCGCCGAGGCGACGACGGCGCCTTCGGTGGGTTCTTCGCCGCCATAAGCACGGCGGTCGAGCTCGCGGTATCGCCGCGATCAGTTCGGGACGGCTTCGCAGACGGACGAGCGGCTGTTGTCCTGCCAGCGATCGTTCCAGGTGCCGTCGCGGTCGAGGACGGCGCGGTGATCGCAGGTGCAGGTTTGTCCGCCCGAGCACGGATCGCAGAAGCCGTCGGGCTGACCCGCTTCCCAGCTTGTGTAGCCCCACGTCTCGTTGGTCACCCAGCGATACGTTCCCACGCCGGTCTTGTCGCCGCCGGTCTTGCCGTCGGTGGCGCCGATCCACGTATCGGAAAATGTCGCCGAGAACTGGGCGATGCTGACGACGAACGCGTTCTCCTCGGCCGAGAGGATCGTGACCAGGTAACCGTTCTGCAGCATGCAGGACTGCTGCGCCTCGCTCCAGGTCTGCGACATGTTGCGAGGCCAGTAGCAGTGCGTGCGGCCGTCCGTCGGCGTGACGAACGCCTTCGCTCCTGCCGGATAGCCCATGCACGGATTGCCGCCACTTCCCGCGCTGCCGCCGCGCCCGCCCGTTCCGCCGCGGCCGGCCATGCCGGCCATCATGCCGCCGCGCCCGCCACCGCCAGTGCCGGCGACGCCGCTGGTGCCGGCGATGCCGCTGGTGCCGGCGACGCCCGTCGTGCCCGCGACGCCGCTGGTGCCGGCGACGCCGGTCGCGCCGCTGCCGCTGGTACCGGCGACGCCGCTGGTACCGGCCGAGCCCGTCGCGCCGGTCCCGGCCACGCCCATCGTGGCGCCCGCGCCGGCGCTGCCGGTCGTTCCGGCGAGGCCCACCGACGATCCACCGCTGCCACCGCTGCCACCGCTGCCACCGCTGCCACCGCTGCCACCGCTGCCGCCCGTGCCGCCGCCGCTCGCATTCCCGGAACCGGTGCCGGCACCGCCGGTGCTCCCGGCCGTTCCGGTTGCCGTCGTTCCCGCGCTGCCTGTCGTTCCCGCGTTGCCAGCGTTGCCGGTGCCGCCCACGCTGCCCGCGGCGCCGGTGGTTCCGCCGCGTCCCGCCGTCGCGCCGCTTCCCGCGGTGCCCGTGCCGGCGTCAGCGTGTGGACCTCCGTCGTCGGTCAGACCGGTATGGTTGACCGAGCATCCGAGCAGGAGCCCCACCGCCGACGCCCACAACAGCGCGCGTCGTCGCGACCGCATCCCGGCGAGGATAACACCGGTGCGTCGGTTCGTCTCCCAGCTCGACCGGAGTTACGAAAACGATTGCGCTGACCCGAAAAAAAACCGAGCGCAAACACCCCCGGGCTGCAACTGACTAGGGGTGGTAAAGCCTCTATTCCCGCGCTGCGACAAAGCGATCCCTGCATTGACAGTGGGATGGCAACGCGCGAAGACTGACGACGTCCTTCTCGCCGCAGGAGGTACCCGATGACAATCGTGCGGACCTCGCATTTTCGGTACGGCGCCTGGTGTTTCGGGCTGCTCGCGATCACGGGTGTGGCCTGTGGCGGCGGGAATGGCGCGTCGGGGACGGGCGGTGAATCGGGCAGCGCGGGAACGTCGGGCAACGCGGGCAACGCCGGAACGTCGGGCAGCGCGGGCGACGGCGGCAACGCCGGTTCGACGGCCGGCAGCGCCGGCACGACCGGCGTCGCGGGAGTCAACGGCGGCGCGGGCACAACCGGCGTGGGCGCGACGAGCGGCGCGGGGACAAGCGGCAACGCCGGCAACGCCGGCAACGCCGGAACGACCGGCAGCGCGGGCAGCACCGCGGGGCGCGGCGGCACCACGGGAACAGCAGGGCGCGGCGGCACGACCGGGACCGCGGGACGCGGCGGCACCACAGGCGCGGCCGGCACCACCGGCACCGGCGGCGCCGCGGGCGGCGCGATGCCCAGCGCGGGATGCAACGCCACCGGCGGCACGCCGATGAGCGGGCACTTCACGATCGACGCGTCCGGGACGCAGCGCGAATACATCATCAAGATTCCGGCCGGCTACGATCGCACGCATCCTTACCGTCTTATCCTCGCGTTCCACGGCCGCATGTACGACGCGATGTCCGTCGACGCGGGCGGCGCGCCCTCGCCCAGCGGCCCGTACTACGGTGTCGAGCCGCTTTCGGGAGGCAGTGCCATCTTTGTCGCCGGTCAGGCTCTATCCAGCAGCTGGACCAACGCCAACGACATCCCGTACATCAACGCCATGATCACCCGCTTCAAGGCCGAGCTGTGCATCGACCAGAGCCGCATCTTCGCGATGGGCTTCAGCATGGGCGCGATCCAGACCATCGCGCTCGGCTGTGCCGAGAGCGACCAGTTCCGCGCCATCGCGCCGATGTCGGGCAGCCTGAACGGGGGAACGTGCGGCGGCACGACGCCGCTCGCCTACTGGGGATCGCACGGCACCAACGATCCGACGATCAACATCTCGAACGGCCGCGCGGTGCGCGACACGTTCCGCATGCGGAATCACTGCACGACGACGACCGTCGCCGACCCGCAGCAAGCGGGCTGCGTCAACTACCAGGGCTGTGACGCGGGCAAGCCGGTCAGCTGGTGCGAGTTCGACGGCGTGCACGAGCCGCCACCCTATTCGGGCTCGGCGATCTGGAGGTTCTTCTCGCAGTTCTGATGGCCACTCTCCGTGTCGACATATGCGGCGGCGCGCGCGAGGGCAAGAGCGCGCTGATCGCCAGCCTGGGTTCCGGCGTCATCGGCGATGGGAAACAGCTGGCCGTCGTCGAGGCCGCCAACGACGAGCAGTACACGCGCAACCTCGCCGCGCGCGCGCCGATCGCCGACGTCAACGTCATCGTCGTCGACGCGCGCCAGGGCATCACGGCGGCGACGCGGCGGCACGGGTTCTTCGCCGCGCTGATCGCCGTGCGCCACGTCGTGCTGGCGGTCAACAAGATGGATCTCGTCAGCGATCCCGAGGGGGCGTTCGCCCGCATCGACGACGACTTCAGAAAACTGGCCGCGCAGCTCGGGCTGACGCCGTCGGGCGTCAGCTGCGTGCCGATCGCGGCGGACAACGGCGACAACGTCCGCGCGCGCTCGGCGGCGATGCCGTGGTACGAGGGGCCGACGCTGGTCGAGCTGCTCGATCGCGTCGAGACCGAGCAGCAGCGCCTGCGCGAGCAGCCGCTGCGGCTGCCGATCCGCACCGTCAACCGCGCCGGCGATCCGGGCGGTCTGGAGGGAACCGTCGTCGCCGGCCGGGTGCGGCCGGGCGACCCGGTGCGCGTGCAGCCGTCGGGCGAGCTGACGCGGGTGACGCGCATCGCCGGCAGCGACGGGGATCTGGCCGAGGCGGTGGCGGGTCAGGCGGTGACGATCGCGCTCGAGGGCACGGTCGACGTCTCGCCCGGCGATCTGATCGTCGCCGTCAACGCGCCCGCCGAGATCGCCAATCAGTTCGAGGCGACGGTGGTCTGGCTGGCGGAGGCGCCGCTCTTGCCCGGCCGCAGCTACATCCTGCGCGTCGGCACCGCCACCGCCACGGCGGCGATCAACCCGCTGAAGTACAAGATCAACCTGAGCACGCTGGACCGCATCGCGGCGACCACGCTGGTGCAGAAGGAGATCGGCGTCTGCAACCTGCAGGTCGATCGCGCGCTGCCGTTCGATCCCTACAAGGTGAACCGCACCACCGGCGGTTTCGTGCTGGTCGACAAGGTGTCGGGCGCCGCCGTCGGCGCCGGCATGCTGCACTTCGCGCTGCGGCGCGCGCAGAACGTCCACTGGCAGGCGCTGGACGTGAACAAGGCCGCCCGCGCGAAGCTGAAGGGGCAGAAGCCGTGCGTGCTCTGGTACACGGGGCTGTCGGGCGCGGGCAAGTCGACGATCGCGAACCTGGTCGACAAGCGCTTGCACGCCTCCAACCGGCACACCTATCTGCTGGACGGCGACAACGTGCGGCACGGTCTGAACCGCGATCTCGGCTTCACCGACGCCGATCGCGTCGAGAACATCCGGCGCATCGCCGAGGTGGCGAAGCTGATGGTCGACGCTGGGTTGATTGTCAGCACCGCGTTCATCTCGCCGTTCCGCGCCGAGCGTCAGATGGCGCGCGCGCTGGTCGCCGACGGTGAGTTCATCGAGATCTTCATCGACACCCCGCTGGGAATCGCGGAGGAGCGCGATCCCAAGGGGCTGTACAAGAAGGCGCGCCGCGGCGATCTGAAGAACTTCACGGGCATCGATTCGCCGTACGAAAAACCGGAGGCGCCCGAGCTGACGCTGGATACGACCATGCACTCGCCCGCGGAGGCCGCGGAGGCCGTGGTGGCGTACTTGCAGCAGCGCGGGATCGTGACCATCGGGGGAGACGCATGAGCCCCGGCACGACTTACGCTTTCAACGGCGACGCCGACGGGCTGTGCGCGCTGCAGCAGCTGCGGCTGGCGGGGCCGGGCGCGGCGGGCGAGCGCGAGACGCTGGTGACCGGCGTGAAGCGCGACATCGCGCTGCTGGATCGCGTGACGGCGGGCGCGGGCGACGCGTGCACCGTCCTCGACATCTCGCTGGACGTGAACCGCGCCGGGCTGGAGCGGTTGCTGGCGGCGGGCGTTTCGATCCGCTACTTCGACCATCACTTCGCGGGCGACATCCCCGCGCACGCCGGGCTGGAGGCGCACATCGATCTCAGCCCGAACGTCTGCACCAGCCTGCTTGTCGACCGGTACCTCGACGGCCGCCACCGGGCGTGGGCGATCACCGGCGCGTACGGCGACAGCATGACCGCCGAGGCGGACGCGCTCGCGCGCGCGGCGGGGATCGCGCCCGACGCCGCCGAACGGCTGAAGGCGCTGGGGATCGCGATCAACTACAACGCCTACGGCGAGACCATCACGGATCTCCACGTGCCACCGGTCGAGCTGGCGGCGGAGATGTTGCCCTTCGCCGACCCGCTGGCGTTCGCGGCGCAGTCCGCCGCGTGTAAGCGATTGGCGGACGGGTTCAAAGACGACATGGAGCTCGCGAAGCGGCTCACGCCCGCGCGCGCCGTCCCGGGAGCCGTCGTCTTCATGCTTCCCGACGCGGCCTGGGCGCGGCGCGCCAGCGGGACGTTGGCCAATGACAAGGCGAAGGCGCATGGCGGCAGCGCCGTTGCAATCGTTTCCCCAAAAACCGACGGAGGCTTTCTGGTTTCCGTGCGCGTTCCGAAAGATTTCTCCGTCTCGGCGGAGTCGTTCTGTCGTAGGTTTCCCACTGGCGGCGGGCGCAAGACGGCGGCGGGGATCAACCACCTGCCCAGCGAAGAACTGGAAACCTTCGCGACGGCGTTCGAACAGCAATTCCGAGCGGGGGCCTCGACATGAACAGCATCTTCTCCAGGATGGGCGCCATCTACCGCGTGCTGCGGCGAACCTTCAACGTGAAGGTCATCCCGCTGTTCGTGGCGGTGTTCTTCGGCTTCATCCGGACGGTCGTCGCGATCGCGATGGCGCTGGACCACGTGTTCTTCGCGAAGCTGGCGAAGACGCGCGCCAGCCGTCCCATCGTGCTGGTCGGCAACCCGCGCACGGGCACGACCTTCCTGCAGCGTTTTCTTTCAGACGAGGGATTCGGATCGGGGATGGAGCTGTTCCTGATGCTGTACCCGTCGCTCACGCTGCAGAAGCTGCTGCGGCCGCTGCTGCCGCTGCTCGAGAAGGTGAGCCCGGCCAAGTTCCACACCACGGACGCGCACCAGACCAGCCTGTCGTCGGTCGAGACGGACGACGTCGCGGTGCTGTTCCGCCACCTGGACGGCTTCTTCCTCTACGGCTTCTTCCTGTCGTTCGAGGACGAGGACATGCTGCCGTACTTCGATCCGCGCGTGCGTGACACGTCGAAGCGCGACTACGACTGGCTGGACAAGCTGTGGCGGCGCAGCCTGGTGCTGCACAAGGCCGACCGCAACATCGCCAAGCTGTTCTCGCTGGCGGTGCGGCTGCCGCAGTTCATGGAGCGCTTCCCCGAGGCGCAGATCCTTTACATGGCGCGCGATCCGCTGTCGATCATCCCCAGCGCGATGAGCCTGGTGGTGGGCGTGCTCGATCGCGGGTTCGGTTTCTGGTCGCTGCCCGAGACGACGCGCAAGCGCTGGCTGGACCGCATGTACAAGGCGTGGATCCTGCTGCTGCAGAAGTTCCACGAGGACTGGATGGGCGGTCTCATCGACAAGAAGCGCGTCTACATCGTGCGCTACGACCGGATGATGGCGGACTTCGAGGGCGTGATGGACGAGATGTGCGCGTTCCTCGGCCACGAGATGACGCCCGCGCTGCGCGCCACCGTCGCCAAGCGCGGCGAGAAGCAGCGCAAGTACGAGTCCGAGCACAAGTACGACCTGGAGAAGTTCGGCCTCACCGAAGCGCAGATTCGCCGCGACTGCGCCTTCTTCTACGACACCTTCCTCCCGCCCCTCCAGCAAGCCCGCAAAGCCGGCAGCGCATAGGCGCGCTAGCGCGGCGGCGGGCCGTACAGCGAATCGCGGTACTCGGTGTAACCGAACGTCGCGGGGTTCGCCGCCGAATTGAATGACGCCACCAGCTGGCCGCTCGACGTGATCTCGTGGATGATCCCCGACTGCGAGAACGTCACCAGGATATTCCCGTTGGGCAGGAACTGGGCATCGCCCATCACGTTGCTGCTGACGCCGCTGGCCATGTACGTCATCGAGCTGGTCGCGGTCATGTTGGTGGTGTTCAGCTTGAACGCGCGCGCGGCTGACGATCCGCCCGACATCGAGCCGTTGTTGAACAGGATGAACGACCCGTCCGAGAGCATGTGGTGGCCGTGGTTGACCATCCACGTCGGGACGCCGCTGAAGAACTTGCTCTGATCCTTCGGGCTGCCGCCGCCGAACTGCCACAGCAGCGCGCCGGTGCGCGTGATGTGGACGTACGCGTTCGGGTTGCGATCGCCCAGCGTGTACGTGTTGTCGCCCGGGTAATAGTGGACCGAGTTGGTGTGGTAGCGGCCGTTCGAGGTGCTGTAGAGGGCGGTCATGTCGGCGACGATGGTCTTCGTCGTTCCGTCGTCGGCGCGTTCGACCAGCGAGCAGGGCGCGTCGGTGCCGGTCGCGTTCCAGAGCAGCGTGGCGAACCCACCCGGGATCGCGGTCATGTCGTGGTGCGACGCGGCCATCCCGGACGCCATCGTGGAGCCGCTGCCGTCCATGTTGATGATCTTGACCGCGCCCGCGCTGGTGTTCTGGACGTTGAGCGCCATCAGGTACATCTTGCTGCCGTCCCAGCTCATCTGGATGCGGCTGGTGCCTGACGGCCCGGTCGACCACCACACGGGCGCGCCGTCGGCGTCGAAGATCCACGCCCCGGTGCCGTTGACGCCGCTGCTGGTCACCATGAAGCCCTTGGAGTGCGCCGCCGCGTTCATGATCGTCGTGGTCGGCTTGGGTGCGCTGGTCGGGACCGCGCCCGTCATGATCGTGTAATCCGAGCTGGTGCAGGTGCCCGCGCCGGAGGTGGCGACGACGCGATACACGTAGCTGGTGCTTCCCTTCATGCCGAGCAGCAGCGTGCGGTAGCTCGGCTGCGCGAGATCGACCGGCGCGGTCATCGTCGGGCCGCTCGACGCGGGGCCGAAGCGGATCTCGGCGCCGGTGATCCCGGTGAGGTTGGTCGTGAACGTGACGATCCCGACCGTCGGGATGGTGCCGAGCATCGACGTCGCGGTGATCATGCAGCCGCCGGCGCCGCCGCCGCCGCTCACGCCGGCGATGCCGGTCGTGCCGCCGCGCCCCGTGGTGCCGGCCATGCCCGTGGTGCCGCCGCGTCCACCGGCACCCGCGGTTCCCGTCGTGCCCGCGGCGCCGGTCGTGCCGCCGCGCCCCCCGGCGCCCGCGGTTCCCGTCGTGCCCGCGGCGCCGGTCGTGCCGCCGCGCCCGGCCGCTCCGGTCGTTCCGGCGCTGCCCGTCGTCCCGCCGTTCCCGGCCGTTCCCGTCGCGGTCGACCCGGCCGAACCGGTCGTGCCGGCGCTTGCGCCTCCGGTCGCCCCGGCGCCCGTCGTGCCCGCGCTGCCGCCGGTGCCCGCCGCCCCCGACGTTCCCGCGCTTCCCGACGACGAGCCGCCCGCGCCCGATGGCTGGACGTCCGTCGATCCGGCGCACGCGGCGATCGTCAGCAGCGCAAGCAAGGACGAGGTTCTGCACAAGCGACGCGTCATCGGGGGCACCTCCACGGGTTGCGATCAGCGCGGCGGCGGGCCGTACAGCGAGTCGCGGTACTCGGAGTAGCCAAGCGAGCTGAACTTGAACGTGGCGACCACCTGACTGCCGGTGGTGACCTCCGTGAGCTGCCCCGACGTCGAGCCGGTCACCAGGATGTTGCCGTTCGGGAGGCTCTGGACGTCGCCGAGCACCATGCTGGTGATGGTGCTCCCCGAGTACGTGAACGAGCTGGTCGCGGTCATGGAGCTGGTGTTCAGCTTGAAGCCGCGGACGGTCGAGGCCCCGCTCGTGCCGTTGTTGAACAGGTAGAACGTTCCGTCGGCCGTCAGGTGGTGGCCATGGTTGACCGACCAGGTCCCGGTGCCCGAGAAGAACTTGCTCATGTCCTTGGGATTGCTGCCACCCAGCTGCCAGAGCAGCGTGCCTGTGCGCGAGACCTTCACGTACAGGTTCGGGTTGCGATCGCCGAGCGTGTACGTGTTGTCGGACGGGTAGTAGTGGATCGAATTGGTGTGGAAGGTGTTCGAGTTGTAGACCGTGTTCACGTTGGCGATGATCGTCTTCATCGTTCCGTCGTCGGCGCGTTCGATCAGCGCGCAGGGCACGTCCATGCCTGTCGTCGTCCAGGTCAGCGTTGCGAAGCCGCCCGGGATCGCCGCCATGTCGTGATGCGCCGTGGTCAGCCCCGAGATGGTCGTGGCGTTGTTTCCGTCCATGTCGACGATCTTGACCTGGCCGCCCGAGTTCTGAACGTTGAGCGCCATCATGTACATCTTGCTGCCGTCCCAGCTCATCTGGACCCGGCTGACGCTGTTGGGTCCGGTCGCCCACCAGACCGGCGCGCCGTCGGAATCGTAGATGTACGCGCCGCTCCCGTTGAGGCCGCTGCTGGTGACGATGAACCCCTTGGCGTGCGCGGTGGCGTTCGAGATCGTGACGGTTGGTTTCGGCACGGTGCTGGGCACGGCGCCGGTCGTGAACGTGTAGTCCTGGCTGGTGCAGGTGCCGGCGCTCGAGGTGACGACGATCCGGTAGACGTAGCTGGCGCTGCCCTTCATCCCGAGCAGCAGCGTCCGGTACATCGCCTTCGTCAGATCGACGGGCGCCGTCATCGTCGGGCCGGTCGATGCGGGGCCGAAGCGGATCTCGGCGGCGGTGGGGCTGGTCGCGCTCGTCGTGAAGGTGACGATTCCGACCGTCGGGATCATACCCATCGTCGATGTAGCGGTGATCGTGCAACCGCCCATCCCGCCGCCGCCCGTGTTGCCGGCGGTGCCCGTCGTCCCGCCGCGTCCCGCCGCGCCGGTCGTACCGGCGGTACCCGTCGTCCCGCCACGTCCGGCCGTTCCGCTCGTACCGGCGGTGCCTGTCGTGCCGCCGCGTCCCGCCGTTCCGGTCGTGCCGGCGGTGCTCGTCGAGCCCGCGGTTCCGGTCGTCCCGGCCGTGTCGCTCGTGCCGGCGGCGCCCGTCGTGCCGGCGGTCGCGTTCGCACCCGCGGTGCCCGTCGTGCCGGCGGTCGCGTCCGCGCCCGCTGCGCCCGGCGTGCCTCCAGTTGACGTGGTTTGCACGTCACCCACCGTTCCGACGCATGCGCCGCCCGCGAGCAGCGCAAGCACGCACGAAACTTTGGACAGAATACGACTCATAAGGTGCGCCTCCACGGGGTCTCGGCTGGGGGTCCGACCCTCGTTTGGGTCACTATCCGTCGGCAGCGATCAAAAAAAAAGCATGGATTCCACGGCTCAAAGAAATGCGGGTGCCGCGCAATAAAAAATGGACCAAAAAACGCATGAGCCGCTCTTGGAAACCGATTGCGGCATCGTTTGCTGCGCCTAGATGGCGCGCAGCGTTCAGCGACGGTCGCCTGGCGTCCACGTCTGGCGCGAACAACCTGGCAGACCGCGCGCGGGTGTGATTCACTGGCGTCAACTTCGGAGCCACCATGAGCGATTCCGACATCGACCGCAGGACCATCTTGAGCGCAACCCTCGCCTGGGCGGCGGCGACGCTGAGCAGCTGCAGTGACAACGCGACGGGGGGCGCCCCCGCGTGTGCAACGGGCGCCGACGGCGGCGTCGGCGGGTTCACGTGCATGAACACCATGACCGGCGACCACATGCATCCCCTGACGATCTGCGGCGACGACGTCGAGGTCGGACTCGACAAGATGTACGCGCTCGCGGCTGGCGGAACGGGTCATACGCACATGCTCACGGTCACCGCGTACGACTTCGTGTACCTGAAGGCAGGCGCGACTCGCATGGTCGACTCGACCACGACGAACGCGCATCTGCACACCTGCTCCATCACCTGCACGCCGGCCTGATCGGTTACCGAGCGGGAATTGACGCAGAAGAAGATCGCGGTCATCGGAACCGGTTCGGCGGGGCTTCTGACCGC
>Ga0070673_100000433_pt1 | contig 22114 bp, 14 predicted proteins | sample KBSM23metaG_FD_65342 | JGI IMG/M metagenome (GOLD analysis project Ga0070673, IMG submission 65342) | Miscanthus rhizosphere microbial communities from Kellogg Biological Station, Michigan, USA - KBS M2-3 metaG | ecosystem: Host-associated > Plants > Roots > Rhizosphere > Soil ... | reverse complement strand
AAGGTCGATCAGCGCGTTGATGGCAGCTACGTCGCGAACGTCCAACCCGCCGCTGAGGTCATTGGTCGTGAATACCTCACCGATGATTTTGTCGCCTGCGGCGCCACCGGCTCCCACCGTGAGAGTAACCGTAATCGCATAGGCCTGGCCTGTGGTAACCAGGAACGCCGCAAAGAAAATCGCAAGAGTCTTTTTCATCTGGTCTCCGTTGGTTGCGTGTAACCGTTCGTCGAGCAAGTCCACGGCCAAGTTTAGGCTCGTAACACCGCTTCAAGCCGGCCGCGGCTATCTGCCGCTGTATGAGTGACTTGGCAGCCGATGACAGATCAGCTCTGACGCGACCGAATCCAATTGAGGCGCCTGAGTTTGTAAAGCCAGCCGACGCCTGACGGATCAGGCTTGGCGGGTGGTAGCAGTTTTCACCGAATTTACTACCCAAATAACGGCGATCAGGGCCGCAAACTCACTTGTAAGGGTTTTCGACGGGGGCGGCAACGGAACAATCAATCCTTGGCAATTCCCAGCTTCTCCAAGAGCTCATAAAGCGTAGGCCGGCTGACGCCGAGCTCCATCGCGGCCGACGTAATTTTCCCGCCGTGGCGGCGAAGAACCTCTTGAACCAGCTCTCGTTCCGCAGCTTCCCGCGCCTCCTTCAAAGTCTGCGACTGTCCCGCACCGCCTGGTACGCTTGCCAGTTCAAGGTCGGCGGCTGTAACCCGCTTTCCGTCGGCCATGATAACGGCTCGTTGCACTCGATTCTGAAGTTCGCGGACGTTGCCTGGCCAGCCATGAAGAGTGATGGCGCGTAACGAATCGGGCGCAAAGGTCACGTTGGGTTTGCCGTGCTGCACGCCGAAGCGGTGCAGGAATTCCTTCGCCATCAGAGCAGCGTCGTCGCCCCGCTCGCGCAGCGGAGGGACTTCCAAGACGACGACGGCCAGCCGAAAATACAAATCCTCGCGGAACTTGCCACCCGAGACCAATTCCTGCAGATTGACGTTAGTCGCTGCGACCACCCGGGCGTCGCTCGTGATCTCCTGTCGCCCACCGACGCGCTGGAAGCGTTTTTCCTGAAGAAAACGCAGGAGCTTCACCTGGACCGGCGCTGGTAGATCACCGATCTCGTCCAGGAAGAGAGTTCCCCCCGTCGCCCCTTCGATGTGGCCCTTCCGCAGTGTATGAGCACCAGTAAAAGCGCCCTTCTCGTGGCCGAACAGTTCGCTTTCGAGGAGGCTTTCCGGGATCGCGTTGCAATTGATACCGACGAAAGGACCGTTTTTCTGTGGGCTCCGGCGGTGAAGGGCTTGTGCAATCACTTCCTTGCCCGTTCCGCTCTCACCAAGAATCAAGACCGGTGCGCTGGTCGGCGCGACCTTACGGATAAACGTAAACACGGCCTGCATCTGGCTACTGGCGCCGAGCATGCCCTCGAACGAGTCGATCCTCTGAGTCTGCTGCATCGCGCGATATTCGCGCTCGAGCTCCGCCACGTACACGCATCGCTGGAGCACCAACCTGAGCTCGTCCATGTCCACCGGCTTGCACAAAAAGTCGTAGGCGCCGGCGCCAACGGCGCGAAGTGCGTTCTGCTTGTCACCCTGACCGGACACGACGATGACTTTGGCGGTCGAATCCAGCGCGAGCAATGCTGACAGTGCGTTCAGCCCTTCTTCGGGCTCGTTCGGACGCGGGGGCAGGCCCAAATCGAGCAGCGTCACCGTGGGGCGGCTGGTCCTGAAGGCCGCCAGGGCCCCAGCACGGTCGCCGGCCATCACGACTTCGTAATCCGCGGCGAGCGCCCATTTCATTTGGGTGCGGATGTCCTCGTCATCGTCAACGAGCAGAAGCGTCGTCTTGGTCATTTCTCGGTGGCTACAGGGAGGCTTATCAGAAATGTGGTGCCTCTCCCCACTTCAGTCTGGACGTGGATTGCACCGCCATGCGCCTGGACGATCGCTCGGGACTGAAACAGGCCGATACCAAGCCCCTTCTTTTTCGTGCTCTGAAACGGACGAAACAAGGAGTCCTTCACGAAGGCCTCCTCCATGCCACAGCCGTTGTCTGACACGGACAGAAGGACGCGCCCGTCCCGATGCTCGGTGCGCACCTCGATGCGACCATCCTCCTTGAGTGCGTCTTGCGCGTTGAGCACGAGGTTGGTCACGACATTCTGCATTCGTTCGCGGTCCACAAGGATGCCAGGCAAGGGTTGAAACGCTCTGGTGATTTGCACGTCGGGCGTGGTGCTGACTCGGTCGAGGGCATCACTCACGACTTCGTTGAAGTCGGCCCTTGCCGGGCTCAGCGTGGGCCGATCCCGAAGCGCGCTTAAACGGGCAATCATGTCATCGATGCGGCGCGCGCTATTGCCGATCCCGCGCAAGGCATCCTCACGAAATGCAGGGTCGTTGAAGTGCACAGGCAGGTTTCTGAGCATCAGGTTGAGCGAGGTCGCTGCGTTCTTCAGATCGTGCACGAAGAACAGAGACATCGTCCGGAACGCCTCGAGCTCGCGGGCCTGCGCGACCTCGGCGGCAAGTCGATGGTTCATGAGAACCGACGTCATCTGATCCGCGACGCATTTCAGCAGTTCCAGTTCCTCAGCCGTGTACACCGCAGCGTTGATGCGATCCGCGAGCACGAGCACGCCAAGAGTCCGGTCCCCAGAGCGCAAAGGGACACCGAGCCTGTGACCACCCGTGGTGAAGGTGGCCGAATTGAGTCGCCGGAGCTCCTCGGCCCAGGCACCGCTTGCCGTCTCCAGGTCGAAGGGCGCCGACATCGTCTGAAGTCCATCGACGACAGCGGGCGAAGCTGTATCCGGTGCGTTGGCACCGCCGGACAAGGGCGATTGTCGCGCCGTCGACGCCCGAACGATCAGTCGCTCCTGTTCGTCATCCAGCAGCCACACCGAGACCGACAGCACGTCGAACATCTCCGAGGTCAACTTCGCTGCCACATCGCACACGCCGGCCTGATCCTTCACGCGGGAAAACTGCTCCGAGCACATCGTCCAGATCCGCGCGGAGTCGTGCTTGGCCTTGCTGAAATGGCGGACGACGAATACATGTATTTTCTGGCGTGTACGATCGGAAAGCAGCAACAGGGCAAGGCCAGCCATTCCCAGGAGGACGACGATCGACTGCCACTCGAAAAACTCGCTTCCTCCGAACCGCTGGGCAACTTGGGCCAGAACTCCAACGACGAGGAGGTACGCACCGACGATCAGGATGGTCAGTGAGGACCGCAGCACTGCCACCGATGGGTACACGTCGATTTCGGCCAGGCGCGTTCTCACATAGGCCACGATCAGGAAGGCACATCCAATCAGGAGGGCGCCAGACTCGACGTTCCACAGAACGACCTCCGAGCCTTGGAAAAGAATTGCCTGTATTTGGACGTACAGACGGGCGCCGAAGATCACGCCCACGGCCAGAACCACGAACTTGATCCGCCACTGCATCGTCCCGACAGCGGACCGGAACGTCTGTTCCAGGTTCATCAGAATCGTGACGAACGAGATCAGGAGGATGACGTGCAGCGCTGTGGTGATCGCACCGATCTGCAGTGCCCCCTGATCGCGGGATGTTTCCGACGCAACCGCCTGATACAGTCGATCGTTGAAGGCCACTGCCAGAACGACGGGCAGCACGGCGGCGAGCAACAGAGGGAGCTTCCAGCGGTTCAGGAATTCACGATAGTTGGTGCGCGAGTACGTCAGGCTGAAGCACAACCAGATCGCGGGGAGGACGGCTTCGACGAGGGATTCACGCGTCAGCCAGGGGACTGCCTCCTCGAGCGGAAACGCGCGCAGGCGTAGGCCCGTAAGGGCACTCTTGGTCCCCAATGCCATCATGCCGGCGAAGAAACACCATGCGGCCAGGGAGCGCTTCCGGTGCACCAGACCGGCCACCGCGAGAAGGACGCTGAGGATTCCAGCAGTGAAAGGAAGGAGGAAGAGGCCGGTCACCTACTCTTTCCCTCAGAGGAGCGACTATGGACGAGCGTCCACGCGCGTATCGTGACGTCGCAACCAGAACAGGCTCAATAACAGCGGAATCAGCGAGAGCGCAAAGAAGATGGGCCCACCGCGGCGATGGATGAAGCTGTCGATCATGTGCGGCCCGATGTGTACGCAGAGCAGTCCGATGACGAGAATCCGAAATCCGTTCCGCACAATCGCCAGCGGAATCACCAAGGCCATCAACGCGATCCTTCGCGACGTGCTCTGGAGAAAAAGATTGGACGCCAGTACGCTGGTGATGAACAGCACGACAGTGGAGCGGATCCCACTGCACTCCCGTTCCACTTCGAGCACGATGCCCGGAAGGGCGAGCAGCGTTCCGTCGCGGAACATCGGAGTGCCCGTCACTCTAAACATCCACGCCGCCGTGTCCGCCGAAGCCGCCACAAGTGTGAGCTCGAGCCAATTCACCGCGGCATCCGGCAATGGAACCATGAAGATCAGAAACGCGACGGGAAAGGCTGCCGCGCGCATCCACGGCGACCCGAGGAAGAGAAACCCACTCGCCACGATAAAGCTCACGTAGGCGAGCATCGTCAGAGCGAGGTGATCGATGACGTTCAGCCTCTCTCCTAACCCAATTGCTGCAGCGAGGAAGGCGAAGCCGACGGCTGCCGATACAATCGCTGCGCCAGTCGAACTGCGATAAGGGACAACCGTCTTTGGCTGGATATACAGCAGGTAGCCGGAGATCAGCGGCACCATCGGAATGTAGGAATGCAAGTCGTTCTGCAAGGCGAGAGAGATCAGTCTCGCTAACGGCTGGACGAAAAGCAGCGTGACCAGGCAGGCGCAGCCGGCCAATCCAGCTTTTCTAAACCGTTGGGGAGATCCTGGGTCCCGCCACGCGACCCACGCTCCGCCGCGCCGGCCGAAGACCGAGCTTGTCACAGCCTCTTCTGTTTTTGACTTCATTACGCTTCGCAAGGAGCGCGGCGTCGAGAGTACAGCATCCTATTGCATAAAAACAAGTTACGGACACTAAGCGGTGATTCGATGAGTGAGTTCAGCGCGCCTGGTGCACGTCGGCGAAGACCTCAGTCTGAGATACCCTAGATCAGTCGGCGAAAGTCCGCAACGATGTGTTTTCCCCGCAAGACTCTGCCTCCTCGATGATCGTGCCCCTTCTTCGGGATCGGTTTTGACGACTTCGTCTCGCGAACTCTGGGTTGTCCCTATCCTCACAGTTGGTGGCGGGGCATCTGTGGCGCTGTCATCGCGCCAGTGACTTCAGGCCACCGCACGTGCGCTCGCCGCCGGGCCGCCTGTTAAGATTCCGACTGCCAATGTCGACGGAACCACAGGTGGTCATCAATATCGACAAGTTCAGTAACACGACAGCCGCTGCCTCACCGTGGCCGCGCTGCTGCTCAAGTGGGGGCCGAAAGCGTAGATGATTCCCTTCATCGATTTGCCGGCACAGTACCGGCAGTTGAAGCCCGAGATTGACGCTGCGGTGGCCAAGGTCTTCGAGAACGCACAGTTCATTCTCGGCCCGGCTGTCGCGGCCTTCGAACGCGACTTCGCCGCGTTCTGCGCCACCTCCGAGGCGATCGGCGTCAACAGCGGTACGAGCGCGCTGCATCTGTCCCTGCTGGCGGCCGGCGTCGGACCTGGTGACGAAGTCATCACGGTTCCGTTCACGTTCGTTGCGACAGTTGCCGCGATCGAATACGCGGGCGCGAAGCCGGTGCTGGTGGATGTCGAACCCGAATTCCTGACCATGGATTCGACCAAGCTCGAAGCGGCGATTACCCCGCGGACGAAGGCGATCATCCCCGTGCACCTGTTCGGCCAGCCCGCGGACATGGATCCGATCATGGCGATCGCGAAAAAGCATGGCCTGGTCGTGATCGAGGACGCCTGTCAGGCGCACGGCTCTGAGTACAGAGGCAAGCGCTGCGGATCAATCGGACAGCTTGGCTGTTTCAGTTTCTATCCCGGCAAGAATCTCGGCGCCTACGGTGAGGGCGGCGCGGTTGTGACGAACGATCCGGAGCTGGCGAAGACGATTCGCCTGTTGCGTGCGTGGGGCGAGGAAGTCCGCTACGAACACAAGTATCGCGGCTTCAATTACCGCATGGACGGCGTGCAGGGCGCCATCCTCGGCGTAAAACTCCGTCATCTCGAAGCGTGGACCGAGGCGCGCCGGCGCAATGCCGCCGAGTATGGGCGACGCCTGGCCGAGACGTCCGTGGAGGTGCCGCGCGAGCGCCGCGATGTGCGCCACGTGTATCACCTCTACGTCGTTCGTCTTCAGCAACGTGATGCGTGGCGAGAACGGCTGACCGAGGCTGGTGTGCAGACCGGCGTGCACTATCCGATTCCCATCCACCTGCAGCCCGCCTATCGCGATCTCGGTTATGCAACCGGCGATTTCCCGATATGCGAAGAGGCGAGCCGCGAAGTGCTGTCGCTGCCGATGTTCCCCGAGTTGACCGACGCGCAGATCGCCGAGGTCGCCCACGCACTCAGCACGCGCGTGGGCGTATCAGGTTCGCGCTGATCGCGATGCACATTCTCGTCACGGGGGGGGCTGGCTTCATCGGCAGCCACGTCGTTGATTCGCTGCTCGCGAACGGCGACGCGGTGACGGTATTGGACAACTTCGACCCCTTCTACGACCGTCGCATCAAGGAACGCAATATCGCCGCGCATCGCACGCATCTACGCTGGCGGCTGATCGAGGCCGATGTGCGCGACGCCGATGCCCTCGGACGTCTGCCCGCGGGCTCATTCGATGCGATCGTGCACCTGGCGGCCCTGGGCGGCGTGCGTCGGTCGATCGAGACGCCGCTGACGTATCAGGACGTCAACCTGCGCGGCACGCACAATGTGCTCGAGGCGGCCCGCCGCCTCAAGGTGCCTCACCTCGTGTTTGCCTCATCGAGCAGCGTCTACGGCGTCAACCCGCGAGTGCCGTGGCACGAAGACGATTCGGTGCTGAAGCCGATCAGTCCTTACGCGAGCACCAAAGTCAGCGGCGAGCTCCTCGGGCATGTCTACAGTCATCTCTACGGCATTCGTTTCCTCGCGCTCCGTGTCTTCACGGTGTACGGTCCGAGGCAGCGGCCCGATCTGGCGATCCACAAGTTCGCGAATCTGATCGCCGACGGCCGGCCCGTGCCGGTGTACGGCGACGGGAGCACGCGACGTGACTACACGTATGTCGGCGACCTGGTCACCGGCATCGAGGGCGCGCTGCGCTACGACCGCAGCCCCTACGAGGTGATCAATCTCGGCAATAACGCGACCGTGACGCTACTCGAAATGATTCGCGCCCTCGAGGGCGCGCTGGGGATGCGCGCGACGATCGACTGGCAGCCCGAACAGCCAGGCGATGTGCCGCAGACCTGGGCGAGCGTCGCCAAGGCCCACGACCTCCTCGGCTACGAACCGCGTACGACGTTCACGGAAGGGGTTCGGCGCTTCGCGGAGTGGTTCCTGCAGACAGCGGTGCCTGATTCGCGAGTATGACCATCTGCGACTAGGCGCTGTTCACGGCACGAAACCTGAATAAGCGGGACACGGCCACAGGGGTGCATACTCATTTTCGAGGGATTTCACTGAATGGCAACAACTGCTCAAACGCATACGCCAAAGGAGGGCGCGAACGCTCACGCCCGGCTCGCCGAACTGATTCGCACAAAACAGGCGCGCATCGGTGTCATCGGCCTTGGCTACGTCGGTCTCCCCCTGGTTCGGGCGTTTACCGCCGCGGGTTTTCGATGTCTGGGATTCGATGTCGATCAGACGAAAGTCGACAAGCTGAAAGCCGGCCGCAGTTATATCAAGCACATCGACTCGTCGGCGATCGCGCAGCTGATTACTGAGAACACGTTCGAGGCGACCGGCGACATGGGCCGTCTGGACGAGGCCGACTGCATCATCATCTGCGTGCCGACGCCGCTCAACGAGAGCCGCGATCCGGATTTGAGCTACATCGAAGGGACCGCGCGGGCGATCGCCAAGCGGTTGCGTCGTGGTCAGCTAGTGGTGTTGGAGAGCACGACTCACCCGACTACGACGCGAGTCAACGTGCTGCCGTTGCTGGAGGCAACGGGACTGTCATGTGGCACCGACTATTTTCTCGCCTTCAGTCCCGAGCGTGAGGATCCGGGCAACCCAAGCTTCCATGCGGCCACGATCCCGAAGGTCGTCGGCGGGCACGACGAGAAGAGCAGTGAGCTTGCCTGCGCAATGTACGGCCACGCTGTCGTCAAGGTGGTTGGCGTCTCCAGTATGGAAGTGGCTGAAGCGTGCAAGATCCTCGAGAACACATACCGCGCGGTAAATATCGCGCTGGTCAACGAGCTGAAGGTGCTCTATGACAAGCTCGGTATCGACGTCTGGGAAGTGATCGAGGCCGCCAAGACGAAGCCGTTTGGGTTTCAGGCGTTCTACCCAGGGCCAGGGCTCGGCGGACATTGCATTCCGATCGATCCTTTCTATCTCACGTGGTTGGCGAGGAAGCACGGTGAGCAAACGCGGTTCATCGAGCTTGCCGGCGAGATCAACACGCACATGCCGCAGTACGTGGTGACACGACTCGCGGACTTTCTCAACGAGCAGCGCAAGCCGATCAATGGCAGTCGCATCGCCATTCTCGGAGTGGCGTACAAGAAGGACATCGACGATCCACGCGAAAGCCCGTCATTCGAGTTGATGAAGCTGCTCGGCGAGCGTGGCGCGGTGCTCAGCTACAACGATCCGCATGTGCCGTCGTTGCCGAAGATGCGGCACTACCCCGATCTGCCGGCGATGGACAGTCAGCAGCTGACGTCGTCGTACCTGGCGGAACAGGACTGCGTGATCATCTCGACGGATCACTCAGCATACGACTACGACTTCATCGTCAATCACTCACGACTTGTGCTCGACACGCGGAATGCGACCAAGAACGTGAAGGAGGGCCGAAACAAGATTCGGAAGGCGTAAAAGCCGAGCTGGTCTTCAGGAGCACCAGCCCGTCGGCTGAGCTGTGCGGAAATTTGCACCGCGCGGATGGGTCCGGTACGGCAGAATCAGGTCTAACCCAAGTGGCCACATAACACGGCGGTGTCGTGGAAACGGTGCCGGCGCTGTCGCCATGGCAATTTCTGGCGTGATGAAGTTCGTCCTATTCCCTGCTGCGTGGCCTATCGCGACCATCGCGATGCTCGCGGTCGCCTGCGACCGCGACTCGCCTTCCAACGAATCTGGCGGTTCCCCTGTCGTTTTGCGCGGCGGCGAGCGCTTGGGCTGGGATCAGCCCGTAGCGTCTGGCACGAACCCCTCCTTTTACACCTACATCATGTACGTCGATGGCTGGGCGAACGCGTTGCCGAACGTCAGCTGCGACGGTTCGGCCTCGTCCCGCTTTACCTGCTCTTCTTTGCTCCCGTCGATGAGTCCTGGGCGTCATAGCTTGACCCTGGTCGCGTCCCAGGGTTCCGCGATGAGCGAGCCGTCGCGTGCTCTCGAAGTCACAGTGGTCGTCGCGTCCGCGCCGACTCAAGAGACGACCCTCGTCGGGAGCTCCGTCGCTCCGTCGCGCTGCACTGGATCGGGCCCGTGCTATCGCTCGACCGAGGTCCTACGCAGCTCGGGCGTGATATCCACTCCGGTGTCGGCGCTGAACGGGCGCATTCTTTTTGTCGTCGACGGCCGGCAGATCCAGTCGGTGTCGCCGACCTCGACGGCGGCAAACCTGCTGCTGAATGTCGAGTCAACCGCGGCACGAATACTCAGCATCGCTGTTCCGGACGGTGGTTCTCTCGTCTGGGTGACGTCGGTCGAGACGCGAATCGGTGGCACGCGCGTCCTGGTGATCACGCGATATCGTCTTGTCGAAGACACACTCGGCGAGCCCGCCACAGTCGTCTCGATGAGTATTCCGGAGGTTGAGCCTCGAGTCGTGATCGACAGCGACGGTCATATCTACATCGCCATGCCATCGTCCCGAACCACGAAGGCTTCCGTGTTGCGGTTGATGGACGATGGCACGACGCCGAGGAGCCAACTGAGTCCGGAGCTGTTATCGGTGCCGCCGGAGCTGAGGGCTATCGCCCTTGCGCCTGAGGATCAGTTGTGGATATCGGGCATGGACAAGGCGGGACGATGGCAGCTCGGTCGCATCGAACCCGCGGACGCCAGCATGCGGTTCCAGTCCGTGCCAGCGGGCGACGATCATCAGAGCCCAGGTTCGGACATCACATCTTTGGCCTTCGCGCGTGTCGGTGCCAACCCCTCTGAATCATCGGTGATTGCCGTTGCCAGTGGTACGCTCTATCGTGCATCCGCAGAGGGATTCGCACCAGGCTCGATGCAACCAGTGCCATGGACGCGAGGAACACCAATCGAGGTTGCGGCGGCTGACGTTGGCGTCTTTGTCGTTAGCGGCACGCTGAACGATCGGTCGATCGTCTATTCACTGTTCAGGTTGATTCCGTAAGAGATCCTCACGTCGAATTACCGCGGTCAGAGTTTCACGCGTCCGGCGGCGACGCGAGGGCAGCCGGAGGCGTCATTGACGAGGGCGATCTCGTCAAAGGCGCGGCTGCGTTCGAGGAGTCGCCTGACCTGCATACTCTGCCCCAGGCCGAATTCCATCATCAGCCAACCAGATGGCTTCAGGAACTTCGGTGCCTCGGTGACAACTCGCTGATGGATGCTGAGCCCGTACGGCCCTCCATCGAACGCTTCGCGAGGCTCATCCTTGATCAATCCAGCACGGTCGGTGGCCAGACGTCCAGTTGAAATATACGGAGGGTTGCAGACGATGAGATCGATGCTCTTCTCAAGGCCCTTGCCCTCGACTCCCTTGAAGAGATCGCCTTGCACCGTTTCAATCCGGGCGGCGAGGCTCAGTTGATCTACGTTCTTTCGCGTCCAGTGCACGCAGTCTTCAGTGAGATCGGTCGCCCATACACGCGCCTGCGGGACGTAGGTGGCGACGGCGCAGGCCAGGTTGCCGACACCGCAGCATAGGTCGATCACGAGCGGCGCGGAGATTGTTTTGATCTTTTCGATTGCCGCGAGGCCGAGGAGCTCAGTCTCGGGGCGAGGTACGAGCGCTCCTTCGCCACACAGCAACTCGAGACCGAGAAACGGCTGACAACCTTTGGCGATCCGTTGCTTCACGTGAACCTCGTCTGCTCCGCCCTCCGTCAGGGATACGGACTGGCTCATTACCGAAGATCCGTCTTCTTGATTTTTCCGGTGGATGTCGTCGGGAGGTCCTGAACGATCTCGACATACTTAGGAAGCATGAAGCTTTCGAGCTTGGCCTGGCACTCACGCTGAATGTCTTTTGGCGTCAGCCTCGATCCTTGCTCGAGCACGACGAAGGCCTTTACGGCCTGACCCAGTGTCTGGTCGGGTACGCCGATGACGGCGGCATCACGGACGCCCTTGATGTTGTAGAGAACGTGTTCGATTTCTTTTGGAGCAACTTTTTCGCCGCGTGATTTGATGATGTCGTCCATTCGTCCGACGAAATACAGGTAGCCTTCCTCGTCCAGGCGACAGTAGTCACCAGTGTAAAGAACGTACTCGCCAGGCAGCGGACCTGGTTTCAGTTTCCTGGCGGTCTGTTCCGGTTTTTCCCAATAGCCACGCATCACCGTCGCGCCGCGGATCACCAGCTGGCCCACGGTGTTCGGACCAACTGTGTTGCCGTCCTCGTCCACGATCCACAGCTCGGTATTCGGTATGGCGATGCCGACGCTGGTTGGCTTCCGGTCGATGTCCTCTGGTGGAAGATATGTGCACCGTTTACATTCGGTGAGGCCGTACATCGAATAGAGCCGCGTGTTCGGAAACACCTCGCGCAACCGTTGAATGTGCTTGACCGGCAGCGCCGCCGCAGTGTTCGTGACGTAGCGAACTTTGGAGAAGTCGTATTCGTGAAGGCTCTTGAGCTCGGCGAGGACCGCGAAGATCGTCGGAACACCCGGGAAGCCTGTCACGCCCTCGCTGACGACGCTGGCGAGCACTTGGGCAGGATAGGCAAACGACTGTTCAATGACGAGCCGCGCCCCCATCCGGCACGCCATCACCATCTGATAGAGACCGTAATCGAACGCCAGCGGCAGCACGCACAGGATCACGTCATCCTCGACGTTCTGCAGGTAGCTGGTGATGGACGTCGCGGCCGCCAGCATGTTGCGGTGGGTCAGCATCACGCCTTTGGGGTCGCCTGTGGAGCCGGAGGTATAGATGATCGAGGCGAGATCGATGTCGATGTTCCGGCGGCGAGGCGCTGCGTCGCGCTCCTCGTTCAGCGCGCGATCGTTCGGGGCCACGATTGTCGTTTTCAGCCACTGTGACCGCGACGCCGGTTCCCGCCAGACTCCGCTCAGGCGTTCTTCGGCAATGAGCGCAGCCGCGCGGCAGTCGGTCAGGTAATACGAAAGCTTGTCGGCCTTGGTCAGAGCGCTAACGACGGACGCGACGGCGTTGGCCTTAAGAACGGCCCAGAACGCAATGACCGTGGCGATCGAGTTGTCGGCGAAGATGATGACGCGGTCGCCGCGCGAAATACCCCGCTCCACGAGGATGTGCGCAAGCGCGTTCGCTCGACGATCGAGTTGTTGGTACGTCACCCGCTCGTCCTGGTGGACGAGAGCGACCTTATCTGGTAATCGGTGGGCGGAGTGTTCGAGGTAGTCCTGTAGCTGCGGTACAGCACCGTGCAGGGTCGAAACGTGTGTCAACGAGGATGTGTCAGAAAACGGCGCAAATCCCAGCATACGCTCACAGCCCCATCGGCGTGTCGAACGACCCTGAAAAGGGAGACGTTCGACGGAGACGGTCACTGACGCGCGAGATCCCTTGACCCGGCGCGTTCGCTCCCGAGAAACCGTCCGTAGTCGCGGGCCCACGGCCGAGCGCTGTTTGCCACGAACCGCAGGACGGCCATGAGCGCACAGGCGCCAAAACACGTTGGGAGGGATGTAGACAATCGGCGGCTCCACGTGCGAAAGCGGGAATGCGCGACTGCATTGTTCCTCTGTCAGTTGCGCTAGAGCAGTCGGCATGCCAATGCTCGACCATTGGAGAATTCGCCGACTTTACTGCAGAGCATGAACTGGCGATCAGAATAAGTCCAAATGATTATGAACTTCTCATCGGCCACAGCGTCTGATTGCTTCTCGCGTCACGGAAGCCCAGCCACACGTCGTCTACATCCGAGTGACTCTGCCATTCCTCACAAGTGGGAGCCTTGGTTCATACATGGTCACCCTGGCTGAACCACATTCTCCAGCTCGAGACTCTTCACGTTCCTTTAGGCAACCGATCTCCTTGGCCTCGACGTGAAAACACTAGGCGAGTTGCGGTCAAACTCGGCGGTCCACAACTTGCACCTGGGGCGGGCGGTGTCGAGCATGGTCATGAATCTGACGGAAGTCTCGGTGATGGGTAGCGCGGTCGTTCAATTGGCTTCTGGGTCGACGGAGCCCGCGTCGATGTCGGCCTGGGGACTTCTCCTCATCGCAATCGGTTTGCTACTTCGAGTTATGAGATTTCGCGCGACGCGTTCCAAGGCTGAGCCACGTCCTCTCGAGCCGATACGGCCGCTCGCGAGCTCGATGCCGCGGTAGCATCGTCATGACGGCATTTCTCCGTACGAATCGCTCGTCCATTTCCCCGTAACAAGCTCAGGATGGCCCTCGCTCGCGGCCGAGCGGGGTCTTGCTCGTAGATAACCTTGACGCTAGCATTCGCTCGGCGGCGAATCAGAAGGGTTTGACGATCGCGATCTCTATGCCCAGACACTGGACGGTAGTTGCGACGCTCCTTCTCGTGATGGTATCGGCCGGATGCCGCGGAAGCGCGGAGACCAGGAAGCAGCGATCCTTCGCGACCGCAAACCAGTACGTCGATCAAAAGAAACTACGCGAGGCGGTAGTCGAGTACCGCAACGCAGTTCAAATTGACCCGCGCTTCGGCGAAGCTCGGAAGGGTCTCGCAAAGACGTACGAGCTGCTCGGTGACCGTGCGAATGCGCTCGACGAATACGTGCGAGCCGCCGACCTCCTGCCCGACGATGTCGACCTCCAACTCGCCGCCGGCGCGATGTTGCTGGAGAGGGGCCGCGCCACCGATGCGCTGTCGCGTGCCGACGCCGCCCTCCAGAAGCAACCGAACAGCGTCGCCGCGCACCTGCTCAGAGGAAATGCCCTTGCCGGTTTGAGGGATTTCGAGAAGGCGCTCGACGCCATCGACGAGGCCGTGCGTCTCGATCCGTCTCGAGGCGCGACGTACACGCAGTTGGGATTTGTCGAATTCAGTCGAGGGCGTCAGTCGGACGCCGAGCAAGCCTTCAGACGCGGCGTGGAGCTCGATCCGAAGGGCGTCACTGGCCATCTCACCTTCGCGAACTTCCTTTGGGTGGCTGGACGACTCCCGGAAGCGAAGGCCGAGTTCGCTGCGGCGATTGCCGCGGATCCGAAGCACCCGCTCGCCAATCGCGCGATGGCGGCGTTCCTGCTCGGCACGCGCCAGTTCGACGACGCGGAAAAATACCTGAAGCAGCTCGCGGACGATCGGAAGGATGCGCAGTCGGTGCTCGCCCTCGCCGACTACTATGTGATGGCTGGCCGCACGAACGACGCTATCGCGCGCCTGGAACCGCTGGCCGCAGATGGCCGCGTCGCGGCCGACGTCAAGCTGCGCCTGGCGCGTGCCTATAGCCTGGGCGGACAGACCGCGCGAGCCAAGTCGCTGATCGATGCCGTGCTCCAGGAGAATCCGAAGAACGCGGATGCGCTGCTGCAGCAGGCGCAATACTTCCTCTCGCAGGGGCGACGTGACGACGCGTTGAACAGCGCAAAGGCCGCCGTCGCCGCGGCGCCGCAGTCGGTCGTGGCGCAGTTCGCGCTTGGGCGGTTGTACTCTGCGCGCGGTGACACGGCTGGAGCGGAGCGTGCGTTTCAGGAGGTGCTGCGCTTGAATCCGCGCGCGACCGCCGCGCAAGTCGAGCTCGCATCACTGCAATTGGGGTCGGGCCGGTTCTCACGATCGGTGGAGACTGCCGAGGAGGCGGTCCGCACACAACCAAAGAGCCTGGATGCGAGGCTGATGTTCGTCCGCACGCTGCTCGCGTCGAAGGACTACAAGCGCGCGTCGCACGAGATTGATACGCTCACGAAAGAATTCCCGAAGGCCGCACCGGTGCACGTGCAGGCGGGCATTCTCGCGGCAAGCACAGGCGCGCCGACCGTGGCGCGAACGTCCTTCGAGCGAGCGATGTCGATCGATCCCGACTCGCTCGAAGCACTTGCCGGCCTGACCGCGGTGGATCTGCTGGGGAAGAACGTCGGCGCGGCTAAATCCCGAATCGACGCTCGACTGCAGGGCCCGAATCCGCGGCCTGAGCTCCTGCTGCTCGCGGCTCGTACATACGGGTCGGCCGGCGACCTCGACGGCGCCGAAAAGTTGCTGAAACGGGCCATTGAAGCCGATGGCAGTCTCTTGCCCGCCTATGCGCTATTGGGCCAACTCTATTACTCGCAGCGCAAGATCGAGCAGGCGCTCAAAGAGTTCGACATGTTGGCGCAGCGGCAGTCCAACCCAGTCGCCGCATTGACCATGATGGGTGTGATCCACCAGGGCGAGGGAAATCTGAAAGAGGCCCGTCGGCGGTACGAGCAGGCGATTGCCATCGACCCGCGTGCGCCCGTCGCCGGCAACAATCTGGCCTGGATGTATCTGGATTCAGGCGAGAATCTCGACCGCGCGCTTCAGCTCGCGCAGTTGGCCGCGGAAGCGCTTCCCGACACACCGCAGGTACTCGACACACTCGGGTGGGCGTACTACAAAAAAGGGCTTGCGACATCCGCCGTGCAGCCGCTCATGCGAAGCGTCGAGGCTGATCCCGCCAATCCCGTGACCAATTACCATCTCGGCCTGGCTTACGTGAAGGCCGGGCAGACCGATTTGGGGCGTCGGGCGCTCGAGCAAGCGTTGAAACTGAAGTCGGATTTTGATGGCGCGCAGGACGCGCGTGAAGCGCTCGCCACTCTCAACACCGCTAGCAGCGCAGGTCAGTAGATGCATCGCCGTTCACTCTAAGCCGTCGACGTGCGAGCCCGCATGGACAAGAAACGCGTTCTTTTCGTTGAACAGAATCGCGACGGCACCGTGGGTGGATCACATACCGCGCTCCTCATGCTCGTCCAGCACCTTGACCTGTCGCAGTTTGAGCCAGTGGTCGCGTTTTATGAATCGAACCCCCTTATTGACGCGTTTCGGCGGCACGCACAGGTCGTGCTGCTTCCGGCCCCGCTGCCGCTGCGAATTGCCCGTGCGGACGCCGCCACGGGAGTCGCTCTGATCGCCATGGTGGCCCTCGGTGTCCGCAAGGTCGCGAACCTCCTCATGACGCTCGGCGCGGCGCTCTGGCGCACGGTGCATGTCTTGAGGATCCGGCCGCACCTCATTCACGTGAACAATCACGTCAGTCCGGGATTCGAATGGATCGTCGCGGCGCGTCTCTGTGGGGCCAAGCTGATCGCTCACCAGCGAGGCCACGTGATGCCGTCGTGGTATTCGACGCAGATCGACCGCATCGTTTGCGTCTCGAAAACGGTGCAGGAGGCGCTGGCCTGCTGGGATCCCAGATTGGCATCGTCGGTCGTGCACATCTACGATGCCATCGACGCTGACCGCGTCAGGTCAGAGGCGTGTCACACCGCAGCTGCGGAGCTGCGCCGGCAATTTGGTATCGCTCCGGACGAACTCCTGATCGGCGTGGTTGGCAACATCAAAGCCTGGAAGGGCCAGGATGTGCTCATTCGAGCGCTGCCGCTGCTTCCGTGCTCCATTCGATGGAAGTGCCTCGTCGTCGGTTCGGTATCGACGACCTCGCCGAATTGCGTCGCTTATCAGCGTTTGCTGGAGGATTTGGTGCGCGATTTCGGATTGACCGATCGCGTGGTCTTCACTGGGTACCGCTCTGATGTGCCCGCGCTCATGAGTGCGTTGGATATCGTGGTGCATACGTCCGTCGCGCCGGAGCCGTTCGGTCTGGTCATCCTCGAGGGGATGGCGCTGGCCAAGCCGGTCGTCTGTTCGGCGCACGGTGGTCCGGTGGAGATCGTCGAGGATGGCGTATCAGGGTTTCTGGTTCCACCCGGCGATCCCGAAGCGCTGTCCGCGCGGTTGACGACACTGCTGGTGTCGCGCAAGCTCCGTGAGCAAATTGGCCGCGCGGCATTCCAGCGGGTCAACGTTTTCAACGTGACCCAGCATGTCGAGCGAGTGCAGAACGTCTATCATTCCTTGTGGCACGCGCTATCCTGTACGTCAGCGATGGTATTGCACGAGCTCATACACTCGTTCGGTTCGCTGAATGCCTTCTGAACAGGGTCGCGATCGGATGAGGACAGGTGTAGCCCGACGTTTTTCCAGCGACGTACTTGCCATCGATCCACAGAAGACGGCTGAGGCGATCGAAACAGCGATTCGGACCCAGCTCACCGAGTTTCGTCGCCGCGGTATCGTCGTCGGGCTCTCAGGCGGCGTCGATAGCTCGGTGGTGACATGTTTGTGCGTCCGCGCGGTAGGCGCTGCGCGCGTGCACGTGCTGCTGATGCCGGAGCGTGATTCGTCAGACGAGTCAGAGCGGCTCAGTCACCTACTGACGTCACGGCTCGGCGTGACGCCGCAGCGCGAGAACATCGAACCGATCCTTGAGAGTGCGGGCTGCTACGCGCGCCAGGCCGAGGCCATCCGCATGGTTTTCCCGCAATACGGTGATGGCTATAGATGCAAGGTAACGCTGCCGTCGATTCTCGACGACGAGCGCTTGAGCGTCTCCGAGCTGACTATTGAGTCGCCGTCGGGCACCCGCCAGACGTCGCGTATGACTCCTCCTGCCTATCAGCAGCTGATCGCCGCGACGAACTTCAAGCAGCGTGTGCGGAAGATGATCGAGTACTACCACGCCGACCGGCTCAATTACGCGGTGGTGGGCACGCCGAATCGTCTTGAGTACGACCAGGGATTCTTTGTAAAACTCGGCGATGGCTCCGCGGATCTGAAGCCGATCGCCCACTTGTATAAGACCCAGGTGTACGCGCTCGCCGAGTATGTTGGCGTGCCGGAAGAGATCCGCCGTCGCCCGCCGACGACGGAAACGTTTTCGCTACCCCAGACGCAGGAAGAATTCTACTTCTCGGTGCCGTATGGGCAGATGGATCTGTGCCTGTATGGGCGCAATCACGATGTACCCGCAGCTGAGGTCGCAAACGCCATTGCGCTGACACCGGCCCAGGTTGAGCGCATTTATCGCGACATCGATCAGAAGCGGCGGACGACGCGCTACCTGCATGCACGACCCGCACTGGTCGAACCGGTTGTCGAGATTCATTCCTGATGTGTGGGATCGCCGGCGTGGTGTCACTGCGACCGGGCTTGCCACCGATCGCCCTCGAAGTTCTCGCCCGTATGGCCGGGTCGCTGGCGCATCGCGGGCCCGATGAGTTCGGAATCTACCGCGACGGCACGGCGGGTCTCGCGCACGCGCGCTTGTCGATTATCGACCTGGCTACCGGACAGCAGCCGCTGGCCAATGAATCCGAATCACTCTGGATTTCGTTCAACGGAGAGATCTTCAACTACGTTGAGTTGAGGGACGAACTCGAAAAGCGCGGACATCGGTTCCGCACGCGCAGCGACACGGAAGTCATCGTTCACGCCTACGAAGAGTGGGGCGCCGATGCGTTCCGTCGCTTCAATGGTCAGTGGGCCGTCGCGCTCTGGGACTCGGATCGGCGGCGTCTTGTCCTCGCTCGCGACCCGTTCGGTGTGCGCCCTCTCTTCGTCTGTGTTCATGACGGGTGTCTGTACTTTGCAAGTGAGGTCAAGGCGATCTTTGCCGCGAGCCCGTCAATCCCTCGCGGGTTTGACCCACGCGGTCTCGCTCAGGTGTTCACGTTCTGGACAAGCCTCGCGCCGGTTACGGTCTTCAAAGGCGTCGAGGAGATCCGCCCGGGTACGGTTCGCACTTACGAAAACGGGCACATTTCCGAAATGTCGTCGTACACCCCCGCATTTCCCGAGAACGGAGCCGGCGGCTTCACGGGCTCACTCGACGATGCGGTTGATGCGGTACGAGCCGCACTCGAAAACGCGACGCGCTTGCGCATGCTTCGTGCGGACGTGCCGGTTGGCAGTTATCTCTCGGGCGGGCTCGACAGTTCGCTCGTGTCGGCACTTGCGCTACGCGCGAAGGGGCAAGGATTCCAGACCTTCTCGTTGAGATTCACTGACGCCGAGTACGACGAAACCGAGTTTCAACATGCGATGGCCAGGCATCTCGGCACCGATCACCACGAGGTGCTGGTCAGCCGCTCCGACATCGCGCGTGTCTTTCCGAGCGTCGTGATGCACACAGAGCGGCCGATCCTGCGGACGGCACCCGCTCCGCTGTATTTGCTCTCGCGGCTCGTTCGAGAGAACGGGATCAAAGTTGTGCTGACCGGAGAGGGCGCGGACGAAATGTTCGCCGGGTACGACTTGTTTCGTGAAGCGAAGGTCCGCCGCTTCTGGGGACGGCAGCCCTCGTCGAAGTGGCGACCGACCTTGCTTGGTCGCCTGTATCCGTACCTGAAGCGATCGCCGGTCTCGCAACAGGCGTTGGCGCAGTCGTTCTTCGGTCAGAACCTGAGTGCGATGCGTGAGCCTGGGTTCGGTCACGAGACGCGCTGGCGGTCGACCGGAGCGTTGAAGCGACTATTCGATCCTTCGGTGACTGACGCGATTGGGCTAGACGCGGTGACCGAGCTATTGGCCAGCCTTCCAGATGCGTTCCATCGCTGGTCGCCGCTCGCTCAGGATCAATACATCGAAGTCCGCACACTGATGTCGGGGTACTTGCTGTCAGCGCAGGGCGATCGCATGCTCATGGCGCACTCGGTCGAGGGACGCTTTCCGTTCCTCGATCGCGATGTCGCCGCGCTCGCCGAGTCGCTGCCGGACTCGTACAAGCTGAGAGTGCTGGACGAGAAGCACACCCTGAAGCGCGCGGCAGCCGATCTGGTTCCTGCTGAGATTTGGACCAGGAAGAAGCAACCCTATCGCGCGCCCGATGCGCTCGCGCTTGCAACGCCGGAAGCTGAGCCGTGGATCGAGGAGGTGGCGAGCCCGGAGGCCCTCCGGGATTCCGGAGTCTTCCGAGTCGAAGCGGCGCGTCAGCTTATCGTGAAATGCCGCAGGCTCGCGAGCGGCGGTCAGTTCTCCAATAGCGACAACATGGCAATAGTTGGGATGCTATCTACTCAACTGTTGCACGCTGGTTTCATCCGGCGAATACCGTCGGCGACTCCGGTCACCAGGATTAAGACTGTCGTAGATCGGATTGCTGCGCCGACAAGGCTCTGAACATCCGCGTTCGCGGGCGGGGCCATCCAGCTCGGCTGGACGTATCACTTCACGCTTGGCGAATCGGAGAGAACGTCAATCTCTATCATGAGAAAGTCTTCGCGGCGAGAGACTATGCGCTGTTTCGTCCTGTATCCCCGAGGTGTCTGGATGTCCCTAACCAATTCATTTTTAGTAGCATCCCCATCTGCGCCCCGTACCGTGGCGGCACGGAAGCAACTTTGCTGTAGTCGCTCCTGAGTCGGCGATCAGTGGGACGCTGATCGAAGGGGGCGAACACATGCCTGTCGCGCGGGACACGAACGCGATCGAACGGAACATCCGCGAGTTCATTGTCAGCAACTTCTTGTTTGGTGTGGATGACCCTTGCCTCAAGCGTGAGGACTCGTTCTTGCAAAAGGGAGTCATCGACTCCACAGGAGTTCTGGAGCTCGTCGGGTATCTGGAGCAGTCGTACAAGATCGAAGTCTGTGACCACGAACTCGTCCCGGTGAATCTCGATTCCATTCAGAATGTGGCGGCGTACGTCAGCCGGAAGCTCGGCAGCTGGACTGGATGACGCAAGTCGCGGGGTCGCGATAGACGCGTCACTCCCGCTGTCGGATCGCGCTTCGGCGAACCTGACATCGCTAGCGCTCTGGGCGTCCGCTCTTGCCCTGGCGATCTGCTATTGGGACGTCATGTACATGCTTGCGAACCAATGGTGGTCGAATAGCATGTACACCCACGGCTTCCTCATTCCGATTATCGCGGGGTACGTCTGTTGGGCGACGCGAGGCAAACTGCCCACCACCTGCCAACCCTCCTTCGTATGGGGGGTGCCGGTCCTCCTTGGCGGCCTCCTACTGCTCACGATCGGACGAGCCGGCAATCTCGGGGCGCTACAAGAGCTGTCGCTGCTTCCGGTCATGTTCGGTGTAGCGCTGCTGATCGGCGGCCTGTCGCTCGCGCGCGCGCTCGCGCTGCCGATCTTGTACCTGTCGCTGATGATCCCCGTGTGGGAGGTCTTCACCAATCGGCTTCACGGGCCTTTCCAGTTCTTTTCAGCGAGTTTCGGCACAGCGTTGCTGCGCGTTGTCGGGATACCAGTTTACCGTGACGGTACATTCATCTACCTTCCCAACCTGACGCTCCAAGTGGCGCAGGTCTGCAGCGGCGTGAATTACCTGGTGGCGATTGCGGCAGTCGGAATACCGCTCGCGTACCTGTCGCGCTCGACCGTGGCTCGACGCACTGCGCTCGTCGTGTTTGGCGTGATGGTCGCCGCGATAGCCAATGGCGTACGTGTCGCGCTCATCGGCTTTACCGCGTATCACGGACTGGTGAACGGAGATCTGCACGGACCAGGACATGTCTTCCATGGAATGTTCGTCGCGGTCGCTGGGTACGTCGCCCTGTTCTTCGGAGCACCGCGCATCGTCGGGACTTCACTGGCCGGTCAGGAGACGCCCGCGTCGCGAACGAGTGAGACCCGTCTGGCGATGGGGCCGGCATCGAGACGCGGCGTGGTCGTGGCACTCGCGCTGATTCTATTGACTGTGACAGTACAGCACGTCGTTGCCGCGGGTCCGGCGCCGCATGAACTCAACACTGACGTGATTCCGCTGGAGATGGCGGGTTGGAAAGCGACCGCCAGCCGTCTCGAAGAATCTGCCGTGCGTGCGGTGGGTGTGGACGAAGAAGTGCTCAGGTCCTACGAATTGCCCGGGAGCGGGCGAGTGC
>Ga0070673_100000432_pt1 | contig 22148 bp, 34 predicted proteins | sample KBSM23metaG_FD_65342 | JGI IMG/M metagenome (GOLD analysis project Ga0070673, IMG submission 65342) | Miscanthus rhizosphere microbial communities from Kellogg Biological Station, Michigan, USA - KBS M2-3 metaG | ecosystem: Host-associated > Plants > Roots > Rhizosphere > Soil ... | reverse complement strand
GACCCCTGGCAGCCAGTCCTTCACAGCCCGCGCCGACGCGCGCGCCCACAGCATGTCTTCCGGGTGCCGCTGCCAGTTCTGTTTCGATAGCAGCCCCGCGCGTTCGGCCTGCTGCAGGGTGTACGTGGACCGGCCCAGCTCCACGCCTTCCGCGTCGATCACGACCGCCGTGCAGGCTTCGTCGCTGGAGTCGGCACGCTGGATCCGGTAGCCGTCCCGGGCTGCCAGCGCGCGCAGCAGTTCCGCGCCTAGCGTCACCCGGCCGTCCCGCTGGACGTGGATCAGGCGCGCCGTCAGCGCGGGCGGCAGGCCCAGTTCCGACGCGTACTGCAGGCGCATCGCGCCGCGGTAATTCCCTTCCTGCGACATGTCGCCTTCGCTGACCGCCAGCCACTGTCCCAGCCGCCAGAACCGGCGCAGGTCTTCCAGGCCGTCCACGCTGCCGCGGACCGGTTCCGGCGGCGGCGCTTCCATCACGGCCGGCGTCGTGGCCGGCGCGTCCGGCGGCGGCATCGGCGGCGGTGCCGCGCCGCCGTGCGCGGCGGCGCTCACAGCTGCCCCCCGTACAGGATCGCGTGCGCGTCCGTCGGTCCGTCGGGACCGGCCTGCCGGATCGCGGCGACGTGCCCCAGCAGATCCGGCAGCGCGTCGGCCGGCGTCGGGTAGTCGTGCAGCATCAGCGCTTCCCGATCCGTACTCAGCAGCAGCACGCAGCGCACGTCATCGTCCAGCGCGACGTGCGCTTCCAGCGTCGAAGCGACGGCCTGCGCGAGCGCGCCCAGCCGGTCGCGGCGGTCAGTCGTCATGCGACCGTCCTTCCATCCGCAGGTTTCCGACCAGGTCATCCGCCAGGTCGCGTAGGTCTTCCAGTTCCAGGCACCAGCGGCGTTCCTGCGGCGTTTCCGCGCGCCGCCGCCAGTAGAACGCGTTCCGGTCGAAGTAGTCGCGGAACGTGACCAGCGCCGCGAGCTGGTCGGACTTCGTCATCGCGCGGACGGTCATCGGAACATCACCACGCCGATGGCCAGGCCGGCCAGGACGCCCATCAGCACCAGGCCGATGCACGACCACACCAGGCCGTCGCGCCACCACGGCGACAGCCGCGGGTAGCCGTTCACCACGTCCGCCGTTCGTAGTCGATGGGCGCGCGCACGTTCGTTTCCGCGTAGCGCTCCAGCCAGGCGCGGTCGCCTAGCCGGCGTTCGATTTCGCCCAGGCCGGCGATCCGGTACGGCAGCCGCGCAGCCAGGTACAGCAGCTGCGCGACCAGCCACGTCAGCGCCACGAACAGCGCCCAGCCGATCCGTCCGCGCATCACTCCCCCTTCCGATGGTCGGTCCACGCTTCGTGCGTCATCACGCTTCCCGGGTGGCCGGCGCAGTCCGGGCACGCGTGCCAGCCGCCGGCCGGGTCGGACCGGCGCTGTTCGCGCCAGCGGACGTGGTCGCGGCGATAGCCGACCGTGCCGCCGCCGCGGTCGCCTTGCACGTAGCCGAACCCGCGGCAGGTGCCGCAGGCTGGCGGCAGGTGCGCCGGTCGCCAGTCGCTGCGGCCGGCGTGATGCGCGTCCAGCGTGCGGATCGGCGCGACCACGTCCGGCCGGCTGCGCAGCGCCAGCGCGACCCGCGTCGTCGGGTAGCAGCGCCAGCAGACCGCCGCCCGCGCCGACTTCCAGCCGCGACAGGACGGGCAGACGTTCGTCCCGGCGTTCACGGCCTGCCGCCGATCTGCAGCTGGCCGGTGGCGCGGGTCAGCACCCGCGCGTGCCGGTTCGCGGCGGTCAGCCGCGTCGTGCCCGTGTCCACGACCAGGCCGGCGTCCATCAGTTCCCGGCACCGCGTGCGGATCCCGCTGTCGGACTGCGCCGGCATCGGCACGCCGTAGCTACCGAACTCCGCTGCCGCTTCGTGGTAGCGGCGCACCAGGTCTTCCAGCGTCAGCCCGTCCGGGTACAGATCCAGCACCGCCAGCACCGCCGCCAGCCGCGGGCGCAGGTCGCCCAGCGATTCGGCGGCTGCCCAGGACGTCCACGGGTCGGACGTGCGCGCGACGGGCATCACGCGCCGCCCGTGGACCAGCCGTGGACCAAATCGGCCGGGTTCGTCCACGTTCGCGAGCGTTCGCGGGTGTTCGCTAGCCGCCGCCCGCGTGCGCCCACGTTCGCGCTGTATCCCGCATGAATCCTAGGCTTGACGTTCGCCAGCCGCCGCCCACGTTCGCCAGCGTTCGCGAGCGTTCGCAGACTTCGGACTTGTGGGGTCAGACCCCAGTAACGACGCGCCACGCTAGCATCCATGCGGGTTTCCGTTCGGCTTCCGGGACGCTGCGGCCCAGCTGTGGACCACGAACGTCGCTGCCAGCACCAGGTCACGGCGAAGGTGGTCCACGTCCTGCACCAGGACACGGAACTGGCCACGCCGGCACAGCTGAATGGCCGGCAGCCGGCCATCGTAGATCCAGCGGCGGACGGTCGCAGGCGACACCCCCAGGTACGCGGCGACCTGGCGGGTGCTGACGAACGGACCGACCCGCCGGCCTTCCTGAATCCAGGTCGGTTCGCGCGGCAGGTCAGGCATCGCGATCCCCTGCCGCCGCGATGCCGTAGAACAGGTGCCGCGCCCAGCCGGCGTGAAGCCGGTCGGACGCGGCCGGCACGCCGCAGTTCCGCAGCGCCGCGACGCAGCGGCCCAGCTCCGCGTCGGACAGCGGCGTGAAGACGTCTTCCGGGTACGGATCCAGCAGGTGCGACCGGACGACGGCCAGCGGCTGACTATCCATCGCTGTCCGCCAGTTCCGCCGCGTCGTGGTCGTCGGTCAGCCGGTCGATGACCTTCGCCAGGTCGCCGGTCAGGTCGCGCAGTTCGTCGCGGATCGACTCCAGTTCTTCGATCACGGCTAGCCGTTCCTTCGCATCCACCTTTACACCTTCCTAACGGGACGCGCCCGGGTCGCTGGGACCCGGGCGCGTCGATGTTCCTACTTCACTGGCCACGGCAGCTGGAGCGCGTCGCCGCCGTTCACGTTCGCCACATACAGGACGTGGTCTACTTCGCCGACGTCCGATTCCGGCCAGCGTGGGGGACCGTCCAGCAGTTCGATGTGGACGATTCGGCCGGACAGGTGATCCAGCTGCACGACCACGTAGATTCCATCACGACTGTCGGGCATCTACACTCCCCTGCGTCGGGCTGGCCGTTCCGGCGATGTGGGCTGGCGTGGCCAGTCCGGCACTTCCCAGCAGCCCCTGCGCGGGCAGCGCCGCTGCGGCGCGCCGGTACGCGTCGGACTTGTCATAGATCCGGGACAGCATCTTCCCGGCGTCGGCGTGCCCCAGCCGGGTGGCGGCGTCTTCCTTCAGCATCCCAGCGTCGCGCATCAGCGACGCGGCGGTGCTGCGCAGGTCGTGCGGGGTCAGGCCGGCGAACGGATCGACGTCGTCCGGCCGCAGCTGCGCCCACGCCTTCCCGGCGCGGGTCGCGGCGCGGGTCAGCACGCCGCGCCACGTTTCGTGGTGCAGCTGCCCGCCACGCGCGCCCGGGAACACCAGGCCGACGCCCAGCCCGCGCTGCGGCAGCGTCGCTGCCAGCTGGTCGCGGAACAGATCGACTTCCGGCGGCGACAGCGGGATCTTCTTATCGCGGCGTTCCTTGCACAGCGCCGCCGGCACGAAGATCCACGCGTCCCCTTCCACCAGGCTGACCCGGTCGCTGGTCAGCGTGGCCAGTTCGCCGAACCGCGCGCCGGTCGTGCCGTAGACCAGGATCAGCCGCTGCGCCCAGGCCGGCGCGTGCCGGGTCAGGAACAGCAGCTGTTCCGCGGTCAGCGCCATCCGCTCGCGCGGGGTGTGCCGGCGCGGGCGCATCCCCAGGATCCGGTCATCGATCTTCACGCCGTGATCGCGCGCGTCTTCCAGGATCCGCTTCAGCACCCGCAGCGCATCGTTCGCGCTGGACACGTTGCCGGCCAGGATCCACGCGTCGTATTCGACCAGCACCGCTTCCCGCGTGACGAACCGGACGGGCAGCTGCGCCAGCGCGCCTTCCCGCCACGGCCGGGTCATCCGGCGCAGGCCTTTGATCGACTCAGCCGACAGCGGCCGGCCGGTCCGTTCCGACGGCAGCTGCAGCTTCCGCTGCTGCCAGCGGGCGGCGGCGGCTGCCAGCGTGACGTCGCTGGACAGGTCCGCGACCGGTGGCCGGCCGCTGCGCCGCGACGCGTTCCATTCGACCTGGGCGGCGTTCGCTTCGTCCGGCGTCGGGTACGTCCTGATGTGCCGTTTACCGGCGATCATCATGCGCACCTGGTATCCGGTGATCTGCCCCTGGCGGTTCCGGCGAACCCGGATCCCGTCCAGCAGCTTCGGCGTCTTCGTGGCGGATGTGGCGCTCACGTCGGCGTCCTTTCGGGTCATCGTCCGCGCCCGATGCGCGGAACGTGTAGGTCGAATACACCTTACCCGGTGGACCAGGTTCAGACCCCAGCATGTTCGGGTCAGCTGCGGGTGCCGGTCCGTGTTCCAGCAGCTGCCGGAACGCGGCCTGCGGGACCGCCCAGTCGCCGTTCGGGTAGCGCCACGCGCCCGGGAGCTGGCCGTGCCGGCACCAGTCGCGGATCGTCTTCGGACTGCGGTTCACGGCCAGCGCGACGTCCTTCGTGGACAGCGTCGGCTTCCGCAGCAGGTCGGCCGTAACGCGGGCAGGGTCGAAGTCCCAGCCCGGGTTCGTCGGGTCGTCGGCCATCGCGGTCAGCAGCGGCAGCATCGGCATAGCACGGCAGGTGTAGCGCGCCGACGCGGCGGGTGCAACGTGCCCGAACCGCCGCCCACGTTCGCCCGTGTTCGCGGATCGCCGCGAGCGTTCGCCCGTGTTCGCGAGCGTTCGCGGCTGGTCGCGATCCGCGGTTCCCGCAAACTGCGGGGTTTTCCGTCCGGCACCTGGTCCCCCTTTCCAGGCGCGCGGCGACGACGCCGACCCGGGGATGGATCGGCAGCTGCGCCCACGCGCGTAGGCAACCTACACCCGGGCGCGGGGGACCGTCAAGCGGTGCCGGCGCGACGGGTGCCGGCACGCTGGCCGGCGTCGTGCCGGCACTACTTCAGCCGGCGATGACGGCCTGTACCTGGGACAGGATCATCCCGTCCGTGATGACGCCGGGATCCAGGCCGGGATCGGGATGACCGGCGGCGATGGCCGACGCCCACGCGTCCGCCCAGCCAGGCGCGGCGCACAGCGCCCACCGGTTATCCAGCGCCCACGGTTCCGGGTCGGTCGGGTCCAGCGTCGCGCCGCCGGCCTGTTCCTGCGCAGCGGCGGCGCTCAGGCGCGACATCAGCGCCGGGTCGCGAGTCATGTTCGCCAGGTCGATGTAAGCCACGGTCGATCCTTTCTAGACGCGCAGGATGCGCAGGGTCGTGAACGTGAACGCGCCGGCCGTGCCATTGATCATGTAGCCGCGCAGCCGGAACTGATGGACGCCGGCTGAAGGCGCGAACCGGGTACGGCCATAGCCGGACGGACCACCCGGCGCGTAGCAGCGCAGGATCAGCCCAGCGGTCGCCGCGTCCTGCCAGACGTCCATGTTTTCGATCACGGAACCGGTGGCCGGCGTCGTGAACCCGCAGGTCACGACGTTGGCCACGAACTCCAGCATCGACCCGTCGCAGTAGACGGCCGGGATATTGACCACGTCCAGCGGCGACGTGACGGTATGCGCGCCCGACAGGACGGCCGTGTTCGGGCTGTAGACGTAGCCGACTTCGCCGGACGGGTTCGCGATCCAGCGAATGTCCTGGATCGCGCCCGCGACCATCCGCGCGACGGGCAGCTCCCACGTCGGATCGGTCTGCGTGAGGACGGTCGCGGCGTCCCGGTACAGCAGTTCGGCGTGATTATCGGCCGGCGTGAAGCGGACGCACAGCAGCCCGTTCGCGGTCACGTTCACGGACGCGGGCGCGGTCAGCTGCGCGAAGTGTCCATCCATCCAGCACGCGCCCGCGGTCACATTGATCGTCGGTCCCGCGACCAGCGTCGGCACCAGGTCATTCGGCGTCGCGCAGCCGGACGGGATCCACAGCCGGCCCATAGCCCGCCAGCGCGCTTCGCTGCTGACGCTGCCGTCCGCGCCGTCGGTAGGCCATACGGTCAGGTCAGGCATGGTCAGATCCTTTCCAGCCAGCGCAGCCGGTGATCCTGCGCGTTCACCTGTCGCCACTGTGCCAGGTCGATGATGGGGCTTCCGATCACGGGGGACACCTTCACGGGCGCGTTCGCGGTCAGGTCGATCTGCGCTTCCACGATCACGTCCTGCAGCTTCGCGGTGCCGACGTAGACGGTCGCCAGGTCGCCCACGTTCCAGTCCCGCAGGAACTGCTGCGCCTGCCCGTCCAGCGCTTCCATTCCGACCCCTGGCGGGTGGTAGCCGTTCGCCAGTTCTTCCGCGCCGGACTGGTCCATGTCCGCCGCCGTGGTGGTATCGCGGCGATCCCGGAACGTTTCGATGCGACCCCACGCCGTCAGCGCCGATCCGGCGTACTCGCGGATCACGCGGGCGGTGCCTTCGCCGCCGCCGGCCACGTAGACGTACGTCGAATCGGGCGCTTCGACCGTGGACGTCCAGCTGCCCAGCGTGCCCAGGTCCACGCTGAAGACCGCCGACCCGGACGGCTGGAACACTTCGAACGCCAGATCACGGACGCGAATGCCGACCTTCGCGGCGGTCGCGATCTGCTGCACGAACTCCAGCAGGTTCTGATACCGGGCGGCGGTCGTGACGTTCCCGCCGAACGCGGCCGGCGTCGCGACGGTCAGGTTCGGCACCTGCCGCGCCGGCACCGCCGACGGCCCAGCGTTCCGGTCCACGTAGCCGGCGATCACCTGCGACGCCGCGCCCGTGCGCGAGTCGTACGCCGTCGTGGAGTACGGCGGCGCGGCGGTTCCCGGCTGCGGGTGCGCCAGCCGGCGACGCAGCCACACCAGGTCATCGACGCCGTTCACGGTCAGCAGGTCGCCGTCCGCGTCCAGCTGCCGTTCCAGCCGGATCACGGGACCGGATCGGTAGATCGTCTGGCCGGCGTAGATCAGCAGCCGCGGTCGGGCGGCGGTCAGGAACACCCGCGCGGCAGGGGAGCTCGAGGGAAGCGACAGCTGCCAGGTGCTGACGTCGTTATACCGGGCGATGATGGTCGCGGCGTCGAAGGTGTCCACTTCCGCCAGCACGGTCTGCCAGTCCGCGACGCGCATCGTGAAGGCCGCAGCCACGCTATGCCGCCAGCCACTGATTCCGCCACGCGAAGCTGACCAGCGACGCGGGACTGGTCAGCGCCAGCGACACCTGGATCCGGTTCTGTCCGGGCAGCAGCGGCCACAGCGCGGACGACGGCGTCAGCCGCGGGAACGCGTTCACGCCATCGATGGACACGGACTTGAAGGACGGCCGGGTGTCCACGGTCAGGTGCTGGCCGGCGTTCAGCGCGCCGCTGACCGTCCACGACAGGCCGCTGGTCAGGTTCTGCACGGTCGCGTCCTGGCCAGGCCCGGTCACGGTCACGACCGGCCAGCTGGGCACGTCGCCCGTGATGTTGACCGTGAAGACCGCGAACGCGTCCGACGCGCCCAGGATCAGCGGCAGGAACGGGAACCAGTGCGTGACGGTCGATCCCTGCGCGACCGACTGCGACTGTTCGACGGCGTCCAGCCAGTACGGCCATGCGGCGCGGAAGACGAGCGCGACCGGGTTCACGTTCGGGAACGTTTCTTCCAGCGCGTCCAGCCCCGATTCGTAGACGCAGCGCAGGAACCGTCCCGGCGATGGTCCCTGCACGACCGTCAGCGTCCCTTCCCCCTTCGTCGGGTCGAGCGCGCGCGCCCAGCGGCGCAGTTCCGCGCGGTCCGTGATCGTCCCGGGCGCAGCGACCGGCACCGCCACCGGCCGTTCCTGATGGAACGTGCCGACCAGCCGCGCGCCGCTCGCGGCCGGCACCGCCAGCGTCGTGATCTTCGACGGCGGCATCATCCGGCCGGTCGCGCCGGCCAGCATCCTGAACGTGACGACGTCGCCGGCCGGGTTCCGGTACTCCACGGTTTCGCACCCGTCCGGCTGCCACGGCTTCGCCACGTCAGCGTCCCGTCCGCAGCAGTTCCAGCCGCCGGAAGCCCCAGGCGACGTCTTCCGCGTCCGCCGTGCGCGGGTACACGTTCAGCGTGAACTGGTCGCCGCCGCCGGATTCGCCGACGATGCTGCGCAGCAGCGCTTCCGGCGTCACCAGCTCGCGCCCGCGTCCTTCGCCGATCAGCGCCAGCGTGGGGGAGTCGATGACCGCGCCGCGTGCCAGCGGCGGAATGTGCGGGAACCCGAACGACTGTCCGCCGGCCGTGCCGCCGCCGATCTTCCCGACCCCTGGCAGCTTCGTGTCCAGCGTGGGAATGCTGATCTTCGGAACCCGGATGACGGACGAATTCCACGACGCGATGAACGAATTGATCGGTCCCTTCAGCGCGTTTGCGATGGACGATCCGGCGCTGCGGAACTTCGCCACCTGCCGGTCCAGCCATTCGATCACGCCGCTGATCGCGGACCGGATACTGGACGCGGCGGCGTGCGCGGCGTCGCCTATCGCGCCGAACGCGCTGCTGATCCGCGACAGGTAGCCGCCGATGGTCCCGGCGACGCCGGCCAGCCACGTCTTCAGGCCGTTCCACGCGGACTGGATGGCGGCGACCGCCGACCGTGCGCCGGCCGTGATCTGCGACCAGTAGCGCGCGATCAGCACGACCGCTAGCCCGATCGGTCCCGCCAGGATCACGATGATGGTCCGCCAGTTCGCGGACAGCCACGCCAGGAAGCCGCGGACGATGGACGTGACGGCGGACGCCAGCGACGTGAACGCGCCGACGATCTGCGCCTTCGCGGACAGCGCGGCGTTCTGGATCCCCAGCCACGCGGCCTTCAGCGCCGCCGTGATTTTGTCCCAGTTCCGCCACAGCAGCACGCCGACCGCGATCAGCGCGACGACGGCGGCGACGACCAGCAGGATGGTCACGCCGACGGGTGCCGTGACCAGCGCCATCACGGTCAGCGCGACGTTCAGGACGACGATGGCAGCGGCCAGGCCGGCGATGGCGATGACCAGCACCTTCAGCAGGCCCGGGTAGCGGCCCAGGAATCCCAGCAGCGACGTCATCACGCCCAGCACGGCCTGCGTGACCGGCAGCAGCGCCGTGCCGAACTGGGCGCTGACGTTCTCCGTTTCCGCGGCCACCTTCCGCTGCCGGTTCGCGACGCTATCCCCGGTCCGCGCGAAGTCCCCTTGCGCCTTCGCGGAGTCCTGCAGGATGACGCCGTAGCGCGCCTGCACCTTCTGCGCTTCGGTCAGGTTGGATCCGGTCTTCGCGATCCCGTTCGCGTAGGCGAACTGTTTCACTCGCGCGTCCGACAGCAGCACGCCGAACTTCCGTAGCGGTTCCGCTTCGCCGGCCAGGCCGGACTGCAGCTTCTGCAGCATCTCCGTCGGATCCTGGTCGTGGAAGCTGGCCATATCGCCGGCCAGCTGCACCATCGACCGGGACATCGTGCTGACGTCCTTCGATCCCAGCCCGACGGTCGCGAACATGTTCCCGTACGCGTTCGCGGCCTTCAGCGCTTCCGTGCGGGACAGGCCGGCGCTGTCGGCGGTCGTCTTCGACCAGTCCTGGACTTCCTTCGCGTGGTCGCCGAAGACCTGCGTGGACGCGCTCATCTGTTCGTTCAGCGCCGACGCCGCTTCGACCGACTTCCCAGCCGCGACGGCCATCACGCCCAGCGCCGCCGCTGCCGGGATGAACGCGCGCGACAGCGCCACCTTCGCCTTCGACCCGGACGCCGCCAGCTGCCCGACCCCCTTCTGCAGCTGGTCGGTCTTCGTGACGTATTCGACGATGACTTTCGCGTTCATCGGCTAGCGCTTCCTGGCGGCGCGGGCGGCTTCCTGCAGTTCGCGTTTCATGTACCGGACGAACGCGTCGAAGGTGGGCGCGTCCATCGCTTCGACGTCGGCGGGAGTCATCCGCCAGAACCGGCAGAACGCGGCGATTCCGTCGAGCTCCCGCCGGTAGTAGGGTCCGGCGTGGGCAGGCTGAACTCCAGCGCCACGTCGCCGCAGCGATCCCACGGGACCGCCTTCCCCTGCCGCCGCAACTCCAGCCAGACCATCGCCTGCATACGGTCTTCATCGTCGCCGTCTTCGCCCAGCAGGTCGGTCATCGTGCGGCCGGTTTCGGCCTTCAGCGCGCGCAGCTGATTCGGCGTGAACCGGATCCCGGCGGACGGGTCCACGCGGACCAGTTCGGGCAGCTGTTCGGGCATACGGACTACGTCGGCGTCGGCCATACCATCATTCCTATCTCGCGCTGCGCAGCGATGCCGTGGGCGGCTTCCAGCACGGGCTGCGCGGCGTGCGCGGTCGGGTACAGGTAGCGGCCGGAAGCGATGTACGGCCGGCCGTGTCCGCCGCCGAATTCGATCCAGCCGCCGTAGCGCAGGCTGCCGCCCATGCTGACGTCCACGACGCCGCTGCCGGCGTCGTCCGCGCTGACCGTGCCGGCCAGCGCGCCCGTGCGGCGCGGCACCCGGGCGCGGACGATGCCGGCGACGCCGTCCCCCACCTGCTGGGATGCGGCGTCGCCGGACCGGCCCAGCTTCGCGAACAGCCGTTCAGACCCGATGGCCAGTTCCCGGAAGCCGCGGACTTCGACGCGTGGCGGAACGTCCGCCACGGGTCATCCCTTCGTGCTGGTCGTCGCGGCGGCGGCGGCGGCGGTCGTGATCGGCGGAATGACGATCTTCTGCGGCGCGCCGACGACCGACCATTCCAGGTCGATGGTCGATTCCGCGCCCGCGTCGCCATTGATCGGGCTGTACGGCTGCGGGATCAGCTGCCCGGTCCAGCCCGGGTTCGTGTCGCTGATCGGCTGGTCGCTGTACGGCGTGAGCAGGAAGTCCACCGGCACGCCGCCGTCCACGGCGGCGCTCAGGATTTCTTCCGTCGCGCCGACGTCGAACGACTGATACAGCGTCGCGACCAGCGACCACTTCACGCTGCCCGGGTAGTCGGATTCGCCGCACATCGTGGTCAGCGTGACCACGGAAACGTCCGGGTTCAGTTCGATGTGATTCAGGACGCACTTCAGCGACTGATCCGCGATGGTCAGGTCGGCGTTATCCAGAATCAGCGGCTTCGGAATGGGCATCCCTACTCCCCTTCGGTCGTGACGTGAACCGCGTACGTGACGCGGCTGGCCAGGTAGTCGATGTTCGCGAACGGATAGGCCCGTGGCGCGCTCACGGTCGCCTGTCCCCAGCTGTAGCCGTCGGCGGTCATCCGCTGCACGACGTGCGCGACCAGGCCTTCCAGGACGGACACCCCTTCGCCGGGTTCCAGCCGGCCGGCCCAGCAGTAGACGACTAGCCGCGCCACGAACCGGCAGGTGCCGGACGGTTCCAGCCACGGGTCGTCCCAGCCGACCATCAGCACGGGCGGACTGATCGCATCGACCAGGTTCACCAGCACGTCCGGGTCAGTGGGCAGGACGGGCGCGAGCGCCGCAGCGCAGCGCTCGCGCGCGTCCGTAATCGTGAGCGTTCCGGCGGGTGCCTGGGCGCTCACGCGATCCCCCACTGATGCTTCAGCGGCGTCAGCGTGAACGCGTGCCGATTGAAGCCGTCGCGGGGTGCCTGCAGCGCGCCGGACTGGTCGAAGCCGATGACGCCGAACGCGGCATCGTTCGCCTTCCACCACTCCACGGCGCGCAGCAGGTTCACCCGGTTGGCCAGGGGATCGCCCGGGGGGATCGGGTCGTCAGGAAGCCGGTCGCAGTCGTGGTCGATTTCCGCCGCAGCGGCGTCCAGACAGGCCTGGAGTTGGGCGGTCTGATCGGTCGTCAGCGTGCGCTGGATGCGCAGCGCTGCGGCCAGTTCGTCCACGGTCGCGTACGCCACCGGGATTCCTACTTCGTGGACTTCGACGCGGTCGCGGACGCGGCCACGACGGGCGGGGTCAGCTGCACGAACGCCGCGGGCAGCGCCGCGACGGACGCGAACGCGCCGATGACGCCGACCTCCAGACCGCCGATGGACGGTTCTACGGCGCGCATCTCCACGGGCGCTCCCGGCGTTTCCGCGCACAGCAGCTTCGTGGAGTCGCCGACGATGGCGGTCGCGGCCGGGAACCCGTCGCTGACGATGAACCGCAGTCCGCCCATGTTCCCGCTGGCGTCGCCCAGCGATCCCGGTCCGACGGTCAGGAAGACCGGGTTTTCCACGGCCACCAGGCCTAGCAGGTGGTAGCCCGTGACGCCGTCCAGGTAGATCGCGTTCGCGCGGCCACCCGCGGCCTTCACCTGTCCGGCGGCGGCGGCGATAGCAGCCATCCAGCCGGCCAGGTCGTCGGACCCGACCGTGCCGCCCGCGGCGGCGGCGGCGTCCACGACGCTGCAGGCCGCGCTTTCGGTCTGCTCCGCGTACGCCTCAGCCATCAGATCGAAGAACAGCCGCAGCGCGTCCGGGCTGCTCCAATTGATCGTCTGCCAGGACAGGTTTCCCGCGCCCAGGTAGGTGTCCGCTACCTGCTCGCGCATGATGACCGTCATGTTCGAATAGGCCGGGTTCGTCTTCTCCGTGACCTGCTTCGCGACGGTCGGCCGTCCCGTGATGGACGGCCAGGTCAGCTTCCCGGACGTCAGGCCGATCTGCCGCGAACTGGCGACGACCGGCCGCGCCGTATTGATCGCTTCGAAGATCTGCGCGATGTGCTGATCCGGGATCAGGCCTACCACGTCGCTGGTCAGGGTGTGGACGGCGGCGGCGCGCTCCAGCCGTTCGCTGGCGGCGCGGCGCAGTTCCGGTCCGACCGTGCTGCCGATCCGCTCCACGCGGCAGATCAGCGCGTCCCGCGCGTACTGCGCGAACGTCTGATACACGGGCTGGTCAGGGGTCGGCTGCGGCTGGTCGGGTTCGCGTGGCGGCGCTGCGCGGTGCAGCGCGGCGCGTGCGGCCTGCGACCGGCCGCGCGTTTCCTCCAGCTCCAGCAGTTCCGCGATCTGCGGATCCAGCGCGTCCGCCCGTTCGCGGCTGCGGCGGATCAGGTCAACTTCAGCAGCGCTCAGGTCGCGGTCTTCGTCTTCCGCGGCAGCGCTGACCTGGTCGGCTGTCTCCAGGATCTGTTCGCGCTCCGTGACCAGGCGCTGCAGGACGGCGTTCGGCATCGGGACTCCCCTGCGGGATCGGGTTAGCGATCACGGGGTGCCGCCGTGCGGGGTGCCGATCCAGCGTGCGGATCGGGGTGTCGCGGCGCGGGGTGCCGTTCGGACTGGAGCGTATAGCAGACCGGTCCACGGGCATGGGAAGCGCCGCCGTCGCGTGCCACCTTCCGCGAAGTCAGCTGCCGCGACGGCGGGCGCTTCACCCGGCACCGCCAGCGGGGTGTCGGGTCGCCTGTTTCCCGCTGCTATGCCGGACGGGATCGGCCGGCCGATTCTACAGCCCGGACTGAAGGCCGGGACGCCGCTCCGGCGTCCCGGCCTGGTCGCTGTCATCGGCGGCGGAACCGCTGGGATCGATCCCGCCGCCGGGTGTAGCTTCGTTTACATCGATGCCGAGTAGCGCCAGTTCCGCGTCCAGCTTCGCGATGGCGGCTTCCGTTTCCTGGATCCGCTTGCGACTCGCGCCGGCCTTCAGCTGGCGGGTCAGGACACTGGCCAGCACGCCGCGCCGATGCTTCAGCTTCCCGGCCGGGTCACGGAACGCGTAGGACTTGCGTTTGTCGGTCTTCGCGACCACCTGGATGGCGGCGCTGGCCGGCAGACCCGGCTGGGCGCTGACCTTGTGCGACCCGTTCAGTGACCGGGCTGCTGATCTGAGTCGCGACGCTACCCGGTCGTGCGTATCTGAGTCTGACCACGGCGCGAGATAGCCGCCGGCCGGGTCGATGTATCCCAGCAGCACGTAGTAGGTATCTCCGATCAGATCGTCTGACGCGCCGGCTGATTCGTGCGCCTGGCGTAACGCGTCTAACACGTTCAGTCCCGGCGACTGATCCAGCAGTTTGGACGCAGCCGTCAGCTGCGCGGCTACCTGCGCCGAATCGCTTCGCATTCCGACCCCCTTCGCGTAGGGCTATCCGACCCGGCGAAGGTAACAGATACGTCGGCGGACTTACACCTGAACGCCGATGGCGCGCAGCCGTTCGCGCTGGTCGGCGTACCCGTCCAGCTGCACCACGGGCAGCGGATCGTCTGACTCGCGCCGGCCAGTGACGACCGCGCCGGCATAGCCGGGTTCCGGCACCAGGGACACTTCCGCCAGGTGGCAGCGGGCGCGGATGATCGCGCCGCTGGCGGTCTTCTGCACCCGCCGCGCCAGGTCGATGAACCCGACCGACAGGCCGCGGATGATGCCGTCATCGACCAGCGCCAGCGCGTGATCGCCGAACGCCGACGCTGTCACCCGGAACGATCCGGCCAGCTGGTCGTCGTCCTCGCGGAACTCCAGCCCCTGCCCGATCCAGTCGGCCAGTCCGTCGCCGTGCCGGAACCGGAACGTGACCCGGTTCGGCGCGCGCACGGCACGCGCGAACGCGCCCGGGCGGAACACTTCCAGGTACGGATCCGTACCGGGATCCGCGACCAGCGTTTCCACGTTGTACGGCACGCAGCGGCCTTCCACGACGCGGCCTGCGCCGTCCGCGAGCGATTCCAGGCGCAGCGCGTAGGTGCGCGTCAGCAGGTCGTCAGGCATTCCCCACCACCACTTCCAGCACGGCCGGCGCGGTCGGCAGCTGCGGGTCAGCGGCGGACGCGTTCGCTCCCGGCGGTTCATCGATCAGCGCCAGCGCGTCGCCGTCGGTCAGCGGCGGCAGGTCCAGCACCGCGGCGCGCACTTCGTCCTTCGTGACGATGCCGGCCGCTTCCAGCGACAGCCAGACGGTCGTCATCGTCGGCAGGTCGGGACGCAGCAGGATCGACGGGTCGAATTCGACCCACGACCCGCGCGGCAGCCAGACCGACAGCGCCGATTCGATCCGCCGCGCGACCGGGTACAGCTCCGTCCGCCACCAGGTGTCAAACAGCATCGCCGGGTTCGAATAGTTCAGCCCGCCGCCCTGGTCCATGTTCAGCATGAACGCCGGCACGCCGAACGCCGCCGCGATCTGTTTCGCGTCCCACTCGCGCGACTCCAGCAGCAGCAGATCCTTCGGATTGAAGCTGAACTGCTGGAAGGTCACGTCGGGCGGCAGCACCGCGGGCGCGCCGCCGCGCAGCCCGACGCGGGCGGTCCACTGTGCCTGCAGCGACGCGGCCTGTTCGGCGTCCAGCCGGCGATTCGACTGCAGCACCGCCCACGGCACGCCGCCCGCGCCGTAGAAGTCCGACGCGAACGATTCGGCGCTGTACGCCGCGATCACATTCGACGCGTAGCCGGACAGCGCGGAATCGCTGCGCAGCGTCCCGTCCGGGTGCCGGCTGATCTGCAGCACGTCGTCCGGGTCCAGGTCGGTTTCGCGGACGCGGTAGGTGCGGCCTGCGCCGCGCGAGTCAGCGCCGACGACCACCACGGACGGATCCAGCACGGTCCAGCTGCGCGGGTAGCCCGTGTCATACCGATCCGTGACCAGTAGGAACGCGTCGCCGTACGCGTAGACCGACGCGACGCTGGCGAAGATCGCATCCCCGATCCCGTTCGGGAACCAGACCGGGTCGGGATTCGACGTCCACAGCGGCGCATACGCGCCGCGGAACCGCAGCGGCATCGCGGCCACCTGCTGGCAGACCAGCTGCAGACAGCGGACGGCGGTGCCGACCCGCTTCGCCAGTTCCGGCGATCCCCAGCCGGCGAATAGGCCTGCCAGATTCGGGTCGAAGCCCGTCGGAAGCTGCAGCTGCGCGATCCGTGGTGGCGGTTCGGCTGCAGCACGGCCTAGGATCCGGTCCAGCAGGCCCACAGCGCCAGTCTAAACAGATCGCGGCGCGTAGGGTTCGGACAGGCCGGATCGCTCAGACGAGCGCTGGCACGTCTTCCTGGCGGATCCAGGTGTAGACGGTCGGGCGGCTGACCTGCGCCGCGCGAGCGATAGCGGCGATACTCGCGCCGGCATCGTTCGCCTGGCGGGCGGCGGCGATCAGTTCCGCTTCCTGCTGTCCGACCGACTCACGCAGGATCGCTAGCGCCCGCGCCCGGTCTGCGACGGCTTCCAACTGCACGACGGGGTCCCCTTCCATCTTCCCTCCAGCGATGTGGACTGGCGGCTGTCTGAGTAGACCGCTTGACTGTAACGCGGTCTTCCACTGACTGACCACTTCGATACATTCGACGTGGTCAGGGACACGGTTCGAAGTCAGTAGATCGTAAGCGCGCCGACGTCTTCGGCTATCTCAGCTGCCTTCCACCACGCGTTCCGGGCAGCGATAGCGACGTCCGCGAACCGGTCATCGTCTGGCCGCACCAGGCGCAGCGATCCGTCCACGCCGTAGCGGGCGCGGACCGCCGCCATATGGTCGGCCATCAGTTCTGAATGGTCGTGCGCCAGGCGCATGTCGCCGCCGACGATAGCCCGGTAGAACTCATTCGCGGACGTCGCTTCGTTATCCGGCGTGCCGTTCCACGGTTCGCACGGGACCGACTGGTCGCGCAGGTCGCGGAACAGCGCCGGCCGGATCCGTTTCGGGTGCAGCACGCAGCGGACGTCCCACTGTTCGCAGGCCGCGTGGAGCTGGGCGGAAACGTCGCGGTCCAGCGCCGCTTCCGACCACCATCCGAAGAAGATCGCGCCGTCCATCGTCGCGCCGCTGATCGCGACGCTGCGCCGGAACGTCCCTTCCACGGCCAGCACCACTTCGCTTCCCGGCGGCGGCGGCGGCTGATACGGACAGGCCTGCCATGCGCCGTTCGGCAGCCACGGCGCGCTGGAGTCAGTCCACACCCCCAGGTGGTAGGTGCGGAACTCGCGCTGACTCAGCAGTCCCGCTTGCACTTCCAGCGCTCGCGCGGTCAGGAAGCCAGCCCGCAGCGCCGGGTTCGCGTGCCGCCACGCCGCGCGGTCCATCGTGTCCGACCCGGGATCGGCTGCCCACTCCAGGTAGTGGACGCCGTCCGGTAGGTCGCCGTCGATGCTCGCGCCGCGCAGCCTGTGCAGGATGTTCGGGTCGAAGCCTGGCGTCCCGATGCCGACCAGTCGGGCATCGGGACGCTTCCCCAGCCGAGCGATCAGGGACTCCACGGTTTCGTCATGCGCGAAACCGATTTCGTCGATGATCGCGAGACTGAAGTTCAGTCCCTGCACGGCGGACAGCTTCGCCGGGTGCGCCTGCAGCTTCGATCCGGTCGGCACGTACTCCAGGATCTGTTCGCGGCTGTGCCAGCGGCACCGCTTGACCAGTTCCGGCGACGCTTCCACCATCCGCTTCGCCGCTTCCACCAGGAACCCGGCCTGTTCCTGTTTCGTGGCGACCACATCGATTTCCGCGTAGTCGTCGCCGCGTGCCAAACGCTCCAGCGCGACCGCGCCTAGAAACGTCGTCTTCCCGTTCGCGGCCGGCAGGCTGACGAACGTCGCCAGGTACGCGTAGACGGCTTCCAGGATCTGCCGTTGGAACGCCGCGACGCGCATCGGCGCGCCCGCACCCGCGCCGGTCGGCGTGACCAGGTACTTCGTGATCCAGCGTTCCGCCCGTTTCGCTTCCGACGTCCAGCGCCAGCCGTGCCACGGCGGCAGATCGACCAGCCGCAGCGGACGCTGGGATCCCTTGAAGACCAGCGACCCGTGCGCCGGCCGTGCGGGCGGCTTCGCAGGGGTCGGTTCGGCCGTAGCGCGGCTACGCCTGGGCGGCATCGCTGCGGATCGCTCCCGCCACGACCCCGCGGCTGTGGATCGGCGGCGATGTGGCCAGGTCCGGTGTGTTCCCGTCAGTCCCGTGACCCGCAGGCTCAGTCGTGGCGGCGGAATAAAGAATCGCGCCCATACATGCGCTGTGGCGGCGCGCTACCGGGTCGCCGGCACCCCCACCCCCACCCCCCGGGGGGGTGGCCGGCACTACCCCACCCCCCGTGTCCCTGTACCTGCGGCGCACGCCGACCGCCATCCCGCGCCGCGCATTGCAGCGGGCGCAGGCCGCGACCACGTTCCGTGGATCCAGCACCTGGCCACCATCCGCGATAGCCACGACGTGGTCGGCCTGATTCGCAGGCCGGCCGCACCAGTGGCACCGCCACCCATCCCGGATCAGCACGGCCTGCCGCAGCCTGCGCCACGCAGCGCCGTAGGTGCGGCTACTGGCCGGCACCCGCAGCGGCTTCGTCATCCGGCATCGGATCGTCCGGCACGTCGGCCTGGTCTTCGTCCGCTGCCGGTTCTGCCCGGTCTGCCGCTTCCTGTTCGGACAGGTGCTGCAGCTGGTCGGACTCGCCTTCGGTTAGCCGGTCGCGTGCATCGCCTGTGAAGTTCGCGGCGCTGGTCGGTTCCGTGTCGGGCGCTTCCGGGTTCAGCGGCGACGCGCCGCTGTCATCGGTCGGTTCGTCCGTGGTGGTGGTCGGGTCGTCGGTCACGGCAGTTCCCTCCGTTACGGGTAGGCGACGCGGGCATAGCCGCGGACTTCACTTGACCGGGACCGGGACCGCAGCGCGCTTGTGTCGCTGGTATTCCCTTCTTCCACGGAAGCTGTGCTGCTGGATTCGATCTTCCGCAGCATCCCGACGTGCCCGCCGTAACTGCCGATGATGACCAGGTCGCCAGGCTGCGCCTTCCCGCCGTCGGTCGTCCAGCCCGTGAACGGCGGTCCGCCACGCTTCGCCTGGTCTTCGATCCAGGCGACGCTGGCCAGGTTGTAGGACAGCCCCTTCACGCCGGCCGCTTCCATCGCGTTCGCGCACCACACCCCGCACCAGGGTTCGTTCCGCAGCCACGTCCCGGACGATCCCATCTTCACGCAGTCGTCCTGCGCCTTGCGGATCCCGTCGCTGCGGCTGTCGCAGTTCGATCCGCCGGGGGATTCGTAGCAGCCGCGATGGCCGGCCATCCACGACAGCGCCTTATCCCTCGAGCTCCCCCCGGATCCGCCCGACGAACCGCCGCCCGACCCGGTTTCCTGGCCGGTCGCGGGGTCGTGCGTTTCGCACCAGTCGGCGTAGCCGCTGCCGGCCTTCGTCGCGACCTGCAGGTTCGTGTAGCGCTGCTGCCGGTCGCTGACGTTCCAGCCCGGTTCGGCACCCGGCACGTTCCCTTCCGCGTGATTCCAGACGTTCTTCCGCTGCGCGATCAGCCAGTCCGTGCAGGCCTGGCGGCGGGCGGACTGTTCGCTGTAGGCGCTGGACGGGTTCATCCACCACATCTCGCGCAGGCTGATCCACAGCTTTTCTGACGGCGTGCCGGCTTCCGTCGGCAGCTGACAGACCGCGTGCGGCGCGGCGTCGGCATAGTTCGCGCGGTGCAGGTAGTCGTAGCGCTCGCGGCGATGGCAGGTGTCCCAGCCTGGGCCGTTCCCCGATTCGACTTCGCCGGTCGCCAGGTCGCTGATGTAGGCGCGCCGGTCGCGGATCCAGGTCTGCGTGACGTCCAGCCAGTCCTGCAGCTGGTCGTCCCACGCGTCCCAGTCGGACAGCTGCATCAGCCGCGACGTTTCGTTATACGTGACGCGTTCGGAGTCGGTCAGGTAGTCGTAGGCGCTGGCCATAGCGCGGCAGGCTACGCCGCGCACCTTTTGACGAACAGCTGTTCGGGTCAGTGCGTCGCGATGGCGACCAGCGCCGCCAGCAGCGCGATCACCACCACCACCTGCAGCGCGACGAACGCGACCAGCGCCAGGCGATCCCAGTTCAGCCGCCATCGGCGCTGTTCGTCCACAGCCACGATGCTACGCCCAGCGCATCGCTGCCGCGACGATCAGCAGCAGCAGCAGCCAGACGACCACGGCCCACAGCAGCGCCAGCGCCAGCACCCGTAGCGGGATCACGGCGGCGGTCGGTAGAAGACGACCAGGAACGTGAGCGCCAGCAGCAGGAACCCGAGTAGCCGCCATTCGTACGGCGTCAGGAAGCCAGTTCCCACCTGCGCCACCGGTACACGGCCAGCAGCACCACGAACGGCAGCGTGACCCACAGCTTCCCGATCACCTGTCCCCACAGCAGCGCCAGGCTGCTGAACGCCAGCCACAGGAAGACGACGCTGTCCACGACCGCGCCGACGGTATTCGACAGCGCCAGCGCCGCGACCGGGCTGCGGACGCGCAGCGGGGTGTAGACCGCGAAGTCCGCCAGTTCGCTGACCAGGAACGCGCAGGCGCTGGCGGTCGCGAACGTGGCGCTGACCGCCCAGCTGGCAGCCGCGCCGGCCAGGATCCCGAGCACGACCGCTTCCCGGCCCAGCGTTTCCTGGATCACGTCCCGGAACGTGAACGCCAGGCCGGCGAAGTAGACGCCGGCAGGCGCGTACAGCCCGAACCCGACGCTGACGATGCCGTACCGGGTCAGCGCCCAGTTCGCGGCGAACACGGTCGCGACGTACGCGGCGAACGCGACCAGTCCGATAGTGCGCGTGCGGTGCATTCCTACGTTCCTTCCAGACGGAGCTGGGCGGGCGCGCCGGCCAGCCTGATTCCCCTTGCCAGGTGGACGCGTTCCCAGCGCGCCCACGAACTGCCGTCGATGGACTGGCAGCCGATGCTGGCCGCGTACCGGACCCGGTTCGCGGTGTTCACGCGGCCCATGTGCGCCCAGCGGCCTTCCTGGCGTGCCTGCGCGACCAGCAGCGCCGCCGCCCGACTCAGCTTCCAGGTCGTGGTGCCGCCGACGAACACGGCGGCAGCGTCGTCCGGGTAGCCCGGGCAGCCGTCCTGCAGCACGTACGCGGGCGGCAGCCCGCGGCGCGCGACTTCCGCCGCGTACGCCGTCCACCGGTCGTCCGTCGCCTGCCAGTCCGCGACGACGTCCGGGACGACCGCGAACAGGCACCCGGGCAGGCCTGCCAGCACGTCCAGCATTTCCAGCCAGGCCGGTTCATCCAGCCCCTGGAAACAGTCGTTATCGGCGGCCCACGGAATGCCGCTTCGCGCTGTCTCGCGGATCGCGCTGTAGTGGCGCGGCTGCACCAGTCGTCCCAGGTGCGGCGACGCGTGCCGCAGCATCGTCGGGTGCCCGTGCGTCACCAGCAGCAGCACGGGGTTTCCTGCTCGCGAAGGCCGGATCCCACAGGCCGGCGCGCCGTAGCGGGCTGCGGACGTTCAGGTACATACGGCCATTCAGCGTCCCGCTGGTCGGGATCGGACAGACGAACTGACCGCGGCTGTCCAGCACCCGGTAATGCTTCCCGCGGCGGTCTATGCGACCGCCGACCGCTTCCACCATCCGTAGCAGGTCTGCCACGGATAGCACCTTCTCCCCTGCTCGCATACGGCTTCCTTTCGCCGCCAGGTGTCGGGATCCTACACCCAGCGTGGTGAATGGGGAACATCACGACCCCGTCCCCTTCGCCACGGGGTTTCCGCTAGCGGGTGCCAGCGCGGCGATGTAGTCCGCGGCGCGCGCGTTCGCTTCCGCGATCAGCACGTCGTCCGGGACGAACCGCTGCGGCGTGCGCGCGCGCGTACGCGCGCGCGAAAGGTCTTCTGAACTTCTAGATACGGGGTCGCCAGGCGACCCGTTTTCGGTCGCCACGCGACCCGTTTCCGTGCCAGTAACGGGTCGCGTGGCGACCCGTTTAGCGGGCTGAAACAGGACGCCTTGCGACCCGTTTAGGGTCGGGACGACGGCCTGATACCGGTTCACGAACGCGCGCCCGCCGACCGTCCGATCCACCCGCAGCAGCCCGCAGCGCTCCAGCCGGCGAACGGCTTCCTTCGTCACGGTCATTCCGACGCCGGCCGTATCAGCCACGGCGGCGCGGCTGCATTCAGCCGCGCCGTCGCGGTTCATCCGCTGCGCGAGCGCCAGCCCGACCAGCTTCGTCATCGGCGGCAGACCCGACGCGAAGACGGCATCACGCCAGAACGTGACCAGCGCCCGCGGCACGTCAGAACGGGATCGTTTCGTCTTCGGCGTCCTGCACGTAATCGCCGTCGGCGGTCATCGGGTCGTCCGCTTCGCCGTGGAAGTCCAGGTCGGCCGGCACGTAGCCTTCCGCCGGTTCCAGG
>Ga0070673_100000430_pt1 | contig 22151 bp, 24 predicted proteins | sample KBSM23metaG_FD_65342 | JGI IMG/M metagenome (GOLD analysis project Ga0070673, IMG submission 65342) | Miscanthus rhizosphere microbial communities from Kellogg Biological Station, Michigan, USA - KBS M2-3 metaG | ecosystem: Host-associated > Plants > Roots > Rhizosphere > Soil ... | reverse complement strand
CGCGACAGCTCACCCTCGTCGGCCGCGCCGAACTCGCGAAACACCAGCATGGCGACGACGCAGTTGAGCACTGCATCGCCGAGGAACTCGAGCCGTTCGTTGTGGGGCCCGCCGGCGCTGCGGTGGGTCAGCGCGGCTTCGAGCAGTGCGGGATCGCGGCACTCATAGCCGAGCGCGTCGCGCAGCCATTCACCTGCCGTCTTCAATGGCGCGACCGCACACGTCAGCTGCCGGCTGTGTCGCCGACCTTGACCGTCTTGTCGAAGTCCGCGACCAGCGAGACATTGGCGACGAAAGGCGCTTCGGCCCGATACCAGGCGCGCATCGTGTAGCCGCTGCCGACCTTCTTGATCTCGACGTCCTTCGGCGTGAGGCTGTGGATGTCCTCGACCGTCCAGCGCTTGTCGAGCGAGTTGCGGAGGTCCTGCGGTCCGCCCGCGCCACCCTCCTTGGCGGTCTGCTCGAGCGCGCGGACCACGGCCATGTACTCGAGATACACCGGCGTCAGCCGGATCGCACCATAGAGGGCGAAGCCCACGATCGAGAGGATGACCAGCATTCCGATCATGGTGGCGCCGCGCTGGCGAGAACGCATAGAGAAGCTCCCAGGAGGTAGAGAAGTAGCAGTTTTCACTGCCCGCCTCTTTGTCATAAGAAAGCTGCGGCGTCCAGCAGACAGTCCTCACTTCAGCGGATCGGGTCGCCAATACGGCTCCAGAGCGGCGCATCCGGCCAATCCCAGTTCAGCCAGATCCGCACGGCCTTGCCGACCAGGTTGCGCTCTGGGACGAAACCGACCTCGGGGAAGCGGCTGTCGCGGCTGTTATCGCGGTTGTCGCCCATGAAGAAGTAGTGGCCTTCGGGCACCGTCTGCTCGAAGTCCCGCGTGTAGCGGTCCATCAGGTACAGCACCCGGTGCTCGACCGTGCCGAGCTGCTCGAAGCCGATCTTGGCGCCGGTATGCCCGTGGCCCTGGTAGATGCCGTCCAGCCGCACCGGCATGCGCTCGCCGTTGACGAAGACCTGGCGGTCGCGCACCACGATGTGATCGCCCGGCAGACCGACCAGCCGCTTGATGTAGTTGGTCGACGGATCGGAGGGCAGCCGGAACACGATGACGTCGCCGCGATGCGGCTCGTCGATCGCCACGATCTTGCTGTTGATCACCGGCAGCCGCAGGCCGTAGGCGTACTTGTTGACGAAGATGAAGTCGCCGTCGAGCAGCGTCGGCATCATCGAGTCCGAGGGGATGCGGAACGGCTCGAACAGGAACGAGCGGATCAGCAGCACGATCAGGATTACCGGGAAGAACGAGCGGGCGTACTCGACGGCAACCGGCTCGCGCACGCTCTGCGGCGCCGTGCCGGCGGCAACGGCGGCAGCCACGCGCTTGGGCTTGAACAGCCAGCTGTCGATACCCCAGATGATGCCGGTCAGCGCCGTAGCCGCGACCAGGATGAAGGAGAAATCGAAGATCATGCTTATTTTTCCTTGCCGACCTGCAACACCGCGAGGAACGCTTCCTGCGGGATCTCGACGGAGCCGAGCTGCTTCATGCGCTTCTTGCCTTCCTTCTGCTTCTCGAGGAGCTTGCGCTTGCGCGTGATGTCGCCGCCATAACATTTGGCGAGGACGTTCTTGCGCAGAGCTTTCACCGTCGCGCGCGCGATGATGTGGCTGCCGATCGCTGCCTGCACGGCGACCTCGAACATCTGCCGCGGAATCAGCTCCTGCATCTTGTCGACCAGCTCGCGGCCGCGGTGATAAGCGTTGTCGCGATGGACGATCATCGACAGCGCGTCGACCACGTCGCCGTTGATCAGCACGTCGAGCCGTTCGACCGGCGCGCTCTCGAAGCGGTTGAACTCATAGTCGAACGACGCGTAACCGCGGCTCACCGACTTGAGGCGGTCGAAGAAGTCGAGCACGACTTCCGCGAGCGGCAGCTCGTACTGCAACGACACCTGATTGCCGACGTAGTGCATCTTGGTCTGCTTGCCGCGCTTGTCGTTGCACAGCTTGAGAACCGCGCCGACATGCTCCGGAGGCAGCAGGATGTTCGCGGTGATGATCGGCTCGCGGATGTCTTCGATCTCGTTGCTGGGCGGCAGCTTCGCCGGGTTGTCGACATACACGGTACTGCCGTCGGTGAGCGCGATCTCGTAAACGACCGTCGGCGCACTGGTTACCAGGGTCAGGTCGTACTCGCGCTCCAGGCGCTCCTGCACGATGTCCATGTGCAACAGTCCGAGGAAGCCGCAGCGGAAGCCGAAGCCGAGCGCGGTCGAGACTTCCGGCTCGTAATGCAGCGCTGAGTCATTGAGCTTGAGCTTGGCGAGCGCGTCGCGGAACGACTCGTAGTCCTCCGACTTCACCGGGAACAGCCCGGCGAACACGCGCGGCTGTACTTTCTTGAAGCCCGCCAGCGGCTCGCTCGCGGGTCGTGCATCCAGCGTGATGGTGTCGCCGACCGGCGCGCCATCGATCTCCTTGATACCGGCGATGACGAAGCCGACCTCGCCGGTTTCCAGCGTCTCGCTGGTCATCGACTTCGGCGTGAAGCGGCCGAGCTTGTCGACCTGGTGCGCGCGGCCGGTCGACCAGACGCGGATCTTCGCGCCGGTCTTGAGCGAGCCGTTCATCACGCGCACCAGCGAGACCACGCCGACGTAGTTGTCGAACCAGGAGTCGATGATCAGCGCCTGCAGCGGCCCGTCCGGGTCGCCACGCGGCGCCGGGATGCGCCGGACCAGCTCTTCGAGCAGTTCGGGCACGTTCTCGCCGGTCTTGGCGCTCACGCGCAGCGCGTCCTGCGCCTCGATGCCGATGATCTCCTCGATCTCCTTGATGACCTTCGGCGGATCGGCCGAGGGCAGATCGATCTTGTTGAGCACCGGCAGCACTTCGAGCCCCTGCTCGATCGCCGTGTAGCAGTTCGCCACGCTCTGCGCCTCGACGCCCTGCGCCGCGTCCACCACGAGCAAGGCACCTTCGCAGGCGGCCAGCGAGCGCGACACTTCGTAGGAGAAGTCGACGTGCCCGGGCGTGTCGATCATGTTCAGCTGGTAGGTTTCGCCGTCGCGGGCGCGATAGCGCAGCGACACGCTCTGCGCCTTGATGGTAATGCCGCGCTCCCGCTCCAGATCCATGGAGTCGAGCACCTGCGCTTCCATCTCGCGGGCTTCCAGTCCGCCGCACAGCTGGATGAAGCGGTCGGCCAGCGTGGACTTGCCGTGATCGATGTGCGCGATGATGGAAAAGTTGCGGATCAGCTTCATCAGAGGGCCGGGGACTCAAGCGGCGGCGGATTATAGGCTGTAGGTCGGGCTTTAGCCCGACAATCCGTGCCTACAAGTAGGCACGCACTCGCTCCACGTCCAGCCGGTAAGCGCAGACAAACTCGCCATCTGCCAGCAAGACCGGAATACGCGTGCCGTATTTGCGTTCCAGCTCCGGATCGCCCGCGATATCTACGACCTGCACGGCTGCCGCCACCGCCGGACCCAGCAGCTCGGCGAGCTCCTCCAACAGGTGCTCGCACAGGCTGCAGTCGGTACGGCTGTAAACCGTCCACTGAGGCATCGGAAGGGAACCGTTTACTGGCGCTGCTCGCGGGCGACTGGGCCGAGCTCGGCGGCTTCTTCTTTGGTCACGGCCTCGGCGATCGCCTCGACCGTCGCCGCCGGCACTTCGCCGACAGCGGTGACCTGGTGGCCGTCCAGGTCGCGCGAGAACGCGAACGCGGCGCCCACCTTGGCAAGACCACGCATCGCCTCGGTCTGCGGCGAGCGGGGCTCAATGAAGACCGATACCGAAGCGAGCCCGTCCGAGAGCACGAGGTGCCGCACCGGAGTGTTCGAGCCCTGGATGACCTGCAGTCTCCAGGTGGTCAGGCGGAAGCCGGACGGCACGCGCACGATACTCCAGCCGAGCGCCACGTTCGCCATGCGCGGCTCCTGCGCATCCTGCCGCACCCAGCGGAAGCCCTCGCCCGAGACGGCGGGCTTCACCGCATCGGCGGCGATGCGGTCGCGGAAATTCAGCTCGGCAAACACGATCTGCTCGATGACATTGCCATTGCGATCGCACAGCTGCGACATCAGCGGCATCGCGGTCTCGTCGTCCAGCCACAGGCGGTAGCCGTAGCGGAACTGATCGCGCGGCTGCACCAGAATCACCTGCGTGCGGCGGCCGAGCGCCTTCTTGAAGGCGCCGCGCTCGATGCTGTAGTGCTCCTCGAGCTGCTCGTTATAGAGCGGCACCGTGGCCATCAACGTGCGGTCGTCGGTACGCTTCTCGACGAGCACGGTTCTACGGTCCGGCAGGTAGCAGATCACCTCGTCCTGGTTGCGGATGATCTCGCGGCCACTGCCGTCGAGCGACACCAGCCGCTCGGTGACCTTGCCCTTCTCCACGCGGTGGATGATCCGCATCGTCTCGGTGCGCGAGTTGCGCACGTGCAGATAACGGCCGTCGTAGTTGCGGGTCGCCAGCGACTCGGACATGCGCTCGAGCCACTCGCGCGCGGCGCGGTCGGCCGCGTTTGCCGAGCTCATCGCAGTGAGCGCGACGGCGGCGAGCGCAACGGAATATTTGAAGACGGTCATCGAGGCAGTTATTGCGATTGCGCGGACGACTTCTTTTCGTCGTCCTTATTCGTCTCGTCCGTGATCGTCGTGGTCGCGACGTCCGGATCGCCATCGTCTTCCGCGAGCACGCCCGTCAACATCGAGCGGCGGGCCAGCGGCGAGGAGTATTCGCTGTGCGCGACGACGTAGTTCGTCAGGCGCGTGGCCGGCACGAAGGCCGACTGCGTGGTGTTGGTCGGCACGATGTAGCTCGCAGCGTCGTCATCGCTCTGTGCGACGACTGCAGTCGGCGCCGATGACGCCTGGTTCGAAGCGACCGGACCGGGCGCAACGCCGGCCTGCTGGACCGAGAAAATCGCGATGGCAGCGACCGTGGCCGCCACGCCGATTCCGGCAACTGGACGCAGGCTGCGCAGCAGGACCGGAGGAATCCGCACGCGCCGACGCGCGACCGCGGGTTCCTGATCGACCGCCGCCATGACTTTCTCTGCGAAGGAGCTCGAGGCGATCGCCGGCCGGGGCTGGCGCATGGCCTCGCCGACGGCGGTGTAGCGGCCCAGGGTCTGGCGCAATTCAGGATCGCGCTCCAGGCGCTTCAGCAACAGATCGAGCTCTGCCGGAGGAAGTTCACCGTCCAGGCAGGCTGAGAGCTGTTCGTTCAACGCATCGGTCATGTGTTCAGTCACCCTCGGTCGCAACATTGCCAGTATCCATGGCTGCAATTCAACGCGCCGTCCGGGCGCGATCCGCAATTTCACAATTTCTGCCGCCCGGCCCGCTCGCTTGAGGTCAGTCCAGCAGCGGCTTCAGCTTCTTGTCGATCGCCTCGCGTGCCCGGAATATTCGAGAACGCACGGTACCGACCGGGCAATCCATCGCCTCCGCAATCTCCTCGTACGACAAACCCTCCAGCTCGCGCAGGACGATCGCCGTCCGCAAATCCTCCGGCAGCTGTTCCATCGCCTTCTCGACCACGCTGCGGATCTCCTCGGTGAGCAGCACCCCCTCCGGGGTATCGCCCTCCTTGAGCCGCGCGTGCCGGTCGTACTGCTCGGGATCCTGCAGATCCAGATCGAAGTCGACCGGCCGCCGCCGATTCGAAACCAGCGCGTTCTTCGCCGTGTTGATCGCGATGCGATACAGCCACGTGTAAAACGCACTGTCTCCGCGGAACGAAGCCAGTGCCCGGTACGCCTTGAGGAATGCCTCCTGGGCGACGTCCTCCGCTTCCGCAGCGTCGGAAACGAACCGGCTCACCAGCTTCAGCACGCGATGCTGGTACTTGCGCACCAGCAGGTCGAAAGCGGCCTTGTCGCCCGCCTGGACCCGCTCGACGAGCTGCTGGTCGGAGTCGTCCTGCGTCATCGACCAGCGGCCTCTCGGGCTGCTCGGATAGACTGACCGCCCCGCGGAAAGTTCGCGGAACTACTGCACATTTTCGCGGCTTGCCGGCGCCGTTCGAGAGTCGTTCTCATCGCGTCGGCATGTCGGGCAACGCCCGCTCCAGAGCCTCGATTCTGAGGCGTGCACGCAGCGCCCGTAACTGCCCTGCAGGCATGTCGCCATGGGCCAGTAACATCGAGCGGCGTCGACCGGGGGCGATCTTCCAGTGCAGCCAGACGACCGCACCGGCGAGCCGGGTAGCGCCGGAAAGCTCTGCCGGGATTGCAGATCGGTGACGGTCCGCGAGCGCCCAGCGGCCATCGGCCGACCAGCGCGCAGCGACGATCCGATGCCTGGAGCCAATCCAGCCTGCCCGCCAGAGCCCAAACGCGATCGCACCGACCGCTGCCGCCGCGAGCCCGTGCACCCAGAGCGGCAAGGCGCCGAGCAGTCCGACCGCGCAAGCAGCGCAGACGAGCACGAGCCACGCCGCGCGCGTTTCGGTACGTCGCCCGTCGATCTCAAGCGTCAGAGTCGGTGAGTTTCGCGATGACATGAACCCAGTGCGGATCGGCCGGGACCTGCTGCCGCATCACGAACGCGAGCAGCTCGGGGTCCGGCAGGTCCAGCAGCGCTGCGAATGCCTGTTGTTCGGCGGCCGGGGCGGAAGGATAGCGTTCCCGGAGGTATCGTTCGAGCAGAACGTCCAGCTCGCGCATGCCGCGCCGGCAGCGCCAGCGGAGCTGAGCGACGCTCAATGCCGTCTTTCCGCGATCTTCTTCTTGATCTCGGCGATCGCCTTGGCCGGGTTCAGGTCCTTCGGACAGGCCTCGGTGCAGTTCATGATCGTGTGGCAGCGATACAGGCGGAACGGATCTTCGAGCTCATCGAGGCGCTCGCCGGTGGCCTCGTCGCGCGTGTCCACGATCCAACGATAGGCTGCCAGCAATGCCGCGGGACCGAGATAGCGGTCGCTGTTCCACCAGTAACTCGGGCACGAGGTCGAGCAGCAGGCGCACAGGATGCACGCCGCCGGGCGGTCGATTTTTTCCTGGTCCTCTTTCGACTGCAGCCGCTCGCGATCCGGCGGTGCCGGCGTGCGTGTCTGCAACCACGGCTTCACCGAAGCGTATTGCGCATAGAAGTCGGTGAGATCCGGCACCAGGTCCTTCACCACCGGCATGTGCGGCAGCGGATAGATCTTGATCGTGCCTTTGATGTCCTCGTTCGCCCGCGTGCACGCCAGCGTGTTCAGGCCGTCGATGTTCATCGCGCACGAGCCGCAGATGCCCTCGCGGCACGAGCGGCGGAACGTCAGCGTCGGGTCGATCTCGTTCTTGATCTTGATCAGCGCGTCCAGAACCATCGGGCCGCAGCTCGCCATGTCGACTTCGTAGGTGTCGACGCGCGGGTTCTCGCCGGATTCCGGATCGAAGCGGTAGATCTTGAACGCGCGCACCTGCTTCGCGCCCGCCGGGGCCTTGAACAGCTTGCCGGGGCGGATCCTGGAGTTCGCGGGGAGACGGAATTGCGCCATTTCAGTAAGTCCTGGCTTTCGGCGGAATCGGCTCGACGTCGCTGGTCAGCGTGTTCATGTGCACCGGGCGGTAGTCGATGCGCACCGCGCCGCGCCCGTCGACCCACGAGAGCGTGTGCTTCATCCAGTTGACGTCGTCGCGGTCGGGGAAGTCCTCGCGCGCGTGCGCGCCGCGGCTCTCCTTGCGGTTCGCCGCGGACTGGATCGTCGCCGCGGCCTGCGCCAGCAGATTGTCGAGCTCCAGCGTCTCGATCAGGTCGGTGTTCCAGATCAGCGAGCGGTCGGCGACGCTCACGTCGGCGAACGATGCGATCACTGCCGCGAGCTTCTTCACGCCCTCATCGAGCGACTCGCCGGTACGGAACACTGCGGCGTGAGTCTGCATCACTCGCTGCATATCGAGACGAATCTGTGCGGTGCCGATCTTGCCCTTGGCGTTGCGCAGCCGGTCGATGCGGCTCACTGCGAGATCGCCGGCATCCTTCGCAAACGGCCGATGCTGTGTCCCGGGCTTGAGCGTCGCCGCGCAATGGCGTGCGGCCTCGCGGCCGAACACGACCAGATCGAGCAGCGAATTCGAGCCGAGACGATTCGCGCCGTGCACCGAAACGCAGGCTGCTTCGCCGACGGCCATCAGGCCCGGCACCACGCTTTCCGGGTTGCCGTTCTTGAGCGTGACGACTTCGCCCTGCACGTTCGCGGGCACGCCGCCCATGTTGTAGTGAACGGTCGGCAGCACCGGGATCGGCTGCTTCGTGACGTCGACGCCGGCGAAGATCTTCGCGGTCTCGGCGATGCCGGGCAGACGCTCATGAATCACTTCCGCGCCGAGGTGCTCCAGGTGCAGGAAGATGTGGTCCTGGTGCTCGCCCACGCCGCGCCCTTCGCGGATCTCGATGGTCATCGCGCGGCTCACGACGTCGCGCGACGCGAGATCCTTGGCGTTCGGCGCATAGCGCTCCATGAAGCGCTCGCCGTTGGAGTTGCGCAGGATGCCGCCTTCGCCGCGCACGCCTTCGGTGATCAGACAGCCGGCGCCGTAAATGCCGGTCGGGTGGAATTGCACGAACTCCATGTCCTGCAGCGGCAGGCCGGCACGCAGCACCATGCCGCCGCCATCGCCGGTACACGTATGCGCTGAAGTGCAGGAGAAGTACGCGCGGCCATAGCCGCCAGTCGCGAGTATCGTCTGGTGAGCGCGGAACCGATGCAGCGTACCGTCGGCCATGTTGATGGCGACGACACCGCGACACTCGCCGTTCTCCATGATGAGATCGATCGCGAAGTACTCGACGAAGAACTGCGCCTGGTGGCGCAGGGCCTGCTGATACAACGTATGCAGCATCGCGTGGCCGGTGCGATCGGCAGCCGCGCAAGTGCGTTGCGCCGTGCCCTTGCCGTAGTGGGTCGTCATGCCGCCGAACGGCCGCTGATAAATGCGTCCGTCGTCGGTACGCGAGAACGGCAAGCCGTAGTGCTCGAGCTCGATCACCGCATTCGGCGCTTCCTTGCACATGAACTCGATCGCGTCCTGATCGCCGAGCCAGTCCGAGCCCTTGACGGTGTCGTACATGTGCCAGCGCCAGTCGTCCTCGCCCATGTTGCCGAGCGCGGCGCTGATGCCGCCTTGTGCGGCCACAGTGTGGCTGCGAGTCGGGAAGACCTTGGTGATGCACGCGGTCGACAGGCCGGAATGCGCCAGACCGAACGTGGCGCGCAGACCCGCACCACCGGCGCCGACCACGACGACGTCGTAGCTGTGGTCGATGAACTTGTACTCGCTCATGCGATACCGCCGAACGCGATGCGCAGCACCGCGAAGATTGCGAGGGCAGCAACTGCCACGTGCGCGAAAGTCAGAAGCATCATCGTCGCGATCTTCAGACCGTGGTGATGGACGTAGTCCTCGACGACCACCTGCACGCCCAGCTGCGAGTGATAGACGAGCGTGGCGATGAGCAGCAGCAAGAGAACTGCATTGACCGGCATCGCGATCCACGTCACGACGACTTCATAACCGAAGTTCGGCATACGCAGCAGCGAGGCGACGAACCACAACCCGAGCAGCAGCAGTGCGACTGACGTTACGCGCTGCGACCACCAGTGCGAGACGCCTTCCTTCGCGGCGCCGAGTCCGAGCACGCGACCGATGGGACTGCGCAGGCTCATGCGGCACCTCCGAAGTGGCGCGCGATGAGCAGCCAGAACAGCGCGGTCGTGGCGATTGCGCCGAGGAACACGATCCAGCCGCTCAAGCGCGCGGGCCTGCGCTCGAGTCCGTGGCCGGTGTCCCACGTCATGTGACGCACGCCGTTCAGCAGGTGATAGAAGAAGGCGAACGAGAAGCCGATCAGCATGACGCGGACCAGCGGATGCCCGAAGAAGTCGCGGGCCTGGTAGTACATCGTGCGACCGCTCGCCGCAGCGATCAGCCAGTACACGAACAACAGCAGGCCGACCGACAACGCGCAGCCAGTCACGCGATGCAGGATCGACAACGCCATCGTGTACTGCCATCGGTACACGGTCAGAAATGGCGACAGCGGCCGTTTGCGAGTGTTAGAGCTATCCAAGCTGACCCCCACGGTCAGAAATCGATGCAGCGGCCGTTTTTCTCCCAGTCGCCGTAGCGCGTGGGATCGAGGCCGCCGCGGCCACCGTGCTCCGGCGACGGCTCGGTCTTGCGCGGTGCCGGCGCTGGAACTGCGGACTCGGCATTGCCGGCCAACTCATTCGTATTTGTGGTCGGCCGCGATCCGGACGATGATTGCGTGCCATGCGACATACAGCGAAGGCAAGTGTGCCAGAAGCACTTTTGAGGCGGAACCTCGCCTCATTAGTTTGTCGCGAGGCTTGTGTTCGGATTCCGCGAACGGATGACCCCCTCTCTTGACCTCTCTCCTGGGTTCTCTATTAGTCAGCGGTGCTGACGCCCGCAGCTTCCTGCAAGGTCAGTTGAGCGCCGACATCGACGCGCTCACGCCGGCACGCGCCCTCCCCGCTTCGTGCAATTCCGCGCAGGGTCGAGTGCAGGCCGTGCTGTGGCTGACCGAACGAGCCGACGGGATCGCGCTGCTGCTGCCCGCGTCGCTGACGGAGCGCATCGCGGCGCGGCTGCGGAAGTACGTGCTGCGGTCGAAGGTGAAGATCGACGAGTCGCCGGCGGCACCCGGGATCGTCGAGCCGGCGGCGTATCGCGAGCGCGACTGGCAACTCGCCGGCATTCGCGCCGGTCTGCCGCAGGTGTACCCGGAGACTTACGAGAGTTTCGTCGCGCAGATGCTGAATCTCGATCTGCTCGGCGGCATCGCGTTCGAGAAGGGCTGCTACACGGGACAGGAGATCATTGCCCGCACGCATTTCCGGGGAGCGATCAAACGGCGGATGTTCCGGTTCGGGAGCGAAGGCCCGCCGCCCGCTCCTGGCACACGAGTGCTGGCGGGCGAGCAGCACGCAGGTGATGTGGTCGATGCCGCGGCAACGAGCGAAGGATGCGAGCTGCTCGCCGTGGTCAGCCTTGCGCAGCAAGACGCGGAGTTGGAGCTGGAGTCAGATCGCGGCGTTGGAATTAAGAAGCTGCCGCTTCCCTATTCGCTGTAGGTCGGGCTTTAGCCCGACAATCCGTGCGGCGTGAAGAGTCGGGCTAAAGCCCGACCTACAGCCCAATCATCCAGCGTCTACTCCGGTCGCATGTGCGGGAACAACAGCACGTCCCGGATCGACGGCGAGTTCGTCAGCAACATCACCAGCCGATCGATTCCCACACCGAGCCCCGCCGCCGGCGGCATGCCGTACTCCAGCGCGCGAATGTAATCGGCGTCGTAGTGCATCGCTTCCAGGTCGCCGGAGTCCTTGCGTGCCACCTGCTCCTTGAACCGCTCCGCCTGATCCTCCGGATCGTTGAGCTCCGAAAACCCGTTCGCGAGCTCGCGCCCGCCGACGAAGAACTCGAAGCGATCCGTGATGAACGGATCTGAATCATTGCGGCGCGCGAGCGGCGACACTTCCGCCGGGTACGCGTACACGAACGTCGGCTGCAGCAGCCGATGCTCGGCAGTCTTCTCGAACATATCGAACTGCAACTTGCCGGCGCCATCGCCCGGCAAGTACGCAATGCCGAGACGGTCGCAGTAACCGCGCAGGTACTCGACCTCACGCAGCTTCGCGCGCTCGATGCCGGGATTGAAGTGCACCAGCAGGTCCTCGATCGTCACGCGGCGGAACGGCTGCGCGAAGTCGTAGGTCTCGCCCTGGTACTCGACGCGGCGCGTGCCGAGCACTGCATCGCACAGTCCCTGACACATGCGCTCCACCAGGTTCATGAAGTCGCTGAAATCGGCGTACGCCTGGTACAGCTCGAGCATCGTGAATTCGGGGTTGTGCCGGGTCGAGATGCCTTCGTTGCGGAAGTTGCGGTTGATCTCGTAGACGCGCTCGAAGCCCCCGACCAGCAGACGCTTCAGGAATAATTCCGGCGCGATGCGCAGGTACAGCTGCATGTCCAGCGCGTTGTGATGCGTGACGAACGGCCGCGCGACCGCGCCGCCGGCGATCGTCTGCATCATCGGCGTTTCGACTTCGAGGTAGTCCATCGCGTCGAGGAAGTCGCGCAGATACTTGATGATGCGCGTGCGCGTCCTGAACACCTGCACACTCTGCGGACTGACGATCAGATCGACGTAGCGCTGGCGATAACGGATCTCCTGATCGGCCAGGCCGTGCCACTTGTCGGGCAGCGGGCGCAACGACTTCACCAGCAGGCGCAGCTTGTCGGCGCGCACCGAGAGCTCGCCGGTCTTCGTCTTGAACAGTGCGCCCTCGACGCCGATGACGTCGCCGACATCCCAGCCCTTGAACTCGTCGTACACGGCGCCCAGCGGCTCGCTCTGCGCGAACACCTGGATCTGCCCGGTGCGATCCGCGATCTTGGCGAAACTCGCCTTGCCCATGACGCGCTTGGCGAGCATGCGGCCGCCGACCTTCACGCGGATGGTGTTCTTCTCGAACCACTCGGTCGGTCGATCGCCGTACGCGGTGAGCAGCTGGTCTGCCAGCGCGTCGCGACGGAAGTCGTTCGGGAACGCGACCCCTGAGCCGCCGCCGCCACCCTGGCGTAGTTTGTCGAGCTTGGCGCGCCGTTCAGCAATGAGTTTGTTTTCGTCGTCCGACATCACAGCCCCTGCTTGAGACTCGCTTCGAGAAACTGATCGAGATCGCCGTCGAGCACGCGCGTGGTATCGCCGATCTCGACGTTGGTGCGCAGATCCTTGATGCGCGACTGGTCCAGCACGTACGAGCGGATCTGGTTGCCCCAGCTCACGTCCGACTTGTTGTCCTCGAGCACCTTGGCGGCAGCGTTGCGCTTGTTCACTTCCAGCTCGTAGAGCTTTGCCTTGAGCTGCTTCCACGCCTTGTCGCGATTCTTGTGCTGGCTGCGCTCGTTCTGGCACGCGACCACTATGCCGGTCGGGATGTGCGTGAGACGCACCGCGGATTCCGTCTTGTTGACGTGCTGACCGCCCGCGCCGCTCGAACGGTAGACGTCGGTGCGCACATCCGCCGGGTTGATCTGGATGTCGATGTCGTCATCGATTTCCGGCGAGACGAACACGGACGCGAACGACGTGTGCCGGCGCGCGTTCGAGTCGAACGGCGACTTGCGCACCAGGCGATGCACGCCCGTCTCGGTCCGTAGCCACCCATACGCGTAGTCGCCAGTGAAGTTGACGCTCGCACCTTTGATGCCCGCAACTTCGCCGTCGCTGACGTCGATGACTTCAGTCTTGAAACCGTGCTGCTCGCCCCAGCGCAGGTACATGCGCAGCAGCATCTGCGCCCAATCCTGCGCCTCGGTGCCGCCCGCCCCCGCCTGGATGTCGAGGAACGCGCTGTGCGAATCCATCTGGCCGGGAAACATACGCTTGAATTCGAGCTGCTTGACCTCGCGCTCGAGGCCCGCGAGATCGCGCTCCACCGACTGCGCCGTGGATTCGTCGTTCTCTTCGACGGCCAGGGACAGCAGCTCGCCGGCGTCCTTCAAGCCGTTGGTCACGCGGTCGAGGGTGCTCACGATCTGCTCCAGGCGGGCGCGCTCGCGCCCCAGCTCCTGCGCCTTGTCCGGCGTGTTCCAGATCGCGGGGTCTTCCAGCTCCCGGCTTACTTCGGTGAGCCGCTCGCTCTTGGTGTCGTACTCAAAGGAACCTCCTCAGCGCTTCGTTGCGCTCGGTGAGGTCTTCGAGAGAACGGCGGATCAGATTCGTTTCCATGGCGGCGGTGGAAGTTGGGGCGGGCGATGGTAGCACGCATGTCCGGCTTCAGCCTGACAACACCCTTAAATACTCCACGACCAGCTGCACCTTCTCCAGCCCGTTGTACTGATTCACGTCCAGCCGATACGCCAGCTCGACCTTCGCATCCGGCTGCACTTGCGGCGCATCCGCATCGTCGAAGTGCCGGAACGCGATCGCTTCGCACAGACCACCATCGCCGTCCTGCAGATCCAGTTTGAGATGCCGCTCGCCGACGATGCGCGACGCGCGCACCCGGAAACAGTCGTCGAAGACCGGCTCGGGAAACGCCTGACCCCAAGGCCCGGCCGACTGGAGCAATCGCGCCACATCGATCGTGCGCTCGCGACCGCTCAGCGCGCCGTCCGAGTGCACGACGCCGACGGCGTCCTCGACCGTCATCCAGCGGCGCACTTCGGCATCGAACGCGGCGCGGAACTCCTCGAGCGCCGCAGCACGCAACGTCAGTCCGGCTGCCATCGCGTGACCGCCGAACTTTTCGACGAGCTCCGGATGCCGGACAGTGACCGCATCGAGCACGTCGCGAATGTGCACGCCGTCGACCGAACGCGCCGAGCCCTTCAACGTATTTGCATCGGCACGCGCCAGTGCGATCACCGGCCGATGCACGCGATCCTTCACGCGCGAAGCCACCAGCCCGACGACACCCTGGTGCCACGTTTCGTCGAACAGGCACAGACCGAGCGGCAACAGCGGATCCTCGGCGCGCATGTCGGCGATCGCCAGCATCGCCTCCTGCTGCATCTGCAGCTCGAGCTCGCGACGATCGTTGTTGAGTTGCGCGAGTCGCGCGGCGAGACCGCGCGCGGCCACGAGATCGTCGGTCAGCAGGCACTGGATGCCGATCGTCATGTCGTCGAGCCGACCGGCAGCGTTCAATCGCGGTCCGATCTGATAACCGAGATCCGAAGCGAGCGTGCTCGCGGGGATTCTGTTCGACGCTTCCAACAGCGCGAGCAGACCGGCGCAGCAGCGACCCGCACGGATCCTTCGCAGACCTTGATGCACGAGCACCCGATTGTTGCGATCGAGCGGCACGAGATCCGCGACCGTGCCGAGCGCAACCAGATCGAGCAGGTCCGCGACTGGCGCGTCGCCCGCGTGCAGACCGCGCGTCTGCAGCTCGCGCGTCAACGCCGCCATCAAATAGAACGCGACCCCGACGCCGGCGAGCGCCTTGCTCGGAAACGAATTGCCGGGTGCGTTGGGATTGACGAGCGCCGTCGCGTTCGGAAGCGTTGGCGGCGCGAGATGATGATCCGTGATCAGCGTGTCGATGCCGAGCGAGCGCGCCTCGTCGACACCTGCGTGACTCGAGACGCCGTTGTCGACAGTAACGATCAGCGCCGGCCTGCCCTGTGCCGAATTGCCCTGGGCCGCAAGGCGCACGATCTCCGGCGTGAGCCCGTAGCCGTACTGAAAGCGATTCGGCACCAGGAAATCGACCGAAGCGAAGCCGAGACGCCGCAGCTGTCGCACCACGAGCGCAGTGCTGGTCGCACCGTCGGCATCGAAATCGCCGATCACGACGATGGCGCTGCGTTTCAAAAAGTGAGCGCACAGCAGCTCGACCGCAGCGGTGATGCCGTCGAGACGACTGACCGGGACGAGCTGATTCAAGCCGAGGTCGAGCTCGCTCGCGAGGCGGATGCCGCGAGCCGCGTACAAGCGTCGCAGCAGCGGATGCAGGTCACCTGCAAGCGCTTCGCCGTCCAGAGCGTCGCGGCGGCGGATCGACCGATTCAACATCCGACCCACTCCGCCGGTGCACGCTGCCCGCGCCAGAACTTCAGCAACGACGGTCGCCCGACGCTGACGGCGCAGCGATCGATCACGATTTCCAATCGCGCCAGCGCTCCCGCGGCCAGCGCGCGACTCAACGGCGCGATCCACGCTGCTTCGAGCGCATCGATGTCGTCAGCGGCGACGACAGCGACCGCACGCGAGCGCAGTCTCGCGAGCAGAGCCTGCGCATCGGGCGGAGCGGCAGTTACTTCACCATCATTCAAACGATAGATTCCTCGCAGATACAGATCGTCGCCGAAAGCCTGCGGCAAAGCGTAGCGCTGCAGGTTGCGAATTTCTCCTGCGCCGTAAAACCACACGGCGTTGATCTCCGGCACGCCGCGGCGGAGACGCGCGACGTTAACAGGATGTTCGTGCAGCAGCATCTGCAGCTCGGTCATCAAGCGGCGCAGTTCCGGCGCGGCGCGACCCTGGGGCATCGCCTGCTCGAGCGGAATCGCGGCGGCGGTCTCGGGCGTGGCGGTCTGGACATCGAGCGTGCGCTCGCTGCGCGCCAGCCAACCGTTTTGCGACGTCGTCACCAGATGCATTCCAGCGGTGCGCAGATGAGCGCCGATCGTCGGTTCCAACTGCGCGAGCTCAGCGCGTGCAACGCCATTCGAGCCGTGCAACAGCATGGCTGTCAGCCGATCGAGCCCCGCGATGAAGTGCATCGGCTGCAGCTGCAGCCAGAAATCGCGCACGGGCTCGCCGCTGTCGCCAGTGCGCGTGACGGCGGCACTCGGAAACTGGGCGTGATTGTCGATGCCGAGCGCATCCAGCAATGCGATCTGCCACGAGCGCAGTCCGCCGCTCGGCGGCGGCAGCGAGCGAATCGAGCCGCGACCGCCCAGCCGCGCCAGGTGCGGCCAGCGCGAGCTGCGTTCGGCGATCGCCTGACGCCATGCCGGCGCGATCTCGGGAGCGATCAGCGTGAGTGCCTTGGTCATTCGCGCTATCGTAAGACTAATGAGATTGACGGACGACAGAACCGGCAGCGCGTTGCTCGTGCGCTCTTACGCACCGGGCGAGGTGCGCGTCGCCGACAAGGTGCTGCAGCGAAGCTGCCTGATCAGCGCGGAGCGACTCGTCGAGGACTGGCGGCCGCAGACGTTGGACGAACTGACCGAGGAGGATTTCCAGGCCGTGTTCGAGCTGCAGCCGGAGATCGTCGTGCTCGGCTCCGGACCGCGGCAAAGATTTCCCGAGCCGCGGCTGCTCGCGGCGATCCTGGGACGCGGCATCGGCTGCGAAGTGATGAACACGGGAGCGGCCTGTCGCACGTACAACGTCCTCGTGAGCGAGGCGCGGCGCGCGGTGGCTGCTTTGTTCTTGAAGTGACTCCCGGCTGGATCGCCGGGAGAAGACGCGAGGGACTGAAGTTCGTTCGACCAACTCGTCGTTACGTGCCCTAAAAAGAGCCTCGCCCCGACGAAATATTCTTGTTGTTTTGCTTTTGTTCTTCTTCGCGCTGTTTCCTCGAATCCCCCTCCGCCCCCGCGTCTTCTACCGGTAACCCTGCGATGCGTCGCCAAGCGACGACATACATTGGGCGCGGATGTTAGACACACGCTGGTGCATAGCGCAACTACTGATCGGTAGCGCGATGACGCGCGCATCGCTAGCAATCTTCGGGCCAGACTGGTTCTACTGAGGGCGACTCGGTAAGAACGACAGCGGGTTTCCCGGAGTGCCGTTGATGCGGATCTCGAAGTACAGCATCGCGTCGCCGTTCGGACCCGCGCCCATCGTCGCAATCCGCTGGCCCGCGACAACTGCATCGCCTTCGCGAACCGCGACCGATTGCGTGTGCCCGTACGCGCTGAGATAGGTCGCGTTGTGCTTGAGGATCACCAGCTGCCCGTAACCGAGCAGTCCCGAGCCCGTATACACGACGTTGCCGGCCGCAGCAGCGCGAATCTCCTCACCGAGATGTCCGCTCACAGTGAGCCCCTGTCCGCCGTTGGGACGCGAAGTGAGCGTCGCCGTGCCTCCCGCGACTGGCCACTGCCATTGCACTGGCACGGGCGGCGGCATCGGCGCGGCCTGCCTTGCAGGAGAAGTCGGAGCAGGACGCGCTGCTGCCTGCGACGCGCGCGATGGATACAACTTCAGCACCTGACCCGGATGAATTACGTAATCGCGACCGATTCCGTTCCAGCGCGCGACGTCCTGCCAATCGAGTTTGTGGCGCCAGGCGATCGCGTAGAGGGTGTCGCCGCGCTTTACGGTATAGGTCGTGGCGCGTTCAGGGTGCGACGCGCAGCCGGACAGCAGTGCCAGGATCAGGAGCGCAGAACGGATGGCGGATAGTCGGAGCAGAAGCGCACGCCCTCATGTGGTGCCCTTCAACAAGGGCACGAAACTCACCTGGCCGAGCATCTCTTTCTGCAGCTCGTCGCCTCGCCGCGTGAACCGCAACAGTTGCTGGCGCCCTTCCGGACCCACTGGCGCGATCAAGCGACCGCCCGGCGCGAGTTGCTGGAACAGCACCTCCGGAATCGCCAGCGGTGCCGCCGCCATCAGGATGCCGTCGTACGGCCCGTGCGCCGGCCAGCCCTGAAAGCCATCGCCATGACGCAAATGAACGTTGCGAATGCCGAGTTCCTTGAACCGGGCGCGCGCCCGCTCGAGCAACGGGCTGATGCGCTCGATGCTGTAAATGAAACGCACCAGCGGCGCGAGCACGGCGGTCTGATAGCCGCAACCCGTGCCGATCTCCAGCACTTTGCCGGGCGTGCCCGCCGCCAACATGGCCTCGCTCATCTTCGCCACGACGAACGGCTGCGAGATCGTCTGGCCGTGGCCGATCGGCAGCGCCGTGTCCTCATACGCGCGCGTCGCGAGCGCTTCGTCGACGAACAGGTGTCGCGGCACGTTGCGAATCTGATCGAGCACCTGAGCGTTGTTGATGCCCTGCTCGCGCAGCCGCTGGATGAGTCGCTCGCGCGTGCGCGCGGACGTCATGCCGATGCCAGCGCGATTGTTCACCCGTCCCTGCCTTGCAGCCACGCTCGCATGTCGTCCAGCATCGAGTGCCGCGTCAGGTCGATCTGCAGCGGCGTCACCGAGACGTAGTGATTCGCGACCGCGTGGAAGTCGGTGCCCGGCCCGACGTCCTGGCCGACGCCCGCCGGCCCGACCCAGTACACCGGTCGGCCGCGCGGATCTTCCGCGCGCACGATGCGTTCCGAGCGATGACGGAAACCCAGCCGCGTCGCCTGGTAGCCCTTGAGCGACTCGTACGGCACGTCGGGTACGTTGACGTTGAGGATGGTCGCCTGATGCAACGGCGCACGCTGCACCCGCAATACCAACTCGGTGGCGACGCGCGCGGCCGTCGCGTAGTTGTGGCCCGAGCCGGGTTGCACCACCAACGACAGCGCGATCGCCGGCAAGCCGAGGAAGCGGCCTTCGATCGCGGCAGCGACCGTGCCGGAGTAGAGCACGTCGTCGCCGAGATTCGGTCCGTCATTGATGCCGGAGACCACCATGTCGTGCTCTTCTTCGAACAGGCCGGAGATCGCGAGATGCACGCAATCGGTCGGCGTACCGTTGAGCACCACGTACTTGCGCTCGCCGAACGGCGCCACGCGCAGCGGCACGTCGAGCGTGAGCGAATTGCTGGCGCCGCTGCGGTTGCGGTCCGGTGCAACGACAGTGGTCTCCCCGAGTTGCGCCAGGGCATCGCTCAACGCGGTGAGCCCGTCGGCGCGATAGCCGTCGTCGTTGCTGATGAGAATTTTCACTGCGGGAAACTATACTTTAAATGCATGAACGCCGGAGCGAACGAGTGAGCGACGACGAGGACCGCGAAGCCCGCGCCTTTCGCGAAGCGATGCGGGACGTGCGCCGGCTGCAACGCGGCGGCAAAGCGGAGCGCAAGGCACCGAAGCCGCCGGCGAAGGCTCGTTTCACGCGCGCCGATCAGGTCGAAGTGCTGCGTGAGAGTCTGCTGCCGCCGCCGGACGAAGCGGTGCTCTCCACCGGCGACGAATTGAGCTTCCGCCGCCCGCACATTTCCGAAGCGGTGCTCACCAGACTGCGGCGCGGCGCTTACGTGGTCGACGGCGAAATCGATCTGCACGGCATGACTGGCGCGGAAGCGAAGGCGGCCTTGCGCAACTTCATCGCCGAGTGCGTCGATCAGCGGCTGCGCTGCGTGCGCGTCATCCACGGCAAAGGGCGCCGCTCCGGTCCGCGCGGACCGGTATTGAAGAACGTCGTCAATCACTGGCTGCAGCGCGCCGACGACGTGCTTGCGTTCGGCTCGGCGCGCGCCGTCGACGGCGGCAGCGGCGCGATCTACGTTTTGTTGAAGGAGAAGTGACACGAGTCACTCGTCCCCTTCCGGCGCGTCCTGAGCGAACGCGTTCCCTAGCAACTCGTGCAGCACCGCCGTCGCGAACGCGCCGCGAAACAAGCGAAAGCGCAGTTGCACGACGTCGCCTTCGATCTGCCACGCGAGGCGGTCGACCCGAATGCGCAGCGCACGACGTTCCGGCTCGAGCCGCGCATTGCTCAGCCCGCGCGCGAGGACTTCGTGACGCGCGCCGACTTCCGTTTCGAGTGCGGACATCGGGCGCGCCGGTGTGTCGCCCCACATCGGACCGGTGGGATGAATGTCGAGTCGCGCACAGCGATCTTCGAGCGCGGCATCGAGGACTTCGGCGACGAAGACGCTCCCGCTGCCATCGAGGTTGACGATCTCGCCGGGCAACAGCTGGTTCCACGTTCCATCGCCCACGCGTCGCGCGACGACGGCGTTGAAAATTGCGGCGCGCGCCGCGGATAAAGCGAAGCCGCGCTGCCAACGATCGGTCGGCGCGACGCCTTCCGCGAACCACGCGAGTGCCGTACGCAGGTTGCTCCCGTCACGCCCGAAGCGTTGCGGACCGAAGTAGTTCGGCACGCCGGCGACTGCGATGGACTGCAGCCGCTGCTCAAGCAGCGGTGCGTCGCCGCTGAATCCGCGCAGCGTGATGGTGAAGTCATTGCCCTTCAGCGCGCCGCGCTTGAGCTTGCGCCGATGGCGCGCACAGCCGACGACTTCGAAGCCCTCGCCGTTGACTCCCACCCACGACTCGCCGATCGCCGAGCGCGCCGGCACCGTGAACGACTGCTCGGCCACGGCGTCGCGGTCCTTCAGCCCCGCGAAGCCGACATCGCGCGGATCGAGCTTGCCGAGCCGCGCAAGCTGCTTCGCGACCCACAACGTGTTCGAGCCGCGCTTGCGCACGGTCAGCAGCAGATGATCGCCGGCGCCGTCCGCCTCCCAGCCGAGCCACTCCTGCACGAGAAAGTCTTCGGGCGCGGCGCGCAGCTGCGCACGACCCGCCGGACCGCCATGCGCGCACGGCAGCGCTGTCATCTCGTCGAATGAGGTCACGGAGTCTGTATTCCCGTCGTCTGCTCGATCAGGACGATTGCCTGACACGCCAGGCCTTCGCCGCGGCCGATGTAGCCGAGCCCTTCGGTTGTGGTCGCTTTGACGTTGACCCGCGCCGCGTCCAGCCCGAGGTCGCTGCCGATGTTGGCGCGCATTGCATCCCGGTAGCGGCCGAGACGCGGTCGTTCCGCGATGACGGTCGCATCTACATTCACGACGCGATAGCCGCGATCCTGCAGCAATAGCCGCACATGGCGCAGAAATGTTCTGCTGTCCGCTCCGCGCCAGCGTGGATCGCTGTCCGGGAAATGCATGCCGATGTCGCCGAGTCCTGCCGCGCCGAGCAATGCATCGCAGATCGCGTGCAGGAGCACGTCGCCGTCGGAGTGCGCGAGCACGCCGTGCGAATGCGGCACACGCTCGCCGCCGAGCATCACGTGATCGCCGCTCGTGAACGCGTGCACGTCGTAGCCCTGACCGGTGCGCAAAGTCGTGGTCATGCCGCGCTCCATGTTTCCAGCAACCGCGTGGCACGCTCGAGGTCTTCGGGCAGCGTGATCTTGATGTTGTCGGGATCGCCGCGCACCAGTCGCGGCTGCAGTCCGAGCGCCTCGACTGCCTGCGCTTCGTCGGTGGGTGTTGTGCCCGCATCGCCCGCAGTGCGCAGTGCGCGATCGAGAACGCCGTAACGGAACATCTGCGGCGTCAGAGCGCGCCACAGCGACTCGCGAGGAACGGTCGCTTGCACGCGATCGCTCGCATCGGCGCGTTTGAGAGTGTCCACGACCGGAGCGCCGAGCAGCCCGCCCACGCCGTCGTCGGCGAGCTCGGTGATCAGTCGACTCAGATCGGTAGCGCGCAGGCAGGGCCGCGCGGCGTCGTGCACCAGCACCCAGTCGTCTTCGTTAGCGAGCGAGACCAGCGCGCGCAGACCAGCACGCACCGAGTCGACACGCTCGGCGCCGCCCAGCGACGTCGAGATCTTCGGATGACGCGCGAGCGACAGCTCGGACCAATGCGGGTCGCTCTCGGCGATCACCACGACGATACGCTCGCAATCGGTACGTTCGAGGAAAGGCGCGATCGCCCATTCGATGACGCTGCGGCCAGCGAGCTGCAGATACTGCTTGGGCGGGCCCGAGCTGGCCAACCGCCGCGAG
>Ga0070673_100000428_pt1 | contig 22198 bp, 29 predicted proteins | sample KBSM23metaG_FD_65342 | JGI IMG/M metagenome (GOLD analysis project Ga0070673, IMG submission 65342) | Miscanthus rhizosphere microbial communities from Kellogg Biological Station, Michigan, USA - KBS M2-3 metaG | ecosystem: Host-associated > Plants > Roots > Rhizosphere > Soil ... | reverse complement strand
CGCGACTGCTGCATCTGCTGGCGCGGGCCGACGGCATAGCCTTCCTTCAGCAGCTGGGTGAACGCCGCCCGAGTGGTTTCGGCGATCTGATCCTGCAATTCTTTGGGCAGGTCCGCGAAGGTGACGTTGGGGTGGATCGCCTGGACGTCGCGGAGCAACTGGTTCGGCAGTCCACCCGATGCGCGCTTTAGGGCCGCGACGCTGTCCAGCACCGCGGAAAAAATGATCGATTGCATGACGTCGCTTGCGGCTCTCGCCATTTTTCCCTCGCTAGACTTGGCACCGGCCCCTCCCTAAGTCGCGGGCCATGCGGCGCCACTTCCACAAGATGCACGGACTCGGCAATGACTTTGTGATCGTCGATGCGCGCGAGGATGCGTTTGAAGTCACTCCGCCGCTTGCACGGGCGATCGGCGATCGACGGACTGGCATTGGCTGCGACCAGCTCATCGTTCTCGAGCCGAGCAGCACTGCCGACCTCAAGATGCGGATCTGGAACAGCGACGGCGGCGAGGTCGAAAGCTGCGGCAACGCTACCCGATGTGTCGTGCAGCTGACCGGCGCGCGGCGCATCGACAGCGACGGCGGCCTGCTTGAAGGTGAAGATCTCGGCGACGAGGTCGAGGTCAGCATCGGCGAGCCGCGATTTTCGTGGGAAGAGATCCCGCTCGCCTATGCGATGGACGCAAATGCGCTTCCGATGGCCTGGGGTCTGCTCGAACATCCGATGGCGCTTAACGTCGGCAATCCGCACCTCGTCTTCTTCGTCGACGATCTGGGCGCCATTCCGGTCGAGCAGCTGGGCCCCCGGATCGAGCATGATCCAGCCTTTCCCGAGCGGATCAACGTCAACGTGGCCGAGGTCGAGAATAAAGGAATTCGTCTGAAGACCTGGGAACGAGGCGCCGGCCTGACCCTTGCCTGCGGGACCGGGGCCTGCGCCACGGCTGTCGCGGCCATTAAGTCGAAGCGCGCGACGTCGCCCGTCAAGGTCACGATGCCCGGGGGATCGTTGACGATCAGCTGGGCACCTGGCGAGCCAATCCGGATGCGCGGCGGGGCAACCCACGTCTTCAGCGGCGAACTCGACCTCGAGGCGCTCCAATGAGCGTCCAGACGATCACACTCGGCTGCCGGCTGAATTTCGCCGAGAGCGAGACCATCGCCCGCAATGCGCCGCCCGGCGAAGACTGGATTGTCGTCAACAGCTGCGCAGTGACCAATGAAGCCGTGCGCCAGACACGACAGGCGGTTCGGCGAGCGCACCGGCAACAGCCGGACGCGAGGATCCTCGTGACAGGCTGCGCTGCGGAGCTTGAGCCCGACAACTTCGCCGCTCTTCCCGGCGTTTCTCGCGTCGTTGGAAATTCGAACAAACTCAACGCTTTGGCGGCGAATGACGTCATGCCGTCAGCACCGTCCGGTTTCTTGGGACATGTCCGCAGCTTCGTCGCGGCCCAGACTGGCTGCGACCATCGTTGCACCTTCTGTTCGATCTGGCAGGCCCGCGGGGAAAGCCAGTCGTTTCCATTCGAAGCGATCCGCGATGCCGTCGCCCGTGAGATCGATCGGGGAGCAAAGGAAATCGTGCTCACGGGCGTCGATATAACCGATTATGCGGGCGGCCTGGGCAATCTCTGCCAGCGCCTTCTCGCGGTTGAGCCGCGGTTGAAGCGCCTCCGCCTCTCCTCGCTCGACAGTGTCGAGATCGACGAGCCCTTGTTCGAATTGATCGCCGGCGAGCCGAGGTTGATGCCCCACTTCCATCTCTCGCTCCAGGCCGGCGACGACATGATCCTGAAGCGAATGAAACGCCGCCATATGCGGCATGATGCGACGCGGACGATCGAGCGCGTCAAGACCGCGCGTCCTGATGCCACGATCGGGGCGGACCTGATCGCCGGATTTCCTACAGAAACTGAAGAAATGGCATTAAATAGTCTGAAATTGCTTGATGATTGCGACATCGTGTCCGCTCACATTTTCCCCTTCTCGCCGCGGCCGAACACTCCGGCCGCGCGCATGCCGCAGCTGCCGCGCGAGCTGGTGAAGGCCCGAGCGGCAAGGCTTCGCGAGGCTGCGATTGCGAGGCGGACACGGTGGCTCGACAGCCTCGTGGCAACGAGTCAGGCCGTCCTTATTGAAAATGGCGGCAAGGGGCACACCGATCATTTTGCGCCGGTTGCAATTGGCGGAGCGGAACGAGGCGCTTGCGGCAATGCCCGCATCATCGGCCGCAATGCAGATCATCTGACGGCGGTATGGGCATGAGTTGGCTCGACCGCCTTCGCGGCGGGTTCCAGAAGACTGCCGACAGGGTCGCGGACAATCTGACAGGGCTCACCAACAGAGCGGCGCTCGATACGTCGACGCTTGACGACATCGAAGAGGCCCTGATCGCCTCAGACCTGGGCCCCGAGGCTTCGCGCCGCATCAGGGAAGCCATCGCCGCCCAGAAGTTCGAACGCCTGGATGAACGCGGCCTTCGAACGATCCTCGCCGACGAAATCGAAAAAATCTTGGCTCCAGTCGCCAGACCCCTGGAAATATGGGGTTTTCCGCGGCCGCATGTCCTGCTGGTGATCGGCGTCAACGGCTCAGGCAAGACAACAACGATCGGCAAGCTGGCCCATTGGCTGAAAGAACAGGACTATGGTGTCCTGTTGGCAGCCGGCGACACTTTTCGCGCCGCTGCTATCGAGCAGTTGCAGATCTGGGGTGATCGCATCGGCGCGCCCGTGATTGCCGGCAAGGAAGGGGGCGATGCGGCCGGGATCGTCTTCGACGGCGTCAAGCAGGCTACCGCGAGCGGGGAGGACGTGCTGATTGTCGACACCGCCGGGCGCCTTCAGAACAAGGCGCACCTCATGGAGGAGCTGTCCAAGATCCGCCGGGTGCTCGGCCGCCTCAATCCCGAAGCGCCGCACGATGTCCTGCTGGTGCTGGACGCCACCACCGGGCAGAACGCCCTTGCCCAAGTCGAGGTGTTCCGCGAGAGCGCCGGTGTGACAGGCCTCATCATGACCAAGCTCGACGGAACGGCCAGGGGCGGAATCCTGGTTGCCGCAGCCGAGAAATTCGGCCTTCCGATCCATGCGATCGGCGTTGGCGAAACTGCGGACGATCTTCGTCCATTCGATGCTCGCGCGGTTGCTCGCGCGATTGCGGGGTTGCCGCCCGAATGAGCACGAGCACTAGAACCGAGCCGCAGGGCGGCGCCAAGCTGCTGATCGACCTTGGTCCGCTGCTGGTCTTCTTCCTGGTTAACTTCCTCGCGCCGGTGCCGGCGGTGATGAAGATCTTCGTCGCGACCGGCGCCTTCATGGTCGCGATGGTTGCGGCGATGCTCTTCTCGGCGATCCGCTACCACAAGATCTCCCCCTTGCTGTGGTTTTCGGGGATCATGGTCGTGATTCTGGGAGGCCTTACCATCTGGCTTCACGACGAGCAGTTCATCAAGATGAAGCCGACCATCTATTACACATTGGTGGCGGCGCTTTTGTCGTTCGGCCTTGCGACCGACCGCCCGCTGCTTCAGCGAGTGCTCGGCTCGACCTATCCCGGCCTCGATGAGCAAGGCTGGACCAAGCTCACCCGCAACTGGGCAATCTTCTTTGCATTCATGGCGGTTTTGAACGAGACGGTGTGGCGCAACAGCACGACCAACTTCTGGATCGGCTTCAAATTGTGGGGCGCCCTGCCCCTCACTTTCCTGTTCGCGGCGGCGAACATCCCCATGCTGATGCGGCACGGATTGATGAAGGAAGACGCGACTCCGGCCGAACCGGGGCCCATCGAATGAGCGATCCGGTCCTGTCGATCCGCGGCCTTCGAAAGGAGTATGGCACCGGCGTCCAGGCGCTGAAGTCGGTCGATCTGGACATCAACCGAGGCGAGATCTTTGCGCTCCTGGGACCAAACGGGGCAGGCAAGACGACCTTGATCAACATTGTTTGCGGAATCGTCACCCCGACGAGCGGCGAAGTGTTGGTGGACGGGAGGAACTGGCGCGACGATTATCGGCATGCCCGCAGCCGGATCGGCCTGGTGCCGCAAGAGTTGACGACCGAAGCCTTCGAGCCGGTCTGGAATACCGTCAGCTTCTCGCGGGGCCTTTACGGAAAGCCGCGGAACGACGCCTTCACTGAAGAGCTGCTGAAGCGCTTGTCGCTGTGGGACAAGCGGAAGACAATCATGATGCACCTTTCCGGCGGAATGAAGCGAAGGGTGATGATCGCCAAGGCGCTTAGCCACGAACCCGGGATCTTGTTCCTCGACGAGCCGACCGCCGGTGTCGACGTCGAGCTTCGGCGCGACATGTGGGACCTGGTAAGGCAGCTGCGCGCGGACGGGACCACCATCATCCTCACCACCCATTATATCGAGGAAGCCGAGGAGATGGCCGACCGGGTCGGCGTCATCAGCCGCGGCGAGCTGATCGCCGTTGACAAGAAGAAGTCCCTCATGGCGAAAATGGGCCGCAAGACGCTCGACATCATGCTTGCGGAGCCGATTGCGGCGATCCCGGGAGACCTCGCCGACTGGTCACTGCGTCTCGAGGACGACGGCCACGTTCTCTGCTACGAATTCGACAGCCATGCCGAACGGACCGGGATCGCGTCGCTGATGCGCCGGCTCACCGATCTCGGAATCGCTTACAAGGACCTGTCGACCCATCAGTCGAGCCTCGAAGACATCTTCGTCGAGCTCGTCCACAAGCCGCGAGAAGAGGCATGAACGGGCATGGGATCGCCGCCATCTATCGGTTCGAGATGGCGCGCTGGAAGCGGACGCTGTGGCAGAGCCTGATCACTCCGGTGATCACCACGGCGCTTTATTTCGTCGTGTTCGGATCGGCCCTGGGATCGCGGATGACCGACATGGACGGGGTCAGCTTCGGGGCCTTCATCGTCCCCGGCCTGACGCTTCTCTCGGTCTTCATGCAGTCGATCTTCAACGCGAGCTTCGGCATTTACTTTCCGAAGTTTACGGGGACAATCTACGAACTTCTCTCAGCTCCGATCTCGAGCTTTGAGGCCGTCATCGCTTATGTCGGCGCGGCCGTGACCAAATCGGTGATCCTGGCGCTGGTGACCCTCGCGACGGCGACCCTTTTTGTCCCCGTCCGTGTCGACCATCCACTGGCGATGATCCTTTTCCTGGTGGGAATCAGCGCCGGATTCTGCCTGTTCGGATTCGCGATCGGGGTCTGGGCGCAGAATTTCGAGCAACTCCAGATCATCCCGATGCTGGTGATCACCCCGCTTACGTTTCTTGGCGGCGCCTTCTACTCGGTGAAGACGCTTCACGAACCCTTTCGGACGATCACCCTGTTCAACCCGATCGTCCACGTCATCAGCGGTTTTCGCTGGAGCTTCTATTCGATCGCCGACGTGCCCGTCTGGTCGAGCGTGCTCGTCACAGTAGCGATCATCGCCCTTTGCATGGCGGTGATCGCCTGGATGTTCCGCACGGGCTACCGCCTGAAACAGTAGCTCGTCACGCGCTCACGCGTGCTCGGCGACCGCCTGGCCCTGCTGGTTCGCCCGCTCGAACCCCTGCCCGTCCAGGTTCTGGGCAACGAAATCCCAGTTCACGATGTTCGAAAGAACGGTGGTCGCGAAGCGCGGCCGCTCGTTGCGGTAATCGATGTAATAGGCATGTTCCCACACATCGAGCGTGAACAATGGGACCATCCCCTCATGGACGATCGGCGTGTCCGCATCGTGCAGCGAAGTCACGCGCAGCGAGCTGCGATCGAGCACCAGCCATGCCCAGCCGTTGGAGAAATGGTTGACCGCTTCCTCCTGCAATTTCTGGATCAGGGCCTCGGCATTTCCGAAACCGTCCTCGATCAGCTTGGCGAGCTTTCCATCGGGCTTCTGCCCGTTGGAAGGCGCCAGGCACTGCCAGAAGAAGCTGTGGTTCCATAATTGTGCGCTGTTGTTGAACAACTTGCTGTTGCCGGAACGCTTCGCTTCCCTGACCACCTGGGTCAGGGAGGAGCCGCCCAGGCTTTGGTCGCCCTCGATCAGTTCGTTGGTCTTGGTGACATAGGCCTTGTGATGCTTGCCATGATGGAATTCGAGCGTCTCGGCAGACATGACCGGGGCTAGCGCGTCCTTGGCATAAGGCAGGTCGGGCAATTGGAAGGGCATGGGAACGCAGCTCCTTGGTTCTGGGAAATGGCCGTCCAACGGCATTCCCTTGCGAATAGGCCCCCGCCCGTCGCTTGCAGATGCTTGCGCGCTCGAGAATTTCAACCCAGAAACGACCACGAAACGATCATTTGCGCTGAATCGCAGCGCGATCCGATCGTTGGGGAAACATGAAGGGGGGAATGATGAGCAAGTTCTTCGCGAATTTGAACCTGGTCCTGATCGTCGGGCTGGCGCTGGCGGTACTGATCGCGATCTTTCCGGATTCCGGATACAGGCCCCCAACTGGCGACCTCGTGAACGGCGTCCTCCAGTGGCTTCACGTCTTCTTCGGGATCACGTGGATCGGACTGCTCTATTATTTCAACTTCGTGCAGGCACCGACGATGCCCACCATCCCCGCCGAGCTGAAGCCCGGCGTTTCCAAATATATCGCGCCGAAGGCCCTTTTCTATTTCCGCTGGGGTGCGGCGTTCACAGTCCTCACCGGACTGCTGCTGGCCTGGTCCTACGGTGAGCTCAAGGAAGCACTGATGCTCGACCCCTCGGCGCGCCTGATCGGCATCGGCATGTATCTGGCGTTGATCATGGCTTTCAACGTGTGGGTCATCATCTGGCCGAACCAGAAGAAGGCGCTAGGGATCGTCGAAGCGGATGATGCCGCCAAGGCCAAAGCAGCCGCGACGGCCGCAATGGCCTCCAGGCTCAATGTCCTGCTTTCGATCCCGATGCTGCTCGCGATGACCAACGCCCATTAGGGCGCTGGTCCGTCAGCGCTGAGTCACGCGGTAGCTCGCCAGATATTGCTTGGGCAGCGACCAGCCCGGCTCGAGCTGCTGGGCCTGTTTGAGATCGTCATAGGCTGAGCTGAACTCGCCCATTTGCTCATGCGCCACGCCGCGAGCAAAGAGTGCCAGCGCCTGCCGGCCGGCGCCGGCATCGATGCCCTTCTGGATCAGCGGGAGCGCGCCGCGTCCGTCGCCCTGGCGAAGCCGCAGGAAGCCCTTGTTTAGCCAGCCGTCCGGCAGGCCGGCATTCAGCCTCAGTGCTGAATCGAAATCGGCATCCGCCTCACTGAAGCGGCCCGCGCTCATGAAGACGATTCCGCGATTGACGAAGGTCGCGGCCCGGTCGGGCCCGACCAAGGACTCTTCCTTAAGCGCACGAGTGCACCCGTCCTGCGCAGACGACCGACCGTCGCCGGCCAGTGCGGATTGGTAGCAGAGGTGGGAAAGTGCGCCGCCGACGGTGAGTACGGCGCCGCTTGCGGCAGAAAGCGGAATGATCCCTGATGCGACGACTGCTGATAGGACGAAAGCTTTCACGAAAGCCTCCTGTTCCGGTTGCCCGGCTTTATTACGCCTTCGCGACCGGCGATGCTCGCCTTTTTCGACCAAACGGCGAATTGTGCGGCCGAGCGTCCGTGGGACCTACGCAGCGCTATCCTGCAACTTATGGCGCTTCAGCGCGTGACGGAGCTGGTCATAACTGAGATTCAGCGCGGACGCCGTCGCCCTCTGGTTGAACCGGTTGCGACGAAGGGCCTCTTCCAGCAGCTGCCGTTCGTAATCAGCCACCGCGGCCCGGAAATCGCTCGTAGCGGAGGGCGGGGCCGCAACCGCGGCAAGCTGAGCCGGCTCCTCGCTATCAGGGGCGATGGGAACCATTGTCGCCACCGGATGCGCTGGGGCCTCGATTGCCGAAGGCGCCCAGGGGGAATGGAACGGATCGAAGACGATCTCGTCAACCGGTCGCTCCGCATCCTCATGGCGGTATACGGCGCGTTCGATGACATTGCGCAATTCGCGCACGTTTCCGGGCCAAGGATAGTTTTCGAGCTCACCCAGCGCGCGCGGCGTGAATCCCGGCCAATTTGGCCAGTCCAATTCGACGGCCATGCGCCGCCCGAAATGCTCAGCAAGAAGCGGAATGTCGCCCTGTCGCGCGCGGAGCGGCGGAAGGGTGATCACTTCGAACGACAATCGGTCGAGCAAGTCCGCCCGGAATTTTCCCTTTTCGACCTGAGAGGGGAGGCTCTCGTTGGTGGCGGCGACGATGCGCACGTCGACCGAAATCGGCTTCGACGCGCCGATGCGCGTGATCTCGCCATATTCCGTTGCGCGCAGCAGCCGGTCCTGGGCAGGCATTGACAGGGTGCCGAGCTCATCGAGGAACAGAGTCCCCCCGTCAGCTTCCTCGAAGCGGCCATGGCGCGTCTTCGCGGCGCCGGTAAAGCTTCCGGCCTCATGCCCGAACAGCTCGGCCTCGATGAGATTTTCGGGCAATGCCGCGCAGTTCATGATGATCAGCGGGCCCGCCCAGCGAGACGACAGATGGTGGAGGCGCTCTGCGATCAGTTCCTTGCCGGTTCCCCGTTCGCCGATAACGAGGACTGGACGGTTGAGCGGCGCAGCACGGCTCGCGCGTTCGACCGCGTCGAGAAAGGCCAGGCTCTGGCCAATGAACTGTTCCGTCCGTTCCATGATTCTCGTATCAAATCTGGCCGACTGTTGGTGGCAAATCCCACCATTTGGCAAGGATTTTCAAGCTCGCTCCCCTCTGGAAAAAGGCGAAATCCCTGAAGATATTGCTTTCGCGAGACTTGGCACGGCAATTGCTTAGTTAGAGGCAGGTTTAGGGCCCTATTTTTCGATTTCGGAGTTACTGAATGAGTATCTTTTCCCGGACACGGGATATCTTCGCGGCAAATATCACCGAGATGCTCGACCGCTCGGAAGATCCGGCGAAGATGATCCGCATGGTCATCCTCGAGATGGAGGAGACATTGGTCGAGGTTCGTGCGTCGGCTGCCCGCTGCATCGCCGACGGCAAGGAGATGCGCCGCGCTCTTTCCCGCCTGGACGAGCTTCAGAGGAGCTGGACCGAGAAGGCCGAGCTCGCGCTCAGCAAGGATCGCGAGGATCTGGCGAAGGCAGCGTTGATCGAACGGCAGAAGGCCGCCGACATGGGCGAAGGCCTGCGCGACGAGATCAAGGTCATCGACGATACTCTCAAGGGCTATGAAGGCGATATCGCCAAGCTCCAGGGCAAGCTGCGCGAAGCGCGCGCGCGCCAGAACGCCATTGCCGCGCGCTTCGAGAGCGCCGTTACCCGTGCCCGCGCCCGCGAATTGCTCAACGGCGGCCGCACCGAAGACGCCTTCTCGAAGTTTGAAATTCTTGAGCGCCGGGCCGACTTCGCCGAAGGGCGCGCCGATGCACTTGGAATGACCGGGCCGAAGAGCCTGGAGGAAGAAATTGCAGAGTTGAAGGCTGCCGAGTCGGTTGATGCCGAGCTCGAAGCCATGAAGGCCGCGCTCAAGGCCAAGGGGAAGTAAGCACCTATGGACGACAATATCATTCCGGTACTGGCGATCGTTTCGCTGTTCATCGGCCTGCCATGGCTCGTGTTCCACTACATCACGAAATGGAAGACCGCCGCGACCCTGACCTCGGGCGACGAGAAATTGCTCGACGAGCTTCATGACGCCGCCCGGAGACTCGATGACCGGCTGTGCACGATCGAGCGGATCATGACCGCCGAAAATCCGAATTGGCGCCAGCAGTGCATTCCGGGCCGCGATTCGAACCAGCGGCTCCTGGCGGACGGGGAGTAATCATGGCGTACGACCGTTATCCCGTAGAGCGATCCAACCAGCCGCAGTCTCCGGAGCAACCCAATTATTATTCGGGCCAGCCGGCAAGTCAGACCCGTTTCTACCGCGACAAGCGCAACGGAAAGCTGTTCGGGGTTTGCGCGGGCATCGCCGATTACACCGGCTTCGACGTCAGCCTGGTGCGCGTCTGCTTCCTCGCGGCCATGTGCATGAGCGGCGGCGGAATCCTGCCCTTCTACTTCATCGCGGCGATGGTCACTCCGACCAAGCCGGCCGCGTTCGAGCGCGCGGACAGCGAGGAGAAGCAGTTCTGGCAAGGCGTGCGTGCGTCCCCTGCCCGCGCCGCACGCGACATCCGCTCGCGCATGAAGGACATCGATCGCCGGCTCGCCGACATCGAAAGTTACGTCACGACCGAGAACCGCTCACTCGCCCGCGAGATCGAGCAACTTCGATAACGCTGCGTTTCAGGGGGAAGTATCAATGGATTTGGGGCCACTAATTCCGATTGCTGCCATGGGGGTCGGCCTCGGCTGGGGCGTGATCGGTCTCAAGCGGAAGCAGCTCGACATCATCGCCCGTCGAGCCACTGAGGAAGCGGCCACTGAACGCTCGCAGAAAGAGCAATTGGAACGCCGCGTAAGAGTGCTCGAAAAGATCGTGACCGACGGCGGACTGCAGACCGCGGCACAGATCGAAGCGTTGCGCGAACAGGAAGCCGACGAACGGCACGCACTCGCACGTCAGCAGGAAGCATAGGAACGGACATGGAAAAGCTCGCAATGCTGATCGAGGCGCTGCCGTGGATCCTGGCGATCACGGTCGTCGGCGTCGGCGGATGGCTCGCGCACACATGGCTCAGGATCAAGCACGGCTATCCGCTCGACGGGCCGTGGGGGCAGCCGCTGCATCCGGTTACGGACCGCGAATCCGCAGAGCGCATCAGGTTGCTCACGACCGAGAACGCACAGCTCCGGGCGGAGATGGGATCGGTCAAGGACCGGCTTGAGAACATCGAGCGCATCGTGACCGATCGGCCGAGCAGGCTGTCCAAGGAGATCGATGCGCTTGCGATCGACAAGGGAGGCAATGCATGATGGGCCCCGCCGAAGTCATGATCGCACTGATCGTCATCGGCCTTCCGGTCTTGACGGTGCTGTACATGGCGCATCGCTTCTTCCGATTTCGCGAAAGGAAGCTCGAGATCGAAGCCCAGAACGCCGCCGAGAAAGCGGCTCAATATGCCTCTCGTTCAACGGAGCTCGAAGCGCGTGTGCGCGTGCTCGAGCAGATCGTCACGGATGGAGGAGCGCAGACCGCGGCCCAGATCGAAGCATTGCGCGACCCTCCTCACCAGGTCGGATCGCGCAAGGCAGCCGAACCGAACAAAGTGAGCAGTTGAAACAAGAAGTCACGCTACGATATATCTAAGAGCTAACGCAGGACTGTCGTTTGTGACTGAGTCGCCGGTCCCGGAGAGCGTTCAATGAATCCGTTCGAATTCGTTATTGCCGTCCTGATCCTGGTGTTCGCTTTCTCGATCATCCGGCACAAGATGGGCATTCCCGTGAGATCGATGCGCGAGATGCGCGACGGCATCAGCAGTGACGCCGAAAATGCCCGGCTCCAGGCACAGATCGGCCAGCTTCAGGAACGTATCCGGGTTCTCGAACGGATCGCCACCGACAGCGGAGTGCAGACAGCTGCGCAGATAGAAGCGCTACGCGACCGCGACCGGATCACAGAGGAGGACCAGGCCTGATGGACGGGGGGCAGCTCACCGCAGTCATCATCGTTGCGATCGTCATGGTCGCGTCAATCATACGGGCTCGGATCCGAGGACCGTTTCGTCGTGGCGTCGCCTGCTCGGACGACGGCCAGGCCCAGGTGGAGAACCAGCGGCTGCGCGACGAGGTCTCGCAGCTCAAGGAGCGCCTCAAGGTGCTGGAGCGGATCACGGTCGAGAAGGAAAACAGCCTGTCGCGGGAGATCGAGTCTCTTCGCGACCGATAGTGGGGCAGTGACACCCGCAGGGCCGGAGACTATCTCGCTCCCGTGCCTTTGCCACCGCTCAGTGAAATCTACGAAGAGTTCGAGCTGCTCGACGCTGAAGACCGATATCGCCTGCTGATCGACCTCGGCCGCCAGCTCGAACCAATGCCCGACGCGCTGAAGACCGACAGCACGAAGGTTCGCGGCTGCTCCGCCTCCGTCTGGGTCTATCCGACAGCTAGCGAGGGCAGGCTCCATTTCCTGGCCGACAGCAACGCAGCAATCACCAAGGGGATCGTCGCGCTCATCCTCTCGGCCGTGCAGGACAAGGCGGCCGCGCAAGTCGCCAAGATGGATATCGAGGAAGCCCTGGCTCCGTTCGAGCTTCGCAAGCACCTCAGTGCCAATCGAACCCAGGGCGTGCCGAACATGATCGCGCTCGTGAAGCAGACCGCCGAGAGGTACGCCGCAGCCGCCTAGCTAGAAGCCACTGGGCAAGCGCTCGGGGCATGATACAAACAACCGGGGACCAGGCGTCGGCGGTTCTTCCGCTGCTGGGAGCGAGGGAATGGAAAACGATTCAATACGGGCCAGCGGAACCGACACGCTGGTGGACATCTGGGTCAACGGAAAGCTTCGGGCCATCAGCATCTCAAAGGATGCAATCGCGGCCTTCGTCGGATTCGAACGGGCGGACATGTCCGATGACGAACGGTGCGAATTCGTTCGAACTCACCTGCCTCAGCTGGTCGCGGCCGTGAAGACGCGTCTTGCGAAGCTGGATCCGGACGTGGATTCGGTCACCATCGACGTCGGACAGCTCGGCGGTAGCTCACAGCAGGATCGTCGAAAGACCGAGCGGCGAAAAACGGATCGCCGAACGGCAAGCAGGCCGAAAGAAGAACTTCCACAGGGCGAGCGGAGGCGCGGCGATCGGCGCAAGGGAGACCGCCGGTCGCCCAAGGGATAGCCAGACCGGCTTAGGCCGCCTTGCCGTTCTTGCGTTCCTCCGCCTTCTTCAGGACATCATAAGCCGCCTGCACCTGCTTGAAGCGTTTGGCGGCTTCCGCATCGCCGGGATTTGCGTCCGGATGCGTTTCCTTGACGAGGCGACGGTGGGCAGCCTTAATCGCCTTGAAATCGGCATCGATTTCGAGTTCCAGCGCGTCCAGGGCGCGCATTTCATCGCGGCTCCGGCTGCCGTCGCCCGGGCCTGCCCATTTCCATTGGGCGGACTGGCGATAGCTCCTGGCTCCGGTCTCCTCGTCAGCGGCTCGGCGCGCCGCTTCCTCAGGGCTGAGGCCCGCGAAATAGTTCCAGTTCCTATTGTACTCGGCGGCGTGGTTTTCACAGAAATACCAGCGCTCCCGACTGTGCGGCGCCTTCGGAGCAGGGCGGTCGCCAATCTCGCTGCAGCCCTCGCGATCGCACAGGCGCAGCTTGGCCGCGGAGCGGCCCTTGTCGCCGTATGAGCGCCAGCGCGGAAAGCCCCAGTCGTCGGATCTTTTTTGGCGAACCATTCTCTTCCTTCACAGCGTCATTGCGGGGAGCAAAGCGACGAAGCAATCCCGTAATGCTTCACGGATCGCTTCGCTGCGCTCGCGATGACGAAAAATGTGCCAGAGGGCCTGTAAGCCGGGTTCTGTCCATCGCGCTTTTGAAGACGCGACTGTGCGGCCATTCCTCTAGGGGACGAGTTGCCCCGTCCCTCAAGCAACCAACCCGGGCGCCGAGCCGGAACCAGGCTCATGTGGCGCCCCTATTCGGTCTTGCACCCGGTGGGGTTTACCGTGCCGGCCCTGTTGCCAGGACCGCGGTACGCTCTTGCCGAACCCTTTCGACCTTACCCGGCCGAGACCGGGCGGTGTCCTTTCTGTGGCACTATCCCTGAGCAACGTCGCCGAGGCTAAGTCACCCGCCGGGCGTTACCCGGCACCGTGGTTCCATGGAGCCCGGACTTTCCTCGGGCTTCTTGCGAAGCCCGCGGCCGCCCGGCCCTCTGGCAAAACCGATATAGTGAAGACGGCCGGAATTTCCGAATCACTGCGGACGCGGCAGCAGAAGTGCGAGCAACTTCGCCCTGCATTCGCCGTCGATGATCCCATCGATAAGGTCGGGCCGAAACCGGCGCTGGAAGGCGATCACCGCCTTTTGGGTATCCGTCACGTCATAGCCGAACCGCTCGAGCGCGAGCAGGAACCCCGCGTCTGTCCAGTAAGGATCGATGAGATCGCGTGTCGGGCTCGGAAGCGCGAGGCGTCGCTTGGCCAGCGCATGCCAAGGGAACAGCTCGCCCGGATCTTCCTTCCGCATCGGCGCGACGTCGGAGTGGCCGACGACGTTGCCGCGGCCAATCCCGTGCCGTTCCTTGATGTCGGCAACGAGCGGGATCAGCGCCGCAATCTGTTCGTCGGGGAAAGGGCGATAGCCGAACTCGTGGCCTGGATTGACGATTTCGATACCGACGCTCGCGGAATTGACGTCGCTAATCCCTCGCCAGCGCGATTTTCCGGCGTGCCACGCGCGATTCGATTCATCCACCAGCCGGTAGGTCGAGCCATCCTCATCCACTAGATAATGACAGGAGACCTTCGCTTCGGGCGAAGTCAGGCGATCCAGCGCGCCCTGCGCGTCCGGCATCCCCGTATAGTGGAGCACGATCATCGACACGGGCAGTTGCCGCTCGTCAAAGTTCGGTGATGGCCGCTCGATGCATTCCACAATGCAATTGGCGCACAGCTACCGCCGTGGGGTCAACCCCTGACTGCTGTTCGGCGGTCCGGGCCACCGCGTTTCTCGACACGATCTCCGTTGCCGACGAGGCGGTAAAGTCCGCGCGCATTGATGTCGGCGCCGAGCTTCGACGTTTGCCCGATCACCGTTTCGCCCGCGCCGAGCATCAGCCATCCATCCTCAGCCATGGCTGCCGCAATGCGCTCGAAGGCGAGCGTCTTCTTCTCCGGGCTCAGGTACAGCAGGACGTTCCGGCACAATACGATGTCGAAATTGCCTGGGTGAGGCGCTGCCTCGAGAATGTTGTGGACCTGGAACCGAATCGGTTTGCGGAGCGCCTCGACCGCTCTCCAGCCGTCGTTCGCTTCCTCGAACCATTTGATCATCTGGTTGATTCCAAGGCCGCGTTGCACTTCGAACTGGCTGTAGCTGCCCGCTCGGGCACGATCGATGCAGCTGGTCGATACGTCCGTTCCCAGGATGTCGATCGTCCATCCGCGCCATTGTTCGGGCTGTTCCGCGAAAAGCATCGCCAGCGAGTAGACTTCCTGGCCGGTCGAGCAGCCAGCCGACCAGATCCGCAAGCGCTTCGAATCCTGCCGGCGCTGCGCAAGCTCGATCAAGGCCTGTCGCTGAAGCACGTCGAACGGCGCTCGGTCGCGGAAGAAATAGGTTTCATTGTTGAGCAGGGCTTCCACGACTTTCTGCGACAAGCTCGGCTCCTTGCCCATGACGAGAATGGTGATGAGTTCATCGAGAGTCGCGATGCCGCGCTCCCGAAGGAGCGCCGAAAGGGCCGTTTCGATCCGCCACCTGCGACTCATTGTCAGTTGTTGGCCGGTCCGCGCCTCCAGCAGACCAGCAAGGATTCGACTCGAACTATCGCTTATTTGCACGCGGCCTGTTCCTCTGTTCGAGCAGCGATCCGGCGAGCAATCTTGTCTGGCGGCAGGACGGCGCAGGCGAGGCCTGCCTCCAGGACTGCGCGGGGCATGCCCCAGACGGCACAGCTTTTCTCATCCTGGGCGATGATCGAGCCGCCGCAAGAAACCAGCCGTGACGCGCCTTCCACGCCGTCGCGTCCCATTCCCGTCAGTATGACCCCGAGCGCGCGTGATCCGTAGATCGCGCCGGCGGAGGCAAGCATCGGATCGACCGACGGCATGCATCCGCTGCTGCTCCGGCCTCGCGTCAGGCGAGCCATCGCACCATTGCTCGAGGGCTCCAGCGTGAGATGCGCATCTCCGGGGGCGATTAGGATGCGGTCGGGAAGAAGCGTCATCCCATCCTCTGCGACGATGGCTTCGCGCCGGGCAACCGCACCCAACTGGCGGGCGAAAACGCTCATGAACGGAGCCGGCAGATGCTGGGTCACGAGGATCGGAACTCCGATCCTGTGGGGCAAGGCATGAAAGACCGCGCCCAGCGCGTGGATGCCCCCAGTCGAGGCACCAATTGCGAGAACATCGATCGGGTCTGTCGGCATGGGCCGGAGCAAATTCTGCGTTCCGGATCTCGGAGACAGCGGAGGCGGCGGCTCGACGCTTGCGTAGCCAAGCGCCTTGAGCTTCCCGAGGAGGATTTCCGAGAATTTGCCGTTGAACCGGCCGGTCCCGGGTTTCGGCATCGTGTCCGCAGCGCCCAACGCAAGCGCCGCGACAGTCTGCTCCGCTCCATCCTCTGCGAGAGAGGAGACGATCATGACCTTCGCGCCTGCCGCGGCAGCGATGATCCGTGGAATCGATTTGAGGCCGCCAGCTCCAGGCATTTCGAGATCGAGAACGACGATGTCGACCCTGCACTCTCCCAGCGCTTCGATCGCCGCTTCAGCGGTCCCGGCAACCGCGGTGATTTCGAAAACGGGATCGCTTTCGACCATCCGTGAAAGCACGGCTCGGGCAACCGTGGAATCGTCCACGATCATCAGCCGGATCCTGCGGCGTGTGTGGCGCGGATCCGTTAGGCGGTCCCGCGATCTGGCGAGCGCCCGCTCCATGGCCGGCTACTCAGGCGACGCCGACGAGCTGAAGCTTGATGTGGAGCGTTTCGCGGTCGAACGGCTTCATCACATATTCGTCGGCGCCCGCTTCGAGCGCGGCACGAATATGCGCCATGTCGTTCTCGGTTGTGCAGAACACGACCTTCGGCTGATCGCCGTGGCCCCGCTGCCTCAATAGACGCAGAAACTCCATGCCGCTCATCACCGGCATGTTCCAATCGAGCAGGACGACGTCCGGCATCTTCGCTTCGCAGCGGGTCAATGCCTCCTGGCCGTCACCGGCTTCCTCGACCTCGAATTCGAGCGTTTCGAGAATATGCCGAGCGACCTTCCGGATCACCTTCGAGTCATCGACAATCAAACAGCTTTTCATGCTTCGGCTTTCCCGCTTCGATGGCGACGTGATTAAACGCTAAGGGTAACGAAGAGCTTAAGCTGCCGCCCTGGCTTCAACGCCCGCGATCAATGCGGCGACGTCGACCAGCAGCAGCGGCCCATTTTCGGTTTCGACCATTCCTTCGGAGACCCGCTCCCAGCCCGGACCCATTGCGGCCCTGACGGGCTGCGGATCGGACAAGGCCTCGACGACATCCTCCACCAGGTCGACGATCAACGCATAATGGTGTCCGTCGAGCTCGACGACGGCGCATTCGCGAATTCCATCCGAGCAATCGGTATCGCCGAGTTCCAGCGAACGCATGCAATCGATCACCGTCAAGACCCGGCTGCGAAGCGCGGATAATCCCGCAACATGGGGAGCGGCGCGAGGCACCGGGATCAATGTGTCCAGTTCCACCACCGACTCGACGGCAGCGGCCGCGAAGGCGACTTTCTCACCGGCAATCGTGACGACCAGAAGAAGTTCGTTCACCGGCCCCTCCCCACTGCTACGGACTTCAGCGCCATCAGCAGGCCGGCGCGGTCGTAGCGGTAAATGCTCTCGTCATTGCGGCCCGCCGCCTCGGGTTCGGTGCGGAGCCAGATCGTGCGGTCGGTGCTGTCCTCGGGCGAATCTTCGCCGACGGACGCGATGACGACGTCCGCTTCCTCTTCCTCGGCATCGTCGATAACGCGGTATCCAGCGGCCTCTACGAGCGGGCGCAGCATGTTCTGCATCCACGGATCCCAACAGGGAATCCGGCAAACGAGCTGCTCAGCCGAACGGGCCGCCACACCGACATTCGTCGAGAACAGCCAGTGCGCATCGACCAGCTCGGCGGGTTCGCCGTTGATCAGCGAAACGCCGTTGACCTCTCCGGCGCGCTCCGCGTGGATGACGTCACGCTCGATCATGGCGAAGTCGATGACTTCGGTGAAAGCATAACCGATCTCGAACTGGCCGTCGTTCAACCGGAACAACCGGACCTTCTCGCCTCCGAGATCGGAAGCAACCGCGCCTGCGAGCGGAAGGATGGCGTCGCCAACCTGCACTCTCAGCTGTCCTGCGGTTTCGCGGACATTCGAGGTCGGTACTTCCTCGATCCGGTCGACCACTGCTAGGCGAAGCGCGCGGCGACCACCGTCAAGCCCGCGGAAGAGCAATACCGGAGTGGCCTTCGATGCAATGGATGCCGGATCCTCGACGATACGGGCGGAGCGCTCCTGGACTTCGAGCCGGACTCCGCCCACCTGCGCAATTCCGCTCGGGTCCATCAGGAGGATGGGGCTGCCATCGTCCGCGAGCGTCGTACCCGCGTAGAGGCCCGTAGCCATGACGGCCGGAGCCGCCGGCTTTACCACCAGTTCTTCATGGTCATGGATCCTGTCGACCGCGAGGGCATAGACATCCCCGCCCGCAGGACGAAGCACGATCAAGGTGCGGTCCTGTTCGGAAACAGTGCTTTGCAGCCCGAGGATCAACGCGAGCGAAACCTCTGGAACGCGTCGGCCGCGGATCGTGGCGATCCCCGCTCCCCCGACATGCTCGAGCGTCACGCTTTCGCCGTTGGAGCGAACGATCTCCTCGATCGCCGAGCGCGGGATGGCGAAATGCTGGCCGGCGATCGAAACCGTCAGCGCAGGGATGATCGTCAGGGTTAGCGGAACCCGAAGCGTCATTCGAGTGCCTTCACCGAGCCTGCTGTCGACCTCCACGATTCCGCCGATCCGCTCGACGTTAGAGCGGACGACGTCCATTCCGACGCCGCGGCCGGAAATCGCTGTCACCTGGGTTGCAGTCGAAAGACCGGCTTCGAAGATGAGCGCGAGCTGTTCTCGCTGCGCGAGTTGTGCCGCATCCTCCTTGGTGAGGACGCCGTTGGCGATCGCCTTTTCGACCAGCTTCTTGCCATCGATACCGCGGCCGTCGTCGTGAATGTCGATCAGGATCTGGTTGCCCGATTGGCGTGCAGAGACCGATAAGACGCCGATCTCGCGCTTGCCGGCCTGCAGCCGCTCACCCGGCTTTTCGATGCCATGATCGACCGCATTGCGGATGATGTGGGTCAGCGGATCGCGGATCATCTCGATCATTTCGCGATCGAGCTCAACATCCCCGCCGTCGATATCGACAAGCACCTGCTTGCCGAGCTCAGCCGAGAGGTCGCGGACCATGCGCGGAAGGCCGACAAACAGATTCTCGATCCGCTGCATGCGGGTCCGGGTGATCGCGTCGCGCATCTCCGCAATGATCGAAGACAAGCGCTCGAACGCGCCGTCGACCGGAACGTCGGTCGCGGACTCACGGAGGCGCCGGGCCAGCTCGTTGCGAGCAAGGACCATGTCCGAAACGGTGCTCATGACCCTGTCGAGCAACTCCACCGACAGGCGAATGGTGCGCGGCGCCACTGATGGCTTCGTGGCGGCGTCAGCCGCCGCCGGTGCCGCCGGTGCCGATGCACTTTCCGCTCCCGGGGCAAGGGCGTGAATGAGCGCGCTGTCGTCCCCGGCGGGCATTTCTTCACCGGCCTCGATCGACGCGACCATCTCCCCGATCCGATCGATGATCGCGAGAACCGCGCTCACCAGCGCGGCATCGGCGTGCCGGCGGCCGGCGCGAACGTCGGCCAGTGCGTCCTCTGCGGCATGGCTGAGCGCTTCGAGTCTTGGGAATTCGAAGAAACCGCAATTGCCCTTCACGGTATGGACAAAGCGGAAGATGCTATCGAGCCGCGCACGGTCGTCCGGCTGCGCCTCCCACGCCACGATCTCGCCGCCCAAGGCTTCGAGCATTTCGCGGCATTCGGCTACGAAATCGGCAATCAGGTCGTCCACGGTGCGTGCAATCCCCAGGCGTTCGGAGAGTGCTTATGCCGGGCAGGAGTTAACGCGCCGTTATCCCTGTCGGGGAAGCGTGGCCCCGATCATCAGTGCCGAGCTCTCGGGTGCCGAGAGCTGGATGGTGCCTTTCGCGTCGGCAATGAGGTTATGAGCGAGCCACGCGCCTGCCGCCCGAGCCTCCACCATGCTGCCATTGCTGCCCTTGGAGAGCGTTTCGCGAAGCACGGGATCCAGCAGTATGCGCGGACCCTCGGCGCGCACCGCAAGCTCGATCGCACCATCGCTGCGCTCTGCTCCCACATCGAGCCGTCCGCCGCGAACCAGGGCATCGCCGGCCAGCAGGGCCAGGTTAAGCAGCAGCTTCACCGCATCCTTCGGAAGCTTTTCATCATTGACGACCCAACCGAGCTCGATCCGTCGCTCGGGGCCGAACAGGCCTTCGAGTGCAAGCTCCGCCTCGTGGGTGTCGATTTCCTCGCCGAACCCACCGGCAGCCCCGAACGCCAGCCGGAAGAATTTCAGCTTGTTGGCCGAAGCTCTCGCGCTATCGGCAAGCAGCTCCAGGCATTTCTCGCGCATCTCGGGATCGGTCTCGTCTGCAAGCAGCTCGATACCGTTGTTGAGCGCTCCGACGGGAGACATGAGATCGTGGCAAAGCCGCGAGCATAGAAGGCTGGCAAAATCCACAGGGTTCATCGCAAGGCATTGATGGGGCAGAGTTTCACACCGTGCAAGCTCCCGCGTTGAACAGCGGCGGGGGCATTCCCATATTCGTACACGGATGGGGGGAATTCAGACGATCGACGTGCGCCTGGAGCCTGCCCATGCCGGCTGGCGGCTCGATCGCGCGCTTGCGGCGACCGTGCCAACCCTCTCCCGCGAACGACTGAAGGCCTTGATCCGAAGCGGCGCTGTCGAGGCCGGCGGGAAGCCGATCCGCGACCCAGCAATCAAGGTCCGGGGTGAGGAGGCGCTGCGTGTCGCGGTTCCCGAGCCTGAGCCGGCTCACAATGAGCCGCAGGACATACCGCTGACCATTCTGTTCGAGGACGAGCACCTGCTGGTTGTCGACAAGCCGGCGGGCCTCGTGGTTCACCCTGCCGCGGGCAATTTCGACGGAACATTGGTCAATGCCCTGCTCCATCATTGCGCGGGCAGGCTTTCGGGCATCGGCGGTGTCGCAAGGCCGGGCATCGTCCACCGGATCGACAAGGATACGTCCGGCCTGCTTGTTGTCGCCAAGACAGACGTTGCGCACGAGAGCCTGGCGAAGCAATTCGCAGCGCATTCGATCGACCGCCGCTATCTGGCGATCGTCAACGGAATTCCGAAAACGAGCGGAGGCAGCATTGATGCGCCGCTCGCTCGCTCGGCGACGAACCGCAAGAAGATTGCGATCGTGGAGGGCCATCGCGGCAAGCGCGCAGTGACGCACTGGAGGCGGCTTGAAGCCCTGAAGGACGCGGCACTCGTCGAGTGCCGGCTCGAAACCGGGAGGACCCACCAGGTAAGGGTCCACATGGCCTCCATCGGCCATCCTTTGATCGGCGATCCGGTCTACGGGCGTTCCAGCAAGACGCACGGCAAGATTCTGAAGGAGTTGCAGTTTCATCGCCAGGCGCTGCATGCGACTGAACTTGGGTTCACCCATCCGGTCACTAAGCACAGGCTATCGTTCACCAGTGCCATGCCGCCCGACATGCAGGAACTGATGAGCGCACTTGGTGTATAAAGTTTAACAAGCTAGGGCGATCCAACGGTCTTAATTGGGTCGCCCCTTTCGAAGGGAGAAAGACGGCTAAGTATGGCTAGCAACAAAGGGATCGTCTCACTCCCCTCGTCCGGTGGGGAGGCCGGACTCAACCGCTATCTCGCGGAAATCAAGAAATTCCCAATCCTCTCTCCGGAGGAAGAATATATGCTCGCCAAGCGCTGGCGCGAGCATGGGGACACGGAGGCCGCGGCAAAGCTCGTGAACTCGCACCTTCGCCTCGTGGCCAAGATCGCCATGGGATATCGCGGGTACGGACTGCCGGTCAGCGAACTCATCAGCGAAGGCAATATCGGCCTGATGCAGGGCGTAAAGAAGTTCGAGCCGGATCGCGGATTCCGCCTCGCGACCTACGCGATGTGGTGGATTCGCGCATCGATCCAGGAATTCATTTTGCGCTCGTGGAGCCTGGTGAAGATGGGCACCACGGCCGCGCAGAAGAAGCTGTTCTTCAACCTTCGCCGGATGAAGAACCAGATCGACGCGTTCGAGGAAGGCGATCTCAAGCCGCAGGACGTGGCCAAGATCGCGACAGACCTCGGCGTGACCGAGGAAGAAGTGGTTTCGATGAACCGCCGCATGGGCATGGGCGGCGACACCAGCCTGAATGCTCCGCTCAAAGGCGACGAGGGCGCTGAAGGTCAGTGGCAGGATTTCCTCGTCGACAGCGGTCCGCTGCAGGACGAGCTGCTCGCAGATGACGAGGAGAC
>Ga0070673_100000426_pt1 | contig 22240 bp, 29 predicted proteins | sample KBSM23metaG_FD_65342 | JGI IMG/M metagenome (GOLD analysis project Ga0070673, IMG submission 65342) | Miscanthus rhizosphere microbial communities from Kellogg Biological Station, Michigan, USA - KBS M2-3 metaG | ecosystem: Host-associated > Plants > Roots > Rhizosphere > Soil ... | reverse complement strand
TGATGGGCACCGAGATCGATTACGTCGAAGGCCTGCACGGCGCCGGGTTCAAGTTCAACAACCCGAACGTGAAGTCGACCTGCGGCTGCGGTTCGTCGTTCTCGGTCTAGGTCGGACGTGAAAGGGGCAGTGCCCCTTGGCTGATGTCTACGAGCTGCTGACGCGGGAGCTGGGGCGTGAGCGCGTGTTGCGCGCGCCCGAGGCGCTGGAGGCCTACGCGCGCGACGAATCGCCGCTGGGCGTCTTCCCGCCCGACGCCGCCGTGCTGTGCGAGTCGCGCGGCGAGATCGAGCTGGTGCTGCGGCTGGCGGCCGAGCACGGCATTCCGGTCACCCCGCGCGGCGCGGGCAGCGGCATGACGGGCGGCGCGCTCGCCGTGCGAGGCGGCATCGTGCTGTCGACCGAGCGCATGCGCCGGATCATCGACGTGAACGAGCACGATCGCGTGGCGGTGGTCGAGCCCGGCGTCATCAACGGGGACCTGCAGGCGGCCGTCGAGGCGCAGGGCCTGTTCTACGCGCCCGACCCGGCCAGCCTCGGGTTCTGCTCGATGGGCGGCAACGTCGCCGAGAACGCGGGTGGGCCGCGCGCGTTCAAGTACGGGGTCACGCGCGACTGGACGCTGGGGATGGTGACGACGCTGATGGGCGGCGAGACGTTGCGGCTCGGGCGCCGCACGCCCAAGGGCGTGACCGGCTACGACCTGACCGCGCTGTTCGTGGGCAGCGAGGGGACGTTCGGCGTCACCAGCGAGATCACCGTGCGTTTGGTGGGCCGGCCCGAGGGCGTCGGGACGTTCATCGCGGTGATGCCCGACGCCGTCTCCGCGGGACGCGCAGTCGCCGAGATCATCCGCAAGGGACACCGGCCGCGCGCGCTGGAGCTGCTGGACAAGCCGTCGATCGATCACGTGCGGCCGAAGGCGGTGTACAAGTTTCCCGCCGACGCGGGCGCGATCGTGCTGGTCGAGCTGGACGGCGAGCCCGACGGGATCGAGGCGGCGGTGCTGGCGTGCGGCGCGGTGTGCGAGGCCGAGGGGGCGCGCGAGGTGGTCATCGCGCGCGACGACGTCGACCGCGAACGGCTGTGGCAGACGCGACGGGTCTGCTCGACGGCGCTGCGTGAGGCGTACAAGTTCAAGCTGTCCGAGGACACGGTGGTGCCGCCCAGCTCGATCCCGGAGATGCTCCGGCGCGTCGACGCGATCGGCGCGCGTCACGACCTGGAGACGGCGTCGTTCGGCCACGCGGGCGACGGTAACCTGCACATCAACCTGCTGTCGCAGGAGACGACGCGCGCCGCCGCCGACGCCGCCTTCTTGGCGCGCGTCGACGCGGCGGTGGCCGAGCTGTTCAAGGCGACGCTGGATCTGGGCGGCACGCTGTCGGGCGAGCACGGCATCGGCATCGCGAAGGCGCGCTACATGGCGTGGGAACAGTCGCCCGAGGTGATCGACTGGCAGAAGCGCCTCAAGCGCCTGTGGGATCCGAAGAACCTCCTGAACCCGGGGAAGATCTTCGCCGCGTGAGGAGCCGGCGAGCTTTGCTCGCCGCGTATCATCGCGGGAGGGTTCGGGAGGGGACAGGGTGGGGGCCCACCCTCCCCTCCCGAGAAAGCCGTCACTTGACGGTGATGTTGTCGTCTTCTTTGAGGCGTTCGATCTTGGACAGGCACTGCGCCTTGATGTTGGCGCGCATCTGGGAGCTCTCGTCGTGCAGGGATTCGTCGAGGATTCCGTTGTAGCTCTTGCAGGCAATGCCGGCGGGATCCTGCTTGCAGAAGTGATCGCGCACGCGTTCGCACGGGTTCCGCTTGGCGTCGACCATCCACATGATCAGCGCGACCAGGCCGGCCATCGCGGCGCCCAGCGCGAGCGCGCCCAGAAACCGGAACCGCTTCCGGTACTGGTGCACGTCGATCGCGTGGGCTTCGCGGCGAATCTGTTCCAGCTCTTCGGGCGTCTCGTCCACTGCGCGATGTTATAACCACCCGGCGTGAGCGGCGATATCGGGAAGATCGTGCGGAAGGTCGTCAGGAAGGCCAGGGCGATCACCAAGGCCAACCGCCGGCCGCGGCGGGGGCAATGGCCGCCAGATCCGGCGCGGGTGCGATCGATCATCGACGGCCTCGAGGAGCTGTACCCGGACGTAGACTGCGAGCTGGACCGCGAGACGCCGTTCCAGCTGGTGATCGCGACGATCCTTTCGGCCCAGACCACCGACGAGCGCGTGAACATGGTGACGCCCGAGCTGTTCCGGCGCTACCCGACGCCCGAGGCGATGGCGAAGGCGCCGCTGCCCGCTCTGGAGAAGATCATCCGCAGCACCGGCTTCTTCCGGATGAAGGCGAAGAGCATCAAGGGTGCCGCCGCCGGCCTGCGCGAGCGGTTCGGCGGCGAGGTGCCGCGGACGCTCGCCGAGCTGATCACCCTGCCGGGCGTGGCGCGCAAGACCGCGAACGTCGTGCTCGGAACCGCCTACGGCCTCGCCGAGGGCGTTGTCGTCGACACGCACGTCCAGCGGCTGTCGATGCGTCTCGGCTTCACGCGGGCGACCGATCCGAAGGACATCGAGAAGGACCTGATGAAGGTGATCCCGCAGCAAAGCTGGATCCGCTTCTCGCACCAGGTGATCTGGCATGGGCGCCGCGTCTGCTTCGCGCGCAAGCCCAACTGCGCCGGCTGTACGCTGGCGCCGTTCTGTCCGTCGGCGGGCCTGGAAGCCTGACGCTAGGGCTTGCTGCCGCCGCAGGTCTCGAGGTCTTCGTTCGCGGCGACAGGCGCGACCGGCGTGGCGTGACCCGCCTCGTCGCGATCCCACGCCCGGATCGTGGCGTCCGTCGACGTCTGTCCGGTGTTTTCGCGCGGGCGAACCTCCAGCTCGTACGTGTGCCCGGCCTGCATCCTCATCGCGTAGACGACGTTCGGGGGCACGCGGGCCACGTAGGCGTTAGGACCGGTGGTGTCCACCTCGGCGACCTTGCTGACCGGCTGCACGACGTGACAGCCGGGCAGCAACGCGAACGACTTTCCCAGCTGGGACACGTCCTGCCCGTCGACGGACCCGATCGGTCCCGACAGCCGCGCAACCTCGGCGGGTGCACGCCGCTCGCCCGGGTAGAGCGGGCGCGCCTCGCCGCTCCGCGTGATGCACGCCGGCGCCAGCAACACGGCCCAGACCGCAGCGGCGCTAAGCGCCCGAGAAGTAGATCTCGTCATACGCGCACGTCGCATCCTTGTCAGCCGGCTGCGGGTAATCGACGAGCTTGCCTTCGTAGTTGCGCAGGGTCCACTTGTCGGGGCCGCGCGCGACGACGTAGTCGGGGCCGATCGACACCTTCCCCATTCCCCCCGGCGTGTCGATGACCAGGTGGGGGATGGCGAGACCCGAGATGTGTCCGCGCAGCTCCTGCATCAGCGCGACGCCGGTCTCGACGGACGTGCGCAGGTGCGACGTCCCCGCCGCGACGTCGCCCTGGAACAGGTAATACGGGCGCACGCGGCAGCGCAGCAGCTCGGTGAACAGCTTGCGCAGGACGCGCACCGACGAGTTCACCCCGCGCAGCAGGACCGTCTGGTTGCCGATCGGGATGCCCGCGTCGGCGAGCTTCTCGCACGCGGCGCGTGCGCGGGGAGTCAGCTCGCGCGGGTGGTTGAAGTGCGTGTTGACGTAAAGCGGGTGGTACTTCTTCAGCATCGCGCACAGCTCGTCGTCGACGCGCATGGGGAGGACGACGGGGACGCGCGTGCCGATGCGGACAATCTCGACGTGCGGGATCGCGCGCAGGGCGGCGATGATCTCCTCGAGGCGCGCGGTGGACAGCGTCAGCGGATCGCCGCCCGAGATCAGAACGTCGCGGATCGCCGGCGTGCGCCGGATGTAGTCGAGCGCCCGCCCCAGATCCTCGCGCGAGATCGGCGACTCCTCCTGCCCGACCAGCCGCCGCCGGTTGCAATGACGGCAGTAGATCGCGCAGCGGTCCAGCGCCAGCAGCAGGCATCGATCCGGATAGCGGTGAAAGATGCCGGTGGCGGGCGAGTGGCTGTCCTCGCCCAGCGGGTCGACGAGATCGCCCGGCTCGATCTCCAGCTCGCGCGCGCGCGGGATCACCTGCATGCGCACCGGGCAGGACGGATGCTCGCGATCGATCAACGAAAAGTAGTACGGCGTGATCGCGACGCGGAAGTGTCCCGGCGCCGCGTCGAGGCCGGCTGCTTCCTCGGGCGTGAGCGCCAGCCGGGCCGCGATGTCCTGCTTGGTCGTGATCCGGTTGCGCAGCTGCCAGCGCCAGTCATCGAAGGACTCGCCTCCGGACGCGTCGCCTGACGCCGTCGGTTGCGCCCGCGCCGGTTGATCCACGATCGGAAGCGCGAACGTCATGGCCCCACCAGTGTGATGGCGATGATGGTCTGCCCGCCCGGAATGATGTGCGTCTGCGTCGTGGTCCCGGAGGCCACGACCGTCCCACCCCCATCGAGGGCATCGATCGCGATCGTCACGGGACCGGTGATACTCCGATCCAGCTCCACAGTGAAGCTGGTCGGCAACGAAATCGCGCTGGAGTCGGGCGGGACCAGCAGCAGTGCGCGCGATCGGCCGTCGGCGGTCACCGTGACGGACAGCTGGGCCGGCATCAGCGTGAGATCGCCCGCCACCTCGACGAGCAGGATCGAATCGTCGCGCTGACAGGCGAAGGCCGCCAGAACGCCGGTCATCGCGACCATGGTCGAGATCCGAGAGGGCCCCCGCCGCACAGGTCAGAACCTGTAGTTGCCGAGGGCGGTTTCGGGGGGCGGCTGGTCGTGCGGGCGGAACATGAAGTAACCCGCGGCGCCTGCGCCCACCGCAAGCACGGACAGCGCGACCCACACCCAGGGACGGCTTCCGCTCGCCGGCGCGGCCTCGTCGCGGGCCGCGGGCGGGCGCACCACGACCGTCGCCTCCGGCTTGCTCGCCGGCGCCGGCGCGGGCGCCGGCGCCGGCGGAGGCGGGAGGGGCGGCGGCGGCGTGGTCTCGGCGATCTTCGGCGGCGCAGGCGGAGCCTTCTCGGGAGGCGGGGGCGCCTCGACGACCTTCGCCGGCGGCGGCGGCGCTTTCGCCGGGGCCGGCGGTCCCTTCGCCGGGGGCGCCGGCGCCTCGACGACCTTCGCCGGCGGCGGCCTGGTCGGAGGTGCCGCCTCGGCCGGCTTTTCACGCGGAGCCGGCTCGGGCGCCTCGAGCGCCAGCAGCTTCTTCTCGATCGCGATGCGGTTAGGCGCGCTCGGAACCTTGTCGAGGAACGCGTGGTAGTCGTCCGCGGCCTTCTCGTTCTCCTCGACGCGGCGGTAGCACTCCGCGCGGTTGAACAGCACGACCGGGTCGTTCAGCAGCTCGTACGCCAGCGTGTATTCGGCGATCGCCGCCGCGCAATTCGCCTCGCCGGCCAGGGCGTTGGCCTTCTTGAGGTGCCGCTTGCCGCGCGCAATGTCGCCGTGGCTGGCCTGGTGGTGCGATTTGTGTTCGCGGTGGTGGTGTTTCTTCGACCGCGCGAGCGCGCTGCTGGTCGGGCCAAGCATGTAACAGGCGGCGGCGAGCGCGATCCCCGCCCGCGCCGCCCCGGTCACGGCGCGGCCCCCGGCGGCGCGTTGCTGGTGCCGAGACGCCGGACATAGCCGGACAGCGCCTGCATCTTCGGCATGCTGAGGCTGCGCGCGAACGCGGGCATCTGTCCCTTGCCAGCCATCACGATGGTGACGATCGAGTCCGTGCTGGCGCGCGCCAGGAATTCCCGGTCGTGGAAGTCGCGCACGTTCGGCATCGTCTTCTTGATCTCGGGATCGCCGCGGCCGTCGGCGCCGTGGCAGCGCGCGCAGTTGCGCGCGTAGATCACCGCCGGCTCGACCGCCACGGCCGGCCCGGGGTCGTCGCCGGTCGAGCAGCCCGCGAGCGAACCGCCCCAGGCCAACGTCAGCGCCACGAACAGCGTGAACCGCTTCATCGCAGCGCCCTCACTCGCCCCCCGCGGGCACGTCGTCCACATAAAGCGCCTGCCCTTGCTCGCGGAACGCCGCCGCCTTCTCGCGCATCCCCGCCGTGACCGCCTCATCGGGCGAGATGCCCTGCGCCGCGGCGTAGTCGCGCACATCCTGCGTGATCTTCATCGAGCAGAAATGCGGGCCGCACATCGAGCAGAAGTGCGCGCCCTTCGCCGCGGGCGCTGGCAGCGTCTCGTCGTGAAAGTCACGCGCGGTCTCGGGATCCAGCGACAGGTTGAACTGATCCTCCCAGCGGAACTCGAAGCGCGCCCGCGACAGAGCGTCGTCCCGCGTCTGCGCGCCCGCGTGCCCCTTGGCAAGATCAGCCGCGTGCGCCGCGATCTTGTAGGCGATGACGCCGTCCTTGACGTCCTTGCGGTTCGGCAGGCCGAGGTGCTCCTTCGGCGTCACGTAGCAAAGCATCGCGGTACCAAACCAGCCGATCATCGCCGCGCCGATCGCGGACGTGATGTGGTCGTATCCGGGCGCGATGTCCGTGACCAGCGGGCCCAGCGTGTAGAAGGGCGCCTCGTGGCACAGCGCCATCTGCTTGTCGACGTTCTCCTTGATCTTGTGCATGGGCACGTGGCCCGGCCCTTCGATCATCACCTGTACGTCGTGCTTCCAGGCGATGTTCGTCAGCTCGCCCAGCGTCTCCAGCTCGCCGAACTGCGCTGCGTCGTTGGCGTCGGCGATCGATCCCGGCCGCAGGCCGTCGCCCAGGCTGAACGAGACGTCGTACTTCTTCATCAGCTCGCAGATCCGCTCGAAGTGCGTGTAGAGGAAGTTCTCCTCGTGGTGGGCGAGGCACCACTTCGCCATGATTGATCCGCCCCGCGAGACGATGCCGGTCACGCGGCGCGCGGTCAGCGGCACATAGCGCAGCAACACGCCCGCGTGGATTGTGAAGTAGTCGACGCCCTGCTCCGCCTGCTCGACAAGCGTCTCCAGGAAGATGTCGATGTTCAGGTCCTCGGCCTTGCCCTTCACCTTCTCGAGCGCCTGGTAGATCGGCACCGTGCCGATCGGCACCGGCGAGTTGCGGATGATCCATTCGCGCGTCTCGTGGATGTCGTTGCCGGTCGACAGGTCCATCACGGTGTCCGCGCCCCAGCGCGTCGCCCACCGCAACTTGTCGACCTCTTCGCCGATCGAAGACGACACCGCCGAGTTGCCGATGTTGGCGTTGATCTTCACCAGGAAGTTGCGGCCGATGATCATCGGCTCCGCCTCCGGGTGTTTGCGGTTCGCGGGGATGATCGCGCGCCCCCGTCCCACCTCGTCACGCACGAACTCCGGCGTGACGCCTTCGCGCAGCGCGCAGAACCGCATCTCCTCGGTGATCTCGCCGCGGCGGGCGTAGTGCATCTGGCTGAAGTTCGTGTCGCCGCGCGCGACGCGGCGGTCAATCCACGGCTGCCGCAGCTTCGGCAGCCCGGCCCGCAGATCCGCCGCGCGCGGCCCCGCCGGGTCGTAGACGTCGACCGGTGGCTCCCCCGCGCCGACGTTGATCCGCCGCACCGGGACCCGGATGTCGCCGTCGGTCAGGAACACGCGCTCCGAGGCGGGCAACTCCGGCAGCGCCTCCAGTCCCTCGACCGGATCGACGACCGTGGCCAGCGACCGCTTTCCGTTGGCCGCCTTCGTCGCGTTACCGTCACCTCCGCTGCCGCCCCCGCTCGTCTTGCCTGCGTTGTCCATCTCGCCTCGCTTTCCTTCGCCGGCATTACCCGGATCAGGTTCAGGGGTCGCGCCTGCCGTTTGGGTGGCGCCTCTCAGCCTGCGGATCGAACATCCGCCCAGCTCCCCCAGCTATTGGATTGGTGCTGTCTTGGAGCCCAACGTTAACTCGCGCCGCCCCAATTGCAAAGGCGCGTCATCAGCCCGTCCTAATTGACGTATTTCTTCGAGCGCCGCTCACCGCCCTCGATGACACCGAAGCGCCGGCGCAACCGGCGCGCCCGCGAGATGTCGCGCGCGTTCGCGAAGAACGTACGCACGATCGACCCTCCGCCCGGCGCCGCACCAAAGAACCCGACGGCGATCGCGACCGCCAGGCCCGCCAGCCAGGGCAAATTACCTTGCGCCAGCATGACTGCCGCCGCGATCCCGACCAGGATCAGGCAAAGGGTGCGCGCCTGGACCATCAGCGTCGTCGGCCAGAACTGGATCGGCTGCCGTCCATACAGGCGCGCGAAGGCCACGAACAACCCTGTCATTGCGAAGGCGCAGCCATCGACGAACGGAATCGTCCCCGAGCCGCGCAACCACCACGTCGCCGCGATGGTCAGGTTCGCCAGCACACCGGCCCCGAAGAACAGCGCCGTACAGCGCCGCGCTCCGGCCGTCCGTTCGATGGCCACCCCGGCATACCAGAGGCCGATGGTGTTCAGCACGAAGCCGATGAAATCCAGGTGCACGAACAGCGACGTGACCGGCTGCCAGATCTCGCCCGCGAAGAAGCCGGGCCCCAGCGCCAGGTGCCTTACGAAGAACGCGCGGTAGTCCCGGGCGAAGACGTAGAACAGGTAGACGCAGAAATTGATGAGGACCAGCGTCTTGATGGTCGTGGTCAGCCGACCGGAGATCCGCCTCAGCCAATCAGGCCCTTGCGTGCTTCGCCGCCGCGGCAGGTCCGGCATCAACGCAAGCTTAGCAGCCCGTCGCGGGACATTCCGTGGCGGTGTTCGGCTCGCCCAGGCAATCCGCATCGTCGAGATCGATGCGACCGTCGCGATCGTTGTCGACGCCGTCTCGGCACGCCGGCCGCGCGACCAGCTCGACCGGAGCCAGGTCGATCAGCGCGTCCTTGCCGATACCGCCTGTCGCCGTCGGTTCCGCGACGACCTGACCCTGAGCGTCCGTGGGCTCGATTCGCACGCCGTGGACGTCCAGTTGCTGGAACGTGAAGGTCCAGTCGCCCACCGGAACTTCATGCGTGAAACCGCCGGGCGCGCACAGCGTGACGGCGTCGTCGACGTCGCCTCCCGCGCTCGCCCCTTTCACGCGAACGGCGTCGACACCGTGCTGCCCGCAACCCGAGCCCGCGGCCTCGCCACCCGTGAACGCCCACGTCGCGCGGTAGGTGCCCTTATCGGTACAACCGGCGGCCGACAGGCCGCCAGCCAGGCAGAGCGCGTACAACCCGGAACGCCACATCCTCATGGGCGCCCCGGCTTATATCACCGGGCGTCAGAAGTTGACGAACAGATCGGCGCGCGGCGTTGCGCTGGTGCCGGTGCAGCTGACCGATTGCACGAGGACCTGCGTCTCGGACAGCAACGTCCCGTTCGGTCCACCCGTATGCAACTCCAGGCTCACGTTGTAAGTACCGCGGTCGGGCAGCGGGGCGATGAAGGAGCCTTCGGTCTGGGTAGCCAGGCAGTCGCTGTCGAACGCCACCAGCTGGGAGCAGTATCCGCCGCCGTCGATCCACGCCGTCACCGTGTCGGCGTTCCCCGCCTCCGCGCAGGTCAGGATGCTGTTGTCCAGCATGCTGACGAGGCGCCACGAGATCGTCAGGTCCGGAATACAGGTCGGGTCGGTGGTCTCGTGCGGCACGCAACTGGGACCTGAGCTTTCGACGAAACACCCCGACGCCGACAACGCGAGCCCGGATACGACGGCGAACAGCAGGGGGGCACGCAATGACCTACGATTTCCCTCGGCTTTCATCAGATTCTCCTGTTTGGAAGAAAGAAAAACTGCAGTCACGGACGGGCGCAGACTCCCGAGCTATTCATCAAGCACTCCGGCGCACACAGTGCGACAAGCTGCATCGACTCTACCTCGGCGGGCTGACCGCGGACGACCTCTCGCAATATCGGTGCCGGCGTCATTACCTGAAGTAGCTCGGTGCCGTCGTTTCCGACCGCCGCGACAGAAACCTGGTACCGCTCGTCGCCGCGAGTTTCTTTGATGTTGAACGCCGTGGATCCGGTCTGGCGCGCGCACGGGAAATCACACTGGGCGTTACCGGCACAGGGCTGGTAGTCCTCGATGGTGCCCCCGACCCCCGTCAGCTTGAGCCTCACCGTCGCGATCGAGGGGGAGGCACACCCACAGTCGGTGATGGCGCTGCCCGTGTCTGACCGAATGACCCAGCTGATCTCGACCGCGCCGCCGTCGATTTCCACGCACGCCGCCGACAGGCAGGCGAGGGACAGGGAGAGGAACAGGAGTGCGGCGATGGGTTTCATTTTTGTCCGATCAGGCAGCGCTTGATAATCCAGCGTAGGAATCGGTGCGGGTCATGTCAAACTGCTGACCACCCACGCATGGAGGTCACCGCCTGATGCTTCCACTCATTCTGCAGGCCGGCGGCGAGGCGTCGCTCGACATCGTCTCGCTCATACTCAACGCCTCGCCGGTCGTCAAAGGAGTCCTTGGGCTGCTCATCTTGATGTCGGTGGCGTCGTGGTTCGTCATCGGATCGAAATTTCTGTATCTGGCAAACGCGGCTTCGCGATCGACGAAATTCCAGGACAACTTCTGGAAGACCGGCCGGCTCGACGAGATCTGGCGCATCAGCGAATCCAGCGCGCCATCGCCGGTCGGCGAAGTGTTTCGCGCCGGCTACACCGAACTGGCGAAGCTGCAGAAGCGGCGCCAGGAAAACGTCGACACCGCGGGTGAGGCGCTGCTGGGCGACATCGAAAGCATCCAGCGCGCCCTCGACCGCGCGCGCACCACGGCCACGACCGAGATGGAATCGCGCGTGCCGCTGCTCGGCACGACCGCCAGCGCCGGGCCGTTCATCGGGCTGTTTGGCACCGTCTGGGGCATCATGAACTCGTTCCGCAACATCGGGGCGAAGGGCGCCGCCAACCTGGCGACGGTCGCGCCCGGCATCGCCGAGGCGCTGGTCGCGACCGCCATCGGGTTGATGGCCGCGATCCCGGCGGTCATGGCGTACAACTACTTCTCGCGCCGCATCCGTGTCATCGCCGCCGAGATGGAGACGTTCTCCAGCGACTTCCTGAACATCGTGCGGCGGAGGTTCTTCTAGCCGTGGCGATGTCGGGTGGAAGCAGCGGGTCGATGCTGACGGAGATCAACGTCACCCCGCTGGTCGACGTCATGCTGGTTTTGCTGATCATCTTCATGGTCACGGCGCCGATGTTGCAAACCGGCGTCGACGTGAACCTGCCGCAGGCGAAGGCGCAGACCATCCCGGACGACGAGGGGAAGCTGATCCTCACCGTCACCAAGGACAAGCGCGTTTTCCTGGGCAAGCTGCAGATCCAGTGGGATGACGTCGAGAAGACGCTGAAGAACAACGCCAAGCTGAACGCCGACCATGAGCTGTACCTGCACGCGGACAAAGATCTTCCTTACGGCGAGGTCGTCAAAGTCATGGCGGCGGTCAAGCAGGCCGGCGTCGACAAGCTGGGAATGGTGACGGACCCGCTGGAGTAAAGACGTGGCACGACGAGACGGAATGCGGCGCGGATCGCGGCGGAGCTTCTCCGGCCTGCTGATCACGGCCGCACTTCATGCTGGCATCTTCTGGGCGGTGAAAGAAGCGCACAGCAAGCCGCAGGAACCGCTGATCGTGGAGCGCAACTTCGTCCAGGCGGAGATGGTCAAGCTGGGCAAGCCGCGCGACAAGTTCTGGCTGCCCAAGGCCCATCGCGACCCGCCCCCGCCCCCGCCCGACGCGCTCAAGATCTCCGACAACCCCGACGCGAAGGCCGCCCCGGTCGAGGCGCCCAAGGTCAACGATCCGAAGACGTCGAAGATCGTCCAGAACGCGCTCAAACGCGCGGCCGCCTGGGACTCGATGGCCGTTCCCCCGGACGACGAGGGGCAGCTGAACGGAAACAAGGCGGGGACCGCGGAGCAGGCGAAAGGCGACCCGTATCTCGCGGAGGTGAGCGGTCTGCTGCGCCAGAACTACAACCTTCCGGCGGGTATCACCGTGGACCAGATCCCGATTCCGCCCGTCGTCCGTTTCACGATCGGCGTGGACGGCACCCTATCGAACATCAAGCTCGCGAAGTCGTCGACCAACCCGCTGGTCGACGATGCGTGCGTCAGCTCCCCGCAGCTGACGCGCAAGGTCCCGCCGCCGCCAAACGGCAGGGCGCGTAACCTGTCCGTGGAATGCGAGAAGTAAGGGCGACCAGCCCATCCGTGGTATTTACGCTCGAGTGCACTACGTGACCACGCGATGGTTCCGAGCGCTGACGCTGGTCTCGACGGCGTGTTTTGGCTCGCTGACCGCCTGTAACGCCTGGGCCCAGACCCCCGAGGGGGATCTGCCGGCGGACAACCTCATCCTCAAGGACGCGGGCATCCAGATGTTGAAGGTCGCGGTGCCGCGCGCGGAAGGCGATTCGGGCGCCACCGCCGTCGAGACGCTGTCGAAGGACATGGACGTCACCGGCCTGTTCCAGGTCCTCGACCCGCAGTCGTTTCCCGCCCAGCTGCACAGCGAAGGGATGGCATTTTCGTCAGCGCTGTGGACGCAGGTCGGCGCGCAGGCGGTCGTGAAGATGAAGGCCTCGGGCGGCGCGCTGGAAGGCAAGGTGTTCGTGGTGGCGCGCGGCGACACGCCGACGTTGACCAAGAGCTACCGTAACGCCGACATCCGCGACTCGGTCCACGAGTTCGCGAACGACATCGTGCAGTCGTTCACGGGAAAGCGCGGCGTGTTCGGCTCGCGGATCGCCTTCGCGATGAGCGGCCATGGCGCGCACGAGATCGGTTCCGTCGACATGGACGGCGGGCGGATGGCGGTGCTCACGAAGATGGGATCGGACAGCCTGCTGCCGGCGTACTCGCCGGGGGGCGCCGAGGTCGCGTTCACATCCTACGCGCGCAACAATCCCGACCTGTGGATCGTATCGGCGGGCGGCGGGCGCGCGCGGCGCGTATCGAAGCAGCCAGGCCTGAATACGGGCGCGTCCTGGGCGCCCGACGGGCGATCCATCGCGCTGACGCTGTCCCACGAGGGAAACTCGGAGATCTACAAGATCAGCCCCGAGGACGGGCGCGTGCAGGGGCGGCTCACGCAAAGCCCGGCCATCGACAGCTCGCCGTCGTACTCGCCCGACGGTTCGCAGATCGCGTTCGTGTCGAATCGCCAGGGCTCGCCCCAGATCTTCGTGATGTCGTCGTCGGGTGGCGGCGCCAAGCGCGTCACCTTCCAGGGCAAGTACAACCAGACCCCGCGCTTCAGCCCACGTGCCGACAAACCCCAGATCGCCTTCACCGGGCGCGACGAGAAGGGCGCGTTCGACGTGTTCATCCTGGACCTCAAGACCAACCGCATCGAACGCGTGGTCGCGGCCGCCCGGGGATCGAACCTCGACCCGACCTGGTCGGCGGATGGGCGGCTGCTCGCCTACACCTCGTCCCGCGGCGGGCTCTTCGTCTACAACCCCGAGACGCGGCATGAGGTCCAGATCTGGAAGGGGAGCGCCTCGTCGCCTTCCTGGGGCCCGGCGCCGCGGCGCTAGCGGACCCGCATCGGCCATGGCCCGGCTTGCCCTGGCGGGCCGGACGCTTAGTTTCTTGGGATGGCCATCGATCCGGTTTGTGGCATGGAAGTCGAGGAGGCGCAGGCGCCCGCGATGACAGAGTTCGAAGGCCGGCCGTACTACTTCTGTTCGGAGTCTTGCCGCGACGAGTTCGAGGCGAACCCGCAGCTCTACGCGCTGGACGTCGGCACGTCGCCCATCGCCTGAGCGCGACTCTGCGATAGTAGGCGGGATGAGCCTCGCCTCCATCGACATCGGAACCAACACGACGCTGCTGCTGGTCGCGCGTTCGGGGCCGCCGGTCGAAGTGCTGGAAGAGCGCGCCGAGATCACCCGGCTCGGCCGCGGGATCGGCCGCGAGGGCGCGCTCGATGCGGAGGCGATCGCCCGGACGCTCGCGGTCCTGCGCGAGTTCGCGGCGGTGGCGCGCCGGCACGGCGCGCGCATCGCGGCGGTCGGGACCGAGGCGCTACGCCGCGCGTCCAACGCCACCGCGTTTCTGGGCCCGGCGGCGAAGATCCTCGGGACGGAGATCGAAGTCATCGACGGCGAACGCGAGGCCGCGCTGACGTTCCGCGCGGTCATCGCGTCGTTTGCCGAATTGCGCGCCGGCCCCCTCGTGGTCGTCGACATCGGAGGCGGTTCGACCGAGATCGTGCTCGCATCGGGCGGCGAGGTGGGGTTTCGAACCAGCTTGCCGCTGGGATCAGTGCGGTTGACGGAGGCGTTCGTCCGCCACGATCCGCCGACCGCCGCCGAGCAAAAGGCGATCGCGGAGGCCGTCGATACGGCCATCGGCGCCGTACCGTTCGCGCCGCAGGCGGCGCCGCTGGTCGGCGTTGCCGGAACGGTCACGTCGCTGGCCGCGATGGCCCAATCACTGGCGAGCTACGACCCGGCCCACGTGCACGGATATCGCCTTTCGCGCGCCGATCTGGGGCGCCAGATCGCGCGGCTGGCCGCCGCGACGCAGGCCGAACGAGAGCGGATGACCGGGCTGGACCCGCGCCGCGCAGACGTGATCCTGGCGGGCGCCCTCATCCTGGATCGGGTGGCGGCGGCCGCCGGTGTTGACGAGGTTCGGGTCAGCGATCGGGGCATCCGCTGGGGTCTGTTGCATGAGCTGACCGAAGCTCAAACAGCGTAAGGCCCGCGACAATGCGGCCGCTTGCTGTGCGACGGAGCGGGGGGTATTTTCGGGGCATGCGTGGTGCCCGGCTGGCCTCGTTACTGGGGCTGGCACTTGCTCCTCTTCCGGCCTGCCGCGCCAAGGTGCCCGTCATCGACGCTCCCTTCACGGACGACTTCGAACGGGCCGAGCTCGGCGCCAGCTGGAACGCGACGTCGGACCAGTACCGTATCGCCGGCGGAAAGCTGACCGTCGCGAACGCGCACAATCACCCGGCCTGGCTGCGGCGTCGGCTGCCACACGACGCGGTGGTCGACGTCGACGTCCTGTCGAAGAGCCCGGCGGGCGACATCAAGCTCGAGCTGTTCGGCGACGGCGAATCGTTCGACCCCGACAAGGGCGCGTACACGTCCTCGGGGTACGTGCTGATCTTCGGTGGCTGGACCAACTCGCTGTCAGTGATCTGCCGCCAGGACGAGCACGGCGCCGGACGCAAGGCCGGTCGCAGTGACGTCCGCGTCGAACCCAACCGCAGTTATCACTTCACGATCACCCGGAAAGGCGGCGCGCTCGACTGGACGATCGACGGCAAACCGTTTCTGAGCTGGACCGATCCCGAACCGCTGGCCGGCGCCGGGCACGAATACCTCGCGGTCGACGACTGGGAGGCCGAGCTGACCTTCGACAACCTCACCATCCGCCCTGCCCCCTGAGCGCCGCCATGGACGAACCTCCGAGTTCCCCCTTCGATCTCGATCGCGCGCTGGCCGGCCTGGCGGGACGCCGATCGCTGCTGATCTTCACACACGACAATCCCGATCCCGACGCGCTGGCGGCGGCGCTGGGCCTGCAGCGATTCGCCGAGCACGAGCTGAAGCTGGCGGCGACGCTCACCTACGGCGGCATCGTCGGGCGCGCGCAGAACCGGGCGATGGTCGAGAACCTCAAGATGCCGCTCATCCCCGTCGAGCGCATCGACCTCGCCCAGTTCGATACGATCGCCCTCGTCGACAGCCAGCCCGAGACGGGCAACAACTCGCTGCCCCACGGTCACCGCATCGACATCGTCATCGATCACCACCCGCTGCGGCCGGGCAGCGCGCGTGCCGCGTGGTGCGACATCCGGCCGGACCTGGGCGCGACGTCGACGATCGTGTTCGAATACCTGCGCGCGCGCGCGGTCCCGATGGACGTCCCGCTGGCGACGGCCTTCTTCTTTGCGCTGCGCACCGAGACGCGCGACCTCGGGCGCGAATCGACAGAGGCGGAACGCAGCGCGTACCTCGCGCTGGTGCCGCTGGTCGATCACAACCTGCTGTACCGCATGACGCATCCGAAGGTTCCGCGCGCCCACTTCGCGGCGCTGGACCGCGCGTTGCGTTCGGCGCTGGTGTTCGGCGACGTGGTCGCCGTGAACCTGGGCGCGCTTGGTTACCCCGACCTGGTGGCCGAGATCGCCGATCTGCTCCTGTCCTACGAGGGAGCGCGCTTCGTCCTTTGCATGGGTCAATACGAAGAGAACCCGTACCTGTCGCTGCGCACGGAGGCCGACAACGCGCGCGCGGGGTCGGTGATGCGGCAGGTGGTGGGCAACGACGGTGCCGCCGGCGGACATGGAACGATGGCCGGCGCCCGGTTGTTCGCGCGCGTCGCCTCGGAGGCGGAGTTGGCCGTGTCGTTCAAGGAGATCGTCCAGCGCTTGCTGGCCGCGCTCGGCCACGCGATCACACCCGGCGATCCGCTGCTCAGCCTTCCGCCACCGACTGGCGGCAAGACCTGGAGCGGCCGCGCGCGCTGACGCCCGGCGGCGAAAGCTAGAGCGGCTCAGCCGCGGGAGCAGCCCCAGCGCCGGTGGGCCCCGCCCGACGAACGCGGTCGGTGTCTCGACGCACCAACGAGAAGTACACGGCGACGGCCATCAACAACAGCACGCCGGTGCAGACGAGGAAGATACGACCAGCCCCCCGTCGCGACACGGCGCCCGTCGGGCCCGGTGGCCGATGCCGCCTCTTCGCACGCCGCCGCCGAACGACGACGCGTTCGCGACGCCGCTCGGGCGCAGCAACGGCAATCTCCTCGAGGACCTCGACGACAGGCTCGTGTCGCATCATGCGCGGCCTCTCAATCTGCGCCGAGCTTACAGGCTTAGGGGAAACCCTTCACGCGCAAAACAATACGCGCGCGGCGCGCGAACAGACCCACCCGAAATCACAGCGTTTTGCGCCGTACGTGAATTCCTGATGCGGCAAAGGTTGACCGCGCTCCGATCGAGTCCAACTTGGCTGCATGGTCCAAGAGATTCCAACCGCGCTGGCGCGCAAGAATCTGGCGCGCGTCGTCCGCCGATCGGCCGCCGGTACGCGCATCAAGCTGACTCGCTACGGAAAGATTCAGGCCGTGCTCATTCCGCACGACGACTTCGAATACCTCGAGCATTGCGAACGCGGCGGCCGTCGGTCCAGTCGGCGCGCGAAACGCTAGTCGCTCGGCGCCGCAGGCGCGGTGTGCGACTATTGTTTGTTCAGGCACCGATATCGCGCGCTACGCGCGCGATCGGCTGGATCAGTACTGCCGGTACGGGTGACTCTGCAGCAGCCCGGCGGCGCCATCGCGCACCATTCGCATGATGCCGATGGGGCGACTGCAATACGGACAGAGCGCTACTTTCGCGCCCGGCAAGATCGGAACGACGCGCATCGTTCCCCGACAACGGCGGCGCAAGGTCGACGGACGCATTCGCCGCTGATTCTAAGCCGGCGCCAAGCATCCGTCACGCGGCCCCGAGCGGGGGCGGCAGCAACCACGCGTGCGCGGAGCGAACCGGACCGTCGGTTTCGCCCTGTGCCGGCTCCCCGAACGGAACGACGTTGGCGATCAGGTCGTGCCAGCCGTCGCCGAAGTCCTGCTTCTTCGCGGCAAAGGTGACGACGATCAACGCCGTGTGCCCGGGAGGACTTTCGACCGTCATCTCCATGGCCTTGGCGCCCCGCGGTCCGGAAAAGGTTCCGATCAGGCGGTATTGGCCGTTGGCGATCGATTTGACCTGGCGCGCATGAAAGGCGAACAGGCTGGGTGCGTCACCGGACTCGGCGCTGGTCGCGTCGATCGCCAACCGCAGGCGAACGCGATCCAGGTCGGGACCGAACGCCAGGCCGGATTCCCAGTCGCTGAAGTTTCCCTGCAGCATGAAGTCGTCGCCGGCGATGTCGAGGTTGATGCTGCGCCGCGCGCTCGAGCTCGAGACGAAGGATGCGGGGTGCGTTGCGTTTTCCACGGCGGCCTACGCTATGCACCGCGCCGTGGTCGTCTAGCTCAGCTGAGCAGGTCAGCGCCGGGTCCGGCCGGGCGCCGGTGGGCTCTGTTTCGGCGGTGCCCGCTTATCATCTCGCTCGGGCGCCGGCTTGGGCTCCGCTCGCTTGCCCATCGTCCAGCTCGGCGGGTCGCTGGCAGGAAAAGATTCGTCGGACGACTCGTCCACCTCTTCCACTTCCGGCTCTTCCGGTGGCGGTGGCGCCTTCGTTTTCGAATCGGTCATGACTCCTCCCTGGAATTTCCCCCGCGGGAGCTTGCGTCGAAACAAGCTAACGACGATGCGCGGTTCCGGCAGTAGGCACCGGTCCCGTTTCGGGCTAGAACCGCCGCATCGCACAGTTGCGACGGACCTGACTCAGAAAGGACGATGAAGATGACAACGAAGGGCGCTCTCATCGCCGCCATGGCGGCTGGCTTTTTCGGTGCTTCGACGCCTTTGATCGTGTCGGCCGCAGACTCGGACAAGGTCCAGTGTCAGGGCGTCAACTCGTGCAAAGGCAAGAGCGCCTGCCACGGCCCCAACAACGCCTGCGCCGGTCAGAACTCGTGCAAGGGCAAGGGCTGGGTCCAGATGACCGAAAAGGAATGCAAGGCCAAGGGCGGCAAGGTCGGGAAGTAATCCCGCCAGCGGCTCAGCGACCCATCTAGCCGGCGCGGAACTGGAAATCGCGCTCGCGCACGACCTGCCGTTCGACGAGGTCGACGAGGAACGCGCGCCCCTCGCCCACCATGCCGTTGAACGTCAGCAGATACCAGACGTCCAGCGCCCAGCGCACGTGCCCGCTCTCGCACGGGGGCGACCACTCGGCCGGCTCGAGATCGCCGAGCCCCGCCGGACGAACGCGTCCTTGACCGCGCAGCTCGCGGAACGGCGCCGACGCGCGCACGATTTCGATCGCGCGTGACGACGCGTTGGGCTGGATCTGCCGCCGCCATTCGCTCACCAGTCGCAGGCGCGAAGGGCTGCCCGCCAAATCCGCCTCGGCCTCGTACGCCTCGTCGGCAGGCAGGCCGGCGAAATCCGATACATCGAATTCGGGGAACACATCCTCGGTGCCGATCTCGCGCAACCGGGCCGCGTGGGCCTGCTCCAGCTCGCGCTGCCGCTCGGCGGTGTAGTAGGCGTACAGACGCAAGATCGCGTGGCGCGAGGGAATGCGGTGATCCCAGTCGACGATCCAGATCCCACCGGAGTAGTCCGCCTCACCGAATGGAATCAGAGGCGGGATGGCGGCCGCGATGCGCGCGCGCGCGTCGATGCGCGTGAACAAGCCCTGCTGCACGAGGCGGGGATGAATCCGCAGCTCGGCGCGCAGCAGGTCGCGCAGATCGACTCCCATTGACCGTCGATTGTACGACCATGCGGCCGGCCGCGTCGATGCTTGCGCGCGCGGGCGGGCTCTCTTATAAGGCGGCATCCATGCGCAAATCTCATCCTCGCAGGTCGCGACGCGGCGGTACGGTGGTGGTCCTGGCCGGTTGCCTCGTCTTCGCGGCGGTCGCGTGCGCGGAGACGACGGCCTCGGCTCCGGCTCCGGCGAGCGGTGCGACGGCGGGCAAGGAAGTGGCGTGGGCGGACATGTCGAAGGATCAGCGCATCGAATACATGAAGTCGGTCGTCGCGCCGCGGATGCGGCAGGCGTTCACCGCCTTCAACCCTGATCGCTATGCGAAGTTGAGCTGCGTGACCTGCCACGGCGACAGCGCGACCGACGGGTCCTTCAAGATGCCGAACCCGAAGCTCCCGGTGCTGCCGAACTCGTCGGATGGGTTCAAGCAGCTGGCCATGGACAAACCGGCGGTCATGGAGTTCATGAAGAACGAGGTGAAGCCGAAGATGGCCGCGATGCTCGGCGAACAGGAATGGACTCCCGAGACGAAGACCGGATTCGGCTGCGGGGAATGCCACACGACGGCCCAATGAAATGTTCTCCGCGCGTCTTCCGTGGCATGTCCCGGAAAACGCACTCGCGGCCCGCGCCCAGGAACGGCGCGGGCGCGGCGATCTGCTCGATCTGACCGAGTCGAATCCAACGCGCGTCGGGCTCCCCTACCCGGTCGATGCGCTTCACGCGGCGATCGCACGCGTCGATCCGACGCGCTACGAACCCGCGCCGCTGGGCCTGCCCGGGGCGCGGGCCGCGATCGCCGCCGATTACGCCGCGCGCGGCGCCGCCGTCGACCCCGCGCGTATCGCGGTCACGGCCAGCTCCAGCGAATCGTGCTCGCTTCTGTTCAAGCTGCTGTGCGATCCCGGCGACGCGGTCCTGATCCCCGAACCGAGCTACCCGCTTTTCGACTACCTCGTCCGGCTGGAAGGCGCGGTCCCGATCGGCTACCGCCTCGCGTTCGACGGCGTCTGGGCCATCGATTTCGCAAGCGTCGACCAGGCGCTGGCCGATGCCCGCGCACGAGGGGTACGTCCGCGGGCCGTCGTCGTCGCCAGTCCGAACAACCCGACCGGCGGCTTCCTGAAACGCGACGAGCTGGCACGGCTCGCCGCCGTCGCGGCGCGCGCGCAGCTGTCGATCATCGTCGACGAAGTGTTCGCCGCGTACCCGTTCGGGTCCGATCCTGCCCGCGTCGAGACCGCCGCGCTCGACCCGGCGGCCGCCGCCGCCCCCCGCGTCTTCAGCCTGGGCGGACTGTCGAAGTCCTGCGGCCTGCCCCACATGAAGCTCGGCTGGATCGTCGCTGGCGGACCGGATGCACAGGCGGCGATCGCGGGGCTGGAGCTGGTGGCCGACACGTATCTGTCCGTCGGCGCGACGGTTCAGGGCGCGCTGGCCGACCTGTTCGAGCTGGGCGCCGGAATCCGGGCGGCGATCGCGGCCCGCGTCGCCGCGAACCGCGACGCGCTGGCCAACGCGCTCGCGGCGTTGCCTGCGTGCACGCTGCTGCCCTGCGAAGCAGGCTGGTCGGCGATCGTGCGGGTACCGGCCGTGCGCCCCGACGAGGCCTGGGCGGCCGGCCTGGTCACCGAGACGGGCGTGCTCGTGCACCCCGGATACTTCTTCGACCTGCGCGGCGGCACCTTCCTGGTCGTCAGCCTGCTGCCCGAGCCGGCGGTTTTTTCCGAAGCCGTCCGACGAATGATCGGCTTTCTCGGCACATAATCCCCGGACGGTGCACGCGGTCTTGATACCCGCTTTCATCCTGTTGCTCGCGGAGCAGCCGCGCGCGCCGGACTCGCACATCATCGCGGTGAGCGTTGCGCCCGAACAGACGTGCCCGGCGGCGCGTCAGATCACCGACGCGCTGGTGGCCCGCCTGCCCGGAGCCATTCTCCCGTTCGGGCTGGCGTCGCGCCCTGGAATGTTGCGCCTCGCGATCACCACCGACGCCACGGGCATCCGCATCGACCTCGCCGACGCGGACGGCGCGCCGTTGCTGCACCGGGTCCTCGCGGGCGCGCACGCGCCGAACGAGTGCCCTGCGCTCGCCGACACCATCGCGCTCATCATCGAGCGCTTCTGGCGCGAGGTCGGGTACGAACCGCCACCGCTTCAGCAGCCCAGCCCCCCGCCCTCTGCCCCGCCGCCACCACCGGCGGCGCCAGCGCCCCCACCCGTCACCACCGTCGCGAAGCAGGCGCCACCACCGGCCCCGAACCGCGCCGCCGGGGCTCCCCTTCGCCTGGCCGTCGCCGCCGCCATCGCCGGCCGCGCCGGCGACGCGGGCGCGCGCGACGCGTCGGTGGTGCTGGCCGTCTCCGCCGAAAAACGCGTGGGGGTCCGGCTATCGGGAGGCGTCTCGAACGGCACGTCCGTGGCGCTGAACGCCGTCGATCAGGCGGCGTTTCGCCGCTACCCGCTGCGCCTGGGCGTGTACCTGCCGGTTCGCCTCGGCGTCGGACAACTGGAGCCCGGGCTGGGCGTCGACCTGGATCTGCTGTCGGTTTCCCTTCCGAGCAACGGGACCCAGCTCCGTTCGCCCTGTTCGGGCGGCTGGTGTCGGAGCCCCGGCGCCGACCTGGCACTGGGGTGGTCGTTTGCCTCCTCGCATCATGTTTACGTGCGCGGGCTGGCCCGGGCCGGAATTTCCACGTCTTACGACTTCGTGACGACGGGGCCGGGAATATCAATAGGTGACCCGATTTGGCGTACGCCAGGCACCTACCTCGAGCTGGCTGTAGAATCCGGCCTCTGGTTTCCCTGACGAAATCCCGGGCATGCCGAACTCTAAGGACATGGAGAGCCCAGTGAACACGCCCGGCGTCTTGCGGTCAGTACCAGCGGGGAAAGGCGGTGGGCCCGACCACGACATCCTGGCCGGCTGCCGGGATGGTGATCGGGGGGCCTG